>SXGT01303719.1_pt1 | contig 14320 bp, 12 predicted proteins | sample 3176221 | NCBI WGS metagenome assembly SXGT01 (sample SAMN11356862, study PRJNA531348) | freshwater metagenome | isolation source: freshwater sample F1-120 | place: China: Fuxian Lake, Yuxi | collected 2017-12-25
CGGGGCGCACCACGCAGCGGGCGACGCCCTTGCCGTAGCGCCAGCCGGTCTCGAAGCGCGCGCGGTCCTCGGGGCTCGTGAGCACGCCGCGTTCGCCGAGCGCGCGCACGAGGGCCTGGACGACATGGTCGGACATGGCTGCGTTCTATCCGTTCGCGGCGGCCGGTTCGACCGCGGTGGCCGGCACCGCTCTGCCCGCGGATGGTCGGATTCGGGCATTTTTTGGCGTCTGATTCGGGATCAGAATGGCGGCTTGTGGCGCACCTCGCCGCACTTCAGCAGCTGCGTATCGCCAGTGGTTGGCGGCTTCGGCGGTCGAATGCGGACCCACTCAGCTCTTCGAGGTCATCTTGAAGATCGCCGTCGCGTTGCCCGAATCGAAGCGGAGGTCGAGCACGCCCGGCGCCTCCTCGGCGCGCGTGATGAACTCGTGGAAGCTGCCGGGCACCTGCTCGGCGCGCAGCGCCCCGTCGTCGCCGAGGAACAACCGCTCCACCATCACCGCGCGGAACGCCGTCTGCCGCACGCGCCCGCTGGTGCTCACCTCGACCGCTTCCTTGATCGGCCGCCCCAGCTGCCGCTGCCGGTCGGCGACCGCGACCACGTCGGCGACCCGATCGGTGGCGTGGTTGAAGGCGTTGCCCTCGGTGGCGATCCACGCCATCTCCTTCGATTCGGCAAGCAGCGTCTGGTAGTCGCTCCAACGCGGTTCCTGGTGCTGCCGATCGAAGCAGCAGACCAGGTTCGGCAGCAGCTGCGTCGCGTCTTCGAAACCGAGCGAGCCCTTCTGGGCCAGCTCGCCGAGCATGTCCTTGCTGGCCAGCGGCAGCGGGTCGCGCGAGTTACCGACCACGCGCTGCACCGCCGCCTGGAACGTCGGGCTGAAGCGCTCCGGGTGCAGTTCGCTGACGAAGAACTGCGCGATGCTCTCGGGCAGGTCCTTGTGCGTGAACGCGCGGCCGGTCATGCCGATGCGATCGAGCGGGTAGATGTCGCGGCACTCGAAGCCGAGCGGTTCGAGGATGCGGCGGAAGGCGAGTTCGCCGTTCGGCAGCGCCCCATTGTCGGTCGCGACCGTGCGCAAGGCGCCGTGGTCGAACGTCAGCTTCTGCCCGGCGCGGATCGCGTCCCCGACGTAGGCGCCCGCGTTGGGAACGCGCCGCGTCACGTCTTCGAACAACAGCATCGTCAGCGCCTGCGCCAGTTCGGCCCGCGTCACGCGATCGCGTTCGCCGCGCGGCTGCAGCATGCTCGGGTGCACGGTCAGCGCTTCGAACAAGCGCACCGTGCGCACGGTCCCAACTACCCGATCCAACAGGGCCCACACGGTCGTCTCATGAAGATTCGGCATGGTCAGCATCGCGGTTCTCGGTTTCAGGAACAGGCGAAGGAGATCGCTGGATTCGCCTTCTGCACTGCTCCAGTGCTCAAAAGATAGCACTTGCATCGGCAGGATCGCCTACCGCCTCGACCGACTTCTCTGCATGACTTCATGCGCTACGCTCATGAAGTGAGCCGTTCCCTCCCTGCCACCGTTGCCCTGGAAGCATTCGAGTCTGCCGCCTTCCACGGTTCGTTCACCACCGCCGCCCGCGAGTTGCACGTGACGCAGGGCGCGATCAGCCGGCAGATCCAGACCCTCGAAGACCACCTCGGCGTCGAGCTGTTCGTGCGCGAACGGCAACGCATCCGCCTGTCGGCGGCGGGCGAACACTACCTGACCCACGTGCGGTCGGCCTTCGACCGGCTGGAAGCGGCGGCGCTCGAACTGCGCACACTGCGGCGCGGCGGTGGCGTGCTGCAGCTGGCGATCCTGCCGACCTACGGCACCCGCTGGCTGATCCCGCGGTTCCCTTCGTTTGCCGAAGCCCATCCGGACATCCAGGTGCACTTCACCACCAGGGTGGCACCGTTCGACTTCGCCGGTGAGGACCTCGACGCCGCGATCCACCATGGCGACGCGCACTGGCCCGGGGCGCGCCTCGATGCGCTGATGGACGAAGACGTCGTGGTCGTCTGCAGCGTTGCCTACCAGAAGAAGAACGGATTGAAGGCGCCCGCCGACCTGCGCAAGGCGACGCTGCTGCAGATGGCGACGCGGCCGGCCGCGTTCGACGACTGGCTGAAGGCGAAGGGCATCGGCGGCGTCGATGGCCGCCGCGGACCGCGCTTCGAACACCACCAGATGGTGCTGCAGGCGGCGATCGCGGGACTCGGCGTGGCGGTGCTGCCGACGTTCGTGTGCGCCGACGAACTGGCGGACGGTCGCGTCGTCGAAGCGTTCGCCGACACGCACCTTCGCACCGGCAAGGGCTACTGGCTCGTCTACCCCGAGCGGCGGGCGCAGCTGCCGGCGCTGGTGGCATTCCGCGCCTGGCTGCTTTTGCAGCATGCTCGACCGGCGACCGCCCAACCGCTCTGATGGCGCGCCGGCCATGAAGCACGAAGTGCGCGCCATTCCGCCAGCGCCACGGCGCATCCGGCTGCGGCCGCTGTTCGCGCACCGCTGGCCGCTGCTCGCCGCCGGGGCGCTCTTCACGGTCACCGGCCTGCTGCTCGCGTGGCTGATGTTCCTGCAGTCGGGCGGCAAGATGTCGCAAGGTCCACGCCTGGACACCGAGCCCCGCAAGATGGTCACCGGGAAGGTGACGAAGGTGAGCGAACCGCGCTCGATCAACGGAGCCTTGCGCGAGGAAGTCTCCTTCGCCTTTGCGTACCACACGCCGAATCAGATGGGCATCTCGTTCCATCCGGCGGGCACCTGGCACGTCGGCGACATCGTCGATGTCGAAGTGCTGATCTCGGACCCCAACGTCGCGCGCATTCCCGGCGGCATGATGCACCTCGACTACGCCTGGCTGCGCGCCCGCTTCTGGATCCTGGCCCTCGCCACGCCAGGGATCCTGCTGCTCACCGCCTGGGCCGCCGGCGCCTTCCAACTGCGACTCGTGCTGGCGCACGGCGACGTCGCCGTCGGCACGATCCATCGCATCCGATCCGTTCCCCTGCTGCTGCCGGAGATGCTCGCCGTCGACTACACGTTCCGCGACCACCACGCGACGCGGCGCCACAACTGCCATTGGGTGCGGGTGCACGGCGCGCTCGGCGCCCGCCTGCGCGAGCAACTTGAGACCGGCACCTTCGAAGAGATGCCGGTGCTGCACCATCGCCGACTGCCGCAATGGAATCGCATGGTGCTGCCCGAGGACTTCCTGGCGTCGCCGCCGCCGATCGTGCTGCTGGAGAACGACGCCACGTGAGCGAAGGCCACGACGTCGACACCCTGCTCGGCCCGACCGGGCCGATCGCCCGCCGCTTGCCGGACTTCGAAGCCCGGCCGCAGCAGTTGGCGATGGCGCGCGCCGTCGAGCAGGCGGTCCGCCAGCACAAACACCTGATCGCCGAAGCCGGCACCGGCACCGGCAAGTCGTTCGCCTATCTGCTGCCGGCCGCGGTGCACGCCGAGTCGCACCTCGGCGACGGGCCGGTCATCGTGTCGACGCGCACGATCGCGCTGCAAGAGCAGCTCGAGCACAAGGACCTGCCGTTCCTGCACGCAGTGCTGCCGTTCGAATGGTCGTCGGTGACGGCGATGGGCCGCAACAACTACCTCTGCCTGCGGCGCATGCACCTGGCCGAACGCGAGCAGACGCTGTTCACCGAACCGGAACGGCTCGAGCAGCTGCGTTCGATCGTGCAGTGGTCACTGCGCACCAAGGACGGAACCCGCCAGGACCTGCCGTCGCCGCCCGCGGCCGAGGTGTGGGAGGAGGTGCAGGCCGAGCACGGCAACTGCATGCAGCGCGCCTGCCCGCACTACGACCACTGCCACTGGCAACGCGCGCGTCGCCGCATGCAGTCGGCGCAGGTGCTGGTCGTCAACCACGCGCTGTACTTCGCCGACCTGGCGCTGCGCATCGCCGGCGCGTCGTACCTGCCGCCCCACCGCGTGGTGATCTTCGACGAAGCGCACCATCTCGAACGCACGGCCACCGAGAGTCTCGGCTTCCGCATCGCGCGCACGACGCTCGGCTGGCACCTGCGCCGCCTGCACGGTCGGCGCAACGAACGCAGCCTGCTGTCGCGGCACGGCAGCCCGGTGGCGCGCATCCTGTGGGAGGAACTGCACCAGATCGGCGAAGCGTTCTTCGCCGAACTCGAGGACCGGCTGCGCAAGAGCAGCAAGTCCGAAGGGCTCGCGCTGCACGATCTGGTGCTCGACGAACCGCTGACGCCGTCGCTGCGCGCGCTCAGCCAGGAACTGGCGACCGCGTCGATCCGCACCGACCAGCAGGACGCGCAGATGGAACTCACCGCCCGCGCCAACGGCCTCGACGCGCTGTGCGCGACGCTGCGGGCCCTGTGCGTGCCCAACCCCGAGGCACCGACGCCGCTGGTGCGCTGGCTCGAACCGTCGCGGCACGGCCCGGTGCTGTGCGGTGCCCCGCTCGATGTCAGCCAGGCGCTGCGACAGCACCTGTTCACCAACGGCCCCACGGCGATCCTCACTTCGGCCACGCTCGGCACCGGCGACGACGCCAGCTTCGGCTGGCTGCGGCGGCAGCTCGGCCTCGACACCGCCGACACTTTGCGCGTCGGCTCCCCGTTCGACTACGACCGCGCGGTGGCGATGGAGTTGCCGGAGGCGATCCCCGATCCGACGACGGAGACCGCGGCGTGGAAACAGGAAGTAGTCGAGCAGACGCAGCGCCACGTGCTGCAGAACGGCGGGCGCGCGCTGGTGCTGTGCACGTCGTGGGATTCGGTGCGTTCGCTGGCCGCGGCGTTGCGCGCCCCGCTCGCCGCCGAAGGCATCGAACTGCTGGTGCAGGGCGAGGCGCCGCTGTCGCGCTTGCTCGAGCAGAAGCGGGCGACGCCGAGTTCGGTGCTGATCGGCACCGACAGTTTGTGGGAAGGCATCGACCTGCGCGGCGACGTGTTGACGCTGCTGGTGATCACGCGGCTGCCCTTCCAGAGCCCGGGGCATCCGCTGACGCAGGCGCGCATGGCGCTGCTGAAGTCGCAAGGGCGCGATCCGTTCGCCGACCACTCGTTGCCCGAGGCGATCCTGAAGTTCCGCCAGGGCTTTGGCCGGCTGATCCGCGGCAGTGCCGACCGCGGCAAGGTCGTCGTGCTCGACCCGCGCGTGCGCACCAAGGCCTACGGCCGGCGCTTCCTCGGCGCCTTGCCGTTCTCCGAAGGCTTCGACCCGACGGCCTGAGGCGCACGCGCACGCGCGCGCACGGCAACCGCTATCATGCAGCGCATGCTGCGTTTTCCGCTGGTCGTCGCCACCACCCTGTCGAGCCTCACGCTCCCTGCCCAGACGGTGCGCGTCGTTGGCCCCGGCGGCTTTGCGCAGATCACCACCGCGATCGCCGCCGCCGCGAACGGCGACGTGCTCCTCGTGCACAGCGGCAACTACGAACCGTTCACGCTGGCCAAGGACCTGACGATCACGGCTGCGCCGGGCGCCAGCGTCACCGTCGTGCCACCATTCGTCGGCGCCACGCTCCTGCAACCGCCGACCCGCGCCGCCATCGTCGGCCTGCGCTTCCGCCCAAACCAGTTCCTGTTCCACCCGGTGCAGGTGTTGTCGGGACACGTCACGCTGAACGACTGCTCGTTCGAAGGCGTGCCGAGCCCAGCGACGTCACTCACCGTGCAGAACGCCGCCGTGGCGATGCAGCGCTGTCGCATCTTTGGCGGCGCGATACCGGCCGTTCCGACGGCGGCGTTCACCGGCGGCGACGCCATCGCCGTCCTGCACGGCAGTCTCGCCGCGGTCGACTGCGAGTTCCGCGGCGGCGATCTCGGCTGGGACTTCACCAGTCGCGGGGGGCACGCGCTTCGCCTCGACGATGCCGTCGTGCATCTGGTGCGCTGCACCGCGATCGCCGGCGGCAACTCGTCCCTGATCTCCATCTACCCCGCCGGCAACGGCGTGCATGTGGCAACGACGTCGTCGGTGTGGATCGCCGACAGCGTCGTGCGCGGCGGCGACGGCCACGCCACTGCCGGCAACGACGCGATCGAGAATCTCGGCACCACGCCGGTGGTCACCGCGCGCACCACGCTGCAGGCAGGCCCCGGCACGCCGACGGGCCCTGTCAGCACCGGCCCGCTCGCGAGCGGGCCCCTGCTCGGCCATGGCAGCACGACCGCACCGCTCGTGCTCGGCCAGGCGTGGACCCTCGACTACCTGGCGGCGCCGGGAACGTCCGTGCTCGTCATGTTCAGCGACCGCCTCGCGGTCGCCGCCCCCACACCGCTGCTCGCCGAACGAGCCTGGCTCGCGCCTACGAACCTCGCGGTCGCCGGCCTCGGCATCACCCATGCCAGCGGCTCGCTGCAGCTCACGTTGCCGCTGCCCGCCACGCCGGCCCTGCTGCACACGACCTGGTTCGTGCAGGGCGTCGCCGGGCTCTCGGTGCCGCTCGCAGTGTCGCCGCCGGTGGGCGGCGTCGCCCGCTGATCCGGCCCCGAGCCGGGGCCAGCCCCGGCTCGCCGCGCAATAAACGGCCCGTCGCGACAGTTTCCCGGCGGACCTCGGCCACCTGGGTATCGTTCTGATATCATTCCGATACTTCGCCTACCGACCATGAACGCTCCCTCCCGCGAACGCTCCTACCCGTCACCTGGCAACGGCCTCGGCATGCTCTTGCTCGGCATCCTGCTCACGCTGGGCAGCATCGCACTGATTCCGCTCGGCGCCTGGGCGTGCAACGAGCGCGAACTCGGAATCGGACTCGGCATTCCGATGCTGGTCGTGTCACCGCTCGGCCTCCTGCTGGCGACCCTGTTGTTCAAGGGACTCGTGATCGTGCAGCCGAACCAGAGCAAGCTCGTCGTGCTGTTCGGCAACTACAAGGGCACCCTGCGCGAAGACGGCTTCTTCTTCGTCAACCCGTTCGCAAGCCGCAGCGAAATCACCCTGCGCGCCCACAACTTCAACAGCGACAAGCTGAAGGTGAACGACCTGCGCGGCAATCCGAACGAGATCGGGGCCGTCGTGGTCTGGCGCGTGCGCGACACCGCGCAGGCGGCGTTCGACGTCGAGAACCACGGCTCCTACGTGCAGCTGCAGACCGAGTCGGCGCTGCGCCACCTCGCCAGCCAGCACCCCTACGACAGCCCGCACGACTCCGAAGTGTCGCTGCGCGGCAGCAGCGACGCGGTCAACGCCGAGCTGCAGAAGGAACTGACCACGCGCCTGCAGATGGCCGGCATCGAAGTGCTCGAGGTGCGGCTCAGCCACCTCGCCTACGCGCCGGAGATCGCCGGCGCCATGCTCCAGCGGCAGCAGGCCGAAGCGATCATCGACGCACGGAAGCGCATCGTCGATGGCGCCGTCGGCATGGTGCAGATGGCGCTCGAACAACTGAAGGCCAACGGCGTCGTCGATCTCGACGAGGAACGCAAGGCGCAGATGGTCAGCAACCTCCTCGTCGTGCTGTGCAGCGAGCGTGGCACGCAGCCGGTCGTCAACGCGGGCACCCTCTACGGCTAGGCGATGGCCGACGAAGCGAAGAAGTTCCTGTTGCGCCTGGGCCCGCACGTGTTCGACGAACTGCGCCGCTGGGCCGAGCAGGACATGCGCAGCATCAACGGGCAGATCGAATGGCTGCTGCGGCAGGCGTTGCGCGAGCGGCTCGGCCGCGATCCGGACGACGCCCCGGCGAAGAAGAAGAAGGCCTGACCCGGCGACTTGCCCGCCGCCGCCAGCGCGCCGACGATCCGGCGATGCAAACCGTCGTCGTCCTGAACCAGGACCAGATGGGCCACGGCGACCGCGCGCTGGGCCAGAAGATCCTCGCCACGTTCCTCAAGAAGTCGATCGCGCTGCCCGGCTTCGACACGATCGTCCTGTGGAACGCCGGCGTGAAACTGGTCGCGCCCGATTCGCCGGTGCTCGCCGAACTGCGCCTGCTCGAGGAACGCGGCATCGACCTCGTGCCGTGCGGCACCTGCCTGCAACACTTCGGGATCACGCCCGCGGTCGGCAAGGTCGGCGACATGGACGCGATCGTGCGCGAACTCGGTCAAGCCGGGAAAGTCATCACGCTGTAGGCGCTGCGGGGCGGCGTTCCGCGCCGCTCGGGAAATGGCGCTTCCACGCGAGGATCCGCTTCTCGAACAGGTGCCAGCTGGCGTAGCCGATCGCCCACGCCACCCACAGGCACACTCCGCTGAACAGCACCATCAACGCGGTGCTGCTCCCATGCGCGGCAAGCCAGACCTGCAGCCCGTCGGGCAGCGAGAATCTGCAGCGATGCGCCAGCCAATCGATCACCAGGAAGTGCACCAGGTAGATGCAGTAGCTGTAGCGACCGATCGAGCGGAGCCAGCGATGTTCGCACGCGCGTTGCAGCAGCCCGCGGTGGCGCACCGCGATGAGCACGCCGAACGCCAGCAGCGTGGCCGAAGGCAACGCGTAGCGCTGCATCATCGGCAGCTCCGGGAACGGCACGACACTGAGCAGGCCACAGGCGAGCAGGCCCGCACCACCGAGCAACACGCAGACGTTGCCCAACGCGCGGGACGGCAACGGCGACAGCGCCAGCCACGCCCCGGCCGCCAACGCATCGAGCCGGCACGGAGTGAGGTAGTGCGTTCCCGGCACTTCGAGACCGACCAGGAGCCAGCGCAGCGCGATCGAACCGACGACGAGCGCCACGCAGAGGCGCCGCAGCGTCGTGTTCGACAGCCACCAAACGACTGCCGGCCAGACCAGATAGAACTGCTCCTCGATCGCCAGGCTCCACGTCACCACGCGCGCCGGGTCGGCATGCGGGCCGGCGATGGCGTGATGGAAGTTCTGCCAGTAGGTGAAGTACGACAGCGTCTCGACGCCGCCTGCTGGGGCGCGATCGAGCCCGAACAGCAGCAGCGCCAACACCACGTAGTAGAGCGGGAAGATGCGCAGGGCCCGCCGCACGTAGAAGTTGCGGAAGTAGTGCGCGGCACCGCGCGACTGCACCAGGATGCCGGTGATCAGGAAGCCGCTCAGCACGAAGAAGAGGTCGACGCCGGCGAACCCGAGCAGCGCGACGCGCGGGTAGATCGCGTCCGGCGACGGCGGCGGGTAGTTCGGCAACGGCACGCCGACCATCACCCCGTGCATCATCACCACCGCGACGATCGCAAGCCCGCGCACACCGTCGAGGGCGTCGATGCGCCCTGGTTCGGGCGGAGTGGCGGAGCGTGACGTCATGCAGTGGCGGCTGGCGAGGCGCGCGGAGCCTACGGGCTCGCCGCGGCGTCGCAACCACCGCGGTCACACCGGCAGCGGATCGGGCGTGAGCTGGCGCCGTTCGCAGGTGCGCGAGGCGACGTCGAAGGCGAGGCAACTGTCGTGCGGCAACGAGTACACGTGCAGCGTGACCGTGAAGTCGCGGGCGTCGCTGGGATTGCCGAGGCGATGGATCGCGCGCACGCGATCCGCCGTCGCCACCGCCCCGATCGTGCTGATGACGCCCGAGCCGGTCGCCTGCAGGCCGACGTTGCCGACGCGGCCGTTGACGTTCCCGGCCGTGGCGGCGTCGGGCAGGGCACTGCCCGGCACCAGCTGGAACGTCTCCTCGGCGATCTGGCCGCGCACCAGCCGCACCCACCCGCAGTTGCCGGCGTGGTTGTGCACCGGGGTGAACTGGCCGGGCGCCCAGGTCAGCACCAGCACGTCGAACCACTTGCTGCGATGCACCGTCCGGCGCGCGTACTTGTTCGGCAAGACCCCGACGTAACGACGCAGCTCGGCGTCGTCGAGGTCGCCGTCACCGACCAGCTGCTGCACGTGCGGCACCGCGATCTTGCCCGGCGCCAGCGCCTCGAGGCGGTCGATGAGGGTTTGCAGGCGGAGGGTGCTCATCGGCGCATGGTCGTTGGGAGCAGGAACCGCGGCGAGGTGGCCATGGTGCGCAGCGCTGGCTACGCGCCGTACTTCTTGATCGCGGTGTCGAGCTTCGGCAGCACGACGAAGATCAGCACGGACACCGCGAACGCAGCTCCGGCCGGAACCAGCCAGAACGCGGCCGGCGACATGTGGCCCTGCAACACCCCGAGGAACCCGGAGAACTTGTTGCCCACGGCGGTGGCGAAGAACCAGCCGCCCATGGTCAGGCCGACGAATCGCTTCGGGCTCAGCTTCGTGACCAACGACAGCGCCATCGGCGACAGGCACAGCTCGCCGAACGTGACGATCGCGTAGAAGCCCATCAGCCACAGGCCGCTGACCTTCACCGCCCCGTTGTCGCTGAGCACACCAGCCACCGCCATGAACACCGCGGCGAAACCGGTGATGAGCATGCCGACGAGGATCTTGCGGGCCGTGCTGAAGTCCGAACCACGCCGCAGCAGCCGGGCGAAGAACAGCATCACCACGGGTGTCAGCACCACGACGAAGAACGCGTTCCAGGACTGGTAGAGCTCGGGGTTCGCGGTGCGCAAGTAGGTGCCGGGGGCGAGTTCCGTCGGGTTGCCGGCATACAGCGTGTCGAACCTGGCCTGCGTGATGAGGGACGTCGGGTAGCGCTGCCCGCCTTCGCCGGTGCGCACGAAGGCAACGCGCTGCGTTGCCTTGGTCCCTGGCTCGGCCTTCACCGTAGTGACCGGCATGCCATGCGAATCGGTCGACTCCTCGACCGTGACCCGGGGAAACACCTCAAACGAGAATGCCTTCCAGGACTTCTGTTCGTCAGTCAGCTTCTCGCTCGACAGCGTTTCCGCCGTGACGCCGGCTGGCAACTTGCCGCGCAACTCGACGAAACTCGCCTCGTCCATCCGCTTCTGGCCGAACATCTTCGTCTGCACATCCGTCGCGATGGGCAGCAGGTTGCTGCGGTGCGGGCGCGGCACGTCCGCCGAGGCGTTGCCGTAGTAGCCCGCATACGCCGAGCCAGCGAACACTGGCACCGCGTCGGCAAAGGCGACGATCGGATCCGCCTGCCCGCGGTGACGCGCCGTGTTCTCTTCGGCCCAGGTCGTCATCGCGCTGCCGTTCAGGTGCAACACCATGAAGAAGGTGCCGCCGGCCAGATAGAGCGGCAGCAACGCGCGCAGACCGGGCTTCTCTTCCTCGGTTGCCTTGCGCGACAACCGCACGAAGAACAGGAGGATCGGAATCGACCCGATCAGGAATCCGATGTCGGTCGCCTTCACGATCTTCGTGACCGATCCGGGCAATACGTAGGCGGCGAACCACCAACCCAGGAAGCCGAACAGGAACGCCGGCGCGAGGATCGTCTTCATGATCTCCGAGAACGGCGTGTCCTCGGGGTTGGTGCCGGGCACGCGGTCGGCGCGCTCGAGGACCTTCCAGCTCACCAACAGGATCACGCACGAGAGCAGCAGCCCCACACCCGCGGCAATGAACGCTGCTTCCCACACCCACTGGTTGCGCGTGAAGGCGACGAGGAAACTCGCCGCGAACGCGCCGATGTTGATCCCCATGTAGAAGATGTTGAACCCCGAGTCGCGCTTGGGGTCACCCTTCACATAGAGGTTGCCGACCATCGCCGAGATGTTCGGTTTGAAGAAGCCGTTGCCGATGCAGAGCAGTGCGAGCCCGACCGGAAACGTCCACGCGAGGCCGGTGCCGAGCAGGAAGAAGCCGGTCGCGAACACGAGTCCGCCGATCAGCACCGACCGGCGATAGCCGAGGAACCGGTCCGCGATCAGGCCACCGAGGTAGGGCGTGAAGTACACGAACGCGAGGTAGATGCCGTAGACCTCGTTGCCGAGGTCCTTGGGCCAGCCGAGTCCGCCGCGTTCCGTGTCGGTCGCGTAGAGCAGCAGGATGTTGACGATCGTGTAGAAGCCGAGGCGCTCCCACATCTCGATGAAGAACAGGCGGTAGAGACCTTGCGGGTGGCCCGTGAACATCGAGCCCTGGTTCGGCGTCGTCGGAATCATCGAAACCTCGTGCGGGGACAAAGCCGGCCGTCGAAGCAGCCGGGGGGGAGAGAGGCGAAAAGCTACCCACGTGCTGGCGACTACACTCTCGGGAAGCGGCGACGAAGTTGTCCTGCTTGCAGGTCGTTCCAGGTCGGCGACAGCCGTGGGGCGCCGCCCTCCGCAACCGGCGTGCCTCTTGCCAGCAGCCCGCGCCGCCGCCATCCTGCGCGCCCCTTCCGGAGCAAAGAACGCACATGGGTCGCCAGTGGCTGCACGCCAAAAAAGAGGTCACGGCCAACCGCCGGGCCAAACTCAACAGCAAGTTGATCCGCGAGATCATGGTCGCCGCCAAGATGGGCGTGCCCGACCCGGCGATGAACCCGCGGCTGGCCCTCGCGGTCGACGCGGCGCGCAAGCAGTCGGTCGCCAACGACACCATCCATCGCGCCATCAAGAAGGGCAGCGGCACCGGTGACGAGCAGATCAACTACGAGCTGGTCACCTACGAAGGCATGGGTCCGTGCAACGTTCCCGTCGTGGTCGAGTGCCTGACCGAGAACCGGAACCGCACCGCGCCCGACATCCGCACCCTGTTCAAGGACGCGCAGTTCGGCAGCAAGGTGATGTTCCTGTTCGACTACGTCGGCATCGTCGAAGCGACGCACCCGACCGCCGGCCAGGACCTCGAGTCGGCGGCGATCGAAGCCGGCGCCCAGGATGTCGAGAAGCTCGAGAGCACCAAGGAAGACGAGAGTGGCGGCCGCTTCTTCACCGAGCGCACCGACATGTATCCCGTCGCCGAGGCGCTGAAGAAGGCCGGCTGGAGCGTCGCCACCGCCGAACTGGGCTACCGCGGCAAGGACCCGGTGCAGCTCGGCGAGGACGATCGCCAGAGGGTCGCCTTGTTCCTCGAGCGCCTCGACGAGAACGACGACGTGCATCGCGTCTACGCCTCGCTGAAGTAAGCGAGATGCGGCGAGCAGCCGGCGGGCGCTGCCGGCAATTGCGAGTCACATGATCTGCACGGTGATCGTGTCGGTCAGGCCGAAGTCGAAGCCGACGAACGAGGCCGGGCAGCCGCCCGTCTGCAGCAGCGTCATGCCCTGGAAGGCCAGCCGGAACTGGATCAGCGACAGCGCCACCGGCACGTCGATCGTCAGCGACGGCACACCGAACGCCTGCATCTGCGTGATGTCGATGCCCGAGTGGCACACGTTGCACCCCGGCAGCAGAGTGCCGTTCTGCGGCCCGACCAGCAGGAACGGGAAGCCAGCGCCGCCGCTGACCGAGATCGTGAACGTGCGGCCCAGCGCCGGCGTGCCGGTGAGGGCGATCGACGGTTCCGTGGGCAGACCACAACCCGTCTGGTCGAGGCCGAACACCGGACCGGTCTTGCGCGCATCGATCAATGCGCCGCGCACATCGCCGGTGAAGGTCGGGCTGTGCTGCTCGAACACTGCCATGTGGTGCCCTTCGGACAACTGCCGTGTGCTCGCGGCGAGGTCGAACGAACGGTGCGTGAAGCCGGGCACCGTCGACAACGGCAGGTGGCCTTCGTGCCACGTGATCGTCGGACCCGACACGAACACGGTCGCCGCGTGCGGGAACTGCAGGTCGGTGCCGTCGTCCTCGAGATAGCCGTAGACGAAGCGGATGCCGTCATAGCTCACCGCCGGCTGGAACTGGTCGCGCGTGTTGTTGACGTTGGGCTCCTGCGACGACAGGTTCTGGACCGCACCCACGGGCCCATAGAGGCCGCCGCTGATGCCGATCGGCACGCCGTGGATGTCGTTGCTGTTGGTGACGGAGTCGAACGCGCGCCACACCGCGAGCAGGTTGCCGCCGTGGCCGGCGATGCGCACGCTGTCGGCGACCGATTCCGTCGCCAGCGTAGTGACCGGTTCGCCGGTGAGCGGGCTGAAGCCGTTGTTCGAGATCACGGCCTGCATGCGCACGAGCTGGCTGCCGCAGGCGACGTTCGTGCACTCACGCCACACGACCACCCACTTGTCGGCGAGGCTCGCCGCGGTGGAGACGTCGCCAGCCACGACCGTTCCTTGCGACGGGAACTGGATCGGGCCGACGAACATGGTCCCGAAGTTGGTCCCGGTGTTGCGCCAGAGCGACGCGATGACGTCGGTGCCGGTGGTGTTCTTGCGGAAGAGCACGGCGAGGAACCGGTCACCGCTGAGTGAGCTGCCGATCGCACACCGGTTGTCGAGGTCCGCGCCGATACCGGCACTATGCGAGTTCGGGCCGACCATCGTCGTCGATGTCGCACTGCGGGCGCGCCACTGGAAGTTGCTCGCCGTCGCGTTGTGCCAGTTCACGATGAACTGCTGCGTCTGCGCCACAAACCCGACGTTGGGGTTGTTGGTGCGGTCGGTACCGTTCTCGGCGTAGATCGTGTCGAGCAACACCGGCGTCA
>SXGT01407394.1_pt1 | contig 14320 bp, 11 predicted proteins | sample 3176221 | NCBI WGS metagenome assembly SXGT01 (sample SAMN11356862, study PRJNA531348) | freshwater metagenome | isolation source: freshwater sample F1-120 | place: China: Fuxian Lake, Yuxi | collected 2017-12-25
GCCGACTAGCCGACGTCGTTGCGCCGCTTCGCCGCCCGCTTCAGCACCGCACGTTCGCGATCACTGAGTCCGCCCATGCCAACTTCGTGCACGCGCTGCAGCACTGCGTCCACTTCGCGATCGAGCGCGGCCGCCGCGATCGCCGCCGACTTTGCCTTCTTCACCGCTCGCTGCACGCGCCACCGTTGCCACCATCCCAGCTTCGCCCCGCGTTCGGGCGCCGCCCCACGTTTCCAGGCTTCGGAGTCTTCTTCCCACGGCTGCCGCACCGTGTTGGCCTGGTAGACGAGCACGTGCTGCGCCATGCGCCGTTCGCGCAACGAATCGGTGATGCACGAGATGCCGAGCACGATGCCGATCGTGCTCTGGAAGCCCGGCCGCATGAGTCCGAGCACCACGAGCACGCCGCCACCCACCATGCCGACCGTCGTCGCCCACATCGTCGCGAGGTTGGGATGCCACTTCAGCGACAGCAGCGCGCGCAGCGTGCGACCGCCGTCGAGTGGGAAGATCGGCAGCAGGTTGAACAGCAGCAGCGACTGGTTGGTGACCACCAGGAACCAGACCAGGAAGTGGATCGGGCACCACAGAAAGCCCCCTATGTCGAGCACGCGCATCGGCAGCAGCCACTCCAGCGGCCAGAACACCGCGAGCCACAGCAAGTGCACCGCCGGCCCCGCCAACGTCACCCACAGCTCTTCGCGCGGCGACCGCAGCGGTCCGCTCAGGTGGGCGAGACCACCGAGCGGCGACAGGGTGATCAGGTCGCTGCGGATGTGGAACCGCCACCCGGCCGCGATGTGGAACATCTCGTGCGTCCAGATCACCACGAACAACGCCAGGAACGCGAGCGTGCTCAGCAGCAGTGCCTCGCTGGCGCCCCCCGTCACCGGCGCGATCCACTGCAGGAACAACAGCGGCATCAGCACCGCCGCCGCCCAGTACATGCGCACGTGCACCGTGAAGAAGGTGCCGATCGCGAAGGAACTCGTCACCACGCGCAGGAAGCGGGCGAGCGGCGAGTTGTCGTAGGGGCCGTAGGAACTCACGCGGGCGGGATCGTAGCATCGCCCCGCCATGCGCCAACTCGCCACCTTCGCCGCCTTCCTGCTGGTGTGCGCCCACCTCGACGCTCAGGAACCCGCCGTGCAGAACCCACCCGAACTCGGCACCGTCCGCTGGCAACGCGATCTCTCTGCTGCACTGCAGGCTTCGACCAAGGACAAGAAGCCCGTGTTCCTGCTGTTCCAGGAGATCCCCGGCTGTTCGACCTGCACCGACTTTGGCGCGCAGGTGCTCGGCCACCCGCTGCTGGCCGCGGCGATCGACCACAGCTTCCACGCGGTGGTCGTGCGCAACAACGTCGAAGGCGTCGAGGGCAAGGTGCGCGAGAAGTTCGGCGAGCCGGCGTGGAACAACCCGGTGGTGCGATTGCTCGGCGGCGACGGCAAGGACCTGCTGCCGCGCAAGAATGGCGTGTGGGATGCGCACGGCATTGCCGCGCGCATGGTCGCAGCACTCGACAAGGCAAAGCAGCCGGTGCCTGCGTGGTTGCGGTTGGCGCACGCGGAGAGCGATCCGGCGGTCGAACGGGCGGTGTTTGCGATGCACTGTTTCTGGGAAGGCGAAGCGGTGCTCGGCGCACTCGATGGCGTGGTGCGCACGCATTCGGCGTTCGTCGATGGCGCCGAAGTGGTCGAGGTGACGTTCCTGCCGGCGGTGCTGTCGCGGGCGAAGTTGACGGAGTTCGCGCAGGCGAAGAGCTGCAAGCCGGTCGTTGGCGGTGCGGTGAAGGCGGCTCCGGCGAACGACCAGCAGCATGCGCTTCTGGGCACCGCGTTCGCGAAACTGGCGTTGACGCCGATGCAGCGCATGAAGGTGCACGCAGCTCTGACGCTCGGCACCGATGCGAAGGTGTGGCTGACTCCGGCGCAGGTGGCAGCGCTCGAAACGGCGGCGGCGGCGCCGAAGAAGTAGCCCCGCTACTGCGACGTCACCACGTCCTGCGCCGGCAGCGCGAGGGTCGCAAGCAGGAGAAATCCGCACAACGGGCTTCGCACGCGGGCACCGTAGGGCGTACGTGGAGCCGACGCCACGCCGCCTTCGCGCGCCCATTCCCATGAAGCTCCTCGCCACACTCGTCCTCGCCGCATTCCTGCTGCCGCCCGCCAACGCCCAAAGCGCACCGGCGCCGACCCCGCCAAAGGAACCCACCGCCCAGAAGGCCGTGCTGGTCACTGGCGCCAGTTCGGGCATCGGCCGCAAGACCGCGGAGCTGCTCGCCGCGAACGGGTTCTTCGTCTACGCAACCGCGCGCAAGGAAGCCGACCTGAAGGAACTCGCCGCGATCGCCAACGTGCAGGCGATCCCGCTCGACGTGGGCAAGCAGGACCAGATCGACGCCGCGGTGCAGACGATCGAGAAGGCGGGCCGCGGCCTGTTTGGCCTCATCAACAACGCGGGCATCGTCGCGCTGGCGCCACTGATCGAAGTGCGCGAGCAGGACCTGCAGCAGCAACTCGACGTCAATGTGATGGGCCCGTACCGCCTGACCAAGGCATTCGCGCCACTGCTGATCGCGAGCAAGGGCCGCGTCTGCACCACCGGTTCGATCTCCGGCATCGCCACCTGGCCGATGGGCGGCCCGTACACGATGAGCAAGCACGCCGTCGAAGCGTTCACCGATGTGCTGGCACTGGAACTGCGCCCGTTCGGCGTGCACGTCGGCGTCGTCGAACCGGGCAACTACCGCAGCGAGATCATGGCCAACATGCAGCAGCGCCTGCGCGACGGCGGCTATGGCGGCGAGGGCTCGCGCTACCGCCAGCAGATCCAGCGCATGCTCACGCAACCGACCGACCGCACGCAGTACGCCGAGCCCGACGACGTCGCCAAGGCGTTCCTCACGCAGATGACCGCTGCTTCGCCGCGCCAGCGCGTGATGGTCGTGCCGAACCTTCGCGAAGCCGAGCTGACGATCCGCGCGGCCCTCGTGCGCGTCGTGCAGTACAACGCCGAGCAGCCGTTCGCCTACGACCGCGACACCCTGGTCCGCATGCTCGACGAGGAACTGCAGAAAGCGAAGTGATCACTCGATGACGAACGGGCCCGCGGCCGGCAACGGCAGTTCGACGGGCTCGGCATCGGGATGGTCTTCGTCGAACACGATGAGACCGCGCGTTCCCGCGGGCACGAACACGGCGAGCGGCTGGCCACGGAACAGCGGCTGGCCCATGCCCCACTGCCCCTGCGGCCCGACGAGGCAGATCCACTTCTCCTTCTTCTCGAACGCGGGGCGCAGCTCGAGCGTGCGGCCGCCGAGATCGCGCACGACCGGCTGGTGCGCATCGAGCGAGAACCACGCCACCGCCTTGCGATCGCGCATCGCCACGCCGTGCACCACGTCGCCGGCGAGCAAAGGCCGCGGCCGTTGGTCATCGTGGCTGCCGAAGTGGCTCGGGCAGCGGTTCTTCACGTCAAAGCGCAACAAGAGCCACGGCGGCGCGAGTTCGACCTTGGGCAGCACGCGCACGACATCACCACGTGGCTGCACCGTGAACGTGGCTCGCTCGCGATCGCAAGCGACGACTTCGGCGACCACCAGCGTCTGGCCGTGGAACAACGACCACACGCTCGGCAGTTCGCCATCGGCCGGCAACGTGAGCTCGAACTTGCCGTCGCCGAGGATGCGCACGAAGCCTTGCCCCAGCGGCGAGCTAGGCCCCGGGGTGCCCCAACTGACTCTGTGCCAACGCTCCGACTCGGACAATTCCGTGTGGCCGGCGACGGTGCCACGCCAAAGCCGCCCAACCGGCCACACGGCAGGCAAGGTGCGAACTTCGTCGGCTGCGAGCCGCAGATCCTGCGCAAGCCAGTCGCCATCGCGGGTGCCGACGCGCCAACGCAACGACACCAAACGCCCGGTCGGTAACGCCAACGAGAACTCCTCGCGAACGGGCCATCGAGTGGTCACGTGCTTGCCTTCGACGTGCACTGTGATCGAACACTGGCTCGCCACGTGTTGGTTCGGCTCCTGTCCCGACATCGCCAGCAGGACGCGACCAGGCCGACCCTTCGTCGTCCATGGCAACCACACGACATCGCGATCCGTCGGCAAGCGATCGACTGCCACCGCGGTCGCCTTGGGGAACGTGGGACCGATCCATGCCGGTTCGTGTTCCCCGCCGCGCACGACGACGTGCAATGGCTTCTCCATGCCCAGGTCGCGCCCATCGGCACCAAATAGGCGGGTCTTCTGCTCGTTGCCGTCCGCGTCGAGCCACCCCAGTGCAAGCAGCTTCCCATCGGCGTGCAGCAGCGTCTCGTCCGGCAGTTCCTCGGCGCGCAGGTCGTTGTGGGCGCACCTAAACGTGGCTCCTGGCAGCGGCATCAGCTCGCACTGGCCCGCGTCGTCGAAGTGCATGCGTTCGGACCGTGGCTCGCCGCCGGCGTAGTGGTCCCGATGAACCTCGAGCAAAGCGCGCAGCGGCGCACTGATGCCAACGAGGCGGTGACGGCGCAGAGCTTTGGCGGTGAGGTTGAGTTCGACCACGCGACGTTCGTCGATCGCAAGCGGCGGTTCCGCGTGGGTCCAACTCCATGACTTCGCGCCGATCTGCAGCGCGACGTTCCACGTGAAAGCAACGCCCGCGGGAACGGGCGCCTGGACGCAGTTGCAGGCGCTGCCACTGGTACGCAACGACCCATGCATCGCCGCTCCGGTCAGCGTGAGCTGCAGCAGCGGGTCGTCGGCTGCCGCGAGTCCCACCATCGAGAAGCGCAGTCCCGAGGTCGGTTCGAGCACGACGGTCGCGGGCCTTGGATAGCGAAATACTTCGAAGGGCCAGGACACCGACACCGGTGCATGGCCAGGTGCTACGAAGCGAAGCGAACCCACTCCCGCAGGCACGTCGAACACGATCGGGTCGTTGTTGACGATCTCCCGCTGACCGATGCGAATCGCATCCGCGAACACCGTGAGGGAGCCGATGTACGGACGAGGATTCGTACCCAGGCGCTGCTGCATGCGCACCTTGGCGACGCCCGGCTCGCCGGTCCGGAGCGATGACGGATCGGCTGGCGAACGTTCGACGAGGGGTTCGTGGTGGACCTCGCCAGGTGCAGCTTCTTCCGCCGGGTCGACCGCGACCACCGACTGCGGCGGCACCTCGTCGGCGAGCCCTACCGCGCCAGCCCCCAGCAGAACCAACGCGACGACGAGGAGCGCTACGCCCCCGAGCAGCCCCGTAAGGAGGGCACGCCGCCGCCGATCGAGTTCTGCCAGCATCCACGGCCCCATCGGCAACCGCGACGGCCCCGCTGCAGCCCCACCCTCGCTAGCAAGCCCGAATCCGAGGGTATGGCTCCCGCACCGAGCGAGCCACCGGCCTCGCCGCCGTTGGGCATCGCTGCCTCCAGGCGCCAGGTCCCGCGGCCCGCGAACCGGCGGGCGAACCAACCGGTCTGCACCCCAGCCTCCTGCTTGCATTCCAAGCTTCGCCATCATATATCTGCGCAATCAATGGCAACGGCTTCCAAGCATCGGGCACAGACCGGCCGAACTCAACCCGGTCGAACGCAGAAAGGCCCGACGGTGCGAAGCCGGAAGCCGAGCCGCGGTTCGAAAACCCGCGGCGCGAGTGGCAAGCGCACCGACGCGTTGCTGTCGTTTCGCCCAGGCCGCGGCGGCGCCCGTCCAGGTGCCGGTCGCAAGCCGAAGGTCCCAGGACGGCCCGGCGTCGATCACCGCCCGCGTGCACCGCTCGCGTCCCGCTTCCCGGTGCACGTCACGATCAAACTGCGGTCCGGCCTGCCCCGCCTGCGCAGCAAGACCACGTACGAAGCGTTGCGCGCGGCGTTCGCGGCCGGATGCGCCCGCAACCTCACCGGCGCGTTCCGCCTGTGCCACTACGCGGTCCTGAACGACCACCTGCACCTGATCTGCGAGGCCGAGGGCCGCGCAGCACTGAGTCGCGGACTGCAGGGCCTGCTGATCCGAATCGCCAAGGCACTCAACAAACTGTGGTCACTGAGCGGCACCGTGTTCGCCGACCGCTACCACGACCACATCCTGAAGTCGCCGCGCGAAGTCCGCAACGCGCTCCGCTACGTCTTCGCGAACGGCAAGAAGCACGCTGTGCAAGGCCGCGAGGTCGCCGTTCCGCAGGCCATCGACACGTTCACCTCAGCCCCGTGGTTCGCTGGCTTCCGCGAACGCATCACGGTTCATGGCATCGACGCCATCGTGCGGCCGGTGACCGACGCCCGCACCTGGCTGCTCACCGCGGGCTGGTTGCGGCACGGGCGGATCAGCGTGCACGAGGTTCCTGCGACCGCGTGACGTTCTCCGCAGGAAGCGGTCGCCGCCGTTCCTCGAGTTCTTCGAGGGTCTTCGGCCAGTCCTTCTTCAACAGCGTCGACAGACCGCGGTCGGCCAGCAGCTTGCCGCCACACTGGCACTGCACGCAGTAGTTGCACTCGTTGGCCGCGTAGCGGATGCGCTGCACGGCGGTCCCGCAGTCGGGGCACGGTTTGCCATACCGCCCATGCACGGCCATGCCCGTGCGGAACGCGGTGACCTTGTCGGGAAAGCCGTCGCCGACTTCGCGCCGCAGCACGTCGGTCCAGTGATCGAGCGTGGCCACGATCGCCACGCGCAACCGCTCGATCGTGGCGTCGTCGAGCCGCGACGTCAGCACCACCGGACTCAGCCGCGCGCGATGCAGGATCTCGTCAGAGTAGGCGTTGCCGATGCCGCTGAACAACGTCGGGTCGGTCAACGCGCGTTTGATCGTGCGGTTCTCCATGCGAATGCGTTCGCAGAACTGCTGCGGCGTCGCCGTGTGCACTTCGAGCCCACCACGATCGAACGCGGCGAGCCCGGCGCGCCCCTCGACCATGTGCAACGACGCGCGCTTCTTCGTCGCTGCCTCGGTCAGCACCAGCGTGCCCTTCTCGAAGTCGAACGCGGCGAGGTCGATCCGACTGCCGAGCTTCTTCTCGCGTGGGTAGTAGCGCAGCCGCCCGGCGATCATCAGGTGCAGCACCACGAACCGTTCGGCGGGAAACTCGAACACGAGGCGTTTGCCGAGCCGATGCACCGCGCGCAGCGGCTGGCCGTGCACGGCACTCGTCGGCGGTGTCACCGAGCGCAGCACGAACGGACTCTGCAAACGCAGTTGCTCGAGCACGCTGCCGGCCAACATCGCTTCGATGCGTTCGCGGTAGACGGTGACGTCAGGCAGTTCGGGCATGGCGCGCGCGGCGAATCGTCGCACCACGAATGTAGCGTCCGCGATGGGCTCCCCTATGGTGCCGCCATGTCCTTTCCTGAACCGTTCTACAGCTGGCGTCCGCATCCCTGGCACGGCATCTCCCCAGGGCCCAATCCGCCCGAGACCGTGCAGGCGTACGTCGAGATCACTCCATTCGACCTGGTGAAGTACGAAATCGACAAGGTGAACGGCTTCCTGCGCATCGATCGACCGCAGCGCACCAGCAGTTCGCCGCCGAGCCTGTACGGCTTCATTCCGCGCACGCTGTGCGGACGCCGCGTCGGCGCCCTCACTCCCGGTGCCAAGAAGGGCGACGGCGATCCCCTGGACATCTGCGTGCTGAGCGAACGCCCGATCAATGCGCGCGAGATCCTGGTCAAGGCCAAGGTGATCGGCGGCCTGACGATGCTCGACAACGGCGAAGCCGACGACAAGATCGTGGCGGTGCTGTCCGGCGACTTCGTCTGGGGCGAAGTCGAGAACCTCGCCGAGTTGCCGGGCGTGCTGGTCGAACGGCTGCGCCACTACTTCTCGACCTACAAGCTGCTGCCGGACACCACGCCACTGCCGATCACGCCGTACGACAAGCAGCGGGCCCACGCCGTGATCACCGCGTCCATGCAGGACTACCACGAAATCTACGGCGGGCCGCCGCCGTCCTGACGACGGCGGCCGTTGCGATCAGAAGCCGAGCGTCAGCACGACGGCGTTGCTCGCGACCAGACCCAACGGCGTGCGGCCGGGGTTGTAGGTCACCGCTTGCCCGACCAGCTTGAGTCCCATCAACGCGGGCACATTCGGCAGCGTCTCGGCCACCTGCGCACTGGTGCCGGGCGACAGGATCAACGTCGCCTCGGGCGCCACCACGTGCGCGAAACACCCGGTCATGCCCTGGCTGGTCAGATCGACCGGCGGCACCGCTTGCGTCAGCGAACGCATCAGGGCACCCCAACCCGTCAGCGCCGGAATGCTCGTGAGCTGCCACTGCAGCGTGGTGCCGATCACCGGCAGCGCATTCGTGTCGAGCACGAGCCCGTCGAACGGTGCGCCACACACAGAGAACGTCGCCGGCAGTGCCGCCGACAAGTTGCGCGGCCCCGGATCGGCGAAGCCACCACCCAACGACCAGCCCACCATCGACCCGAACGACGTCGGGGCAACCGCCTGCCATAGCACGTGCACGGTGCCGTTCGGAAAGAACTGCATCTGGAAGTTGTTCGGCACGATGCTGGCCAGGAACGGAACGTTGCTCCAGGTCAGGATCGCGCGGGACGGGTTGGCGTCGAAGTAGACGTTGTTGGCACTCGTGGCCGTCGGATTGAACACACTCCACAAACCGGCCCAGCGCGGATGGCCGGCGACGAGCAGCGCAGCCGTCGGGGCCAACTGCGATGGGTTCGGCGTCCCGGGCGACACGTAGCCGCTCGAGCTGACGCGCAGTTGGGTCGTCGTGCCACCGGGGTACGGCAGCGCGAACGGCAGCGTGACAGTCGCCTGCGTGTTGAGGCCGAGTGCCAGGTTCGTGCCGGCGACCGGCTGGTAGGTGACCGGCGTTTCGGCGACCGCGTAGTCGCCGTTGCTGAGGCTCATCGTCATCGAACGGCCCACGAGATCGAACGGGTTGGCCGTCGAGAACAGCTCGTAGAACGTGCCGGTGCACATGCCGCACGGCGCGCCGACCGAAGCCTTGCTGGCGAACAACTGGCCACTCGGCACCTGGCTCGCAACCACGACGCTCAAAGCGCCCGGACCCGGCCGCGCTTCGTCGATAGTCATGTTGCCGACGCCGGCGGGGATCGAGCACTCGAACGAGCAGTTGTAGATCGTGTTCCAGTTCAGCGCGTTGGTGCCCACGGCCGTGAAGGAGATCTCGTTGCCCAGGTTGGCGAACGTCCAGTTGTTGAGCGGGTTCTGGTCGATGTCGCGGAACCCGGCGTTCTGCACGATCGCACCGGCCGCGAGCGGCACGCGGAACGAAGCACCACCGCGGTGGTTGTCGACGTTGTGGATCGCGTACTCGTAGCGGTGCATGCCGCCGCCGATCGCGGTCACCTTGCTGGCGACGAAGAAGCGGCCATCGTCGTTGCCATTCAAGCCGCTGTTCACCGAAGCACCCGGCCAGCGCTGCAGGATCGACCCGTGCGCCTGTCCGACGGTGTTGTTGTTGAACGTCCAGTTGCCGCCGCTACCGGCCGGCGTGAAGCCACGCGACGCGAGATTGTCGCCGCGGTTGGCGAGCGCTTCGCCCTGGTGCAGCAGCTGGATGCCGTAGAAGTACTGAGCACCCGGCGTCAGCAGGTCCTGTTCGCGCACGGTCACGCGGTTCTTCACCGGATCGCTGGCGAACACGTTCTGGTTGAGGCTGCGCACGCCGTCGGCAGGGGCGGGATACCCGGCCTGCGCCGGATCACCGATGTCGAAGTAGCTGCCGACGGGCGCCCAGGTGCCAAGCCACGGATTGATCTCGCCGGGCGGACCGAGCCAGATGCGGTCGGCGTTGTTGCTCGAATCGTAGGTGTCGGCGCAGTTGAGCCCCATCACGCTGCCGGTGCCGGGGTTCACGCACGACCCGCACGGGCCCGAGTAGTTCGTCGAGACGAACGCGTGTTTGCAGAACGACCAGTCGTTGATCTGTTCGATGCGGTCGCCGACGACGCGCACGATCAAGAACCCGAACTTCGGGTGGTTGGGCTGCATCGCCGCTTGCCACGGGATGACGACGCTGCCCGGATTGCACATCTCGTTGAGCATGGCCATGCCGACTTCGCCGTTCGGGAAGGCGGCGCCGCGGCGCCCGTAGAACGTCAACTGGTCGACGACACTGAGTCGGCCGTCGAGTCCGGGGACGACGTTGGCTTGGGCGACGAGAGACGTGGCAAGGGCCGGCACGAGCGCCAGCAACAGCGGGAATCGTTGGGTCATGGCAAACAGGATCGGATGCGTTGGGGGCCGGGCGAGCGGGGCACGCTACTGCGTGGCGCGCGATCACGGAAGGTGGGTGAAACTCCTCCCGACCTCACGACTGCGGGTCGGCCGTATGGAGAGTCCGCCGCCCGCCGTCCTTCGACGCAGCGAGACCACGCAACAAGGCCGGCAACGGACCGAGCGCAGCGAACAGGGCGCCGAGCAACGCCACGACCACCAGAAAACCGAACGTCGCGGTGCCGCGGAAGCCCGACCCGAGAATCGTCGCGAAGCCGACCAGCAGCAGCAGCGTCGTCACCACCACCGGTTTGCCCGCGGTCACGACCACCGTGTGCGCCGCGTCGCCGGCCAAACGACCTTGCCGACGTTCTTCCTGCCAGCGCGCCAGCAGATGGATCGCGTCGTCGATCATCAACCCCAGTGCCACGCAGAACGCGATCACCGTCAGCGGTCGCAGCGCGATCTCGAGCCATGCCATCAACGACAACAAGACAAGCATCGGCAACAAACACGACAGCATGCCGAGCAGAGCGAGCCCAAGGCTCCGGCACTGCAACCACACCAACAAGAAGATCAAGCCGAACGAACCGACGAACGACCAGACCAGATCGTCGGTCATGCGCAGCACCTGTTCGGTGCCGACCAGGTTCATGCCGGCGAGGCGCACGGTGAACGCGGGATGCTCGGTGGCCAACGCCGCGATCGAGCCCGCGAACGCGCGGAACGCGGTCGTGCCGAAGTCGCCGCGGAACACCATCACGCGCGCGGTGCGGCCGTCGTCCGACAGCATGCCCGTCGGCAACAACCCCGACCGCGCCAACGCCGGTAATAGCAGCGGCGGCAACCCATCGGCGAGCAGGTCGGCGATCGACAGCGTGCGCGACACGCCCGGCAACGCTTCCAAACGTTGCCGCAGTTGCGCCAGCTGATCCCGTTCGGCGTCACCAAAGCCCGCCTTGGTCGTGACGATCACTTCGCTCGGCACGATGCCGACGAAGCGCTCCTCGTACCAACGCATCTGCTGCACGACTTCGCTGTCGGGCCACAGGTCGCTGGTGAGTTTGTGCTCGACCTCGACCCGCGACGCCCCGAACGCGGCGACGACCAGCACCAGCGCCGAGCCAAAGGCCCACCCACGCGGCGAAATCCGCAGGCCGCACAGCGCCCCGCGCACGACGAGATCCGACGGATCCATGGGCCGGCGCCCCGCTGGCCAGCGCACGAACGACAGCGCCGCTGGCAGGATCGCCATCGTGTAGAGCCACGCGAACACCATGCCGAGCGCAGCGAACACGCCGAGCCAGCGCAGGTCCACCAACCGCGCCGTGCACAACGTGCCAAAGCCGACAATCGTCGTCAGCGACGTCATCAGGCACGGCACGAACATCGCCGCGAACGTGCGCGCCGCCGCCGCCTTCGGTTCGCCATCGAGGCGCCGTTCTTCGAGGAAGCGCCCGACCATGTGAACGCCGTCGGCGACCGACATGCACAACAACAACGTCGGCAACGTCGAGGTCAGCATCGTCATCTCGACGCCGACGAGCGCCATCACGCCGAGCGTGCTGACCAACGTCAGCGGCACCACGACCAACGCCAGCAGCGCCAACACCCAATGCGGAATCAGCCAGAACAACAGCACCGCCGACACCGCGGTGCCGATCGGCAGGAAGCGCGCCATGTCGTCGCGCACCAACTGCTGGCTGGTCGCCGTGTGGAACGGCAGCCCGCACAGGTGCAGCGTCTTGCCTTCGGCCGCTGCCAGCGCCCGCAACCGCACGAACAGCGGCACCAGGTCCTCGCCGCGTTGGTTCGGTTGCAGCACGACCATGCCGGCGACGGCGTCGCCGCCGCGCGCCACCAACAAGTGCCGCCACGTCGCACTCGCAGCGACCCGCTCGGGATCGCTGCGCAACGCCCCGGGCACCTTCGCATCGGCCAGCGTCAACACCCGCTCGACCACCGGGTCCTTGCCGAGCGCCGCCGCAAAACGTGCCAACCGCTGGATCGAAGCCGCGCCGGTCGGCTCCGCTTCATCCCACCCGAACAGCAGCAGCCGGTCCGGATACTCGAACCCGCCATCGCCGTAGTGCGCCATCGCCTGCTGCAGTTCGGGGTCGTCACTGCGGAAGAAGCCGTCGACGCGAAAGCCCACCTGCAGCTGCGGCACCGCGAACGCCAGGGCCACCGCACTCGCCAACGCCACGACCAGAACGGCGATGCGATGGCGCACCAGCCACCAGCCGACGGTATGCAGGGGTGTCGAAGACTCGCGCAAGGGCGCGCCAGTGTAGGTACACGCCGGCACCGCACGAGCCTTTTGCCGCTGCGCGCCGTCGATATGCTCGCCCGCTTCATGCCGTCCGCCGAGCCGCCCGACACCGATTCCACGCCCGAACGCGACGACGACGCGCCGGTCTTCAATCCGCGCATGCACCAGGGCGGCAAGCTGTCGTTCCGCAGCCGCATCCAGGATGGCGACGAAGAGCCCGGCGACCGGCTGGTGTTCGGTGGCCACAATCCGCCCACCCTCGCGGCCCTGGTGCCGAGCGGCTACGACGACATCGAGATCGAAATCGGCTCGGGCAAGGGCGCCTTCGTGGTCGCGTCGACCGCAGCGCGGCCCGATACGTTCCTGCTCGGCATCGAAGCCGCGCCCGGCTACGCGGCGATGGCGGCGACGCGGCTGTTCGCGACCGGCCGCCAGAACGGGCTCCTGCTGGTCGACAACGGCAAGCTGTTCTTGCAGGACCGGGTGCAACCGGGCGAACTCGCCGCGGTGCACGTGTACTTCCCCGACCCGTGGCCCAAGCGCCGCCACCAAGGCCGTCGCTTCTTCACGCCCGATGTGCTGCCGGTGCTGGCGCGCGCGATCCGCGACGACGGCTACCTCTACTTCGCGTCGGACAATGCCGGCTACTCGGGGCAGGTGGCGCGCGTGATGGGCAGCGCGATCGATTTTGTGCGCGACGAAGACGAAGAGGCGCGCGTGATCGCCGCCGGCCCCGGCCATGCGTTCTCGCCGACGAACTTCGAACGCAAGTACATCGAGGAAGGTCGCGTGATCCGGCGCTACGCGTTCCGGCGGTCGCCGCGATGAGCTGGGTCGACGTCGGGCCACTCGCCGCGATGGCCTTCAAGCCGGGCTGCCCGGTGAAGATTGGCGACCGCTGGGTCGCCCTCTTCAAACTCGGCGACGAACTGCACGCAATCGACAACGCCTGCCCGCACGCGAGTGCGCCGCTGTGCGACGGCAGCGTGCTGCACGGCAAGGTGGTGTGTTTCCTGCACTGCTGGGAGTTCGACCTGCGCACGGGCGCCTGCGACGTCGGGGCGCAGTGGAACGTGCGGACGTGGCCGGTGCGCGTCGTCGACGGACAGGTGCAGATCCAGGTCGACGCCATCGCAACCCGTCCCTAGGATCGCCGGCTTGCCACCACGAGCCGAGGACCGAACTTGACCGACGGGATCGCGAACGACCGACTCGAAAAGCTGCAGGCGATGCGCACCGCCGGGCAGGACCCCTTCCCCGCCCGCGTGCCGCGCGGCCAGCCGATCGGTGACCTGCTCACCGATTTCGCCAACCGGACCGGCCAGGTCGTCACCATCGCCGGCCGCCTCGGCCAGGTGCGCGACTTCGGCAAGCTGCGCTTCGCCCACCTGTCGGACCGCACCGGTTCGCTGCAGGTCGGCTTCCAGCGCGATCGGCTCGCCGCGTTCTGGCCCAACCGCAAACAGATCGAGGGCAACGACCTCGTCAGCATCACCGGCGAACTCGGCACCACGCAGAAAGGCGAGCCGACCCTGTGGGCCAACGAGGTCGTGCTGGCGGCGAAGTCGCTGCGCCCGGCGCCCGAGAAGTGGCACGGCCTGCAGGACCAGGAGCAGCGCTACCGGATGCGCTACGTCGACCTGTTCGCCAACCCCGAGGTGCGGCTGGCGTTCGCGATGCGCAGCAAGATCGTGCGCGAAGTGCGCCACTACTTCGACTCGCTCGGCTACCTCGAAGTCGAGACCCCGATCCTGCAGCCGATCTTCGGCGGCGCTGCGGCGCGGCCGTTCGTGTCGACTTGGCGCAAAGAGGCCAGCCGGTTTTACTTCTGGACAATGGCGCCCGCTTGTCC
>SXGT01621783.1_pt1 | contig 14320 bp, 9 predicted proteins | sample 3176221 | NCBI WGS metagenome assembly SXGT01 (sample SAMN11356862, study PRJNA531348) | freshwater metagenome | isolation source: freshwater sample F1-120 | place: China: Fuxian Lake, Yuxi | collected 2017-12-25
GGCACGACGCGGAAACCGCCTTCGCGGAAATCGCGGCTGTTGAAGTCGGCGAACTTGGACGGCACCTTGTCGTAATAGTTGGTGAAACCGCCCTTGATGAAGGCGTTGTCTTCCAGGCGGAACGAGAGCAGAACGGCTTTCTTGATCCACTGATGCGTCACCCAGTTCTGTCCCTCGGTGCGCTCGGCGACACGCAACTGGCCGCAATCGAGCAGGTCAATCACGGCCATGACGGCATCCTTGACCTTGGGTTCGACATTGCGCGGCGTGATGTCGGCGCGGCGTTCAAAAGCTTCTTCGATGATGAGTTGCAGGTCTTGCATGGTGGTTTCCTGGTTGGTTAGAAAAAATGGGTGACGGATTGTCCAATAAAGGCAATGAATACGATAATCCGGGCAAAGCTGTGAGCGAAACTCGGCCCCGCGCCGTGTGAACCTTCGGGGTTCCTATACTCACGGCTTTTTCCTTTTCTGCTGGCCGAAGCGGCCTTCCAGCGTCAGCGGCTGCTGGGCGTTGAAGAAGGTACCCCGTTCCGGGCCGTAGTGCAGGTCGTGGATTTCTCCCACTTGCGGCCAAATCACTTTTAGGAAGCGCTCTTCCCGTTTGGAAGCGCCTGAGTCCTTATCCAGGCGTGGTTCGTAGAAGCGCTGAATCGCCCAGAGGAAGTAATCCACCGCTTGCAGGCAGGCATCGATTTTCGGGGTGGAGACGCGAATCCGCCAATCGTCCCGACTGCCGCGACCGAAACCGTAGTTCGCCGCGAAATCCTGCTCGGCATGGTCGATGGCGATACGGATCGCCTCGTTGCGGTCGCTCTGTCCGCGACGTGCCACGCAGACGTCGTAGGCATCCGCCAGGCGGTGGAACTTGCCGAACAGCGAACGCATCAAGCCGTCGTACAACTCGTTGTGCTGGTAGCGGTAGCCTGGCTCGGAATCATTACGTCGCAGGACATCTTTCAGAACCCGCGCCTTATCGCAGACCACCGCATGGAAGCGCAACGCGCCGCCCTCCGCCGCCAGTAGCTTGAACACCTCGTAGCGGACCTCCGGCAGATCGTCCTTGGCATGGAAGGCGACCCCGGTCTTGCCGCGCGCGGGATCGAAGGAGGGAACGCCCCCGAAATAGGGATTGCCAAGAAGCTGTCCACGTAGCGTTTCCAGGCGTTGGCCCAGACCCGCCGGGTCATCGACCTCCAATTTGCCGAGGATGAAGTGGCTGGAACACCCCTCGGTGCCGACGATGGCGCGGCGGCGGTTGGCGAACAGCGTGGGGTCGCCCGCCTCATCGACATAAATATGCAGGGTATCGCCCACCGAATTCAGCATTGAGCCTGAGCACAAAATTCCGCGAATGGCGACTCGGCACGCCCGGGACCATCGAGGAAATAGTTGGCGACATCTGGCTGGAATGGTTGCCCGCGCCATTCCTCGCAACGGGTATGTAGATCGTCTGTCGCCAAGTGCCCATGACGGAAAAGCTCCAGACTGTCTTTCACTCGTTTTTTCAGATCATCCAAACGGAGCTGTCTGGCTTCCTGCAACGCATCCCGATCAAGCGCTAGGACTTCGATAGTCTTGGCGGCGCGAGGGTCGATGTCGTCGAAATCTGGACGCCACCGCGCCGACAGGTTGCCGAATTCGTCGATGAAGAAGAACGACCAGACATCCTCATCCACTGGGTTGACGATGGCCTCACCCGGTTCTGTTTCCGGTGGGAATCGGTCACCCTTGCTCTGGTTACAGGTACCGCAAGCCCACAGGAAGTTTTCCCACTTCATCGCATCCTGGGGGAATACTGCCTTGGGACGGAAATGTTCGACCTGGGAAGCCTCGCTACCGCTGCAAAACATGCAGCGTTCCCCTGCCCCACTCATCTCCCCCAACTGCTCAACAACCGGTTTGAACCATTTCGCCTGGCGCGCGTTTTCATAACGGCGCTTGGCCTCAGCCTTGGGGTCGGCAACCTGGGCAATTGCGTCCGTTTCATTTTCCAGACGCTTGCGGGTTGCCTGCGGCAAATCAGGACGGGGCCTAAGCCTGCGCATCAGACGGTCTCCGGCTCAAGCTCGAACGCCAACGCCATCTGTCGGCGCAAACGCTCGTACTCCTTGTTTTCAACCCTGGACAAAGGCGCCCCTGCCTTATTCTTGGCGTTCAACCGCTTCCAACGTTCGATCTGCTGGTTGGCCCAATGGGAACGCACCGATTTCAGACCAAATGCCGTACCCAGCAGAGTCTTCTCCGCCTTGCCCAGCCGTAGTTTCTCGAACTCGTCGGAATCAAGCGCGCGCGCTTCCCGATTCACATCGCTCTGGGAAGGCAACACGAATACGCCATTGGGATCAGCGGCCTGTGCAACCAGTGGGCTGTGTGTGGTAACCAGGAACTGCACATTCGGAAAATGCTGCTTGAGCCATTCCGGGATGTCGCGCTGCCAGGAGGGGTGCAGATGGGCTTCGATTTCGTCGATCAGCACCACACCGGGGCGAATGACCACGGTGCGTCCTTGGTCATCCTGGCCGAACAGACCGTCAGCGCCATAGATTTCAAACATCCCATGCACCAGGTCCAACACTGTCGCGTAGATACTGCGACAACCATCGCTGATGTCGCGCATGGGCAATTCCAAGCCTCGTTTATCCTGGATAAAAACATTGTCAACGGTAGTCCGGCTAATTTGCATCCCATGCGGCAAGAGGTTGTCGCTTAACAACGCAGTGACGCCATCCAATAGCTGCTTGAGTTCAGGCCTTTGCGACTCAAGCCAGCGGGAGTGGTTGGTTTTCAGCCAGGCCTCGCTTTCGCTCAGGGCCGCATCTTCTCGGAACAGGGTAACGAAACGACTGACGACCCCGCCCCTGGCAGACAGCATCCCAGCTTGAGTGGAGTCACCCGACAATCGGCGCATAGGGCCATATCCAGCGCAAAACCATCCTGGGGCATTAGGATTCCAAGGTCCGCGCAACGCAGAACTCGTACGCTTATTTTTTGGCAGTGGCGCAGCACGAAATATTGGAACCTCTTCGCCTTTCTCCAATTGCCAGCGTACCTCTGCATCGAAGCTACCTCCTGGTAGCTTGCCGCTAGGCTTGAACTTGTCGTTGCTCGGATCCCAATTAAGAAGTACTTGGGCTTTTGCTCGATGTTCGTTTCTGGATAGCCATCCAACAGGCGCGCGTCCAATCAACTCGTAACCGGCATCAGGCCCCATCATTGCCAGGGCCATCGCCTTCAGCAGTGTGGACTTACCCGAGGCGTTTCCACCCACAAACACTGTCCAACCGGTAAAACCACCGTCTGGCCGTTGGAAATCGAAGTGCAGATCACTGAAGCCTTTCAGATTTTCTAAGATGACAGATTTGACGTACATGAAGAACTCCTCGCTGATTCAGTCGGCTTGTTGGGCGATCTGCGTAGATTGAAACGCTCCCGGCCAGCCGCCGTGGGCTTCGATGACTTGGTCGACCTCGGCCATCAGGCGGATGGTCTCGTTCAGGGCGACGACGACGCGCTGATAGTGGGCGATGTCCTCGGTCGAGAGGGTGCGGCCCTTGCGGTCTTTCAGCCATTTCTCGCAGACCTGGTAGCCGCCGACGTGGAAGTTCCATACTGCTTCCGGCACGCCCTCGAAGCGCTGGCTGGAGTTGATCCAAACCGCGCCGTCCTTGTAGGTGGGTTTCTTGGGGACGTGGTTGTCACCCTGGCCTTCGAAGCGGGTGATGAAGTCGTCGACCTTGGGGGATTCCAGGAGATGGAGGGAGATCAGTTCACCGCCGAGTTGGGCCAGCACGCGGAATAGTTCCAGGTTCCCGGTCAATGGCAGGCGTGGGAAATCGATCTTCAGGAATTCGGCGTAGCGGGTGCGGTAGGCGGGGCTGTGAACCACTGCATAGGCGTAGCGGAATACCTCTTCTGGTGTCAGCTTTGCGGCTTCAGTGCCACATATTTTTCGCAAAGTATTGAGTAACTGCGGCGTGAAATTGCTTCGCCCCGACTCCTGGCCTGCAAGCAAATCATCATCGAAAACCAGTAACGGAGCGAAATAGTCCTGCCCTTTGTTTCCGAGATAAAAAGTGCCATGGCAGATAGGCATGCGTGCGACGCAGAAGTGCGAAACGCTGTCGCCCACAATCTGGCGGTTGAAAATCATGCCCAAGTTTTTGTGCCCAATAACGTGCTGCATTACTTCCCGGCGGGGGTAAGCAAGAAACCCCCTGGTTTTTCCTGTCCAATATGTGAACCGAATATCGAAGGGCCGATAGAGAATCGGGCAGAGATACCGCTGGTTCGGCCCCCCGGTTGCAACGTCTGCTTTCGCGGCTGCAACGGTCCAATCTCGTCCATCATCGCCAAGTTCAAACTGCGTGCGTGCTTGCCCGGCAGACAAAGTATGAAAATTCTGAATCTGTTCCCACATCTCCGCCTGGGTAAAGGCTACACACAGGCTGTCCCGCTTTGTTTGTATGCCGGAGGATACGACCCCAAACGCAGCCTTAATTGGCAACCATACTGAATATTCAGCTTCAGCAGCCACGGAGTGCTCAGACGAAAATGGAACCCAGCGGAAATACGGTGGAAGTGCTTCGATATCGGCTAAAGCAGTGTCAATCGGTTTCTTCGCCATCAAATCCGCATATTTCTGATCACGCGTCCCGACGCGCGAAGTGAAACGAAAACTCGGGCTGGTGTGGCGAGTGCAGAGCAGAGCGATAGCCACGCCTTGCTCAATGTCGAAAACATTCGCGTCAGCGATGTTTCCTTTCACGTCCCCGTTCAAGTCCACTGCAATGCGTAGCGGAAACGATTGACTGAGATGTTCACGCATCCGACGCTTCACAATTCCATCAAGGAAATCACGATTGATGATGAAACCGACAATCCCTGCGCCTGTAGTGATGCAGTGATGTTGCGCTAGACGCAGAAACTTCCACTCCTCGCGATTCAGGTCGCTTTTCGTTTCGTTTAAACCCTGCTTCCAGTCATCAAGCAGACGCATCACCCATGCGGGCTCACTGATAGATGCTGAGTATGGTGGATTGCCCACCACCACCGTGAATCGCACATCCCGCTTGACCTCAGCCACCGCCTGCGCCTCATGCGCCAACGCGGGCGCCAGCACCTCCAGTTGCCGCTGCACCTCGTGCGCCGGTTCCAGCGCATTGGTCAGATACACCCGCACCCGTTCCTCACTGCCAAAGCGGTAGCCGGTCTCGAACAGCTTGAGGCCGATCTTCATGTGGGCGATGGCGTAGGGCGCCATCATCAGTTCGTAGCCATACAGGCGGGGCAATAGGTGCTTGGGCACGTAGTCGTTCCAGGCGGCCTGGCGCTGGGCTTCGCTCATGCCCTGTTGGTTCCACTTCGCCGTCAGGGTGCGGTGGATGACGTTGATGACTTCGACCAGGAAGGTAGCAGTGCCGGTGGCGGGGTCGAGAATGGTGACGAAGTGTGAGCCGGGGGTGGTGCCGGCGGGGATGGTGAAACCTGGCAGTTCCCCCACCCCGTCATTCCCGCGCAGGCGGGAATCCTGGTTGTTTGTCTGATTGCTCTTGTTCAAGTCAGAGGGGGGAACTGGATTCCCGCCTTCGCGGGAATGACGATCCCTGGCGGCCATCTCGCCCCAGGTGACGGTGGAGGCCAGGCCGTCCTCCAGGCCGAATTCGGTTTGCAGCAGTTCGTGGACGCTGCGGACGATGTAGCCGACCACCGGCTGGGGCGTGTAGAAGACGCCTCGCTGTTTTTTCTGCGGCTTGTCGTAGGCGGCGAGGAAGTGTTCGTAGAAGTGGATGACCGGGTCTTCGTTGGGGTTCCTGTTGCCGAAGTCGGCGATGACGGCGGGCAGGTCGGTTTCGTCGCCGCGCAGCAGTTCCACCACGTCCTGGATGCCCAGTTCGTCGAAGTCGATACCGCCCTTGCGCCCGCCGACTTTCAGGAAGGTTTGCAGCATCTCCTTCAGGAAGGGGTTGGTGACCGGGACGATGCTGGCGATGTCGTCGGCCAGCAGCGCCGTGCCGTGGCGGCCTTCGCTCATCTCGGTGCGGGAGATGGCGGCGGTGAGCAGGCCGTAGGTGATGGTCTGGGCGTAGGTATCGGCGAAGCTCTCGGACGTGAGGTCGTGGATCAGCGCGGTCTGGAAGGCCTTGTAGAGCTGGGTGAGCGGGCCTTGGTCGGACTCGGCGGCCAACATGCGCTTGGCCTTGTCGCGGATGCCGCGCGCCAAGCGGGCCAGTTCCTCGGCCAACAGGTCGGCGGTGCGGATGACGTGGCCGATCTTGTGGCGGAAGGGCTTGCTCCAGGTATCTCGCCAGACGGCAGCGTCGCCCTCGTCCTCGGGCCAGTGCAGGCGTTCGCGCAGGGTCTGGTCGAGCTGGGCGAGCTTGAGCGGCGTGTCGCCACCGTCCCAGCCGAGCACATGCAGGGTGGGCAGGTCACCAGGGTTCTGGTGGAAGTGGGCGAAGGCGATCTCGCGGTTGTCGCTGCCGTCTTCGCCGAAGGCGGTGACGAACAGCAGGTCTTCGGCATGCCAGGCGGGCGCGGCGGCCTGGCTGGCGGCGATGCGTTTCTTGATGACCAGGTGAGAGAGGATGCGGCGCAGCACTACCACCGGCAGTTTCTTATGCTCGAATTCAACGAAAAAGATGCCCCAGGGCTGGCCGTGGGCAAGCGGACGCAACTGGTGGATGGCCTTGACGCGGGCGGCGTCTTCTTCCTTGAGGCCGAGTTCAGCCGGGGTGTATTCGAAGGTCAGGTCCTCGAAGCCGTATTCCTGCAAGGGCCAGCCGAGTTCGTCTTCCAGGTAGCTGACCAGTTCAGGGAAGGCGTGGATGTCGCGCAGGTTTTGGCCAGCCATCAGTTCAACTCCATCCAGCACTTGAGCACAGGCACCACACCCAAGGGCGCTTGCAGCGGCTTGAGGAATTCTGTGGTGAGCTGCTTTTCCAATTTCTTGCGCAAATCACTCAGGGTGGCGTGTTCGAGCTTGACCCGGCGCGGGGTGTCGGGGGTAGAGCGGATCAGGGCGGCGATGGCGCGGGTGTCGGTGAGCGGTTTGTCGCTCGCCAGGTCGTAACAGGCCCAGACGGTGAGACCGGCGGCATCGGACCAGCGTGCTTCGCCGGTTTCGCTGTCGATCAGTTGGCTATCCGGCCGGGGGATGCGGTAGCAGAAGAACACGGCACGGCTGCCTTCAGCAGGGTGGGCCTTGCCGGAAAAGACTTTCAACGGAAAACCGGCGAGCTTGCCGGCCAGGTCGGGTTGTTCCGCCAGCAGGCGCTCGTATTCCAGGCGCAGGCTTTCGCTGTCGGAAAGCTGGCCGTCGCACTGCTCGTTGAGTTCCTTCACCGGGTCGAAGTCGTCGTCCGGGGTGAGCAGCTTGCGGCCTTCGATGCCCAGGGTGCGCGAGATGACCAGGGTCTTGTGGGTGACGCGCTGGAACAGGCGCAGGAGTTCATCCAGTTCATCCGGCGGCAGGAAGTTCCAGAAGGCGGTCTTGCCGCGCAGCTTCCTGCATTCCGGATGGTCGGCGAGCAGCCGCGCCTCGATGTCCGGATTCATGCGCCGGTCCACTCGGCCGATGCGCTGCATCAGGCGCACCGGGTTCCAGTGCAGGTCGTAGTTGATGAGGCGGGTGGCGTCCTGGAGGTTGAGGCCTTCGGAGAGGACGTCGGTGGCGATGAGGACGCGGATTTCCTGCTTGCCTTCGGCGGCCAGTTCGGCGCTGGAACTGTCGTTGTAATAGGGCGAAAAACGATGGATGACGTCGCTGCGCTGCTTCTGGGTGCTGCCGCCGTCGATGCGGCACAGACCCTCGATGCCGGCCTGGGTGAGCTGGGTTTCCAGGTAGCGTGCGGTATCAGCGAACTCGGTGAAGAGAATGACTTTTTCCTTCTTCAGCACCGCGTCGTTCTTGAGCAGCTTGACCAGGGCCTTCAGCTTGTCGTCGCGCTCGGGTTTGGCGTCGCTAAGGAGGTTCAGGAATTCGGCAAGCTGGTCCAGGTCGTCGAAGGTGTCGTCGATGATCGCGTCGATGTTGTAGAGGCCGGCATCCAATTGCTCGACTGCGGCCAGGTGGTCGTCGGTCAGGAATTCCTCGACCTGATCCTCGTTGGCGTCGTCCGGCCAGAGTTCGTGGTTGTGAGACTGCACATGGCCGATCAACACGCCGTGCTTGATCTTCCAGCGTTCCAGCCGGCGCAGGTCGTGGTCGGATTGGCTGTGCACCGTGATCCAGGCCAGCAGCTTTTGCAGCAACCGCCAGCAGGAGCCCTCAAAAGCTCGGGCCGAGCTTTCAAAACGCTTGAGGAACAGGGTGCGAACCAGGGTCACCACCTGCTTCTGGCGGCCTTCATCGAACGAGGTTAGCAGCGGGTCGGTCTTGTCGCCCTTCCAATAGGCCAGCGGGTAATAGATGCCGAGCACGAACAGGGGTTTTTTCTTGTTGAAAGCCTGTTCCACGGCGGTCAGCAGCTTGCCGTAGGTCGCCTTGAGGTTGTAGGCGATGACCTTGGGCGCTTCCCTTTCGGGAAACAGGGCCTCGTTGGCGCCTTGCTGTTTCTGGCTGCCCTTGACGTAGGCCCGGCTGCGCTGCACGACCAGGGCGTCAAATACGCTGTCGCTGCGCAGGGCGTCTTCCGCCGCGAAAATTTCCGGGCCGAATTCGAGTTGCAGGCTGGTTTCTTCACCCAGCTTGCCCATCAGGTGTTTTTCTAACTGGTTGAAGTGGGCGCGCAGGTTATGGATGCCCAACTGGTTCACGAAAACCTGCTCGGCGCCGGTCAGCTCGACCATGTGGCGGAAATCGTGAATGGAATTGTTGACCGGGGTGGCGGTCAGCATGAAGACCTGCTTGGGCCGCTCGCTGGTTTGCAGGTATTGCTGCAATAGGCGGTAGCGGGAGGGGGCTTTCTCGCCCTTGCCGGCGATGCCGGGGTTGCGGAAGTGGTGGGCTTCGTCGATCAGCACCACGTCGGCATCGCGCAGGGTGAGTTCGATGTCGCGCTGCCAGTGGCCTTTGCGTTGCAGATCGGTGTGGTTGTAGAGGATGAAATTGACGAAGCCGCTATTCAGATTCGGCAGGTACTTGCGGATGGCGCGTTCCCAAACGTCTTCGCGCGCCGCCTTGGGCGCGAACAGCACAACCCGCTTGCCTTCGCGGACCACCATACGCTCCAGCAACATGAGGCCGACGAAAGTCTTGCCCAAACCGACTCCATCGCACAGAAAGGCCATGCCGAAGCGGTTGGCGATCTGGATGAGGTTCTTGTAGGCGTCCTGCTGGTACTTGGCGAGGATGGGAAAGAGATGGGATTGCTCGCGGTCCCATTCGTCCGGAGTCAGCTCATGCCCGCGCATGAGTTCGTCCAGAGCTTTGATCCAGACTTCGAAGGGGGAGTAGTCGCGGGTGTGGCGTTCCAGGGTGCGCAGAACTTCCGGGGTGACATCCTCGGCATCGGCCCAGTGCCGCTCGTACCATTCTTGCAGCAGGCCGACTTCCGGACCGCGAATCTGGACGTTGAGTTCGACGTTGTCGGTGAGGCCGGGATAGGTGAAGTTGGAGGAACCCACCAGGCCGAAGGAACCAATGACGGCGGCGCGCCCGTGGGTCAAATAAGCCTTGGCGTGGAATTTGTCCTTGCGGAACACCCGGCATTGAATCTTGCCGTTGCGGATGGCTTCGACTATGGCCGGAACGCCTTGCAGGAAATCGTTTTGCGCCTTTTCTGCCTCAAGACTGCTGTCCAGGCGGGAATTGATCTTTTGCAGGCCCAAGGAAAACGCCCGTTTGGTGCGCAATGAGACCTCGTCACCCATGAGGATGCGGATGCGTTCGACGGACTGCCATTTTTCTTCGAGTGTCAGCAATGCGCCAATCTCGAAATAGCCGGTGGCGACGTCGATAGCACGCGATAGCTCGCACCAGTCTTTCAGATAGGAGCGGACTTTCCAGTCGGCGTCGCTGTTATCAACGATGAAGAAGTCTGAAGCGGATTTCATCTCGTCGATGAGGCGTGCGATGTGCTTTTCCCAATCACGAAATCGACGATTCGTCGCGCTGCTTCGACGCATTGCTCCTGGCCATCGACCAGCGCGATGCGGATGAAGCCTTGGCCGGGGTTGACGCCTTTTGCGTCGCGGGCGAGGTAGGAGCCGGGCAGTACGGTGACGTGTTTGTCGCGATAGAGATCACGCGCGAAGGCGGTGTCGTCACCGTCGGGCGTGCGCGCCCAGAGGTAGAAGGCGGCGTCGGGTGCGTCGAATTCGAGGACGCCGCGCAGGATCGGTATGACGGCGTCGAATTTTTCGCGGTACATGCGGCGGTTTTCGATCACATGCGCCTCATCGGCCCAGGCGGCAGCGGAGGCGGCCTGGATGGCCGGGTTCATGGCGCTGCCGTGGTAGGTGCGATAGAGCAGGAATTGGCGGATCGCTTCGGCATCGCCGGCGACGAAACCGGAACGCAGGCCGGGTACGTTGGAACGTTTCGACAGGCTGTTGAACACCACCAGTCGTTCCTGGCCGCGCCCCAGTTGCCGCGCGGCGGTCAACGCGCCGAGCGGCGCCTGGCCTTCGTGGAAATAGATTTCGGAATAACACTCGTCGGAGGCGATGACGAAGCCGTGCCGGTCGGCGAGTTCGAAGATTTCGCGCCAGTCGTCCAGATTCATCACCTTGCCGGTCGGGTTGCCGGGCGAGCAGACATAGGCCAGTTGCACCGTCTCCCACAGGTCTTCCGGCAGGGCGGCGAAGTCGCAGCGATAGCCGTTCTCCTGCAGGGTGTTGAGGAAATACGGTTTGGCGCCGGCGAGCAGCGCGGCACCTTCATAAATCTGGTAGAACGGATTGGGCGACAGGACGCGCTTGACGTGCCGGCTCGGGTCGATGATGGCCTGGGCGAAGGCAAACAGCGCTTCACGGCTGCCATTAACCGGCAGAATCTGGGTTGCCGGGTCGAGTTCGACGCCATAGCGCATCTGGCACCAGTCGGCGATGGCCTCGCGCAGGGCTTCCGAGCCCTGTGTGACCGGATAATTCGACAGGCCGCCCAGATTGTCGGTCAGCGCGTCCTTGATGAAGCGCGGCGTGGCATGCCTGGGTTCGCCGATGGACAGGTTGATCGCGGAAAATGCCGCGCTCGGCGTCACGCCGGCGAACAGTTCGCGCAGTTTCTGGAACGGGTAGGGCTGGAGTTGGTTGAGACGGGGATTCATGGATGAGTCCGGCAGACTGCTCGCGCCACCTGAATTTTTTGAGCCGTGGATTATATGCTTTCGACATCGTTGCTGGCCCCACTGAGCCTGATCCTTGCCGCCTCGGTCTGGGGGCTGGTCTGGTATCCCTATCGTCTGCTGGAGCAGGCGGGGATTTCCGGCAGTATTTCGTCGCTGCTGACTTATTGCATCGGCTTGCCGCTGTTGCTGATTCTGGCCGCTCGCGCACGCCTGGCCGCGCCTGGCGAACGCGGTCTGTTGCTGGCCCTGGCGTTGTCGGCCGGTTGGGCGAATCTGGCCTATGTGCTGGCGGTGATCCAGGGCGAGGTGATGCGGGTTTTGCTGTTGTTCTATCTGGCGCCGTTGTGGACGGTGTTGTTTGCGCGTGTCCTGCTGAATGAAAAGGCCGGTCATGCCGCCTATCTGGTCATCGGTCTGTCGTTGGGCGGGGCCTATGTCATGTTGTCCGGCGGCGGCGGTCTGCCGTTGCCGACCAATGCGGCCGAATGGCTGGGTCTTTCCGCCGGCATCGGATTTGCGTTGAGCAACGTGCTGACGCGCAGGATTCGTTCGACGCCGCTCGCGCTGCGCTCGCTTTGGGTATTTTCCGGCGTGGTGGCCTGGTCGATGCTGCATATGGTCTACGAGGGTGGTTCGCCGCACATCGTGTTGACACTGGAATGGCAGGGCTGGCTGCTGGTCGCCGGGATTGCGCTGCTGCTGTTGCTGGCGACCTTCACCGTGCAATACGGACTTGCCCATACCCCGGCCAATCGCGCCATCGTCATTCTGCTCAGCGAACTGGTGGTGGCCGCACTGGCAAGCCGCCTGCTGGCCGGTGAGTCGATGGACGCACGCGAGTGGCTCGGTGGTGCAATGATCGTCGCCGCCACGCTGTTTTCAGGCCGGCTGGAACCCCCTGCGGAGAAATCACATGTTTGAGATCGTCAATTTGCTGCATGCTTCGCTGCTGGTCGCCGATCTGGCCGCCGCGCGGCGGTTTTACGAGGGCGTACTGGAACTGAAACCCAGCCCGACCAGGCCGCAGATGTCGTTTGACGGTATCTGGTATGACATCGGAAGCGCGCAGATCCACTTGATCTGCCTGCCGAGTCCGGATCCGTCCGATGGTCGTCCCGCGCACGGCGGGCGGGACCGGCACACGGCACTGGGGGTGCGTGACCTGGATGCGTTGCGCGTCCGCCTGGATGCGGCCGGTTTGACCTACAGCCTCAGTCAGTCCGGCCGCCGCGCGCTGTTTGTGCGCGACCCGGATGGCAATGCGCTGGAACTGGTGGCGCTGGACTGAAGCCCGCTATTTTTTCCAGCGAGGTTTACTTGCGTGGCTTCTTGACCGCGACATTGAAGCGGTAGGTGTCGTGGCAGCCCGAGCAATAGGTCAGCACCTCGGCGATGTTTTCGTGTGTTTCGCGCAGGCCGGCTTCGCCCTTTCCGGCTCTGGCTTCAGCTTTGCTGGCCAGTAGTTGCAGCGCTTCATTGAAGGCGATCGCCATCTGGGTGAATTCTTCCGGCAGTTTTTCCTTCAGGCCGGGCGGGATGCGATCGAGCAGGGCGCCCATGGGACGGGCGGTATTGGCGAGCGCTTGCATGTCCTGCTTCGCCATCGCGTGATTGATGCCGTGCAGGCCATGAAGGAATTCGCGCATCTCGTAAAGAATATGGTTCTTCTCGGCTTGCGTGACATCGATGGCGATACGTCTGTCAGCTGCGACGAAGCTGGACGATTGCGCGTATGCAATGGCCGGCGTTGAAGCGGCTGCCACAAGAACAAAAGCCAGGGCGATCAGTCTGCAAGCCATTTGGATACTCCGTTTGATTGAGGTTTGTATGTAAGGGGTATTGATCGGGGGAGCAAGGCTACTACTTGCGGCGCGCCGTGTGTACACCACGAATGTGCCCGGCGCGGGCAAGAAAACGGGTGAGTTGGGCGAGATCTTTCACTTCCAGCGTGAATTCCATGCGTGCGCTATCGTTTTGGGACAGGGTGTTGACCCGCACGACGTTGATTTTTTCCTGCGCCAGAATTTCACCGACATCTTTCAGCAGGCCGGGGCGGTCCTGCGCAGTGAGTTCGATATCGACCGCGAACACCTGGCTGTCCTGGCCGCCCCAGCCGGCTTGCAACAGACGGGCTCGTTTGTCGGTCGGCAGATTCAGTACTACCGGGCAATCGGCGCGGTGAATGGTGACGCCGTGGCCTTGCGTGGGGTAGCCGACGATGGGATCGGGTGGCGCCGGTTTGCAGCAACCGGCCATCTGGGTCAACAAACCGGGTTCGCCCTCGACCAGAATGCCGCCGGCATCGCTTTTGCGTTTGGACGCACTGACCAGCGGCTTCTCCGGCGCCGGCACGAATTCGTCCTGCAGGGCGCGGTCGAGCTGGCCGGAGCCGACATCGCCGCGACCAATTGCGGCACAGAGTTCGTCGAGTGCCGGGAATTTCAGGCGCGTGGCGAGCTTGTCGAGATTGACGTTGCTGAGGTTGAAGCGATGCAGTTCACGTTCCAGCAATTCTCGGCCTTGCTGCACATGCGTGTCGTGATCCTGCTGCTTGAACCATTGCCGCACCTTGCTGCGCGCCCGGTGCGTCTTCAGCACGCCAAGATGCGGATTCAGCCAGTCGCGGCTGGGGCCGCCCTGTTTGACGGTGAGAATCTCGACCCTCTGGCCGGTGGCCAGCGAGCGGTCGAGCGGCACCAGGGCGCCATCGACCTTGGCGCCACGACAGCGATGGCCGAGTTCGGTGTGCACGGCATAGGCGAAATCGAGCGGCGTCGCGCCGCTGGTCAAGGCGACAACCTTGCCTTGCGGGGTCAGCACAAAGACTTCGTCCTGGAACAGTTCATTGCGGAAATGCTGGGCAAGTTCATGGCTGTCGGCCAGGTCCTGCTTCCAGGCCAGCAGTTGCCGCAACCAGGAAATCTTGTCCTGAATGCCGCCCTGGCCGGCCGTGCTTTGGCCGCCTTCCTTGTAGCGCCAGTGCGCCGCAACGCCCATTTCGGCTTCCTGGTGCATGTCGAAGGTGCGGATCTGCACTTCCAGCGCCTTGCCCTCCGGGCCGACCACGGCGGTGTGCAGGCTCTTGTAGCC
>SXGT01717800.1_pt1 | contig 14320 bp, 13 predicted proteins | sample 3176221 | NCBI WGS metagenome assembly SXGT01 (sample SAMN11356862, study PRJNA531348) | freshwater metagenome | isolation source: freshwater sample F1-120 | place: China: Fuxian Lake, Yuxi | collected 2017-12-25
GCGCGAGGTGACCGCGCGCATCGCGTCCTCCTCGCGATCGAACACCCGCGCCGGGCCGCGGTGGGTGGCGCGCTCGTAGCCCGCTACCTTCACCACGCTGCCCTCCGGCGCCAGGTTGCCCTTGAGGATCACCAGGCCCCCGGTCGGCTTGAGTGGCTGGGACGGCTGCAAGACAACGTCCTGGCCCGCGGTCTCCACCGCCTCGCTCGATTCATCGGCCAGCGTGCGCCCGCTCATGGTCATCACCGCGCCGTCAGCCAATCCGTTCTCCACCAGTCGCTTGGTGATCAACTGGACGCCGCCGGCGTGGTGTACGTCCACCGCCACGTAGCGACCGCCCGGCTTGAGATCCACGAATAGCGGGGTGCGCGCGCTCACCACGTCGAAGTCGTCGATGGTGAGCGGAATCCCGGCCTCGCGCGCCATCGCCAGCAGGTGCAGCACCGCGTTGGTCGAGCCGCCAGTCGCGGCGACCGCGGCGATGGCGTTCTCGAAGACGGCGCGGTTCAGAGTCTGGCTCGGGCGGCGGCCCTGGCGCAGCACGTCCATCACGAGCTGACCGGTACGGAACGCGACCGCGTCTTTCTACACATCGTTGGCCGGCACACTGGTGGTGCCGACCGGCGAGAGCCCCATCACTTCCAGCACGGTGGCCATGGTGTTGGCGGTGTACTGGCCACCGCAGGCGCCGGCGCCGGGGCAGGCCACGGTCTCGATCTCGTGCAGGTCCTCATCGCTCATCGTGCCAGCGGCGTTGGCGCCCACCGCTTCGAACATGTCCTGCACCGTCACGTCTCGGCCGCGGAAACGTCCGGGGTGGATCGAGCCGCTGTACAGGGTGAGCGCCGGCAGGTCCAGTCGAATCAACGCCATCGCCATCGCAGGCAGTGTCTTGTCGCACCCGGCGATGGCGACCATCGCGTCGAACAGATAGCTGCGACCCACCAGCTCCACCGAGTCGGCGATGATCTCACGGCTGACCAGCGAGCCCTTCATCCCCTCGGTGCCCATGGTCACACCGTCGCTGACGGAGATCGTGTTGATCTCCATCTGGGTCCCGCCGGCGGCGCGTACGCCCTCTTTCACCTTCTCCGCCAGGCGGCGATGATTGAAATTGCAGGGCATCGTCTCAATCCAGCAGTGGGCCACGCCGACCAACGGCCGCCGCAGATCCTCGTCGGTGAACCCGATCGCGCGAAGCATGGAGCGCGCCGGGGCACGATCGCGCCCGTCGAGAAGCGTTCGACTGTGCTGCCTGGGATCAGTGGCCATCGTCATCTCCTGTATCGATCGGGTTGGGCCGAGCGCCTGAAACTGAACGAGCCGCGCCCACCAGCCGTTCAGAGCGTAACAGTCGCGCGGGCCGCGAGGGAAGCACGGCGCTCGCCGCGTTCGGAATTCACGGTTCAGTCGTCCACCGATGGGGCGAAGTGAAGGACGCGCAGCGCCTTGCCAGCCGGCGAGAGCGGGATCTCGTTCAGGAACTCGACCTCAACCTGGGCAATCATCCCCAGGTACGCCTGGGTCTGTTGGATCAGGCTCTGTCGTGTCGCGTTCAGGTCCAGGTCGTGAGGCGGCACGATCCGCCAGATGACGCGGCCCGGCGCAAGTGCGACGACCTGGAACTGCAAGGTCCGCCTGAGCAGCGTACGGACCGCGAACTCCAGATCGGCCACGTAGATCTCCCTGCCATCGGGCAGGGTCAGACGATCGAAGATCCTGCCATCCAGGCGTTCGAGCAATGGGAGCGACCGGCCGCACGGGCACGGCTGGCGACTCCACACCCCACGATCGCCCAGCCGGTAGTTGAGCAGCACCATCGCGCGATTGTGCAGATTAGAGACGATCAGATCTCCTGATTCACCAGCCGCGATCGGCCCACCATCGGGTCCAACGACCCGCACCGCGCACAGATCGGTATTGAGGTGGAACCCATGGCGGCGTTCGCATTGAAAGCCGAGTCGGAGGGTCTCAGTGGTGCCGTAGGTGGAGTACAGCGGGCAGCCAAAGCGCTCCTCCGCCAGTTCGCGCAGGCCGGAGGTGATCCCGTCCCCGCCATAGACCCAGACGCACGGGTGATCCAGCCGCAGTCCACGGTCGGCGAGTACCCGGAAGAAGCGATCGGCGTAGGAGCCGTAGGTGTAGATGACATCGGGCCGCAGGCGGTTGAGGCGGGCGAGCGCCACTGAGAACGGTTCGTGGAGCGAGATAAATCCCCGCCGCGCCAGGCCCGGTGGGACGATCGTCTGAGAGTCCCAGAAGCCACGCAGCCGGGGCACGCTGGAATCCGGAAACAGGATCTGCACCTGACGCTGGCCCCAGCCTCGCCCCACCAGCCGGGCCAGGATGACCCGATCTCGCTCCTGGTAGGCAATCTGGTGGAGCAGCGCCGCGGTGTCCCAATAGATGACCTTCATCACGTTGTCCAGCGTGCCGCTGGTGGTGAAGGCGAGCCGCTCGCGGTCGGTCAGGCTCGTCGAGACGAACTGATCGAGGTGGGTGCGCACATAGTTACCGTCGATACGCGGCAGTCTCGCAAGGTCGTCCGCGCTTCGGAAATCCGCCGGCCGTAACCCACGCTCGTCCATCGCCCGCCGGTAAAACGGCACCGACTGGTAGGCATGCGCGACGATGGCGCGCACGCGCTCCCGCTGCAGTCGTTCCAGGCGCTCCGCCGGCCAGAACGGCACCTGGCGTTCGATCAGCACGCCCCGCGCGAGGTGGGCGGTGTTGCGCAGGCGTTGGGCCAGGCTCGCGGCGGGTGCCGGCGGCGACGGCGAGACTCCTTGCGTCGAACCCGGTGGTATGGCGATCACCCGGTGGCCCGCTCCCTGGCCCTGGAGTTCGACGGGGCGGGTGTCACCCGCGGCGAGCGTGCGCACGTTCTTTCCGACAACGGCCGATGATACACCATCGCCCTTGCGCGAGCCGGACAGCGTCGACACGGTAGGCCTATCGCTCTCCGCCCCGCGACCGGTACCCTGAGTGAACCAGGGGTCGGTTTGAGAAGGGTGGCGGACGAACACATGCTGGGAGCACCACGCTTGTTGAACGCCGTCGCTGCATCCGGCGGGGCACTGATTGACGAACTGACGGCGTACGGGCGCTTTGCCTGGGGTCTGCGCGACTTTCTGAGCCAGCGAACCACACCCGAACAGGCCCGCGCGATGGTGCGCCAGAGGCTTGCGGAGCGAGAGCTGAACTTCCTGCGCATGCTGGAGCGGGGGGTGTACGGCCATCCGGGCAGCCCCTATCTCCCGTTGCTCAAGCTGGCCGGCTGCGAACTGGGCGATCTGCGCAACCTGGTTCGCGCCCGCGGGCTGGAGGGCACGCTGCGGGCACTACGAGAGGCGGGCGTGTACGTCAGCTTCGAGGAGTTCAAGGGACGCACCCCCATGGTGCGGAACGGCGCGGTGTTCGTCGTGCAACCGCGCGATTTTGACAATCCCTTCCTCGGCGCGGCGTACTACTCCGAGAGCGGTGGGACCAGCGGCGCCGGGACGAGGGTGACGATCGAGCTGGACCACCTGGCCGCAACCGCGGTGCATCGCCTGCTCGGTTACGAAGCCCACGGGGTTCTGCATGCCCCACTGGCGCTGTGGCGCGGCGGATTTCCCGACGGCAGTGGGATCGCCAACGTGCTCCAAGGCGCCCGAATCGGCAACACCCCGCATGCCTGGTTCTCCCCACTCAGCCAACGAGCCTCTCAACCGGACTTCAAGCATCGCCTCGCCACCAGGCTTCTCGTGGTCCTCGGGCGCACCTACGGCGCTCCGATCCCCTGGCCGCGGGCGGTGGGCGTGGAGCAGGCGGATGTCGTGGCGCGCTGGGCCGCGGTCGCGGTGCGCCGCCACGGTCGCTGTTTGATCCGCGCCCACGTCAGCCTGGCGTTGCGGGTGTGCCTCGCCGCCAGACAGGCCGGTCAGGATTTGCGCGGGGTGACCTTCATCAGCGGCGGCGAGCCGCCCACCCCGGCCAAAGTGCGTGAGATCGTGCGGAGCGGCGCCCACTGGGTCCCCTGGTACGCATTCACCGAGGCCGGCATCGTCGGGATGGGCTGCGCCCGTCCGATAGGGTACAATGACCTGCACCTGTGCACGGATGGCCTGGCGCTCATTCAGTACCCGCAGGCCGTGGCGGGCACGGATGCCACGGTTCCGGGCTTCTGCTTCACCAGCCTGTTGCCCACCGCGCCGAAGCTGCTGCTCAACGTGCAGAGCGACGATTACGGGATTGTGGAGACCCGCCAGTGCGGCTGCCCGCTGGAGCACGACGGCTTCACGACCCATGTGCGCGACGTTCGCAGCTATAGCAAGCTGACTGGCGAGGGGGTAACGTTGGTCGGCAGCGACATGCTCCGCATCCTGGACGAGGTACTCCCGGCGCGATTCGGCGGAAGCGCCCTGGACTACCAACTGGTCGAAGAGGAGGATGACACTGGCTTCACGCGACTTGTCCTGGCGGTGAACCCCAGGTTGGACATTGCGGACGAAGCCGAGATCGTCCCAACGGTGCTCGATGTCCTCACGCAGAGCAGCGGCGCGGCGGCGCTGGCGTCGGCTGCCTGGCGCGAAGCCGGCACGCTGCGGATTGCGCGCCGTGCGCCGGTCTGGACGGATCGTGGCAAGCTGATGCCGCTGCACCTGACCGCGAGGACCAGTCGGTCAACGCGGCATCTGCCCGCGCAGTCCGCGCCTGAAGCCGCGTCCCGGTCGGTGGAATGACGTGTGCGCTCGATCATGTTGCGAATGGAGAATCGAGATGATGCTTCGCTTCCGGTTGACGGTGATCACGTCAGTGGCCATGTGTCTACTGCTTGTCGCCTGCGTTCCACTCGGAACGGCAGGGCAACCTGCCGAGCTAACGAAATTGAAAGTCGTATCAGTGCCTTTCCTCGCCCTCGCGCCGTTCTACATCGCCCAGGAAGAGGGCTTCTACGCCGAGCAAGGCTTACAGGTCGAGTTCGTCAAGATGCAGCGCTCCGCGGACGCGATCCCGGCGCTCATCAATGGCGAGGTCGACGTGATTGCTGGATCAATGAACGTCGGCCTCTTCAACGTCATCAATCGTCAAGCGAAGTTGAAGTTCGTCAGCACGATCAGCCAGGCTTCCGCCAACTCGTGTCCGAACAACGCCCTGGTCGCCCGGCGTGACCTGATGGAATCAGGGCAACTCGATAGCGTAGCCCAGTTGCGCGGAAAACGAATTTCCATGAGTCGTGGCAACTATGAAGAGTACTTCGTCGACACGCTACTCGCCTCGCACGGCATGACCATTGAAGACGTGGAGATCGTGGACCTTCCAGAGGTGTCGGAGATGGAGGCGCTCCAGGACGGGTCAGTTGACGTAGTCTCCACCACCGAGCCGTGGGTCACGCGGATGGTCAACACCAATAAGGCGCTGCTCTGGAAGGGGCTGCGTGACGTGCTGCCTGACATTCAGCTCGCGTTCGTCATATTCGGTCCCAATCTGCTGGAGAAAAACCCGGACGCTGGCAAACGTTTTGCTACCGCGTATCTCAAGGCCGCGCGCCAGTACGCCGAGGGAGCAACCGAGCGGAACCTGGAGATCGTGGCGAAGCACACCGAACTGGATCGTGCACTGCTCAGCCAGGCGTGTTGGGCGGCGATCAGTCAGACCGGTCGGATCAACGCGGAGGGAGTGATCGGGTTCCAGAATTGGGCAGTCAAGAAGGGGCTTCTCGACACCGCGATCGGTGAGAGTCAGTTCTGGGATACTCGATTTGTCGACTCCGCAAATGAGACCCTGGGTCCGCCGAAGCAATAGTCCAGGATCGACCGACCGATTCGCTCTCCTGTAGCCGAGCGTGTCCCGCGGGTACCTTGAATCTGCATGGCCTCCTGAAGAAAGGTGTTGACGATGACCACACAGACTATCGGCTTCATTGGGCTTGGGCGTATGGGCGGGCCAATGACCGCGCGGCTAGTGAACGCCGGCGAGCGGGTAATCGGATTCGACGCGGCCGGCACCGCGGCGCGACTGCCGGCCGGCGCGGAGGGGGCGGATTCGGTAGCGGAGTTGGCGGCACGAACGGAGACCGTGTTCCTCAGCTTGCCGGACGGCCCGATCAGCGAGGCCGTCTGCGCTCAGATCGCCGCCGCCGAGCCGCGCGCCACGCGCACGGTGGTCAACCTGAGCACGGTGGGGGTTGAGTCAGCCCAGCGCTGCGAGCGGGTCTTACAGCCGGGCGGCGTGGGCTACCTGGACGCTCCAGTGAGCGGTGGGGTGGCGGGCGCGCGCAACGGCACGCTTTCGATCATGGTCGGCGGGGACGCGGCCCGCCTGGAGTCGGTGCAGCCACTGCTGGCGGTGCTCTCAAAGCGCACGTTCCACGTGGGAACGGAGACCGGCCAGGGCCAGGCGATGAAGCTGTTGAACAACTACGCCTCCGCCGCCGCGCTCGCGGCGACCAGCGAGGCGGTGGTGTTCGGGGTGCGGATGGGGCTGGACCTGGTGCAGATGGTGGAGGTGCTCAACGCCTCCACCGGCAGCTCCAGTGCCAGCACCGACAAGTTCCCGCGCAGCATCGTTCCGCGCACCTATGACTATGGCTTCGCCGCGGCGATGATGACCAAGGACGTGCGCCTCTACCGCGAGAGCGCCGAGGCGGCCGGCTCCCCGCACGAACTGGCGGACACGCTCACCCGCGTCTGGGAGCAGTTCCTGGAAGCGGAGCCCCAGGCGGATTTCACCGCCATCCACCGCTACCTGGAGCAACGACCGACGGAGTAACCACAGCTGAAGCCGGATCGCTGAGCGCACTCACTGTGTCCGGAGGGGTGTTGGTCCACGATGTCGCCTTATTCGGGCGCTTTGTCTGTTACCTGCTGCGCGTCTTGAATCGTTGGCATGGGCCAGCACGCGCGATGAATTCGCGCTTAGAGCGACCGACAAGAGGGACTACTTGAGCCTTCGGGTGGTGGGGCGGGCGGTCCAGCGGTAGCGGAGGCGTGCACGTTGGATGAGTTGACGGATGACGACCAGGGTGGCAGCGACGAAGAGGCCAAAGTCGACGACGGTCGCCCACTTCTCGGTGCAGCGGCGGAGCTTGCCGTTGCCGTTCATCCAGTTGTGGGTGCGCTCGACGACCCACCGGGCAACGGCCGGGATCGGGGCCGGGACGCCCTTGCGGGCGATGGCGCCGGTGAAGCCGAGGGCGTCGAGCAGGGCCCGGGTGGGGCGGCTGTCATAGGCGCGGTCCAGATGGACGGTGGGCTCGCTGGGGAGCCGGTCGAGCTTGTCGAGCCCGGCCAGTGTCGGTGCCAGCAGCGGCGCGTCGTGGCGGTTGGCGCCGGCCGCGACCAGGTGCAGCGGCAGCCCGGTCCCCTCGGTCACGACCGAGCGCTTGAGGCCCCGCTTGCCACGATCGACGGGCGAGCGCCCGGCCCTCTCGCCACCGCTCGGCGCCTTGGTGAGGCAGCCATCCACCGCCAAGTCGTCCAGGTCCAGGCCGATCATCCGATCGTACGCTGCCAGGGCCAACACATGGACCTGCTCGCTCAGCCCGGCCGCCGCCCACTCCTTGAGCCGCCGCCGGATCGTCCCATCCGAGCAGCCCGGGCTCGCGATCCGCTCGTACCCCGAGCCGTGCACCAGCGCGGCGATCACGTGCTCGAACACCACCCGGTCGGCGATGCGCTGGCGATGGCAGCCCAGCGGATGGGTCGGCGAAACGCGCGGGCGCTGGGGCAGCAGCGCCGAGAACTGGACCCAGAGCGGGTCGAACAGGCAGACTGGCAAGACAGGCATGGGGCCTCCAGGGCGGGGATGGCTGATATCTCTCCTGTCCTGGACCCCCGTGCCTGCCTGCTACTGCTGTTCAGTCACCCGCCTTTTGTCAATCGCTCTTAGCCGAACGGGTCCGAACACCAGATTACACAATGGCCGTCACCCGCGAACCCGCGGGCTGATTCACCTGTTGGGTGGCGATTCGTGGCTTGCCGTATCCGGCGTCCAGAGCCGCAGGTTCGGCTTGAAGGCGGCCCAGGCGAACCAGAACGGGTTGACGTGAACGACCGCGGGGAGTTGCGCGGCCGCCAACGGACCTTCGATGGCGTACCCGAGCACGTTCCAGCGGCTGCCAGTCTCGGCGTCCACAAACGCATCGACGTTCCAGGCGAAGGTAAGCACTCGGCCTCTGACCTCAGGGCGGTACACGCCGCTGGCGCCGATGTCCCGGGATTCGGCGATGCGGCGAGCATCCAGTGCCGAAAGGGTTCCAGGTTGGAAGAACAGCACGATCGGCTGCCCGCCGAGGCGATCGTGCAGCACGCGGCGCTCCAGCAGGGCCGAGAACGGGTAGGCGGCGTCCTCTCCATTGAGGCTGACGGCGACCACCCGCTCCATTGGCGCCAGGCGACTGTCCGCAGTGCCGGCAAGGAGGAACGGTGTCTGGTCGGACCCGTCGTAGCCCACGTAGGGGTTGCGCCCATAGTCGCGCTCGAAGCCGGTCTCTCTTGAAAGGACCCTGGCGGCGGGAAACTGGTCGCGAAACTCGCGCCAGCTCACCAGGTGGGCTGCCAGCATCTCCAGGCGCTGACCGGTCAACTCGCCCACGATCGCCTCCCCGGTCGCTTGCTGCCACCAGGACTCAGTTTGTCGATCCCACATCACCAGGTCCGAGTGGCGCAGGTTGCCGGTAGTGCCGAAATCCAGCAGCCGTCCGTCTACCCGGCGGTCAAATGCGATCGCGGTGTTGCACAGCGGGCAGTAGGTGACGCTGACTGGCGTTCCGCCCACCTGGTCGTTGACGATCTCATGCCAGGTCAGGATCTGCAGCGGATAGGCGCGCGACTCGCCGCCCACCGTCAGACTGAGCACCGGTTCGCGGGGATCGAGCCAGGCGTCGGCCTGGACGACCGTCTCCAGCTTCGGGTGGTCGATCGGCGGGATGCCGTCGCGAGGCGGACCGCCCGAGCGGAACTCATCCAGCGGCACGCTGTGGCGGAAGAAGTCAGTGTTCCACCCGCCCGTGCTGACGCGCAGTTGGCTCAGATCTGGTGGCGACACTGGGGATGGTGAGGCGATGCTGGCCGCCTTCGTCGGGATGGGGGGCGTCTGCGCCTCGGAGCTCGGCGCGCTGTCCTGGCTAACTTCGGGCGAACGCGTGGGGAGGCAGGCGGTGCTGAGGTACAGGAGCGACACCAGGGCAATCGTGAAGACGTAAGTCCTCAGGCTGTGTCGATGGCCCTCGCCGCGGCTCATGTAGCACCCCGCGGGCATTGGCCGGGCGCGGATTCTCCCGTATCCGTGTCATCCGCGTCTCGGGCGAGCGGGAGCAGCCAGGCCCGCAGCGTCAGCACGGTTTGCGCATCCATACTGCGCGTGGAGATGCGCAGCCGCCGACCGTTTCGCGCGAGCACGTCGAGCGCACCGCCGTGGCCGTCGCGTTCGTGAATCGTCACCACGTCCGCCCACTCGATCGCCCGCCCGTCCACCATGAGCCCGTCGGCCCCGAGCGTCGGGCGTCGACGCCACGATTGTGCCGCCACCCGCCCGAGCAGCACGCTCGCGACCAGCGCAACAACGCCGGCCACCTCAAGCGCGCCGTCGGCCAGGGCGAGATTGACTTGAAATGGGCCGGCCGCCAGGCAAGCGCCGCCGAACAGCAGCAACACCAGACAGAGCAAAATGCTCCCCAGCGCGGTGCCGGAGGCGAGCACCAGCGGCCCCCGGGTCGAGAACACGACCCCGGCCAGCCGCGCGATCAGCGCGCGCGGGTCAGGGTTCCCGAGCGAGATGACCTGGCCGTCCAGCAGGTAGGTGGGGACCGCGACCACCGCGTCCGGCGGCGTCTCACCAGCACCGATCTCGACGACCCGAACGTCCATGTTCGGAAGCTGCTTGACCCGCTGCCCAATTCGGCGGGCCTCGATACAACTCGCGCACCCCGGGACAACGTAGATCTCCAGGCGCGGCATACGGCTATCGTGCGGCATGGCGTGCGGGGTGTCGGTAAGCGGCGCTACCCTGGAGCGGATGCCGATGACCCCGTGGATTCTGGACGGGCGTCGGACCCATGTCGCCGTTACGTCACGCGATCGCCCGCGCCGATGGCGGCGAGACCTTCCAGATTGAGCAGCCGAATCTGCTTGCGCCCCAACTCCACCAGCCCGCGACCCTTGAACTGGTCCAGGGTGGCGGTAGCGGTTTCGCGGTAGGTGCCCACCATGTCCGCCAGGTCCTGGTGAGTCAGACCTTGCAGCTCATCGCTCCCGCGCTCCCGCGCCAGCCTCACCAGTATCCCGGCCAGGCGTGCCGCGACGCTCTTGAAGGCGATATCCTCCAGCATCGCTTCGGCGTCGCGTAGGCGACCACTGACCGCTTCCAGCAGTCGCAGCCCCACGAGCGGTTGGCGCTGGACGAGCTGCTCCAGATCGCGGCGGCTGAGTACGCACAGCATGGCGTCCTCCAGCGCCTCCGCGAACGTGTCCGACATGTGCTGTCCGGCGAGCGCCATCTCACCGAAGAACGTTTCCGGCTCCAATACCGCGGTCACGAGCTTCTTGCCGTCTGGCGAGCCGCGGTACAACTGCACCCGCCCGCGCTTCAGAAGGAAGAGCGCCTCGCTGGTCTGGCCCGGAGCGAAGATGACTCGGCCGCGAGGGGTGGTCACCATGGTGGTGGTCTCTGCCAGCCAATGCAGGTCATCGGGACTCAGGTCGCGGAACACGTCCATCGCAGACAGATAGCGCGCTTTGGTGGGACTTGCGGGAAGTGGGGCGACTGGCGTGCTGACCTCGCGCCGCCCGCGCCCGATCAAGCGGCCCATCAGTTTCATGCGTGCCCTCCGGTCCCCAGGGTGAAGTCTAGTCTTCCCGTGGGTCCAGTTCTGTAACCAATCTTACGTTCGGGGCTTGGACTGGGCGCCGCTCGCGTTCGCCCATCGCGCAGCCAACGTATTGCCGCCTACAGACCGGCGCGCCTCAGATTGCCAGACTGAGAACTATCACCTGAAAGGAGGTGGGGGCATGTCGATGCAGTCGGAGGCACGACTGGCAAGCGCCAGCGTTGGTAGAAAAATCATCGCGGGGCTGATCGCCGGCCTAGCGGGCGGGGTCGTGTTCGGGGTCATGATGGGGATGATGGGCATGCTGCCGATGGTGGCAGGGCTGGCGGGCAGCTCGTCCGCGGTGGTGGGATTCGTCGTCCACATGGTCATCAGCTCGATCATCGGGGCCGGGTTTGGGGTGGCATTAGGATCGCTGGCCACCACGCTCCAGATGGGAATCCTGTGGGGATTGGTGTACGGCGCGATCTGGTGGGTGCTGGGTCCGCTGGTCATCATGCCGACAATGATGGGCATGGGGCCTCAGTTTGGGATGGCGCTCAGCGGCCCTACGCTCATGAGCCTGATGGGCCACCTGATTTACGGCGCCGTCAGTGGTGGCGCGTTCCCCCTGATCCGCGAACGCATGTAGGCGCGCCGCGCGAGCAGTCAACGGAGCTTGAAGAGTGCCCACAGACGCTCTTCAAGCTCCAGAAGCTGAAGTGCGAAGTCGCCCCCGGCAGCGAGTTGGGTCCACTCGGTGAGCCGGCCGCTGAGAAGAAGCGAGCCGCTGAGGACGAGCAGCAATCCGCTGAGCGCGCTGGTCGTGTGCAAGTACAGGGTGATCGGGCCGACCGTCAGCACGAATCCCCGCCCTCGCAGCAGCCGCCAGAATCGACCTCGGGTATCCAGGCGGCCGAACAGCGCCGACACCAGGATCAGGGGCAAGCCCAGCCCGAGGGCGAAGACGAACGCTAGCAGAGCCCCTTGGAGCACCGCCACTCCCTGCGACACCAGCAGCGTCAGAACCGCCCCCAGGATCGGCCCAATGCAGGTCGTCCAGCCCAGCGCGAACGTGGCTCCATACATATAGGATCCGGCCACGGTCGTCTCTGGCGGCTCCTGGCCCTGGAAGCCGGAGAACCCCTTGCCGATCAGGCTCATGACCCCGAACAGCACGATGATCGCGCCGCCGATGGTGGTGAGCTGCGCCAGATAGGAGACCGCGAGCGCACCGACCGCGGTGGCGCTGGCTCCCAACACCGACAGCGTGGTGGCCAGCCCGAAGAAGAACGCCACGGTCACCAACACCACGTTCTGCGAGCGAGCGCGGACCGAAATGGCGAAGTAGGCCGGCAGGATCGGCAGCGTGCAGGGCGAGAGAAAACTCAGCACTCCGCCCAGGAACGCGACCGGTAGTAACACCAGCATGACGGGACTGGACAACGTTCCAGCGCCGCGCTCCGCTGGGGCGAGGAACAGGGCGAGGGCGATCAGCGCCAGCGCGCTCGCCACCAGGAGCAGCGGGCGAAGCGGGAGATGGCGCAGCCATCCAGGCGCCGCCTCGGCGAGGTTGTCGGTCTCCAACGCTCAGTTAGCCTCGCTCAACGCGGCCTCGATCGCGGCGGACAGATCCTCCACTGACTGCAGGCCGACCGCCGACCAGTCGTTGCGATCCGATCTCGAAGACCGGCTGCGACAGAATTCCACGCTCGCGGTGCTCCTGATCGGCTACCTGGAGCGCTTCGAACGAACTTCGTTCTTCCAGGCAGGTCGCGAAGCGACCCTGGTCCAACCCATCCAGCTCAGCGGCATACCCGAGCAGCAACGGCAAAACGTCGTCCAGGCGGGTACTGGAGACCTCTGGCTGCCGCTCGAAGAGCAGCGCGTGCATCTGCCAGAACTGGCCCTGCTGCCCGGCGCAGGCCGCGGCCTCCGAAGTGCGCTCGCTCCGCGGCCCGTGGTTCAGCACGTCGCGAAACACCAGGAGTACCTGCCCGCCTCGAACGTAGCGCTCCACGATCTCCGGTTCGACCGCTAACACGTAGCGGCGGCAGACCGGTCAAATGAAGTCTGAGTAATCCGTCAGGGTGACGGACGCCGCGGGATCGCCGAGCGTGAAGTATCCCTCCGCGGTAACGCCCTGGGGGATGCCCCGGAACAACGGAGCAACCGGGGCCAGCGGCGCGTCGGCTGGCGTGGCGACAGCAGCGGTCGTCGGCGGTGGGCTCGGTCGCGCAGTCGCTGAGACGGCAACGGCCCCGCTGTGGGCGGGTTCATTCGGTGCGGCGGTCAGTGGCACAACCTCGGTGGTTGTCGCGGGCACCTGGGCCATGACGGTCGGCTGCAGAGAAGGCGTCATCGCATTCGATGCGTCCGAACCCGCTGTCGGAACGGAAGCACCGGATGGCGACGCGCAGCCCCAGGTCAGCAACGTCAGGCCCACAAGCGGGAGCCATAACCAGTATCGAATACGCATGGACGCGGCCCATCCAAATGACGAATTCTCAAGTGTTCGTGCCTAGCGCCTGGCCTCAGTCAGCCCGGGCCGGGCGCCGCGCGATGAAGTCATCGTAACGGGCACCAGGCAGGGCGTCGGTAAGCTCGACTACTTTCCATATACCGAGAAGCGGACGCGCCACGCCTGACCGGCCATCGTTCAATCCGGTCTGGGCGTGACCAGGTGCAGCACTTGAAGCGCTTTCCCGGCTGGCGAGAGCGGAATTTCGGAGACGAACTCCACATCCACCCGCACCTGATGGTCGAGAAACGCGGCGGTCTGCTCCACGAAGGTTCGCCGCATAGCGGCGAGATCGGTGTCGCGGAACGGGACGATGCGCCAGAGGACGCTGCCTGGCCCGCTCAACTCAACCTGGGATTGCAGTGTGTGGTTTAGCGCCTCCACCACTGCGTACTGGAGGTCGATCAGGTAGATCTCCCTGCCGTTGGGAAGCACCAGGCGGTCGAAGATCCGCCCCTCCAGGGGATCGAGCAATGGAAGTGAACGCCCGCAGGAACACGGTTGCGGGCTCAGGGCGCCGCGGTCGCCCAACCGATAGTTGAGCAGCACCATGGCGCGATTGATCAGGTTGGAGACGATGAGATCGCCTGACACGCCTGGCGGCGCCGACTGGTCGTCCGGTCCAACAATCCGCACCGCGCTCAGATCGGTGTTGAGGTGAAAGCCGCGACGGCGCTCGCATTGGAATCCGAGACCCAGCGTCTCGGTAGAGCCGTACGTGGAGTGCAGGGTACAGCCAAACCGCTGTTCCACCAGCTCACGGACGCCAGGCGAGATGCCATCCCCGCCATAGACCCAAACACAAGGCGCGTCGAGGCGCAGATCGTTATCGGCGAGAAAGCGGAAGAATCGATCGACGTAGGAGCCGTACGCATGCACGGTGTGCGGTCGCAGCCGGTTGATGTGGGCGAGCACGCTGGAAAACGGTTCATCCAGTGATATCGCCCCTTGATGCGCCTGCACCGCGGGAATCAGGGTGTGGGATTCCCACACCTGGCGGAGCTTCGCCC
>SXGT01866036.1_pt1 | contig 14320 bp, 9 predicted proteins | sample 3176221 | NCBI WGS metagenome assembly SXGT01 (sample SAMN11356862, study PRJNA531348) | freshwater metagenome | isolation source: freshwater sample F1-120 | place: China: Fuxian Lake, Yuxi | collected 2017-12-25
CGGTGCTGCGAGCACGACGCGCTTGAGCCTGGGCATCCACGCGCCGATGGCGACGGCCGTCAGCGACGTCGCCGCGGCACGCCGCGACTACCTCGATGAGTCGGGCGGCCGCTATGTGCACGTCATCGCCGACGGAGGCCTCGGCACGAGCGGCGACATCGTCAAAGCGGTCGCGATGGGCGCCGACGCGGTCATGCTCGGCAGCACGCTCGCCCGGGCGACTGATGCACCGGGCGGCGGCTGGCACTGGGGTGCCGAGGCGCACCACCCCGAACTGCCTCGCGGCAAGCGCGTGCACGTCGGCCAGCTCGCACCGCTCGAGCAGTTGCTCATGGGCCCGTCGAGCACGGCAGACGGTCAGGTCAACCTCATGGGGGCTCTGCGTCGCTCGATGGCGACGACCGGCTACAGCGATGTCAAAGAGTTTCAGCGCGTCGACGTCGTCGTTGCTCCGTATCTCTCGCAGTAGCCAGCGGTAGTCTCGCGGTACCGCTCGCCTCGAGGAGGTCGCATGGCCCGCACCGTCACCCGCTCATCGAAGCTCGGCCCGGCCGAGCGTGCCGCCGCGATCGAGCGCCTGAAAGGCAAAGAGCTCGACATTCTGGTGGTGGGCGGAGGCATCGTCGGCACCGGAGCAGCGCTCGACGCCGTGACCCGCGGTCTCAGCACCGGGATGCTCGAGCAGCGTGACTGGGGAAGCGGAACGTCGAGCCGCTCGTCGAAGCTCGTGCACGGCGGCATCCGCTATCTCGAGCAGCTCGACTTCCGTCTCGTGCGCGAGGCGCTCATCGAGCGTGGATTGCTGCTGCAGCGACTGGCGCCGCACCTCGTCAAGCCAGTGCGCTTTCTCTACCCACTGACGAAGCCGCTCGTCGAGCGTGCCTACATCGGGGCGGGCATGGCGCTCTACGACCTCTTCAGCTACACCGGGGGTCGCCCGCCCGGCGTGCCGCACCACCGCCACCTGTCGAAGCGCCAGGTGCTCAAGGCCGCCCCGAGCCTCGCAGACGATGCCTTCACCGGCGGATTGACCTACTTCGACGCGCAAGTCGATGACGCGCGCTACGTCTCGACGCTCGCTCGCACGGCCTCGTTCTACGGCGCACATGTCGCAAGCCGCGTGCGTGTGGAGGGTTTCATCAAGGTCGGCGAGCGCGTCGTGGGCGTCAAGGCGCACGACCTCGAGACCGACGAGCACTTCGAGGTGCGGGCACGGCAAGTCGTCAATGCGACGGGTGTCTGGACCGACGACACGCAAGCGATGGTCGGCGAGCGCGGGCAGTTCAAGGTGCGCGCCTCGAAGGGTGTGCACCTCGTGGTGCCGCGCGATCGCTTTCAGTCGAACGTCGGCCTGCTGCTGCGCACCGAGAAGAGCGTCTTGTTCGTCATTCCGTGGGGCCGCCACTGGCTCATCGGCACGACCGACACCGATTGGGAGCTCGACAAGGCGCACCCGGCGGCGACGGCGGCCGACATCGACTACATTCTCGAGCGCGTCAACGAGGTGCTGCGAGTGCCGCTCACGCGTGAAGACGTCGAGGGCGTGTTCGCCGGGCTGAGGCCGCTGCTGTCGGGGGAGTCAGAAGAGACCTCGAAGCTCAGCCGTGAGCACATCGTCGCGCACACGGTTCCGGGGCTCGTCGTGGTGGCGGGCGGCAAGTGGACCACGTACCGCGTCATGGCGAAGGACGCGATTGACGAGGCGGCGGCCGCGCTCGATGGCACGATTCCAGCGTGCGTCACCGAGCACATCTCGCTGCTCGGCGCGGAGGGTTACCAGGCCGCCTGGAACAAGCGCCGCAAGATCGCGCGCGCGTTCGGCGTGCACACCGTGCGCATCGAGCACTTGCTCAATCGCTACGGCGTCATGACCGACGAGCTGCTCGACCTCATCATCGCCCGCCCCGAACTGCAGGAGCCGCTGCCGGGCGCCGACGACTACATCGGTGCCGAAGTCGTCTACGCCGCGACGCACGAGGGTGCGCTGCACATCGAAGACGTGCTCGCTCGCCGCACCCGCATCTCGATCGAGGCGTGGGACCGCGGAGTCGCGGCGGCGCCGATCGTCGCCGAGCTCATGGCCGGCGAGCTGGGCTGGGATGCTGAGCGCGTGCAGTGGGAGATCGACCACTACGTGCGTCGCGTCGAAGCCGAGCTCGCGAGTCAAGAGCAACCCGATGACGTCAGCGCCGACCGCGTGCGTCTCGCGGCGCCTGAGGTGTCATCGCGGCCGCCGGCGCGCTGACCTACTGGAAGTCGCGCACTTCGAGCGGTGCGGCGTAGCCGACGGCATACGCAGCGACGACGAGTAGCGCGGTTCCGGCGATCAAACCGGCGTCGCGCCAGCGGTACCGCAGATAGGCCAGTCGGATGCGCTGACCGTCGGGATGCTCGAGCGCGTACGTGAAGCCCCGGGTCTCCAAGGCCTCGACCGTCGTGCGAGTTCGTTTCGCGGTGTTGAGCATGAGCGGGTAGAAGGCCGCGAAGGTCACCTCTGCGATGCGCCACAGCACACGCCAACCGAGAAACCCTGCCTTCTGCACGGGAGCGGACCGCAGTCGATGACCATCGACGATGGTGTGGAACTCGTCGATGAGAATCGGCAACATGCGATATCCGTAGCTCACACCGAAGCTCAGAAGGGCCGGAGCACGAAAGCTCAGGAGCGCGTCGGAAAGCTTTTCCGGGTCGAGTGAGACGAACGCCGCCATGCTCGCCATGCTCAGTGTTCCCAGCTTGAGCGTGAGTTCGAGCAGCGCGATGACGGTGCCGCTGTCGCCTCCGAAGAACCAGGCGGCGATAAAGACATACACCGCTTCGCCCAGCAGTCCGATGATGAACAATCCGAGGATGAGAGGCCCCACCCTGCTGGCAATGACGGAGATCGCGGCGATGGTGAACAAAATGACGAGCACCGTCAGGTTGTGGGTGAACCAGGGTGACAGACCCAGGATCACGTACCAGATGACGACGGCTCGTGGATCCATGATCGTGAGCAGGCCGCCGCGAGTGGCGTAGGCCGTGCGGAGCAGCTCGAGTTTGACCCATTCGACCGAGAGCGTGTCGCGCTCGCGCCGACGCGTGCGCTTCGGCGCAGGCGCGAGGCGGGGCCCGGTCGGCTCGTCGACGCCTTCGCCCGCGACGAGGGCCGTCATGCGCTCGCTCGATCGCTGAACGGTAGAGCTGCGCTGCCGCGAGCGGAGCGCTTCGCGACGCGCGGCGATTCCGCGGGCGCCGTCACGTCTCGTTCGAGCCGCGCGACGAGCTCGCCCACGGTGAGGGGAGGCGGTGACATGCCGAGCTTCATGCCCAGTTGCGTGATCTGAGGTGGCACGAGCTGCGCGGCAGCGAGCAGCTCGGGCTGGTCGAAAAGCTCGCGCGGCGTGGTGTCGGCGACGACCTTGCCGCCTCCCAGCACGACGACCCGGTCGGCCCATTCCGCGACCAGATGCATATCGTGCGTGGCGACCATGACGCAGCGGATGCGATCGGAGAGGTCGGAGAGCAACGAGGTCACGGCGTCACGCGTCGCCACGTCGAGGCTCGACGTCGGTTCGTCGAGCAGGAGGAGCGAGGGGGTCATGGCAAGGCCGATGCCGAGCGTCGCTCGTCGTTGCTGACCCCCGGAGAGCATCCGCCCGTCACGGTCGGCCACGCTGACGAGATTCATGCGTTCGAGAATCTCGTCGACGAGCGCGTGCCAGTCGGGCCGCTTCCGTCGTGACGGGAACATGGCGATGTCGCCGCGAACGGAATCGTTGAGGAACATCTGCTCAGGGCGCTGGTAGAGGTACGACACCCGGTCGGCCAGATGGGCCGCGCTCAGCGTGCGCGTGTTGACTCCCTCGATCTCGACGTCGCCGTCGAGGGGCACTTTGAGCCCTGTCAGCAGCTTCATGAGGGTCGACTTGCCGGCTCCATTGCCGCCGACGAGCGCGACGCGGTCTCCGTCGTACAACGTGAGCTCGAGCGCGTCGAGCGTGCTCGTGCGACCGCCCTGCACCGTCGAGTAGCCGAAGCTTGCCGCCACGACGCGCGCGACGATGTCGCGGGAGGGGGCGCCGTCGACCTCCGCCACGGTCGCTGTCGGCTCGTCGGAGGCGTGGGCATCACGGCCGATGCCGCTTGGGTCGGCGAGCCGCCAGCCCTCGGCGCGGATGCTCCGCGCGGCTTCATCGACGGTGAGCACCGTCTCGCCCGCGGGTACGAGCTGATGCACGGCGCGCAGCGCCTGGGGCGAGGGGATGCCGAGCGCTTCAAGCTCGGAGTGCCGGCTCAGCGCTTCGCGCACCGGCAGGTGCCAGCGCACCTGACCCTCGGCCATGAGCACGACGCTACGGGCATAGCGCGAGACGAACTCCGCGTGGTGCTCGATGGTGATGATGGTGGTGCCGAGCTCGCGATTGATCTGAGCGAGCTTCTCGTACACAGCCTCGGCATGAGCGGGATCAAGCTCGGCGACCGGCTCGTCGACGATGATGACGCGAGGCCTGAGCGCGAGGACGGCCGCGAGCGCGACGAGGTGCTGCTGGCCACCCGAGAGCTGCCACGTGAAGGTGTCGCGAAGGTGTGCGATGCCGAGCGTGGCGAGAGCATCCTCAGTGCGTTCTCGGTGGTCGTCGAGCCCGAAGTTCACGGGACCGAACGCGACCTCGTCGAGCACCGTGGCACGCACGAGCTGGTTGCCGAAGTCTTGATACACGTAGCCGACGAGGTGAGCGAGCTGTGCCACCGACACCTCGGTGGTGTCGATGCCGTGAATGCTCACGCTGCCGGTGAAGTCCCCCGCCCAGTAGTGCGGGATAAGCCCGTTGATCATCTTGCACAGCGTCGTCTTGCCGGAGCCGTTGCCGCCGACCACCGCGACGAAGTCGCCTTGAGGGATGGAGAGCGAGACGTTGACGATGCTGTCGGCGTGCGCTCCCGGATACCCGAACGTCACGTCGCGAATGTCGATCATGGGCGGGGGACTCGCCGTCTTACTTGTCGGTCGAGTCGGTCGAGACCGGTGAGGCCGACTCCACCGCGCTCGACTCGGCCGTCGCGGGTTCGGTCGTCACCGTGGCCGGGGCCTGGGCGGCCGCGGCAAGGCGGTCATCGATGTCACTGCTGCTCGCCGCGATCGACGACGTGGCCCGCGACCGAGCAACGAGAATCGCGATGACCAGAATGGTGAGCGCAACGCCGACGCTGATCCAGAGCACTTGAGGGCCGTAGTTCTCGACGAACTCGCCTTCGAGCACGATGCCATTGAGGTCGAGCTCGTCGAGGATGGCCGCGACGACCGAGACCAGGCCGAGCACGAGAGCCAGGATCACGAACGGTGCGCTGATGCGAGCGCGCTGCGCGACCGGCACCTCGGGCGTGCGCGGGGCCATACCGAGCAGCGGCTCGATGCGGCCGTGCAGGCGCGGGGCGAGCAGCATTGCCGGGATCGCGCCGAACAGGATGCCGCTGATGACGATGTCGACGCTCTGCTCGACCGCCTCGAGAACCAGGATGCTCTCCGGAAGTCCCTCGACGAACTCCGCGTCGGCGACGCCGATCAGCACCTTGACGATGTCGGTGATGCCACCGAGCACCTTGTCGATGAAGACTGCGACGAACGCGGCCAGGGCGACCTGCCACTTGCGGAGCGGATCGCGCACGAGCGAACCACCGATGTAGAGGCCGAGGGCGAGCTGGATGTAGCCCTCGAGCTCTCCGATGCCGGAGAAGTTGCCCATGAGCAGGTCGACGAAGATGATCTCGCCGAGCGGCGCGCCGAGTGCAGCCCACAGGGGGTGGAACAGCGACACCATCACGACGGGCACGAAGGCCAAGTACGAGATGGAGAGCTCGATGGGTCCGAGCTGAATCGAGGGAAGCACCTCGGTGATGATGTTGGCGAGCCCGAAGGTCGTCATCGACAAGACGAAGACCATGAGCTTCTGCGAGCGGCTCAGTTCTCCGGGGTGAGGCAAGCCGACGCGAGCCGGCGAGGGGGTGGTCGTGGTCATGGCAGTGCCCTTTCCATCGTGAGCGGGGTGGTGCGGGGTGGAGTGTCGGACTGCGGGTCGCCGCCCGACGCGAGGGTGCGGAGATGAGAAACAAGGTCGAGCAGCGAGTCGACGACGAGTTCGGGTGCGAGCTCGCCGCCGGACGACGCCGCGCGATCCACGGTCGAGTCGTCGCTCGAGCCACCGCGTACGAGCACCGTGACCTCGATGCCGGCGGCATGAGCCGCTGCCATGTCGCGGTCGGGCTTATCGCCGACGAACCAGCAGTCGGAACCGTCGAGTCCGAGGCCTCGGAGAGCCTCGAGCGGCATGGCGCGGTCGGGCTTGCGTCGACCGAGCTCGTCGGAGTAGACGCTCATGCCGATCGCATCGAGCAACCCGTAGCCGCGCAGTCGGTCGCGCACCGCCCGCCCCGACACCGTGTTGGACACGATTGCAAGACGTATTCCGAGAGAGCGGGCCAGCTCGGCCAGTTCGATGACACCAGGGCGAAGAGTTGCCTGCGACTTGATCAGGGCGTACTCATGGCTGAGCTGCGCGGCTTCGATGCGCAACCACGTTCGGGCTCCCTCGGGCAGTTCTGCGCCGACGAGGTCGTGCCAGAACTCTGAGGGGCTGATCTCGGCCACGATCCCATCGCCACCAACTCCCTCGTTCTTCCAGTGCTTATGCCGGAATCGCGCAGCCTGCATTTCTGCAACGAGCAGCTCGTCGTCGAGGTCGTGCCCTGCGGCCCGCAGTCGAGCAGCGAGCGATCGGGCGAAGTTTCCCTGAGCATCCGGGTCTTTGATCGACGTCGAGATGACGCCGCCATGATCAAGAAGGATGCCCCGCGGCAGGCGGGTCAGAAGATCTCGCCGTGGCGACGACACCGGGGCGACCGCGGGCGCGGTGGCGAGAGAGGTCGAGGGCGGCGCGGGTTGGGCGTGCCGCAGCAGCGAGACGAGGCCGCTCGGAGCCTCGAAGACGGCGTCGGGCACCTCGACCACCGTGTACGGTGCACGATCGGTGTGCTGAGACCGCGTGAGGATGACGGCGCCGACGTTGGCACGGCGGCCGGCCACGAGATCACGATCATGCGTGTCACCGACGTACCAGCAGCGCTCCGGCGTCGTGCCGAGTGCGGTGGCCGCCCACTCGATCATCGCGGGATGAGGCTTGCGGATTCCGACCTCGTCGGAATAGACCTGCACGTGCGTCTTCGCGTCGAGGCCGTGCTCGCGCATGAGCGCGCGATGCGATCGGCCTGAATGCGCGTTGCTGACGATGCCGACGCGCACTCCCAGTTCCGCTGCTGTGTCGAGCAGGTCGACGATCCCTTCGCGGAGGTCGTGGTGTGAGAGCAGGGGGGTCATCTCGTCGAGCAACTCGGCCCCGTCGCCGGCCAGCACCGCACGCTCGGCGTCGTCGAGGTCAGACGCCAGAAAGTCTTCCCACAGCTGTCGCGGCGTGAGTTCGTCGGGTGAGCGGCGTCGACCCGCGGCGTTCTTCCAGTCTTTGAGCGCGGCAAGGCCGGCGGCGAGGCTCGCCTCAAGGCGATCGAGCGCGACGTCATGGCCCGCGCGGTGCAGTCGCTCTGCCAGCAGAGCGGCGACTCGTGAGCGTCCGTCCGCGTGCTTGCTCGTGAGAAACACGACGCCGCCGAAATCGAGCAACAGCGCATCAGGACGCACGGCGAACGCGGTCATGGAACTCGGGCTGGAGGGCACGAGACCTCGATTCTCTGGGTCTGTGGAGGTGACGAGGCCGACGCTAGATCGCGGTTGTGAACGAAACGATGACGATTGGGTGAACGACTGGCGTGCACCGCTGGAACGTTCCAGTTTTCTCGCTCGTGGCACGGGGAGACGCGCGAGTCGCGTTCATCAGGGCTGCGGGACGGCGATACTGGGCAGGTGCGCACGCCCGCAAACCGCAGACCGACGATCGTCGATGTCGCGAGTGCCGCCGGGGTGTCGAAGTCGCTCGTCTCGCTCGCGTTGCGAGGTGACGAGGGCGTGAGCGAGACGACGAGAATGCGCATCATCGATGCCGCCGACGCCCTCGGGTACCGCTCGAACGCAGTGGCTCGTGCACTGGTGCAGGGCCGCACCGCGTTGGTCGGCGCGATCGCGACCGACCTCGCGAATCCGTACCACTCCGAAGTCATCGGCGGTATCGAGCGGGCGGCGGGAGCACACGGGCTCGAGGTGGTGATCGGCCACGGCCAACGGGATCCGCGCCGCATCACGCGGTGGGTCGATCGCATGATCGAACTCAATGTCGACGGGCTCATCGTCGTGAGCTCGTGGGCGGAGCCCTCAGCGCTGGCGCTCGCCGCGGCGGCGGCTCCCGTCGTGGTGGTGGGTCGTATGCCGCAGCAGGCTCGCGACGTCGACTCGATCGTCAGCGACGACGTGGGAGGCGCTGCGATGGCCGTGCGTCATCTCATCGAGCGAGGACACCGTCGCATTGCCTTCGTAACCTCGAGCGATCGTCCGGCGGCGATGGCCCGTCAGCTCGGTTATGAAACTGCGGTCGCTGAGGCCGATGCGAATGTCCCGCACGTGGTCTCGCTCGCCGATGACGCGGCGCGTGCCCTCGCCGCGCTGCTTGACGGTCGCGAGCGCCCGACCGCGGTCCTCGCGAACAACGACGTCACAGCCGTGCGGGTGATGGATGCCGCACTCGACCGCGGGATCCGAGTTCCTGATCAACTTGCGGTCGTCGGCTACGACAACACCGTCATGGCGTCCCTCGTGCGACCAACGCTCACCACTGTCGATCAGCCGAACGACGAGATCGGTCGATTAGCGATGGCGATGCTGGCCGAGCGCTTCGAAGGGCGCCGGGTCGAGCGCCACGTCACGATCTCACCGGCGCTCGTCGTGCGGGGCTCCAGCGGCTAGTACGAACTCGTTCTTCGCGGCGTGTCGAGTGCTGCCGTGAGTAACTCTTGTGTATGTCGGTGCTCTCGCTTAGCCTGATGGAACTTCAGGTTCGGCACGACCCATGCCCGACCCACCCAGGTCGCTGAAGCACCCGATTGCACCGCCCGACCCCCCAACCCGAGTTCTGCCGCGTTCGACCATGGCTCGAGCACCTGCGCGAGCCGTCTGATCGAGCACAGCAGGGTTGCCAGACCCCCCACTGGAGCCCCACGTGAATCGTCAACCGTCCTTCGGCGCGCGCTTGCTCAGCAGCGCTGCCGCCGTCACCCTCGCCCTGACAGGAGTCGGCCTCGTGGCCGCGACTCCGGCAGTGGCCGCGACCGCCGTCGTCTACGACTCGATTCCCGAGTCGCAGCCGGCGTCATACCCCAGCCTTGGCTTCCAGGCGCAGTCGACGTGGGAGTTCGGCGACCACGTGCGCCTCGGCGGCGGCAACCGAGTGCTCTCTCAGATCACGATTGGCATGAACAGCTGGGCCTGCGAGTCGGGCACCTGGAACGTCAATTGCGTCACGAGCGAGGGCAGCACCTTCACCCACCCCGTCACGCTTACGGTCTACAACGCCGACCTCTCGACCGGCACGCCTGTGCCCGGCGATGTCATCGCGTCGGTGACCAACGACGTCGTGGTGCCGTTCCGCCCGTCCGCTGACGCAGAGGCGTGTGGTGCGGGGGCGACCACGTGGTTCGACGAGACGCTCGGCACCTGCCAGAACGGCCACGCGTTTGACGTGGTCTTCGATCTGTCCGACGAGAACGCTATCGCCGGCAATGACGTCATCGTGACGGTCGCGTACAACACGCAGAGCTACGGAGCGAACCCAACCGGCACCGACGGGCCGTTCAACTCACTCAACGTCAGCCTCAACAGCCTGCAGGCACCCACTGTCGGAACCGATGTCGCCAGCGGCACAATGCTGCGCGACACGACGTACTCCGGCAGCACCCGCGGGCTCAAGGCCAGCAGCCTGATCTCGGCCTACAACGGGCTCGTCATGGAGATCGTCGCCGACACCGTTCCGGCCGCCGACCCGATCACCGACGTCACCGTCTACGAGCGTGACGTCAAGCCCAACGAGACCGCCCAGACCTACACCTCGTGGCACGAGGGCCAGGTCGCCGATCGCTCGACCGTTTTCAGCGACGGACTGCACCTTGGCATCGGTGGTGCCTCGACCGTCATCAAGGGCACCGAGCTCACGACCTCCGAGGGCATCGCGGCGAACACGGTCACGCGTTCTCAACTGCGAGCCCTGATCGAGCGCGCGAGCGTGAACGTCGTCAGCGGTTCCGTGACGTATCAGGTGCCGATTCTCTTCGGCAACCCGGCGTCGCCGAGCTTCACCACACTGCGGTCGACTGATGTCGGTGCAGGAAGCACGTCGTTCTCGCAGGCCGACACCTGGGCCACGACTCGTGCCTTCGGCGACTACGCCATCCAAGAGGAGGCGCCGCTGGGCGAACTCATTGACGCCGTCTTCAATGCCGCGACTGCGGCCGGCGGAGGCGTCGTCATCGCCGGCTACGGCGTGCAGGCGAACACCCCTGCCGTCGTCTCCACCATCGTGTGGGATGACACGCGCTACACCTTCACGCAACCGGTGATCGAGGCGTGCACTCCGACGATCGGCGACGAGGTGACGAACCTCGCGCTCGGTGACTGGGACTTCTCGCAGACGCGTTCGCAGGGCACCAACGTCTTTACCGACGACGGACTTCGCGTCACGACCTTCAACGATGACGACGGCCCCGGCAGCCCCGACCAGCGCAAGGCGGCGGCGTACCACCCGATCGACATCGCTCTCAGTGAGATCGGCAGCGTCGAACTCGACATCGCCCCGGGCTACTCGGGAGTTCGCCCGAGCCTGCAGCTCGGCTTCGACGCCGACGGCAACGGTACGCAAGACGCTTACCTCGTCGGTGAGCCGTGGGCCTACGGCGGCGGCGACTGGACCTCGACTGTCGAGGGCGACTGGGACGACGCGAACTTCTGGGTGACCGGCAGCAACGGCTTCGGCGTCGCGCCGGGTGGTGGCTACCCGGCCCTCGGAACGCTCGACGCCTTCCTGCTTGCAAACCCCGAGGCGCGCATCACGAGCTACGGCTACAGCCTTGGCTCGGGAGTCGTCGGCGACGCGACCATCCGCTCGATCACGGTGGGCTGCGAAACGACGCCGTTCGGGTTCGAACTCGAGACGCTCGCGCCCCCGAGCACCGAGCGCCTCGCCGGTGACGACCGCTACGAGACCTCGGTCGAGATCTCGCAGAACTCGTTCCCGACGACGGCCGACACGGTGTTCATCGCGACCGGGCTGGGCTTCGCCGATGCTCTGAGCGCAGCCCCCGCAGCGGCCGTCGAAGGCGCTCCGCTCTTGCTGACGCGGCCCGGTGGGCTGCCGTCGGCGGTGCGTGCCGAGCTCTCGCGCTTGCAGCCGAGCACGGTCGTCATCGTGGGCGGAACGAGCGCGGTCTCGTCGGCGGTTGCAACGACCATCGCTGGCTTGGCATTCGATCCGACCGTCACCCGCATCGCAGGCGACGACCGCTACGAGACGTCTCGCGAGATCGCTGACGAGTTCTTCGACACTGCGGCGAACGTGTTCATCGCCACGGGGCTCGACTACCCCGACGCGCTCGCTGCCGGTCCCGCCGCCGCCGCGCTCGTCGGACCGGTCGTGCTCGTGCCCGGCACGAACTCGCGAGTCGACACGGCGACGCTGTCGCTGCTCTCGTCGCTCGACACGCAGAGCGTCTTCATCGCCGGCGGCACGAGTGTCGTGCGATCGAGCATCGGCAGCCAGCTTGACGCGATCTACACGGTCGAGCGGCTCGCGGGTGACGACCGCTACGAAACCGCCATCGCGATCAACGATCGCGTGTTCGGGGTCGAAGACGCGGTGTACCTCGCGACGGGTCAGGGCTTTGCTGACGCCCTCGCGGGCGGCGCTGCAGCGGCCAATGCTGGTCAGCCGCTCTACGTCACTCCGCCGAGCTGCTTGCGTGCAGACGTGCTCGAGTCGATCGAAGCGCGAGCCGCGTCGACCGTGTACCTGCTCGGTGGTACGGCCGCGCTGAGCACGCGAGTTGCCAACCTCACGGTCTGCAACTAGCGACGCACCTCACCAACGCCGGCGGCGGGGTCTTCCTTTCAGGAGGGCCCCGCCGTCGCTGTGTAGGCTGGCCGCGCTCCACGGCACTCGGGAAGGACATCAGCATGGCCACCGATGCCGCCACCCACGGTCACCACCCGGCGTCATCGACGCCCGACGAGCCCCCGGGTTTCTGGCATCTTGCCCGCCGCCCCAAATGGATCGCGGCCCTGCTGCTCGCGCTCGGAGTAGCAGCCGCGTTCGCCGCTCTCGGCCAATGGCAACTCGAGCGCTCGATCGAAACGGCGATCGTCGACGACCGGGACACCGAAACCGCCGTGGCCCTCGAGTCGATCGCCGAGCCTCAATCGGTCATGACCAGCGAGGCGAGCGGTCGCATCGTGACCGTTACCGGAACCTGGGTGGAGGGAGACGAGCGCAGCATCACCGGCAGGCTCAGCGGCGACGACGGCTCCGGCGCGGCAGGTGAGCCGGGCGACTGGATCGTGCGCCACCTGCAGACAGCCGACGGCGCGAGTCTCGTCGTCGTGGCAGGGTACGTGCGGGTCGGCGCGAGCATCCCGACCCTGCCGGGCGGCACCGAGACTCTCAGCGGTCGATACGTGCCGAGCGAGTCGCCCCAATCGGGCGACTTCGAGAATGGCGAACGCACCGTGATCGCGGTCGCCGATCTCATCAACGAGTGGGACGAGGTCGGGCCGGTCTACTCGGGCTATCTCGTGCTGTCGAATGCTCCAGCAGGGCTCGACACCGTTGCCGCACCGGCGCCAGAGCTGGAGCGCGAACTCAACATTCTCAACCTCTTCTACGCCATCGAATGGGTGCTCTTCGGAGGCTTCGCCGTCTACCTCTGGTGGCGACTCGTGAAAGACGAGCAGGAGAAGCTCGAGCAAGCTGCGGGGGCCGAAGCCACAGGGGCACCGCCCGTAGACTGAGAGCATGGCGATCGGCCCCCAGCCCCACGACATCCCGCTCATCCGACGCACCCTCGCGCTCTACAAGGTGTCGTCGATCGTCACGGGCATCTTCTTGCTCGGGCTCGTCGTCATGATGGTCTGCCGCTACGGCTTCGGAGTCGACATCGAGCTAGGCGCGAACGGACTGCAGCTCACCGACAAAGACGCCATCACGGGCTTCAACGTGTCGATCTTTCTGCTGACGGTGCACGGCTGGTTGTACGTCGTTTACCTCGCGTGCGACTTCGTGCTGTGGCGGGTCATGCGCTGGTCGTTCTTGCGCTTCCTCTGGATCGCCATGGGCGGCATCATCCCCTTCCTGTCGTTCTTCTTCGAGCGCCAGGTACCTCGCCGCGTCGAGAACGAGATCGCTCGACTCGAGAGTTCGAGCACGACGACTGCCCACACCGAGGAGGCCACCGCGTGAGCGACACCGCCCACCAACCCGTGCTCGTCGTCGACTTCGGCGCCCAGTACGCGCAACTCATCGCGCGTCGCGTGCGCGAAGCCGGCGTCTACAGCGAGCTCGTGCCGCACACCATCACGGCCGCGGAGATCGCCGCGAAGAACCCCGCAGGCATTGTTCTCAGCGGGGGACCATCGAGCGTGTACGAACCCGGCTCGCCGACCCTCGACCCCGGCATTCTCGAACTCGGCGTGCCCGTCATGGGCATTTGCTACGGCTTCCAAGTGATGGCGCAGCAGCTCGGCGGCGAAGTCGCGCGCACCGGTCGCCGCGAGTACGGCGCAACAGCGATGACCGTGCACGGCAGCGGCGGCGCCCTCCTCGCTGGCCAGCCCGAGGGCCAGACCACGTGGATGAGTCACGGCGACTCCGTCGTGCGCGCCCCCGAAGGCTTCGACGTGCTCGCGTCGACGGCGGACACTCCTGTCGCGGCGTTCCAGAGCGACGAGCGAAAGATGTACGGCGTGCAGTGGCACCCCGAGGTCAAGCACTCGGAGTTCGGCCAGCGCGTGCTCGAGAACTTCCTGCACTCGGCTGCTGGCATCGCGGCCGACTGGAACAGCGGCAACGTCATCGCCGAGCAGGTCGAGCGCATTCGCACCCAGGTGGGTTCGGCTCGCGTGATCTGCGGGCTCTCTGGCGGGGTGGACTCCGCCGTCGCGGCCGCGATCGTGCACGAGGCCGTGGGCGATCAGTTGGTGTGCGTCTTCGTCGACCACGGTCTGCTGCGCGCGGACGAGCGCCGCCAGGTTGAAGAGGACTACGTCGCGGCGACCGGCATCCGCCTCGTCACGGTGGATGCCCGCCAGCAGTTTCTCGATGCTCTTGCGGGTGTCACCGACCCCGAGCAGAAGCGCAAG
>SXGT01019345.1_pt1 | contig 14318 bp, 10 predicted proteins | sample 3176221 | NCBI WGS metagenome assembly SXGT01 (sample SAMN11356862, study PRJNA531348) | freshwater metagenome | isolation source: freshwater sample F1-120 | place: China: Fuxian Lake, Yuxi | collected 2017-12-25
CAATCATTCGTCGCGACCTTTCACTGAGATGCGGCCACAAAACTCGCAGCTTCTTTCGAATATCACGGACATGCACCATCTACTCATAGGATTACAGCGGCTTTCCAAAGATGTAAACCTTATTTATTGACGGGCACTAACTCCGCCGTCGACGCGCTCTCGCGCGCAGGCCGGGTGCATGGGTTGAGATCACCCGACTGGGTGTAACGGGAAGTGAAGTCAGCGGGGTCTCGCTGAGCGTGGCACGGGCGTCCCGCCCGTGAGCGAGTGGGCCTCTTGCCCACTCGCTCCCGCACCCATGGGCGGGACGCCCATGCCTCTGCAATCACTCACTTCACTTCCAGTTACACCCCACCCGACTCCCGTCCGCTCCTCGCGCTCGACATACCCACAGAATCTGAATCCATCAGGCTCCCCCATGAACCCGCTCCGCTTTTTTCTCCCCCTCTCTCTTTCCCTCTTTCTCTCCTTCGCTGCGGCCGCACCCGCCGCCCCCGCACTCCGCCCCAACATCATCGTCCTCCTCTGTGACGACCTTGGCTACGGCGATCTCAGCTGCTTCGCCCTACCCGATCTCAGACGCCGCCACCCGGGTCCCCGTCATGTGCAATCCGGGCACCAAGGAAGGCGTCACCTTCAAAGAGGGGCGCTTCGCGGGAGTGTGGAGCGGCGTGGAAATTTTCTTCACCGCGAAGCGGGCCAAAGGCGCCCTCATCGCCGTCGCCGTCGATCCGCTGACCAGTCACGAATGCGGCAACCAGCGTTACCTCGCGGGCCCCTGGTTCGACGCCTGCCTGACCGCGCGTCTGCCGAACAAATCTGGCGGCCCACTGCGGTTCCGGCCCGCCGATGCCGCCTGGATCGCTCCGCTGCATGCCGGCGAATCGGACGAGCGCGATGGTCAGGTGATTGCCACCGTGCCGGCGAAGCCGGCGAGCCCCTTCGGCCGTCCCGTTTTCAGGGCCTCCACTACCGCGACACCCCGAAGCCGCCGCCGGTGAAGATGACCTTCACCGATCCGACGGCCGATGCGGGCACGCCCCACACTTACCGCGTCATCGCGGTGAACACCGTCGGGTTGAAGTCGAAGTAATATTTCCCTCCCTGTCCATGCCCACTCCTGAAATGCTCGCCGCCGCCCGTCGGGTGCTGGCCTACCTCGCCACGACCGATGACGTACCCGCCGCGCCCTGCGACGCCATCATGGGCTTCGGCGTGTTCGATCTCCGTCTCCCGGTGTTCTGCGGCGAACTCCACACCCGCGGTCTCGCGCCGCGGATCATCTTCACCGGCGGCCTTGGCGCCGGCACCGGCCGCCTCGGTCGCCCCGAAGCCGACGCCTGGCGCGCCGCCCTGCGCGGTCGGTATCCGGATATTGGGGATGACCGCGTCATCCTCGAAAACCGTTCGACCAACACCGCCGAGAACATCGCTTTCACCGCCGAATTGCTCGCGCGCGCCCATCCGGATCTCACTTTTGGCAAGGGACTGCGCCGTCTCGTCGTCGTGGCCTCTCCCTCCCGCCTGCGCCGCGTGGCGCTGACGCTGCGTCAGGTCCAGCCCGAGCTCACGCTCTTCCGCCAGCTGCCCGCCGTCAGCCTGGAAGCCGAATGGGCCGCCTACGGACTGCAGGGCCTCGACTACGTCGCACATCTCGCCGGCGAACTCGATCGGATCGTCGAATATCCCGCCCGCGGCTGGATCGTCGCCGAGCCGCTGCCGCCGGAGATTGCCGCGGCGCATGTTGTACTGCGCGCCGTCGCGCCGCGGTGAGCGATCGTCGCGAAGCTGAGCGGCCGACTGCTGCGAGCCCGGCTAGTTCGCACCGCGGCAACCGCCACCAGCCTCCGGCTGGCCAGCCGAAGGGACCACTGCCTTTTCATCGTTCTCGTTCTCGCAATCGTCCCTCGTTCTCGTCCGATTGAGAGAACGGGAAAAAGTGCGGGGAACGAGAACGATTCGCGCATTCCGAAAATCGTCGCAGCAGTGCACGATTCGAACGGATAGCAGCACGCTCACCTCGCAGGCGCCGGGATCGTGTTCGGTTGCGGTCTCCGCGTGAGGCAAAATACGGGCTGCTTCCGCCGCCCACCTCCGCGAAAATACCCCCGGCACTTTCGTTTTGCTGCGCTGACGGCCTGCCGGCCAGGCCCGCCCCGGCTCCACCCGTCGCGTGGTTCAATCCCGAAACCTTCACTCGCAAGCCGGCAGGACGTCAGCGCAGCAGCGCCATCAGCTTGGCGCGCGATTTCACCCGGATTTTTCGAAACACCGAGTTGAGCTGCGTCTTGATCGTCAGCACGCTTTTGCTCAGCGCCGCGGCAATCTCGGCATTGCTCTGACCTTCGCAGACCAGCAGCGCGATCTCGCGCTCGCGCTGCGTCAGTTCCCGCAGAAGTTTCATCTTCTCCTCCGACACGACGGCGGGCGGGGCCGAGGCCGGCGGCCGGGCATCGATGACCACCAGGAAACGCGGTTTGGCGAGCGGGCTCGCCGGGTTGTTCAACACCGTCACCTGCGCCCGCAATCCGCTGCCCGGCGTGTGCTCCACCTGCGCCACGTCGCTCGGCTGGGACAGCGGCTGCTTTGCGTTGCGCGCGCGCACCGCCTCCCGCAGTCGACGGCAGGCGTCCAAAACGGCAGCCGGCAGCGCAAAGGCATCGCGGGGGTTGAAAACCCGCACGGCCTCCGGCCCGAAGTTCCAGGCGGCGCATTGCCGCTGCACCTCCGGATTGGCGAATTCCACCCGCAGGTCCCAGTCGAGAAACACGAGGCCGACCGGGATGTTACGGTTGAATTCCTCCAAGCTGCGCCGCGCGAGTCGCTCCGTGTGCAGGCGCTGCACCCGCACGATCGCCGTGCCGATGAAGGGATACAGGTAGCGCAACCACGCGAGCTCGGCCTCGCTGAACTCGGGTTGCGCCGGCGAGCGATATAGGCTGAACATCGCCGTCACTTCCCGCCGCGACCAGTACAGGGCCGACACGCCCTTGTCCCAGCCTTCCGGCCGGGCGAAGCGCCGGTAGAACTCACTGCGCGCGAACTCCGCCCGCGGCGGCAGCACCGCGCTGAAGCGGTAAAATTTCACGCCGCGGTTCGCCTCGATGTACGGGGAAAATGGATTCAACCGGCCGCGCGCCGCGTACCACTCCTCCGGATGGGCGATGGGCGGATCAGTCAGCACGACCCGCGCCTCGCCCATCCCGAGGTGCCCGAGGAAGATCGTCACGCGGTGCGGCGAAAAGCCCGCCCGCAGCACCTGGCGCACCGCCCGCCACAACGGCGCCACCTCCATCGCGGCATGCAGGGCCAGCAGCGGGGCGTGCAGCCGCAGCGCCAGCGCCGGCGGGATTCTGGAGGCATCGGTCGCGTTCGACATCGCGAAACTACGTCACGGCGGTCCAACCACCGCGAACGGCACGCGACGGTTGCCGGAACGGAGCGGGACACTCGCGGAAACAGGGTTTCATCACTTCAGCAACCGTGGTATTCGGACCGGGGAATTACAACCTTGGTGGTATGGACTGGGCATGGATCTGGCTGCTATTGTTTCAAGCTCCGGTTGGCTGTTTCCTTCGACTCTCCGGTTTCAATCCAAATCTCTCCTCACCTGCATTTCCGCCCGGCGCCTACCATGAAGTTTACCCTCCTCCCCCCGACCGTCCTCTCCGTCGCCCCTCGCTTCGTCGTCGGCGCCTGCACGTTGCTCCTGCTTGGGGCAGGTCTTTTCGGTCAGACCGCCGGCACCGCCACCGTCTCCGGCCGGGTCACCGATGCGGCGACCCGCAATACCCTGCGCGGCGCGGCCGTCACGCTGACGCCTGCGTCCGCCGCCGCCACCGCGCCGGCCACGGCCACCGATGCGGACGGTGAATTTGTCCTGACCGCTCCGGCCGGCACCTACACGATCACCGTCGACTACCTCGGCCTCCCGCCCAAGGCGCAAACCCTGCAGCTCCGCGCCGGCGAGTCCACCCGGCTCGCGCTCGTCCTCGGGGCCGACACGATTTCCCTCGCGGCCGTCACGGTGGAAGCGTCGCGCACCGGCCAGGCCCGCGCCCTCAATCAGCAGCGCGCTGCGCAGAATCTCACGAACATCATCTCCGCCGATTTCACCGGCCAGTTCCCCGACAAGAACATCGCCGACGCCGTCAAACGCCTCCCCGGTGTCACCGTCGAGACCGACCGCGACACCGGCGGCAGCGAGGGCCGCTATGTCACCGTCCGCGGCATGAGCGCTGATTTCAATGCCGTCACGGTCAACGGCATGAGGGTCAACGTCACCGATTTCGACGGCCTCACCCGCCGCGTGCCCCTCGACGTGATCTCATCCGATGTCGCCGACCAGATCGAAGTCTCCAAGGCCCTCCGCCCCGACCAGGACGCCGACTCGATCGGCGGCGCGGTGGAGATCAAAACACGGAGCGCGTTCTCGCGCGATGGCCGCTCGGCCTCCGTCAAGGCCGCCCTCGCCTATTCGTCGATCCTCTCGGACTATTTCAACTACCCCTACGACAATCCGTCGCGGGAAGCCGCGGTCAACTACTCCGACCTCTTCGGCGCACAGCGCCAGTGGGGGCTCTCGTTTTCCGCCAACTACCGCGACCGCACCTTCGTCAAGCAGCGCAACAGCACCACCGGCTGGAACGGCGACGGCACCGCCGCCTCGCCCTTTCTCATGGATACGTACGTGCTGCAGCATTTCTTCGACGACATGGTGAACAAGGGCGCGAACAGCTCGCTCGAGTTTCGGCCCACGCCCGACCACAAACTCCGCCTTTACGCCGGCGTGAACATCCGCGAAACGAACCGCGGTCGCCAGCGCCAGCAAATTTTCTTCCCGCTCTCCCTCGCGCCCGCCAGCACGGTCGGCATCCCGGTCGTCACCGGCGACACCTACACCAGCATCGCCGCCACCAACAACACCGTGCGCAAGGAGGCCCGCTCTTTCAACGAGATCCAGGACACCGGCACCATCGCCGTTGACGGCGATTCGAAACTCGGCGCATTCGAGGTCAGCTATCTGCTCGGTTACAACCGCGGCGGTTTTGACGGTGGACTCGATACGGGCGTGCAGGCGCAGTTCCAGCGCGCCACCTCCACCAACGGCTACATCATCACCCCCGGCGACGCGCGCTTCCCTGTCATCACCACGACCCTCGACCGTCTCACGCCGTCGGCCGCCAGCGCCTACACAATGCGCAACCTCATCCGCGGAACGCGCAACTACACCGACGCCGAATGGAACGCCGCGCTCAACCTCAAGCGACCCATGACCGTCGCGGGCCTGCCCGGTTGGTTCAAGACCGGCGCGAAGTTCCGCACCAAGTCCCGCGACCGCGACGAAATCGTACGCTCCTTCAACCAAAACGCCAACTGGCATCTCCTCGGCTACACCGGCCAGGCCGACATCCCGTCGGTCCTTGCCGACTACGGCGCGAAGGATGGCGCCACGTCTGACGGCCACTACAACTACGGCTATTTCATCGATCCGAAGAAAGCGCGGGAAGTCGGTGAACTGCTCATTTCCCGCGGCCTGGTCACGCCCCTCACGACCAACGCCCTCAACAGCCAACTCGGCGATTACCAGGCGTGGGAGGATGTCTCCGCGGCCTACGCCGAAGGCCAGTTCACCTCCGGCAAGCTCACGCTCCTGGGCGGGCTGCGGGCCGAACGCGCCGCGACCAAGTTCAAGACCTATGCCGTCGTCGATGGCACGCCGATCCGCATCAGCCCCAGCCGCCGCCAGTCCGAAGTGTTGCCCGGACTTCATCTGCGCTACGACCACTCGAAGGCCATGGTGCTGCGCGCCGCCTACACCGAGTCGATCGCGCGTCCGACTTTCAACCAGCTCAATCCCCGCGCCACCATATCCACGACGAACGATACCGTGAGTCGGGGCAACATCGACCTCAAGCCTGTCACCTCGCGCAACTATGATCTCTCCTTCGACTATTACCTTGGCAGCGTGGGCTATGTCTCCGTCGGGCTCTTCCACAAGGATTACAAGAACAACGTCTATCGCTCCACCCAGCGCGAACTGTTCGAGGGCGATCCGAACACCCAGGTTACGCAGGAACGCAACGCCCGTGGCGGCCGTCTGACTGGCATCGAGTTCGCCTACGACCAGGCGCTGCGTTTCTTACCCGCGCCCTTTGACGGACTCGGCGTCACGTTCAATTTCACCTACGCCGATTCCGAACTCGACACCGGCCTGCCGCGACTGGCCGGTTTGAAAATCCCGCTCTTCGACCAGATGAAGCGCACGGTCAACGCGAGCCTCTACTACGAAAAGCGCGGCCTCCGTCTCCGCGCCTCCGCCCATCGACGCAGCCGCACCGTCTTCGAGCTCGCCACCAACAACCCCTACGCCCTCGCGCGGTTCGAAGCCCCGAGCACCGAACTCGACCTGACCGCCAGCTACAAGGTCTGGCGCCAATGGACGGTGTTTGCCGAAGTTCAGAACGCCCTCAGCGCATCGCGTCAGGGCTACAACGGCGACCAGGCCCTACGGCTTGACTACAACGAGTACGCCGCCTGGGCCGCGACCTTCGGTCTCCGCTGGAACCTGTAGCCGAGGTCGCTGACCTTGGAACGGGGCCGACGACCTCGGTTACCTCTCAGTCGCGACTGCCGAAAACCTTACTCCAGCCACAGCTCCTTCAGCCGCCGGTCTGCAAACGGCCGCGGCTGCCAGCCCTTCACGCTCGGGCTCATCAGGAAGGTCTGCGTCGAAAAAAACAAGGGGATCGCCGGCAGCTCCTCGAGGAAGATATCCTCGGCCCGCTGAAATGCCGCCGCGCGCGCCGGCCGGTCGTTCGTCCAGGTTGCCTCGATCGTCCGGTCGAACTCGGCGTGGCTCCACTTCGACTCGTTGTAGAGTCCACCCGTCTGCCAGGCCCCGAGAAAATAAAACGGATCCTGGTACGTCGTCGCGTTCCACGAGCCGCGCACCAGCTGGAAATCCATGCCCCGCTTCGACGAGTTGAGCACCTGCGTCTCTTCGTTGCGCAGCGTCACATTGATGCCCAGCTGCTGTCGCCACATCTGCTGGATCGTCTCGGCGATGACGCGATGCTGCTCCCGCGCATCCACCAGCAACTCGATCGCCGGAAGATTTCTCCCTCCCTCGTAGCCCGCCGCTTTGAGCAACGCGCGTGCTTTCTCCGGATCGAACGACAGCCGATCCCGTGCCGTGTAGCCGCCGGTGCCCGGCGGCGTGAAGTGCCACGCCGGCCGGCGTCCACCCTTGAGCACCTGCCGGGTCAGCCGCTCACGATCGACCGCCAGCGAAAGCGCCTGCCGTACGCGCCGGTCGTCCAGCGGCGGTTTCGCCACATTCAAGGAGTAGAAGTAAATTCCCCGGTCGTCCACGTCCTGCAGCGCCGCAGGGTGCTCGCGCGCATAGACCTCGATTTTGCTCAACGGCACGGTGCTTGTCAGGTGCAGCTGGCCGGTGCGAAACGCGTTCTCCTCGGTCGACGCATTCTCAATCGGCAGGAAGTGAATCTCCTTCAGTCGCACCCGCTCCGCGTCCCAGTAGCGCGGATTGCGCTCCAGCACGACGCCCTGGTTCTGCCGCCACGTCTTCAACCGAAATGGTCCGTTGCCAACCAGATTGCCGGCCCGAATCCAGTTGTTCACCCGCTCGTCCATCGCCGCGAATTTCTCCACCACGGCCTTCGGCACGGGGAAATACAGGTACAACGCCGAGAGGAAGAACGGCGCCGGCCGCGCCAGTTCGATCTCCAGGGTCCGTTCGTCCTTCGCTCGCACCCCCACCGTCGCCCAGGTGCTGCTCCGCCCCGCCTGATAGTCCCGCGCGCCTTTGACGAAAAACAGGTTGTTCTCCGGATGGGCCGAGGCGAAGCGTGGCGCCAACATCCGGCGCGCCCCGTATTCAAAATCCTGTGCCGTCACCGGCGCGCCATCGCTCCAGGTCGCGCCCGCGCGCAGGTGAAAGACGTACTTCAGCCCGTCCGCCGAAATCTCCCAGCGCTCCGCGACGCCCGGCCGCGGCTCGAGCGTGGCGAGGTCCGGCACTACCAAACCCTCGAACAATCCGCCCACGATCGTCCACTCCACCGCGCCGCGGACCAGATACGGGTCGAGCGACTCCGGCTCGGTCGCGTTGCCGCGATAAAGCACCTGCTCGCGAATGCCCGCGACAACCGGGGTCTCACGCTTGGTGCAGCCCACGGCCACGGCAGCCGCTGCCCAAAGCCAAGGGAGAAGAAACCGGGAAGACCGCGTCATGTCGGCCCAACTTGATTCGGAGGCAGCGAACCCGCACTTCAAAAACGCTACCACCAAAGTGGTAATCACAAAAATCCCCCGGCTTCGCCCTAGCCAGAGCGTGCCGTTCCTGCCACGCTTCAGGCTCTTGTCATCCAACGAACACGCCCCCTCCGGAGCCCGCCAGCCGCGGACGGTTCCTTGCGCCCTTACCCAGGCGCTCTTCACCGCCGGCTTGGCGTTTGCCGCCAGCGGCGCTCCCGCCTTCGCGGCCACCGCCACACCCGCACCCCAGGCGACGGCCGCCTACGAATACTGGCTCAGCGGCAATCCGGCCGACGCGGCCCCGCCGAAAACCCGCGCCGGCCTCCTGCTTTCCGGCGGCGGTGGCGATGTCACTGCCGCGTGGAAATGGTTCGTCGCGTGCGCCGGCGGCGGCGACATCGTGGTGCTGCGCGCTTCCGGCGGCGACGGCTACCAGAGTTACCTTTTCGAAAAAATCGGCGGCGTCGATTCGGTCGAGACGATCAAGTTCAACGATGCTTCCGCCGCCCACGATCCGCGGGTCCTCGAGATCATCGCCCGGGCCGACGGCATCTTCCTCGCTGGCGGCGACCAGTCGCGCTATGTCAAATTCTGGAAGGGCTCGCCGGTCGGCGCCGCGCTCAACGCCCACCTTCGCGCCGGCAAGCCTCTCGGAGGGTCCAGCGCCGGCCTCGCCGTTCTCGGCCAATATTATTTCTCCGCGCTTGAGGATTCGATCACGAGCGACGCCGCGCTGCTCGACCCCTTCGACCGCCGAATTACAATCGGGCGCGACTTCATCGCGGCACCGGAACTCGTCGGCGTGCTCACCGACTCCCATTTCATGGCGCGCCAGCGCCTTGGGCGCCTCATCGCCTTCCTTGGCCGCGTCGCTCATGAAGAAAAACCAGCCCGCCTCGTCGGCCTCGGGATCGATGAAGGCACGGCGTTGTGCGTGGAGCCCGGAGGCCTGGCCAGAGTTTTCACCGAGAAGAACGGGTTGGCCTGGCTGGTCGCGCTCTCCCAACTCCCCGAACGCATCGCCCCCGGCCAGCCGCTGCACATCCAGGCCGTGCGCGTGACCGGGATCGGACCCGACTCAAGTCTCGACCTCGCCAAATTCGACGTCGCCCGGCCCGCCGCCTTGCGCACCGTAGCCGCCGCCGACAGTAAACTCCGCGACAGCCGCGAATCCACCAAATGATCCTGCCCGCCTCCATCGCCTCCCTTCCCAGCCGTTCATCCGAACTCGTCGACCTCCTCGAGTCATGGGCGAACATCAATTCAGGCTCCGGCCACCACGCCGGGCTTGACCGCATGCGCGCCGCGCTGCGCGAGACCTTCGCGCGCGCGTTTCCCGCGGCGCAAATCGAGGAGCCCGAATGCCCGGGGACCGTGCGCGCCCTCCGCGTGTCCATGCGCCCGCAGGCCCGCTCGCAGATTCTCCTCAGCGGTCATTTCGACACCGTCTACGAGACCAACGATCCGTTTCAGCACTGCACGCGCATCGACGCCACGACGCTGCGCGGTCCGGGTGTGATCGACATGAAAGGCGGCATCGTCGCCATGCTCGCCGCGCTCCAGGCCTTTGAGCAGACCCCGCACGCCGCCAACGTGGGTTGGGAGGCCCTGCTCACCCCCGACGAGGAAACTGGCTCCCACGGCAGCGCGCCTCTGTTTGTGACGGCCGCGAAACGACATCACTTCGCCCTCGTCTTCGAACCCGCACGCACCAATGGCGACATCGTCAAATCACGCAAGGGCACCGGCGGCATCGTCGTCACCGCCCGCGGCCGGGCGGCGCACGCCGCCAAGATTCCCAACGATGGCCGCAACGCCATCCTCGCCCTCGCCGAGTATCTCCTCGCCGCAAGCAAAATTCCCTCCGAGCTCCCCGGCGTGCTGGTCAACGTCGGCAATATCCGCGGCGGCGGGCCGGCGACCAATGTGGTGCCGGATTTCGCGGAAGCGGAGCTCGACGTGCGCATCACCAAAGTCGCCGATCGCGAGCTCCTGCTGGCCCGGCTCAACACCCTCGCGGCGGAAATCAACGCCCGCGAGGGATTCAAACTGGAGTTGAAGGGCGGATTTAATCGCGCCCCAAAGGAATGCGTGCCGGCCGAGGAGAAGCTCTTCGCCCATTGGCAACAGGCGGCGGCGGAAGTCGGCGTAGCGCCGTTTTCTTGGGTGCACACCGGGGGCGCGTCCGATGGAAATCTGCTGTCCGTGGCCGGCCTGCCCAACCTGGACGGCGTCGGCCCGATCGGCGATCATCTCCACAGCAACCGCGAGTATATTGTGACTCCGACCATCGCCCCCCGCGCCCAAATCGTCGCGCTCTTTCTCCATCGCGTCGCCGCCGGAGAGATCAAGCTGGGCTGATGCGCTGGCGCCGGCGGTGCGCCAGCATCCACTGACCTGCTTTCGCCTCAATTATCTCCCCGATGAATCGATTGCTCCCCGCCCGCGACAACCACAATCAGCCCCTCGTGCAGCCGCGCGATGGATCGCTCGAGCGCAGCTATTTCAACCTGCTGCGCCTGCGCGCCGGCGAGTCACACACGCTGGAGGTGCCGGGCTGCGAGTTGCTCTGCGTGGTGCTGACGGGCCAGGCGGAAATCGCGGCCGGCGGGACTTCGTTCGAGCGCGTCGGGCGCCGCGCCAACATCTGGGAAGGGCCCGCGGACTCCGTCTACTGCGGCACCTCCGCGCGCGTGACCGTGCGCGGATTGCGCGACGGCACCGAAGTGGCGGTGGCGGGCGGGGCAGGCACGCAGCCGTTCGCACCCTTTCGCGTGAAGCCAGAGGAGGTCGAGTTGGTCGAAGTGGGGTCGCACGACACGCACTCGCGTCGGCGGATCTTTCACATCCTCGGGCAAAACGCCGCGGGCCGCGCCGGAAATCTGCTCGTGAGCGAACTCCTGGGCGACGGCGGCTGCTGGTCGGGCTATCCACCCCACAAGCACGACACGGAAAATCCGCCGGAGGAGACGGAGTTCGAGGAAATTTACCACTATCGGTACCGACCGGAGAACGGGTTTGGCGCGCAGTTCCGATACGACACTGCTGGCGGCGGCCCGGAGCCGGAAGTCGTGATGACCCGACACGGTGACACGTTCCTCATCGATCATGGCTATCACCCGACGATGCGCGCTCCGGGCCACGAGGGCTACATTTTCACGATTCTCGTCGGGCGCCACCAGCGGTCGCTCGTCCAATCCTTTGAACCTCCGCACCGGCACCTGATGGCGAAAATTCCCGGCATCCAGGCGATGCGCGACAAGTTCAAGTGAATTAATCCGACGGGGCGATCCGACCCCTCTGACCGCGCCACGGACGGCGCCCGATCGAATCGGATTCCCCGCGACTTACTAAGCGAAGCTCCCGTCCGACACGAGGCCGAGTTCCCGGCGGCGGCGGTTGCGATCCGCGGCCGCGGCGCGGGCGTAGCCGCTGCGACGGTGCTCGGCGATTGGATCGGCGGGCAGTTGGTTGGACTTGCGCCACGCGGCCAGCGCGGGGGTGACTTCGGTGAAGAACGCGTGTTTCAAGATCAACTCCGCGGCGACGACATTGTTTCGCGCCTGGGCGCGGCGCAACGCGTCGTGGTCGACCAGGGCGGCCTTCGCGTACAGTTCCTGCGCCATGACCACGGTCTGAATCGTCGCCTCGATCTTCGGTTTCTCGTTGTGGCACTGGTCGATCATATACGCGATCTTCGGCCGCCGTCCGCGGTCGGCGGCGAAGAAGTGAATCTCGTGGAAAATCCGGAAGACCTGATACGGGTCGATCGATCCGAGAGTGAGATCGTCGTCCGCGTAGCGACGGTCATTGAAATGGAAACCGCCGAGCATGTCCTCGTCGAGGAGCCACGCGACAATCTGCTCGATGTTCTGGGCGCTGTAGTGATGACCGGTATCGACCAGCACCTTGGCGCGAGGTCCGGCCTTTTTGGCGAGGAGCAGCGCCATGCCCCAGTCGGCGATATCCGTCGCATAGAACGCGGGCTCGAAAGGTTTGTACTCCACCAGCATCGTCTGCTTCGGGCCCAGCTTCCGATGGCAGGCGCGCAAGGCCTCCTCGAAATGATGCTTGCGGGCGCGGATGCTGTCCTGCCCCGGGTAGTTGGTGCCGTCGGCAAACCAAAGCGAAAGGTACTCGCTGCCCACCGCCTTCCCGATCGCAATTGAGTCGACACAATGCTGCAGCGCGTGGGCGCGGATCGCGGCGTCGTGGTTGCCAAATGAGCCCCACTTGTAGCACTGGTCCTGAAAAAGATTGGGATTGATCGCGCCGATCTTCACGCCGTGTTTGCGGGCGAGCCGGGCGACGGCCTTGGGGTCCTCGCCCGGCTTGAAATCCCACCGCACGTGGACGGCGACCGTCGGGCAGCAGCCGGTGAGGGCATGCACGTGCCCCGCGTCGGCGAGTTTGTCGCCGAGATCGATCGCGGCGGCGGGCTGGAAAAATTTCCCAAAGCGCGTGCCGGTGTCGGCAAAGCCCCACGAGGGCGTTTCCACGGCGAAGTGATTGAGCGCCTCGCGGGCGCGGCGGAGTTGGGCCGGAGTCATAGTGGAGAATATTTCTAGCGGGGATGCCCGCAGGTTGCCAGCCGGGAAATCACGCGGCTTGGAACTCCTAGTGTGCCGACCGCAAAGTAGCGTAACAAGTAGCTGCGAGCGCCAGCGAGTGGACCACCGGCGCGCTCCACTCGCTGGCGCTCGCAGCTACACGTCACGAAAGTTATTGGTCGCGCCACTAGCGGATCGTCTCCGCGCTCCATTCGGCAACATGTAACGTATTACGTTACATGTTGGCGGGTGGCGGGACGCCGAGTTTGGCGGCCCAGGGCTGGAGCGACGGCAGAATGCCCGGATGCAGATCGACACCGTGGGCGAGTTGCCCGGCGCGGCGGCGGAGTCCGGCTTCGCCCGGCAGCCGCACGCGATCGAAACCCGCGCGAACCGACGTCGCACGGCACGCCGCTGCCACGTGCGAGGTCTGGCGGCGAAACTCCTCCTGCCCGCCAAAACATGCGGGATTCATCACTTGCACAAAAACAGTCGCGCCCCACCCCTCCTTCGGATCAGCGCGCCCGTGGCCGGCGAGCGCGCCGGTGATCGTCTCCACGAGCAGCGCGAGCGCATAGCCCTTGTGTCCGTGGTCCACGCCGCCGATCGGCAGCAACGTGCCGGGCGGCTTGGTGAAGAGCGCCGCGGGGTCGTCGGTCGGATGACCCGCCGCATCCAACGCCCAGTTGCCGGGAAAGCGTCCGCCCTCCGCCTGCAGTCGCTTGGTGAGCGCGTTGGTGGTGATCGACATCGAGACGTCGATCATGACCGGGGCCCCGTCGGTGGGCCAGGCCGCCGCGAGCGGATTGGGCGTGAAAACTTCGCGGCGCCCGCCAAACGGTGCGACGCTGCACACGCTGGGATCGGAGCAGGTCAGAATCACCATCATGCCCTGCTCTGTCACCGGCCGCAGATAAGCGGCCAGGCAGGCGATGTGGTGGCTGCGTCGAATCGCGACGGTGCAGCTGCCGTTCCGCGCGGCCCGCGCCACGGCGAGGTCAAGGGCGCGGAGCACCAGCCACGGGCCGGGAAGGCGTTGTCCGTCCCACGTCACACCAGCGGGAAAATCAGCCACCACCCGCGGCTCACCCGATTTCGCCATGCCGCCTTTTTCGATTTCCACCAGATACGGAGCCAGCAGCGCAAGTCCATGCGTGGTGTGGCCCAGCAGATCGCCTTCGACGAGGACCATGGCGACGTCGGCGGCTTTGTCGGCGTCCAATCCGGCACGCGCGAGCAGGTCGGTGGCAAACGCGGTCAGCGCGGAAGCGGAGTAGCGGACTGGCATTCGTCGAAGCATGCGACACGGAGGCTCGCCGGCAAGCCACCTCCGGCGGAGAAGCATGAACCTATCGCCCGCAGTTAAGACTTGGCTGGAGGTGCGCAACTCATTGAGAACGAGTCATGACAAGCCAGACAACGCAGGTGGTGGAGCTTCACCCGGCGGGTGAAGCGGAGGGGCAATTTCGGTTCGCGTGCGCCGGCGGC
>SXGT01704613.1_pt1 | contig 14317 bp, 8 predicted proteins | sample 3176221 | NCBI WGS metagenome assembly SXGT01 (sample SAMN11356862, study PRJNA531348) | freshwater metagenome | isolation source: freshwater sample F1-120 | place: China: Fuxian Lake, Yuxi | collected 2017-12-25
CCCAGTCCGACGACGGCCGCGACCGGCGCCACGAACAGGCCCGCGAAGATCGTGGTGCGCACGAGGGCGCGCAGCAGGAGCCGCCGGTCGGCGACGGGCACGGTGAGCAACGCAGGCACGTGCGGGCCGTCGAACAACTCATGCCGCAGCAACGGGGGAACGAGGACCAGCGCCGGCAGGCACGCGGCCAGCAGCACGATCGCGACCAACGTGACCAGAACGGCCCCCGAGTCATCGGCGCGCACCGCATTCACGACTTCGCTGCGCAGCAGAGTGCGCCGCGCCAACACGTGGGCGAACAGCCCGACGCCGACGAGGGTGATCGCACATGCGCCAAGGACGCTACGCCCCGCCTTCGTGCGCAGCAGGTTGCGCACAGCGCACAGGTCACTGCGCCACATCGCCACCCGCCGAGTTCTCGGTGACTCGCAAGAACACGTCTTCGAGCGATCGGTCGCCACTGGCGCGCAACTCGGCGATCGGCCCGCACGCCAACATGCGCCCTCCGGACAGGATGCCGACGCGATCGCAGATCGCTTCGGCCACGGCCAGGACGTGCGTGCTCAAGAACACCGTGGCGCCGCGATCGCGCGCCGTGCGCAGCACTTGCTTGAACTCGTGCGTGCTGCGCGGATCGAGCCCGTTGGTCGGTTCATCGAGCACGAGCACGGCGGGCGCCACGGTCAGCAGCGCGGCGAGGTGCACCTTCTTGCGGGTGCCGTGCGAGAGGCCTTTGCAGAGTTGGTCCGCGTATGGCTCGAGGCCGAACGTGCGCAGCTGCTCGGCGGCGCGCTCGTCGCGCACGCGAGCGGGCAGTCCGTACAGGCTGGCGACGAACCCGATGTGCTCGAGCGCCGTCAGGTACTCGTAGAGAGGTGGCGTGTCGGGGGCGAACGCGAACAGGCGGCGGGCGGCGGCTGGGTTCGTCGCGAGATCGATACCACCGATGCGGATCGTTCCGGTCGTCGGCCGCAGCAGGCCGCACAGCAGGCGCAGCGTCGTCGTCTTGCCCGCTCCATTCGGTCCGAGGAACCCGAAGATCTCGCCGCGGGCGATCGTGAGGTCGAGCCCCGCCAGTGCGGGCAAGTCACCGAACCGTCGGCTGAGACCGCGGATCTCGATCATGGCTCCATACTAGCGAACTGGTCCGCCGGCCAATTGCCCAGCTTCGTCTCGTCGTGAGGCTCCGCGCGCGGGATGGCGCCGGTGCCATGCTTGCGCCGGCTACGCGAGCGATCCGACCGTTCGCCGGGGGGGGGGCAACTGTGGCACGGGTGCCATGGCGTGCCCGCAGTCAGAAAATCCGTTCGCCGCCACTGACATCGAGACGGCGACGCGCACCTCAGAGACAGGTCCGACCTCGTATCCTCGCAACAACCTACTCCCAGATTCTCCATGCTCCGCACCCTTTTCGTTGCCACCTGTTCGCTTCTTTCGATGACGGCCTTGCCCGCGCAATGCGCCAACTTCGCCCCGACCGGCACGCTGATCGGTTACGGCGACGAAGCCTCCTTCGGGCACGTGCCGCTCGGCTTCGCGTTTCCGATGGCCGGCAGTGCAGGAACGGGAACGTGGACGCACTTCCGCGCGTGCTCCAACGGCTGGCTCGTGCTGACTGACGGTGTCAATGCCTCGGGCATCATGGGTCCCAACAACCACGGCAGCATTGCGCAGAACTACCCATCGTCGCTGTATGGCGGGCCGATCGCCGTGCCGCGCATCGCACCGTACTGGAACAACCTGGTTGCGCTGCCGTCGCTCGCGCCCGACTCCGGCGTTTGGGTCGATTCCTCGAATGCCGGAGTCAGCACGAAGATCCTCTGGCGCAACGTCGTCGACTACACGGCGGCGGGTGGCGGTCCGCTGAAGTCGTTCCAGGTCGAACTGTTCGCCACGGGCGTAATCCAGTTCTCCTACTCGTTCGGCATGAACTACGACGCCGGTGGCACCAAGTACGTCGGTGTTTCGGCCGGCAACGGCACGCTGGCGCCGGCCGGCAGCGATCTGTTCCCGGGTGGTGTGGCGAGCGGAACGGTGGCGATGCACCAGCTGTTCACGGTGCCTGGCACCTTCGATCTCGGCGGGCGCACGCTGACATTCACGCCGGTTGCGGGTGGCTTGCAACAAACGGTGAGCTGCGGCTTGCTGCCGGCGAGCCACACGCCGTACGGCAGCGGTTGTTATGCGCCTTCGCCGATGACGCTCGGGGCCGCTCCGGCGCCCGTGTCGACGCCGGTGGCGGGCACCCTGTGCGCATGGACCCAGAGCAATGTCCCCGAGGCCGCGCCCGGTTTCGGCGTGCGGGTCGGGGCGACGATCTTCAGCCTCTCGCAGGACCTTCCCGGGACGAGCCTCGCATTCCTCGGCATGCCCGGCTGTGCCGCCCACATCGGCTCGCTCGACCTGATGGTCGCGTTCGTCGGCACTAGCGAAACGCTGGTCACGCCTCTCGCGATTCCGGCCGGGGTGCCGTACGGCGTGCGGCTGTTTGCGCAGTCCGTGGCGCTGGTGGTCCCGCACAGCCTTCCCGGCGGCAACAACGCCTTCGGCGCCGTGGTCTCGAACGGCGTCGCGAGCTTCATCAGCAGCCAGTGAGATCCAACGGGATCACTGGCCGATGGTGCCCGACATCGCCTCGGACAGGGTCATCTGCAGCGGGTTTGGCACCGTGGGCGAAGGCACCAGCACCTGCTGGTGGAACTGGGCGCCGACCAACGCGAGGTTGGCAGGGATCGCCAGGGAATGCGACATCGTTGTGCTCCCGACCAACGTCACCAGCGCATCGTCGCTGACCCGCAGCATGCACTGCGGCATGCCAGCCGCAGTCAGGTCCAACGGCAGCGGTCCGAGCGAACTCGTCTGCGTGGAGAGTCCGAGTACGAGGACTCCGAGTTGCATGGGCAAGCCGTGCACATCGACGACGAAGTTCGTCCCGAGCCGCGGCGTGTCCCGCGGCACGAGGCGACCGAGCGTGCTGTTGCCGGGGCAGCCGGTGCCCAGCGTCGTGTAGGTGCTCGGGGGGCCGAGGCGCGTGACCACGCCCCACCCCGAGAACACGGCGACGTGGCCCAGACCCGGCGGTGCGGCGACCTGCATCGTTGCTGTCCGCACGGAACCGTCGCTGCCACGCACCACGAGTCCGTGTTCCGATACCGCCAGTTCCACGGCGGTGAGCCCAGCCGGCAGCGACGGCACGACGAACCCTGGTTCGGCCGGGTACGCACCCCACGCTACGACGCTGCCATCCGAACGGCGCGCGGCACATTCGTAGGGACCCGCTTCGATCTCGACGTACTTCAAGCCCGTCGGCAGCGCGGGAACCGTCAGGCACTGGCAGGTGAGGTTCTGGCCCCAGACGACGACGTTGCCGTCGGAGCGGCGCGCCATCGCATGGTGGTTGCCGGCCGCGATCTCGACGTAGGTCACACCGGGCGGCAACGCGGGAATCGCGAACGGTGACGGGGTCTGCACGATCTGGCCATCAGCGCGCAGTGCGAGCGACGAGTACGAGGTGGCTTCGATCGCGATGTACGACGAGGTGGTGGCGACGTTGGGAAGGCTGAGCTGGCTTTGCGCGTTGCTCCCAAACGAGCGCAGTTCGCCGTTGGACAGCAGTCCCACGCTGTGGGTGGTTGCGGACGCAAACGCGACGTAGCGCTTGCCCGGCGGCACCGCGGGTGGCGCGGCCTGGCCGTAGTTGTTGTTGCCGAATGCGACGAACGAACCATCGCTGCGGAAGGCGAAGCTCGTGGCGCCGTTCGCGATGCCGACGTACTCGAGACCGCTGGGCAACGGCGGCAGATTGCATTGGCCGACGCTGTTGTTGCCCCAACCCATCACCAAGCCATCCGATCGCAGCCCAAGGCTGTGCAATTGTCCCGCCGTGATCGCGACCCAGGTGACGCCAGGCGGCAACGCCGGCACGTCGCGCTGGCCGAAGTGGTTGGCGCCGAACGCGGCGATGGTGCCGTTCGAGCGCAGCGCCAGCGAATGGGCGCCGCCGGCGGCGATCGCAACGTACTGCACGCCGTTGGGCAGGCTCGGCACCGTGCACTGGCCGTGCTGGTTGTCGCCCCACGCCAACAAGGCCCCGTTCGACAAGAGCCCGAGCGAGAAGCCGTTGGTTGGTCCGGTGGGTGCCTCCGAACTCGCGGCGACGGCGACGAATGCCGTGCCCGGCGGCAGCGGTGGAACGGCGCACTGCCCGGACGAGTTGTCGCCGGCCGCGGTCACGTTGCCGCCGTTGTGCAGCAGCAAGGAATGGGACCGGCCGGCGGCGATGGCGATCACCGTGCCCGTGCCGGAACTCTGTTGTTGCCCCCACACATTGCCGCCCCACGACCACACGTTGCCGTTCGACAACAGCACGACGTTGTAGTCCTGGCCGCTGGCGATCGCCGTCGCGACGATTCCCGGAGGCAGCGGCGGCACGGTGTCGAGTCCTTGGTACGAAGTGCCCCACGCGACGAGGCCACCGTTGGCAGTGCGAGCCAACGCGTGGTCGAGTCCAAGGCTCACCTCGACGTAGGATTCGCCTGGCGGCAGAGCGGGTACGGGCTGTGTATGGTGGAAACCGTAGCCCCACACCTCGATGGCGCCGTTGCTGCGTACCGCGGCCGATGCCAGTCGACCGCCTGCGATGTGCACGTAGTCCTGGTGCATCGTCTGCAGGACGTCGAACTTGCCGATGCCGTGACTGCGCACTTGGGACTGCGCGACCAGTGGCAGGAAACTGCCAACGCCGGCCAAGAAGGAAGGCAGCAACAGGATCAGGGCGGGGCGTCGTCGATGCGGCAAGGAGCTCTCCTGGGCCGTGATTGGTTGCGCCACGGTAGCGTCAACTCTCGGGGCCGGAAAGGTGAGGGCAGTCGGTTGCGCCGCTTGCCGGTGGTGAGGTAGGGACCTGGCAATCTGTCTCGACGAGACAACGGCAGCGAGCTTCGGCATGATCGCCGCCCATGCGTTTGCCCACGCGCGCCCTCGTCCTGTCCGTTCTCCCGCTGCTCGCCGTTTCGCTCGCGGCCCAGAAAGGCCTGCCGGAGCCTCGCGTCGGCTTGTCGTTCCAACCGCCGAAGGGTTGGGGCGAACTGCCGGCCGACGTCGATCGCTTCGCCACGCTGCGGCTGTTCGCCGGCCCGCAGGCGCTCGCCAGCAAGGACCTGACGCACACGCCCGTGCTGCGCGTGATGTTCTTCGCGAAGGGCGGTGACGACAGCAAGGACGTCGTCGACGGCCTGCCGCGCACGACGCCGTTCCGCAGCCTCGAAGACTTCGCGAAGCGCGGGCTCGGCGCCGTCGGCGTCGACAAGGAAGCGCACAAGGTCGCCGGCGCCGAGGGGCAACGGGTGACCGGCAAGGACCTGCCCGGCGGTCGCGTGCTGCTCGGCATGACGATGCCGCTGGACGACGGCGAAGCCGCGGTGTGCATCGACGTGCTCGCCAACCAGGCGACCAAGCTGAAGAAGGAGATCGATGCCGTGTTCGCGTCGCTCGAACCGGTCGCGCGCGTCGCCGCCGTCCGACCGCAGGCACCGTGGCTCGCCGATGCGGAGTGGGCCAAGAAGGAACCGGCGGCGCGGCTCGCCGCGCATCGCAAGTGGGCGGAGGAGATCGTCGCGGCCACCGTGAAGAGCCCCGGCGCCGGCTACAAGCCGGGCAAGTCCAAGTACTGGACGGTGCTGAGTTCCGCCGACCAGGGCTTCACCAACAAGGTCGTCGCCGCCGCGGAGGCGGGGCGCGACTGGTTCGCCAAGAAGATGCCGGAGCTGACCAAGGAAGCGCCGCTGCCGGCGGTGCTGCGCATCATGGACAACACCAACCAGTACAACGCCTGGTTGTTGGCGCGCGGCAGCCTGCGCGAATACGACGCGAACCGCCGCGAACTCGTGATCGTCAACGACCGCGACAACGGCGGCGCCACCGGCTACGGCGCGACGCTGCGGGCGGTGTTGTGGCACCTGTTCGACGACGTCGATCCGGGCGTGCTGCCGGCGTTGCCGCGCTGGTTCGACAACGGCTGCTGGGAGTTTCTGCGCAGTTCCAAATTCGACGGCAAGAAGTTCGAGTTCTTCGCTGGCGACGTCGAGAAGGGCCGCATCGACTACTACCGCCAGAAGGACCAGCCGATCCCGGCCGTCTGGAAGCTGATGCAGGAAGCCATCCAGACGAGTCCGGCCGACGGCAAGGCGGAAGAAGTCTGGGGCTACACGCCGGAGTGCGCGCGCCTGCTGCGTTGGTTCTGGTTGGCCGACGGCCAGAAGGCGTTCGCGAAGCCGACGCTGGTCGCCGACTACGTGAAGGCGATCGGCGCCGCCTACTGGGCCAACGGCGCCGACCCGCGCGCCGACGTCGGCGGCGTGTTGACGGAGCCGCAGCGCAAGGACCTCAACACCCGGTTCTACAAGTGGCGCGACGCGGTGCTGGTCTTTACCAACAACGTCGCGGTGCCATTGCAGCCCGCGACGTGGGAAGCGCTCGATCCGAAGTGGCTCGACTTCAACAAGAACTTCAAGTGACGTCGGCGAGCGCCCGGGCCAGAGGCTGACCGGGGCGGCGCCCGGTCACCTGGCGGTGAAGGCGCCCTTCAGTGCGATCTGCTTGTCGCCGGCCATCCAGCTCCACTGGAACTCGACCTTGCCCTTCAGCGGCGCGAGCGGCCAGAACGTCACCATGCCCGGCGCCGTGGTCGTGCGCACGACGCCGTCGTCGTAGACGAGCACGCCTTCGATCGTCTCGCCCTTGGCGGTCTGCACCGTGCAGGTCAACGAGCCGCGCACGCTGACGCCGCCGCTGCTGCCGAAGTGCACCGTCAACGGGAAGCCGATCGTCTTCTGGCCTTCGCGGCCGTGCTTCTTCAGCAGTTCTTCCGCTTCCGGGCCGAGGTCGGCCACCGGCACTTCGCCGTCGAAGATCATGCCGCCGTCGTTGCGCGGCGGGTAGCAGTCGGCGCCGGCGTCGGCAGCCTTGGGCGTGCCGATGCCGCTGGTCGCGTTGATCACCAGCACGTCGCCTTCGAGGTACATCCCGACCGACAGGATCGAGTTGCTCATCAGCGCGTCGCGGTAACCCGGCAGGTAGGTCCACTTCTCGAACTGCTTCTTGGCGTTGCCGACGTTGGCGCCGAGCTGCACGAGTGCCGTCTGCGCGAACAGGCTGCCGATGTAGCTGCCGCCGAGATCCACCGACTGCCGGTGCACATCGGCCGGCGCCTTCAGGTCCTTGTTCTTCTTCAGGTACTCCGCGTGCTCCTTGCAGCGCGCCGAGTGGTTGGCCGACCAGGTCACCGGCGTCTTGCCGAAGCTCTTGCGCGCTTCGTTGAAGGCGACGAGCCACTTGTCGACGCCCTTGCTGATCGCCGACAGCGGCGGCGTGTTGTTCTGGATCGCCTTCAGCACCGGCGAAGCGCCGGTCCAGAAGTCCTCCCATTCCTTGTCGAGTTGCGGCATCGCGACGTCGGCGTGTTTGGCCTTGAACTCCTCCTCGAACTGGTCGGGCATCTTGCTGCCTCGACTTTTCATCGCCTGCGCGATCTGGTCCATCGACCGCAGCATCTCGGGATCGCGGCGCACCATGTAGTCGCAGAACGACCAGGCCTTGATGCGTTCTTCGTTGGTGAACGCGGCGGCGTCGCAGAACGGCAGCTTGTTGGCCGGGATGCCGCCGGTGCTCTTCCACGCCATTTCCAGGCTGAGGTTCTTCCACACGTCGAAGTCGGGCGATTGGAACTCGCGGTCGTCTTCACTGGCGACCGTGCCCTGCTGCTTCTTGAGGTCGACGGCGAACAGCCGGTTGTTGTTGAAGATCATGCCGACGAAGGTGTGGCCGATGCCTTCGCGGTAGCCATCCGAGCCGAGCCCCGACACACCCTGTGCGACGTTGCGCACGCAGGCGTCGAACAGCACCTGGCGGCCGCTGGTGGCGCCGACGGCGGTGTTGCCGATTCTGCTGGTCGAGCTGTGCTCGAGCTTCCACTCGAGGTCCGGCACCTGGTTCGCCTTCAGGATCTGCTTGTAGTTTTCCTCGGCGGTGAAGTAGGCCCAGTCTCCCGGCCATTTCTCCATCTGGATTGGCCACGGGAAGGCGGCCTGGCAGACCTTCAGCGTGCGCTCGGCCCAACGCAGTGCTTCCGACAGGTTCTCCTCTTCACTGGCATCGCCGTGCAGCGTGAAGTGGTCCGACTGCACGGTGATGTAGGCAATCTGCGCCCGCGTCACCGGCGCGCAATCGACGCCATCGACCTTCTTCACTTCGTAGTCGGTCCGGCTCTGCTCTTCGACCGCCTTCTCGATCGCCTTGCTGCGGTCGTACAGCGTCTTCTCCAGCTCGGTGCCGGTGACGGTGCCGACTTCGATGTGCGCCAGCGCCTTCTGCGCCTGCGCATCGCCTTCGATCCAGCGCAGCACCATGCGCCAGTGCTGGTCGGCGCGGACCTTGTTGCCGGCCTTCTGCCACTTCTCCGCCTGCTGCCGATGCTGGTTGGCGAGGTCCTTCTTCAGCGCCTCGTACTGCTTCATCAGCGGCTGGCCGTCGGCGCCGCTGCCGGTGTCGGCGAGCGGGTAGGTGCGCGAGGCATCGGGGTTCCAGCTCTGGCCGACCTTCTTGTAGCCGAGGGCGGTCCACGCCTCGACGTTGTCCGGGTCGTAGAGCTTGTGGACCTGCAACCACACGACCTTCGCGGTGCGTGGGAAGCCCTTCTCGAACGCCTTCTTCGCGAACGTGTTCAACGCCTTCGCCTGGCGCTGGTTGAAGTCGGCCTCTTCGTTCTGCTGGGCAGGCACCGCGGCGAGCAACGACAGGGCGACGACGGAGGACAGGAACGGGCGGAGCGTCATGAGAGCGTGGTCTCGGCGGAAAGGCAGGAAGTGGCGCGAGTCTAGCGAAGCGCCGGTGGCTACGCATCGGTGTGCGGGCACTCTCGGCCCAAGGTGCGGCGGAGTGGGGTGCATCGCACGTGTGGGCCGTCGCGACCATACGGTCACTTGTTCGGGCAGCGATCCGATACGGCGTGCCGACGTAGGCAGGATCGCGAGGTGGTTGCAGAAGATTTTGGCGCGGAGTGCACCCGCGGCAGTCCGCTGGGCACATTCCCATACGCGGGGAGTGTCACTGCGAGAATCTAGCTTCGCCGCGTTCCATCGGTCTGCGCCAGGGTGCTGCTACCCGTTCCGCAGGCCGCGTTCGCCGCCGCTTGCACCCAGGCTTGGGGCACTCGTCGGCCTTCACCAGGACAGCAAGATGCGAACCCCTACGTTCACCATGAGCGGCCAACCCTGGGTCGGTACGAGACGCAGAGCGAGGAAGAGGCCCCACGGCGGCGAGTATGCTCGGCGAATGGCCGTCGGACTCCCCAAGAACTGGACCGGGCTGCTCGAAGAATCGATCGCCCATTACTGGCGTACGCTTGACACACAGTCGTCGAAGCAGGTCTCCGGCCAAGCCGATCGTGGCCGGCGAGCGGCCGTGACCGGTGGCAAGCAGATGGACGGGTTCTGTCGTCTCGTTGCCGCCATTGCGGAAGCGAACGGAATGGCAAAGGCCAGCATCTACACCGAAGCACAGCTCGAGATCCCTGGCTACTTCAGGCCGACGAAGCGATGGGACATGCTCGTGGTGGATCGCAAGCATCTGGTGGCCGCCCTCGAGTTCAAGTCGCAGCGCGGGCCGTCGTTCGGCAACAACTTCAACAACCGGACGGAAGAGGCTCTCGGAAACGCAAGTGACGTGTGGACCGCGTACCGGGAGGGTGCGTTTGGCATCGGGCGACCGGCACCCTGGCTTGGATGGATCATGATGCTGGAGGATTGCGCGGCATCGTCAGCCGCGGTCTCGTTGGCTGAGCCCCACTTCAAGGTCTTCCCGGAGTTTAGGGGCACGAGCTATTCCGATCGCTACCAGATCCTTCTTCGCAAGCTGGTGCTTGAGAAGCACTACTCCGCGACCGCGTTCGTGACCGCAACCAGCGAAGGTGGCCCACGCGGTCGGTATGCGGAGCCCGCGCCCGATCTTTCCATTCGGTCTCTGCTGCTCGCCTTCGCTGGCACCATCGCAACCCATGTCGCCATGAGCAAGAAGTCGTGACGCAACTCAGGCTGAACTGGACCGTCAACGTCCCGCGAGAGGCGTACGACTACGGCGCCCGTGCGTCTGGGGCGACGCACGGCGTGGTACTCACCAAGCCGCATGTCGTGGAACTGATCCTCGACTTGGCTGGCTACACGGCCGATCGCGACCTGAGCAGCGTGCCTCTTCTGGAACCAGCTTGTGGCGAGGGGGCATTTCTTCGCGTGGCCGTCGCGAGACTCATGCGGTCGGCGCGCCGTCTGCGGCGCAAGACAAGCGAGTTGACCGATGCGATCGTCGCCTACGACATCGATCCCGCGCATGTGGCGACCACCAGGAAGGCCGTGCGAGAAATCCTGATTGCCAGTGGTTGTTCGCCGAAGGTCGCAGCTGCGCTCGCGGGATCGTGGGTGCGAGAGGGCGACTTCCTGCTCGCTTCCGAGCCCGCGCGGTTTGGGGCTGTCATCGGCAACCCGCCATATGTGCGGATCGAGCAGATTGCACCGAGGCTGCAGTCTGAATACCGCGATCGGTTCGTCTCCATCTACGACCGGGCGGATCTGTACGTGGCGTTCATCGAACACGGCTTGAACCTGCTTCGTCCCGACGGAGTGCTCTGCTTTGTCTGTGCGGATCGCTGGACGCTCAACAAGTACGGCGCGCCGTTGCGGAGCCTCATCGCCAGTCGGTTCCAGGTTCGTGCGTACATCGACCTGCACTCTGCTTCACCCTTTGAGTCGGAGGTGATCGCCTACCCGGCGATCTTTGCGCTCACCCAGGGCAAGCCACAGAGCGTGGCCGTTGCCAAGATGGACACGGCTTCGGAACGTGAGTGCGTCGACCTGCGAGCGGTGCTGAAAGACCCCTCGATCGCCCGTCCGGGAATCACGGTGTCACACTACGACGCCTGGTTCGCGGGCGACGCTCCATGGACCCTCACCTCACCGGTGCATCTCAGGGTCTTGCGCGACCTGGAAGCCCGCTTTCAACCCATCGAGGCCGATGGCCGATCGAGAATTGGCATCGGTGTCGCGACGGGCAACGACAGGGTTTACATCGTTGGCGAGGACTTCGACATCGAGCCCGATCGACTCGTCCCCCTGGTGATGCGCGAGGACATTGTGCGCGGCGAGGTCCAGAACGCGCGGCGTTGCGTGATCAATGCCTTCCAACCTTCGGGTGGGGTCGTCGATCTGCGCGAGTATCCGCGGCTGTCGCGCTATCTGCAGTCGCACGCGGACGCGATCCGCGCGAGGCACGTTGCGAAGTCCAACCCGAACGCTTGGTTTCGCACCATCGATCGCGTGTATCCGGACCTTGTCGAAAAGCCGAAGCTGTTGATCCCCGACATTGCCGGCGCCAACGAAGTGGTGCTCGAGGCCGGACGCTTCCATCCACACCACAACCTCTACTTCGTGACCTCCGCGACCTGGGACATGGAGGTGCTCGGGGCACTGCTCAGTTCTCGCGTCGCGTTGTTCTTCGTCTGGTCCTATGCCGTCAAGATGCGGGGTGGCTACTTGCGATTCCAAGCGCAGTACCTGCGTCGGATCCGGGTGCCCAACCCCGCGTCCATTCCGAAGCAGCTCGCCAAGGCGCTGTCTGCTGCGTTCCGCAAACGCGACTTTGATCGCATCGATGCCTTGGCGCTGAAGGCCTATGCACTGAAGGAGCTGCCTGCCTTCCCGTTCGTGGACTCGCGCCGATAGGCCCAAAAGGCCGGTGTGCCCAGTTCGGGGTTGTCCGCCGCTCGCCGATCGCGATACTGCTCGCCCTTCCAGGTCGCCTCCGACCACCCCGCGGCCGTTCCCCGGCCGATGCAGCACAGCAACAGATGAGCAAGGTCTACGACATCGGTGTTCTCCCCGGCGATGGCATCGGCGACGAAGTCGTGCGCGAAGCCCTGAAGGTGCTCGACGCGATCCAGTCCATCCACGGCTTCCAGACGCGGCGCGAACCACTGCCCTACGGGGCGGAACACTTCCTGAAGACCGGTGAGACGATGCCGGACGTGGCGTTCGATCGCATCCGCCAGATGCACGCCGTCATCTTCGGCGCCATCGGCGATCCGCGCATCGAAGTCGGCAAGCTCGAGTTCGCGATCATCGCCGGCATGCGGCACAAGCTCGACCTCTACGTCAACCTGCGCCCGGTCAAGCTCTACCACGAGTCGTTGTGCCCGCTGAAGGGCAAGATGCCGGCCGACATCGACATCCTGTTCCTGCGCGAGAACACCGAGGACGCCTACGCCGGCATCTACGGCACCACCAAGAAGGACACCGAGTTCGAGATCGCGCACCAGTCGATGGTCTACACCGCGCGCGGCACCGAGCGCATCATCCGGCACGCCTTCGAGCTGGCGAAGAAGCGCGGCCCCAAGCCCGGCAAGGACAAGCCGATGGTGACCCTGATCGACAAGGCGAACGCGGTGCGCGCGCAGGACATCTGGACCCGCATCTTCGCCAGGGTCGCGAAGGAGTATCCGGGCATCGCGACCGATCACGCCTACATCGATGCGGCGTGCATGTGGCTGATCAAGAACCCGGACTGGTTCGACGTCTGCGTCACCACCAACCTGTTCGGCGACATCATCACCGACCTCGGCGCGATGCTGATCGGCGGCATGGGCATCGCCGCGTCGGGCAACATCCACCCCGGCAAGGTGTCGATGTTCGAAGGCATCCACGGTTCGGCGCCGAAGTACAAGGGCACCGACAAGGCCTCGCCGCTGGCGACCATCCTGGCGATGGGCCTGATGCTCGACCACATCGGCCAGCCCGAAGCGAGCCGCGAACTCGAAGCGACGGTGGCCGGTCTGATCCAGACGGGGCGCATCCGCAGCCTGAAGGCCGGCGACCACAAGTGCAGCGAGCTCGGCTCGATGGTGCGCGACGAGTTGCTGGCGCGGGCCCGCGTCCGCAGCTGATTCCCGGTCCGCTCGATTGCACCGTTCGCGTCACGCGGGCGGTGGGTCGGTGGGCACGCACGAGTGCTTCGGCTGCCAGCCCGTTAGCGCCGCGGTTTCGCACGCTACCAGCGGTGGATCGCTGCCCAACGGTTGGCTCGCGGGCGACGCCCATGGCGCGCCGCGCCGTTCCCGCCGCGGGTTTGCGATCGGTCGGCGTCGCGGCAGCCGGGTCAGCGTGGGAACGGTTGCGAACGGGGTCGATGGGATGCCCTTGGTCATGGTGTGCACAATGAGTCTGTGCCTCTTGGTGTGCTGACCGGGGGCAGCGGCAGCGCCGACGAAATGCTGGCTACCAAACCGTTACGTGGGGGATGCAGCCGGTTCCCGTAATCGGTGCCTATCGTGTTCGGCTCGTGGCGGCCATCGCCCCACCTGACCGCATTCACCCCCAGGAACCCAATGAAGCTCCGATTCGCGTCCGTCCTGCTCGCTCTCGCTCTCCCGCTCTGCGCCCAAGATCCCGCCGCCACCGACCCGACCGAGGCGATCTTCTACAAGGCGTTCTTCCTCGAGAAGGGCCAGCGTGACTTCGTCGGCGCGATGGCTCTCTACGAGCAGTTCCTCGCCAAGGCGCCGGAACACAAGCTCGCCGGCGATGCCGCCAAGCAGCAGTTCCAGTTGCTGGACCGCACCGGCAAGACGAAGGAGCGCGACGCGTTCAAGGCGAAGTACGAGAAGCTGCTCGGCAACGTCGCGACGACGCCGGCAGCGGGCGGCGGTGGTGATGCAGCCGGTCGCGGGGATCGCCCGGCGCGCGGCGAAGGTGGCGAACGTCCGGCCGGCGGTGGCGCCGGTGCTGGCGGTGGCGCCCGCATGGATCCGGCCGCGCGTCTCGCCGAGCTCGAGAAGCAGCTCGCCAAGGCCAAGGAAGAGGGCAAGGAAGAGGAAGTGAAGCGCATCTCGGAGCAGATCGAGCGCGCCAAGGCCGGTCGTGGTGCTGGCGGCGGTGGCCAGGCAGGCCAGGGCGCACGTCGCGGTGGTCTGTTCGGTCCTCTCGGCAACAAGAAGATCGCCGAGATGACCGACGAGGAGATCACGCAGCTCAAGGACGGCATCGGCCAGGCTTCGGGCCTGATCGAGCGCATGAAGGAAGCGAACCCGGAGACCGGCGAGAAGCTGGAGAAGGGCGTCGCCGACCTGAAGAAGGCACTCGATGCCGGCAACAAGGAAGACGCGCAGAAGGCGATGGACGCGCTGCGTGAAGCGATGCCGCGCCGTGGTCGCGGTGGCGAAGCCGGCGGCGCTGGCGGTGGCGGTGCGCGCCCGGCCGGCGGCGGCGGCGGCACCAGC
>SXGT01310846.1_pt1 | contig 14314 bp, 11 predicted proteins | sample 3176221 | NCBI WGS metagenome assembly SXGT01 (sample SAMN11356862, study PRJNA531348) | freshwater metagenome | isolation source: freshwater sample F1-120 | place: China: Fuxian Lake, Yuxi | collected 2017-12-25
CGCGGCATGCCGTTTTCCAGCACCGTGCCGCGGGGCGACAGCAGCGCGCGGTCAGGTGCCAGGGTTTTGCCCAGTGGCAGCAGGTCGTTTTCGTCACCGCCGGTTCCGTGCAGCAGGAGAAGGGGCGCGGCCTTGGACGGGCCAGGTTCAAAGCGATGGATAAATGAGAGGTCTTGGGTCATGACCGCCAGATACTCACCCCATGGGGAGGCTACAAGCAATCATTCTTAGAACTAAGTTACAAGCTATATACCGCGGGTGGCACGAGGCTGGCCCAAAACAAAACCGGTGCCATCAAGAGCATAGATATCGGGGCGGAAATTTATGACGCCGTCCTCGGTGGCCCAGGCCGTGAGATACATGAAGCGTACATCCGGCGGGTTTGCCACCTTCACGTCATAACGTTCCCGGCTGGCGGTGATCATTTCGATCTCGGTGGCGTCAATCCCATCCTGGCCGTCGAGTATCCAGTCGACAACGGTGCTGACCTTGTCAATCCGCACACAGCCGGAGCTTTCAAAGCGCGCATTGACCTCGAACAACTCGCGGTGCGGCGTGTCGTGCATGTAGACCATGTATTTGTTGGCGAAGTTGATTTTCATGGTGGCCAGAGCATTGTTCTCGCCGGGCTCCTGGCGGAAATGGTAACGCTCGGGATCCGTGTTGATCCAGTCAACCGTATAGGGGTCAATCTCGGGACCGCCGACACCGTCAAAAATCCGGATGTTCATCTGCTCGAAAATCGTGGGATCCTTGAGGAACTTGGGCACCAGGTCCTTTTGCACGATGGAGGCCGGCGCGTTCCAATAGGGATTGAAATTGATGTCGCTGACCACGCTCTTGAGCGACGGTGAGGGCCTTTCGCGTTTTCCGACAACCACGTTGTGGCGGGAACGGACCCTGCCGTTCTCAACAGTCTCAAGCTGGGCCGAGGGGATGTTGACCAGAATGTTGCGCGGGCCAAGGTCGAGGGCATATTCGCCGATACGGGGATAGTTCTCACGCAGGGTCTGCAGCCTGGCGCGGGCCGTGATGTTGAGTTCGGCGCGGGTGCGTTCGTCAACCTTGCCCGACGGGGCAATGCCATGCCTCACCTGGAAGGTCTTGAGCGCGCCAACCATGTTGCCGTCGAAGACTTCGGGCGCCTCGGCCAGGATATCCTCGAAGGGCAGGTAGCCTTCAGCCACAAGGCGCTGGCGCAGCGCCACCACCAGATCGCCTTTCACGCCTTTCTCGAGCTTACCCTTGCCAATGCTGCCCCAACCGCCGCCGGCGACGATTTCCTGATAGAGCAGGATGGCGTCTTCAAGGGCGCGGACCGAGCCCGCGGTAACCATGGCCGCTTCCTGGCGGTCGGCGAGGAATTCGGTCTTGGTGGCAAGTTTCCCGGCGATGGCCAGGCGCGGCGCAATCGAGGTGATGGATCCGGTGTATTCCGTCGATTGGGCGCGGGCAAGTGAGCTTGCAACGGCCAGACTGACTGCACCAAGGATGGCACGACGCGTGAATACCATTGAAAACACTTTAAAATCCTGAGATCTGTGATGCTGCCTGAAGAGAATCGCTGATCTGGGTAAAAACGCTATTAAGAAGTTGTGGCTTCTTTAAGAAAGCCCGGTCACTTCTCTGCGATAGGGCAGGTCGAGGAAGTCCTGGGGCGGCGCGCCGAAGTCTTCCGCCAGCTTGCGGCCGGAATGAACGGCGGCGGCGATGGTTCCCGGGCTGTAACAGTCGCCGATGCGGGTGAGGTTCGGCATCTTCCCGGCGCAATCGTTGAAGAGTTGATCCGCAGCATTCCGGGCCGTTATCAAGACAACCGAGCCGGCCTCGCTTTCGCGGATTTGACCGGTGAAAACGCAGTCCAGCGTGACGCGGCCCGCGGCAATGGATTGAACGGCTGAATTCGCTTCAATCCTGACATCAAGTCCGAGCAAGCGGGCCTGGATTGCATGCTGCTCCAGGGAAGCCTTGGTGAATATCGAAACGAGGGGGGAAGGGGTCACAAGGGTCACCGTGTGGTTTTCCTTGCACAGGAGTTCGGCGATGATGCCGCCCATGTAATAGTGGTCGTCATCGTAGATCACCACGTTCTTTCCCTTAGGCCTCTTGCCATCAAGAATGTCATCGGGAGTAAGAGTATCCGCTGCCGCATCGACGGGAATTGCCTTCATGTGGTGACGGGCTGTGCCGTCGCGCCGCCAAGTGGAACCAGTGGCCATGATGATATGGTCAGCGCCGAATTCCGACAGCGTTTCGGGGTTCATCTCGCTTTCGAGAAAGAGCTCGACATTGGGCAGCTTGGCGATCTGCAGCAGGCGCCAATCGCGCACCCGGCTCCAGGCGGCAAGGCCGGGCAGACGGCATTCGCGCGCCACGCGGCCTCCAGCTTCATTTCGGGCATCGGCAAGTGTCACTTTGTGGCCGCGTTGCCCGAGGGCGCGGGCGGCTTCGAGGCCAGCAGGGCCTGCGCCGACGACGAGAATACTTTTTGTGCTGACGGCGGGCCGGATGCGTTCGGGGTGCCAGCCGCGCCGCCACTCTTCGCCCATGGCCGGGTTCTGGGTGCAGCGGCTGGGCGACATGGTGAAGTCGCCGGTCACGCAGATGTTGCAGCCAATGCATTCGCGTATGTCGTCGAGGCGGCCTTCTTCGATCTTCTTGGGGAGGAAGGGATCGGCAATGGAGGGGCGCGCGGCGCCGATCATGTCCATGATGCCCTGCCTGATCACCCGCACCATGGTGTCGGGCGAGGTGTAGCGGCCAACACCGACGACGGGCTTGCTGGTAAGTTTCTTTACACCCTTGATGTAGGGCTCCTGAAAACCCTCTTCGGAGAAGCGCGAAGTCTGCGAATCCTTTTCCCAGCTTGAAAGCGACAGGTCCCAGAGATCGGGCAGTTCCGCCATCAGGCCGATGGCATCCTCCACCTCGGCGGGTTCCAGGCCGTTGGCCCCCAGGAACTCATTCATGGCGATGCGCACCGGAACGGCGCAGCGGTCGCCGACCGCCTCTTTGGTATCTTCGATCACCTCGCGCAGCAGGCGGGCGCGGTTTTCTAGCGATCCGCCATATTCGTCGTTCCGCATGTTGGTGGCGCGCGACAGGAACTGCTGGAAAATGCCAAGGCCATGCCCGGCATAGACGTAGACGAGATCATAGCCGGCGGCGCGGGCGCGAAGCGCCGCGGCGCGATGGGCCCGGCGCAGGTCCTTGATGTCCTGCTTGTCCATGCCGCGGGCCTGAACCGGGCTTTGATAGGAACTGGAGGTGGGCATGCCAGTGGGTGCGACGGGAATTTCACGCGACCAGAGGTTTGATGTGGTGTAGCCGGAGTGGCAAAGTTCGACCCCCGCGAGGGAATTGTGTTCATGGATCTTTTCCGCAATGCGCGCATGCATGGGAATGTCCTGGTCGTTCCAAAGGCGCAATTCCACGTAGGGCGTCACATCGGCGGTCGGGTGAATCTCGGTCATTTCAGTGCAGACCACGGCCCAGCCGCCTTCGGCCTTCATGCCGCGCATGGCGGCAAGGGCGGAAGGATCGCGCCAGCCCATGCCGTTGCAATGGGGCACCTGATAGAAGCGGTTTCGCGCCACAACTGGGCCGATCTTCACGGGTTCAAACAGGATGTCGTAACGGGACTCTCGGGTCATTCTGACTTCTTTCAACAGGACTTTGATTTCTAACAGCCTTTGCGGCTAAGAACCAATGCTGGCGGCAGGTTCACGCGAATTTGCGACAGATCAGGCAGGAGTTGTTTTGGTGATTCGAGCCCTTCCGGTATTTTCAGACATTGAATTGGCGGCCCGGCGCATTGCGGGTGAAGCGGTTGTCACGCCGCTGCTTGAGAACGTCAAGTTGAATGGGCTGGTTGGCGGACGTGTGTTCATCAAGGCGGAATGCCTGCAGCGCACCGGTTCCTTCAAGTTCCGCGGGGCCTGGAACTGTATTTCGAAACTCGATCCCGCCGTGCATACCGGGGGCGTGGTAGCCTATTCGTCAGGAAACCATGCTCAGGGGGTTGCGGCGGCGGCCCAGCTTCGCGGCGTGCCGGCACTTATCGTCATGCCGGAGGATACACCGGAGATCAAAAAGGCAAATACCAAGGCCTATGGGGCGGAGGTTGTGACCTATGACCGGGCAACGGAAAGCCGCGAAGAGATCGCAAATCACTACACGGCAAAACGCAAGGCGGTTCTGGTGCCACCCTTCGAGCATCCGGACATCATTGCGGGGCAGGGCACCTGCGGCCTTGAAATCGTCAACGCGCTCCAGGGGCGCGGCATCGTGCTTGACGACATGCTGGTCAATTGCAGCGGCGGCGGTTTGACGGCGGGAGTGGCGCTCGCCTTCTCAGAGAAATCGCCGAGTACGAAAGTGTACACCGTGGAGCCGGAAGGCTTTGACGACTATGCGCGCTCGCTCCGCTCGGGGGTGCGCGAAAAGAATCCGCGGTCCTCGGGATCGATCTGCGATGCGCTGCTCACGCCCCAGCCCGGCGAAATGACCTTTGCCATGAACAAGGGGCGCCTGGGCGAAGGCTATGCCGTGTCGGAAGGAGAGGTGCGCCGTGCCGTGCGCTTTGCCTTTGAAACACTGAAGCTGGTGGCCGAACCTGGCGGTGCGGTGGGGCTTGCCGCGGTGCTCAGCGGAAAAGTGGATGCAAAGGCGAGGAATACCGGCATCATCCTGTCGGGCGGCAATGTCGATGCTGCATTGTTCTGCGAAATTCTGGCCGGCGGCTAAGCCGCGGCGTCCGATTTGTTTTCCTCCATCAGGGGAATTTCGGCCGCTTCATTTGGCGGCCTGCGGATGATGATGACCCGCTGCTTCGGCTCGGCCGGGGGCTCGGTGGCCAGACTTCTAGCTGGCGTTTCTTCAGGTGCTGTCGCGACGGGATTGTGTGGTTCCGCGGTTGTTGCCGGCTCGTCCGGTGTCTGGGAAGGCTTCAGGCGCTGTATGCTAAGCTTTGCGCCTTTTAAATCGCGGGCCGGGGCAATTTCTGCCTTGGGCGCGCTGCTGACCACGGAAAGGCTTGGTGCTGCGACAGCGGGCTCAACGAAAATCTCTTCGTCCTGCTTAAAGAACTTGAGCTGCTCGGCTTTCAGAGGCTGGGCGGGTTCCCGGACTTTCGGGGCCAGTGGTACGTTTGGGTGGGCGATGGCATTTTCGAGTTTCTTGAGGATTTCGAGGATAGCCAGGGTTTCGGCGGAACGTTGGCGCCTGGCAAATTCCTCGAGAAACCAGCGGCCCCTCGGCGTTTCCATAACGGCCGCTTCCAGGCTTTCGAAGCTTTCGTTACGGTAACCCTCGACTTGCACAGCCATGTACGCAACTCCACAAACCTACCCACGCGCGCTCCGCAATACGCGCAGGCCGCACCCGCGCCAAGTATCATGGAAAGTGGTTAAGTTTTGGTTTATCCGGGTATCTAGGGGACCATGGCAGCGCGAATCTTCGGCCTTCGATTTTCGATATTCTATGCCTTTCTCACGATTGGCAGCGGCATGCAGCTGCCGTTCCTGCCGCTCTGGCTCCATGCCAAGGGATTGACGGTGGCGCAGATTTCCCTGGTTTTTGCCGGGATGACGGCCTGCCGGATCGTCGCGGTGCCGATCGTCGCCGTCATTGCCGACCGCTACCGCAACCGGCGCAGCCTGATCATCCTGTGCGGCTTTCTCTCGTTTCTTGGCTACCTGTTTCTGGGCATGGCAAGCGGGTTCTGGCAAATTTTTGCCATCAGTTTTTTCGCCGCTCTGTTTACCGCGCCCATCATGACCCTGGCTGAGGGTTTCAGTGTCGACGGCAGTGCTGCCCACGGGCTCGACTACGGACGCCTGCGGCTTTGGGCGTCACTGAGTTTTCTGCTGGGGAACCTGGGCGGCGGGGCGCTTCTGCTTCACATGCCCATCACCTCGCTGATCTATCTCGTCGCCGTGGCGCAGGGTCTTTCGGCAATTGTTGCCTTCCTGCTGCCACCCGATCCGGAAGGCGGCCGGGTGCATCCGGCAGTGGAACACCTCAATGCCTATTCGAGTGTCTTCAAGCTCCTGGTTCCCGGCGCCTTCATGGTTTTTGTCATGGCCGCGAGCCTGGGCCAGGCGAGCCATGCCTTGCTCTACACTTTCGGTCCCGTCCACTGGGACGGCCTGGGCTACGGCAAATTGGCGATCGGCGGCTTCTGGGCAATTTCCATCGCAGCGGAGGTCATTCTGTTCGGTTTCTCGAATACCCTGGTCAACCGCTTTGGCCCGGTCATGCTGATCGTGATGGGGATCGCCGGCGGGGTTGTCCGCTGGATATTCATGGCCGAGGATTTTGGCCTTGGCGCGACGGCGGTTCTGCAGGCCTTCCATGCCATCTCATTTGCGATGGTCCATCTCGGCACCATGCATTACATCCGGCAAACCGTGCCGGCCGGCCTGCGTAATTCGGCCCAGGGGCTTTACGCCGCCATTTCAGGCGGCATTGCCCTGTCGGCCGCGATGTGGCTCTCGGGCCTGCTTTACGGCGAACTCCTTGGCAAGACCTATCTGGTGATGGCGGCCATTTCGCTCGCTGCCTTGAGTTTTGCCCTGGCCCTGAGACGGATCAGCCCCAGAATTCTCGCGGTAGCGAATCCATAGGGCTTCATATGCCGGTCTTCATCACGCCGCCCGGCTGCAAAAGGCCTCGATCCGGTAGCCCTCGGGGTCGATGACGAATGCCGCATAGTAGTTCTCGCCGTAGTCGGCGCGAAGGCCCGGGCCGCCATTGTCGCGTCCGCCGGCGGCGAGTGCACCCTTGTGGAAGGCATCGACACTGTTGCGGGTCGGTGCGGCAAAGCAGAAATGCAATCCGGAATTCATATCGGCAGGGACCGGGCTCGGGCTGGCGCCGACCCAGAATGCGACGGCATCCTTGCCATAGCCCAGCGATGTGTCTCCGGTGCTCAGGCGGGAATAGCCAAGCGGCTTCAGGGCGGCATCGTAGAAATTCTTGGCTCTGGCAACATCGCGAACGCCAATGGATACGTGGTCAATCATCTCAATACTCCCGTTTTTCATGCACGCGGCATCTTGGCGGAAACAACGGTTTCGCGGCTTGGGAAAAATTGCTAATTTTGCGCCATGATTGAAGGTGCCCAAATAGCTAGTGCTGCTGGCGGCGTGCCGCAGGTGCGGCCGCTGATTGCGGGGCAGGAGTGGTCGGTCAGCGAATACAATTGTGCTGCCGGTCCCTCCGACCGCCCATTTGAGGAGCGGCATGAGCAGGTTACCATCGCTGCCGTGATCATCGGCTCATTCACCTATCGCGCCGATACCGGCCGGGCCATACTGCACCCCGGGGCATTCCTGCTTGGCAATTTTGGTACATGCTACGAATGCGGCCATGACCACGGCACCGGTGACCGCTGCATCGCGTTTCATTTTTCGCCCGCGTATTTCTCTGAGGTTGCGGCCAGCGCCGCGGGCACGGGCCGGTTCAAGTTTCCCGCTGCCACGTTGCCTGCCGTTGCAAAGGTTCTGCCATGGCTGGCGCGCATAGAAGCGAGGGCTCTGCTGTCAGACCGCCTCGAAATTGACGAAGCCGTGCCGGGCATCATGGAAGCCGTTATCGGTGCCATATCGGATTCAACGCCGACGCGCGTTCAACCTTCGGCGCGCGAAGAGCGGCAGATCGGCGGCGTCCTGCGTTACATCGAGTTGCACGCAGGCGGCGCCGTTGACCTGGATGTGTTGTCGCGCGTGGCAGGGATGAGCAAGTACCATTTCCTGCGCATCTTCCGGCGTGTTGTCGGCATGACGCCCTACCAGTTCGTCCTCAGCGTGCGCATGCGCCGTGCCGCCGTTCGCCTGGCCACCTCAGCGGAGCCCGTGTCGGCAATCGCGCTTGATATGGGTTTTGGCGATCTCTCGACCTTCAACCGCAGATTCAAAGAGGTGTTCGGCGTGAACCCCACGGTCTTTCGCTACCGTGAAAGTGAAAAACGGCGGGTGATCTAACCCCAAAGCTCCGGCGGTGGGGGATACATGAGGCTGCCATCGAAGGCGATGCCGGGATTGCGGTCGCGGGCGAGAAGCAATGGGCCGTCAAGGTCAATGACCTGGGCCAGCTGGGCCGCCAACATGGCCGGCGCCATGGCAAGGGAAGTGGCCACCATGCAGCCCACCATGATCTTGAAGTTCAGATCCTTTGCGGCGCGCGCCAGCGCCAGGGCTTCAGTCAAGCCGCCGGTCTTATCGAGCTTGATGTTGATGGCATCGTATTTTCCGACCAGTTCGTGGAGGTTGTGGCGGTCATGGGCCGATTCATCGGCGCAGACCGGAACCTCGTGCCTGATCGCGCGCAAAGCTTCGTCGTGGCTTGCAGGCAGAGGCTGTTCGATCAGTTCAACGCCAACCTCGGCACATGTCTTCAAAAGACCGGGAAGCGCGTCGGGCGTCCAGCCCTCATTGGCATCGATGATGAGGCGGCAGGCCGGGGCTGCCGCACGGATCAGGCGCAGGCGTTCGGCATCGCCCTTGCCGCCCAGCTTGAGCTTCAGCAGGGGGCGGTCCTTTGCCGCGCCGGCAGCCTGCGCCATGGCCTCCGGCGTATCAAGGCTCAAGGTGTAAGCGGTTACCATCGGATGGGGCTGCCCCAGCTGGGCCAGTTGCCAGACCGGTTTTCCAGTGCGTTTTGCCTCAAGATCCCAAAGGGCGCAATCCAGGGCATTGCGGGCCGCGCGGGGCTTCACGATAGACGGAACATCGGCATGGGAAAAACCCGACTCAATCCGGGCGCGGGCACTTTCGAGCGCCGCTACAACGCCTGCAACAGTTTCGGCGTAACGGGGATAGGGCACACATTCGCCACGGCCCCGGTGGCCATCCTGCTCGAGGGTGACGACAACCACATCGGCGGTTGTCTTGCTGCCGCGCGAAATGGTGAAGGCACCGGCAATCGGCCAGCTTTCGTGAGCAATTGTCAGATTCAACATGCCGTGGATCAGCTTGGCGAAATACGGCCGCAGGCCTCCGCCAGCATCACATAGATCTTGCCGGACTCCGACATAAGGCAGGCTTCCACCATCTGGTTACCCTGGGGCGCTTCGGACACCGTATCAAGCAGGCGCTCGAAGAGCTTGATATAGGCGTCCACTTCGTTGCGGGTGGCCCGGTCATTCTCATAGCGCGTGGCAATGTTCTTCTGCAGGCGCTTGCCGCGCCCCTCGTAGAGGTGCTGGGTGTAAACATGGCGCTCGTTCTTGTTGTAGCGTTTCTCGAGTTCGGCCGGCAGACCATCCTCAAGCACGTTCACGATGTCGCGCGCCACCCGGTTCAGTTCCTGAGTGAGGTTTTCAACTTCGCGCGGAACGCCCTTGTTCTCCAAGGCCTTCTTGGCCTGGGGCCTGTTGAGGCTTTCGCGCGCATCGTCATGCCACGAGGTTGAGGTGCCCTTGCTTTCCAGCCGCTCCATGGCTTTTTTCAGGGCGCCGGACGTTCCCGATTGCGGAGCAAGGAACGTAGCGCCCTCAGATTTTCCCGGGCTGGGATCCCTTGTACTTCGCGGCACCGCGAACCCTGGGCCAGACAGGTCGGTCATGCCTGTCTGGCGCTTGACCACATCGGCAAGGGCATTCAAGGCGGCGATCTGGTCGGCCACAACCTTGCGCATGGCATCGGCGTTGGTGCGGGTTTCATCGGGCAGGTCGACGATTGCCCGCTTGAGTTCACTCCGCGCGTTGTCGATGTCCTTAACAACCTGCTGGGCCGTCATGCGCATGTCCTGGGCCGTCTGCTGGAAGTCGCTCGCGGTGGACGAGAGCATTTCGTTCATCGAGGCCATCGCGCGTTCATGCTGTTCGCGCAGCACGCGCGAAGCCTGGGTGATCTGGCCGCCCGAACTTGCCTCCAGCTTGCGGATTTCCTGTTCAAGGTTTCCGACGGCAATATTGGTCTGGTCGGCAATGACCCGGCTGATGTCCTTGGCGCGGCTTTCGGCCGTGACCAAAGACTCTTCGATGAGGGTCATATAGCTGGCCATCACCGCGTCGATCTGCTGGGCGCGCTTGGAGGCTTCGTCGATCAGGCTGTCGAGGGCGACCTTGCGGCTTACCAGGACATTTTCCATTTCGCTGTTGAACTTGTCGATGGACTTTTCGACCAGACCCGAGACGTCCTCAAGGCGTTCGGAAATGCGGCTGCCGGTCATTTCGAGCTTGCCGGTGAGTTGCATCGAAATGCTTTCCAGGCGGTCATCGATGGAGGAAGCCGCCGTCGAAAGCTGGTCGGCCAGATAGGTATTGGCCGTTTCGATATGCTTGGAGAACTTGCTGTGGGCCGTCGCCAGCTGGCTGTTGGAAGCGGAGGTGGCGCTGTCGAACTCCTTGACCGCCTTGTCGATGCGATCGACGAGAAGGCCGGTTTCCTTTTCGAAGCGCCCGCTGATCTGCAGGGTGGTCTGGCCCAGGCCTTCCGAGAAGGCTTCGCTGGCCTTGCCGAGGTTGGAGATCATCTCGCTGCTGGCGGTATCGATAATTTCTGCGAACTTGGCACCGGTGCCGGTCATGCGGCCGGAAATGTCGCCGGTGACCTTCTCGAGGATTTCGGTCGCCACATCGAATCTCGTGCCAAGCTCGCGGGCGGTGGAATCAATGCGCGTAAACATCGAGTTGCCAGCGCTCTGCAGCTGTTCGGCAACCTCGGCGGAGGTCTTTTCCAGGCGCTGGGTCATCAGCACGTTGGCATCCTGCACCTGGCGCGCCACGCGCACCGCGGTATCGGCAAAAGTGTTGGTCACTTCCGTCGAGGTCTGATCCAGCTGATCGCTCATCATCTTGGTGTTGGCGGTGAACAGGGCGGTCAGTTCGGTCGAGGCCTGGTCAAGCTGTGAGCCGATGCGCTCTTCGGTGGATGCAAGCAGCTTGTTGAGTTCCACCGATGAGGTGTCGAGCTTGCGCGTGAGATTCTCGGTAACCGAGGTGACCTTGCCGGTAATCGACAGAGAAGTGTCGTCCAGACGGCCAAACAGCTGCTGGGCCGTCTCGTCCATTTTTGACGCGATCTGGCCGGCCGTCTGGGTCATGAAGGCAAACATCTCTTCACGGGCGCCACCCATTTTCTGGATGTATTCGCCCGATACGGCGATCATCTTGTCGGTGACCGTGCCCCCTGAAATTTCGATGTTCTGGGCCAGCGCGACGCCTGAATCCTGCATCTGGCGGCTGACGATTTCAGAAGTTTCCTTGAGGTGCGAGGCGATGGTGCCGCTGGTGGCGACCAGCAGGTCATTGATGCTTGAGCTGGCGGACTGCAATTGGCCGACAACGCCTGAGCCGGTCTGCTCGATGCGGCTGTAAACAAAGCTGGTGGCTTCGTCGATCTTGGCGGCGACCGAGGCCGCCGTTTCGTCGAGCTTGCCGGTGACGTGGGTGCTCTGCAGGTCGATGGCATCGAAGACGCGCAGGGCATTGTTCTCGATTGTTGTTCCAAGGGCGTTGGCGCGGCTGTCGAGATTGTCGTAGAGCTTCGCGGCGGTTTCCTCGATGTGGGTGTTCACATAATTTGCCTGTTGGTCGAGGCGGTCGAAGACACCCGTCGAGGTCTCATCCAACTTGGCGTTGATCTGGCTGGATTTCTGCGCGATCTCGCTGAACAGGCGGTTGGTGGTTTCCTCCACCTTGCCGGCGAGGCCGGAACCCGAGGCGTTCAACTGGGTGAAAAGCTGAGTGGCGGTCTGGTCAAGCCCGGCGAGGAACTGGGTGTTGGTCGTCGACAGGCGATCGGCCAACTTGTGGGTGGCATCATCCACGCCGACGATGATCTGCGTTGAGGCCTGGTCGAGATATGCCTTGAGGTCGCCATGGGTGCGGGCCACCTTGTCCATGTAGTCCTTGGCAACGCTCTGCAAGCCCTGGTCGATGCGGGTGCGGCTCTGCTCGATCTGCTGGGCGGCATCGATGCCGGAACGCTCGATCAACGAGGCAACTTCCGTTGAGGTGGCCTTCAGGTGATAGGTGATGTTGCCGCCAGAACTCTGCACGACATCGGACATTTCGGCGGTGAGCGCCTTGATCTGATCGATGCTGTGGCTCAGCAGGCCCGTGACATTGCTTTCCATGCCTTGCACGTTCCTGCCGAAATTCGTGGTTTCGGCGTTGAGATGACCGGCCGCCGACGAGAGGGTCTGGATCTGGTCCTGCAGATGCTGCGAAAACGTCCGCAGCTCGCCGACCAGCATGCCGGACATGCGCTCCATCTGCTGGGTCTGTCCGCCGATTTCGCTGCCGGCAACAGCGGCGCGAGCGGAGACTTCGTCGATGGTGCGGGCAAGTTCACCAGTGGATGCCTTGAGCCCCTGTTCAAACCTGACAAGGGTCGATTGAGCGTTGTTGACGACGCTGTCGAGATTCTGGGTGTTGATCTCAAGGCGGGCCAGCAGGGGAGCCGATTCATTGCCGACCACGAGGCTTGCCTGGTGCAGGGCCGAGCGCTGGTTTTCCAGGCCGGTCACCAAGGTGCGGATGCGATCCTCGTTGCCGCCGAAGGCGCGTTCAATGGCTGAAATTTCCTTGTGGACAATTTCCTCCAGGACGGTGGCGCGCTGGACGGCGTGTTCAACGCCGCCCACGAGAAGGTCAACTTCCGAGCGCACGGCCTGGGCAAGCGAGGTGAGGCCTTCGGTCGCAATATCCTGCGGCCGGATCAGACGCATGGCCGATTGCATCAGGACTTCGGAAACCTGGCGCAACTGCTGGGCCCGCCAGAGGAAATAGGCCATGACCATCATGATCCCGATGGGCAAACCCAAGAGGGCGAGCGAACGCACGGTTTCAGCGCTTGTCTGGTTGAAGAAGGTGGCCGAATAGATCATGAACCAGCCGAAGATCCAGACCAGGGACAGGGCAAAGGCGACATAGTAGGGGCTATAGGAGGGCCGACGGTGGAGTCTGGCGAGCATCAGGCTGGCGCCGGGGTCGTTTTCATTGGCCGGCCGGCCGCGCAGGGGCGCACTCTCGAGGGCGGGGGCGTGCCGCATGTCAGCCTGCCGGTCAGCCAAGCGCTTGTCCCTACGACGCGATTCCACGGAATTAGTTGCCATTACTATTTACCCACATTCTTTACTTATAGTTCCGGCTGCCTCTTGAACAGCCGAAAGATGCTTGATTTCATGAAAGAATCCGCTTTTTCAGGTGCAGATTGGCCGCTTCCATCCCTCTCGCCCGGACGTTCACCATAACGCATCGGTAACCATGGTAGAACCCGTTCTGGCGTTTGCCGCAAGTTTTATTAAAGTTTTGGTTAAAATTATGGATCGAATTGAAACGATTCAGAAAACCACCCGTTTACGGTCGCCCTCTACAACAGTCCAGGTCTTTGGAGCCGTCGCAAGTGCTCTAAAATGAAGCAGAGTGGGCACAATGGCGCAAGCGTCAACAAAGAGGTCGGGGCGGACGAAAGTTTCCCAGGTCGTCTTCGACCGGTCCCACCTGACACAGTACACGATGGAGAGCCCGGAGCTTGAGCGCGAGATCGTCGGCCTGTTCCTGGCTCAATTGCCTGGGATCCTTGACCGGCTTCTGAATGGCAGCACGGGCGCCGATTGGCGCATCGCCACTCACACGCTGAAAGGTTCAGCCATGGCGGTAGGGGCCCGCAAAATTGGCGACCTGGCCCGGCAATTGGAACCGTTCAATGACCCAGAACGGGGTGAGAAGCGCAAAAAGCTGCTCTCCGGGCTGGTCGAGGCCATTGATGAATTTGACACCGTAGCACGGCAACTTTACCCATAGTTCGCTTGCCTTTCACTTCTCCACATTCTATGTAGCGTTCGATAAAACGAACACGAATTGATGGGCGCGACATGGCGAAAATTACCTTCATCCAGCATGATGGCAAGGAACAGACCGTCGAGGGGATTCCGGGCATGACGGTGATGGAAGCCGCGATCAAGAACCTGGTCCCGGGCATTGATGCGGATTGTGGTGGAGCTTGTGCCTGTGCCACCTGCCATGTCTATGTCGAACCCGAATGGATGGACAAGGTAGGCAAGCGCGCCGCCATGGAAGAGGACATGCTGGACTTTGCCTTCGATGTGAAGGACTCAAGCCGGCTTTCCTGCCAGATCAAGATCAGCGACGCGCTCAACGGCTTGCGCGTGCGCGTACCCGAAAAGCAATTCTGACCTTAAGCGGAGTCTGAGATGTCTGACGTTATTTCCACCGATGCGGTGATTATCGGCGCTGGCCCTTGCGGCCTGTTTGCGATTTTCGAATTGGGGCTGCTGGACATCAAATGCCACGTCGTCGATATTCTTGACCGCGCCGGCGGCCAGTGCGCGGAACTCTATC
>SXGT01661767.1_pt1 | contig 14313 bp, 12 predicted proteins | sample 3176221 | NCBI WGS metagenome assembly SXGT01 (sample SAMN11356862, study PRJNA531348) | freshwater metagenome | isolation source: freshwater sample F1-120 | place: China: Fuxian Lake, Yuxi | collected 2017-12-25
CCGACGGTGATGCAGGTGTCGTGCAACAGGCAGATGATCGCCCCGGGCGCGAACGTGAAGTCGAACCGGATCGCGATGTAGACCAGGTGCAGCACGGTGGAGACCACCAGCGCCATGAGGCCGGCGGTGCGCAGGCTGTCGCCGACCTTGGGGCCGACGGAGTCGGCCCGGTCGATGGTGGGCGGGTTGTCGGGCAGGCCCGCCTTCAGCGCGTCGCGGATGCTGTCGGCCACGCCGGGGAGCGCGGCGTACACGGTGTTCTCGTCGGGGCCCGGCGTGAGCGTGATGCCGGGGACGCCCGCCACCTCCTTCTCGAGCTGCGCCAGGGGCACCTGGTCGCCGACGTAGGTGACGGCGACCCGCGCGCCGACCTCGTTCTCGACGCGGAACTCGTCGATCCACTTGTCGCCGTGGGCTGCGACCAGGGCCGCCTTCAGCGCGTCGACGTCTTCGTCGTGGGCGGAGGTGTCGCCCTGGATGCGCAGCGCGAACGCGTGCTCGTCGGGCTCGCCGACCTGCTGCACCGCGTCTTCCGCGACGCCGACGGTGCCGAGGATTTCGCGGACGCGCGCGATCTCGACGGCCTTGTCGAAGTGCATCTCCACCTCGGTCCCGCCGGTGAAGTCGATGCTCCAGTGGGGGCCGGGGAAGAAGAACAGGCCGATCCCGACGAAGCTCGCGACGAACGAGACGACGGCCCAGAAGTTCCGCTTGGCGACGAAGTCGTACCAGAAGGTCTTGGGGATGATCTCGAACATCAGATGCTCACGCCGGAGGCCGACTTGTTGCCGAAGGCCCAGTCCATCAGCGTTCGGGACACGAAAACGCCGGTGAAGAGGGTCGTGAAGATGCCGAACATCAGCGTGACCGCGAACCCCTTGAGCGGGCCGGTACCGTAGCTGTAGAGCACGACCCCCGCGAGCAGGGTGCAGATGTTGGAGTCGATGACCGCGACCGACGCGCGGTCAAAACCCACCTCGATCGCCGCGAGCGCGCTCTTTCCCGCGCGGAGCTCCTCGCGGATGCGCTCGAAGATGATGATGTTGCAGTCGAGCGCCATGCCGATGGTGAGCGCGATGCCGCAGATGCCGGGCAGGGTGAGCGTGGCGCCGAAGCCGACGATGAGGGCCAGGCACAAGAGGCCGTTGATGGCCAACGACAGGTCGGCCAACAGCCCACTCACCCGGTAGTAGATGCCCGCGGCCAGGAAGATGAGCACGCAGCCGATGAGCGTGGCGAGCGTACCTTCGCGGATGGCCTTCTCGCCGAGCTGCGGCCCGATGTGGCGACTCTCGCCCACCGACACCGGCGCGGGCAGGGCGCCGCTGCGCAGGAAGCGCGCCAACTCCGACGCTTCGTCGAAGGTGTCCTGCACGCTGCCTTCGCCGACGCTGATGCTGGCAGTGCCCGCGATCTTCTGCTGGATGACCGGCGCGCTGATCACCACCTCGTCGAGCACGATCGCCAAGCGCTTCTGCACGTTCTTGCCGGTGACGTCGGCGAAGACCGCGCTGCCGTTGGGCTTGAAGTCCAGCGCGACGTAGTAGTTGCCCGTCTGCGGGTTCTTCTCGGTCGATGCGGTGGCCACGTCGTCGCCGGTGAGCAGCACCTCGTCCTTGAGGACATACGGCACCAACCGCGCGCCGCGCTCGCCGGGGCGGGCCTTCTCGCGTTGCCAGTAGAGGCGCTGACCGGGCTGAAGCACCCGCGTGTCGAGCAGGTGCTCGGACAGCCGGAGATCGTCGTCGTGGTCGGACTCGGTCATCTCTGCGCGGGCCGCGTCGGCGGCGGTGCTGATGGCGTCGATGTTCACGTCTTCGTCGACCAGGAGGAACTCGAGCCGGGCGGTGGTGCCGATGCTCTTCTTGGCCTTCTCGATGTCCGACTCGCCCGGGAGCTGGATGTTGACGCCGGTTTCGCCCTTGCGGGTGATCTGCGGCTCCTTCACGCCCGAGCTGTTGATGCGGTTCTCGATGACCTCGCGGGCCTGCTCGACCGAGCGAACGCGGATGTCCTCGGCCCGCACGTCGACCATGCGGAAGACCATCCACGACGCGCCGTTCTCGTCGCGGGTGGTGGTGTACTCGTAGCCGGAGAGGCGGCCCGACACGAGCGCCTTCACCTGGTCGACGGTGACGCCGGCTCCGGCCTGGACCAGGAGCGCCGGCTCGTTGCGTGCACGACGGACCTCGACGATGGACACGCCCGCGTCCTCGGCGGCGCGCTTGAGCGGCTGGATCTCGCGGAGCACCGTGGAGCGCACGGCCTCGTCGACGTCGACATACAGGGTGATGTCGACGCCGCCTTGCAGATCGAGGCCCTTCACCAACATCTGGCAGGGCACCCACTCCGTCCACGGCTCGGGCGCCGCCGCGTCTTCGGGGGGGTCGGTCATCGCGGCCAGGTCGCACACGCGCTTGAGCTCTGCCTGGCGTTCGGGGCCCATGAACGACGGGGTGAGCATCCACATCCCCGCGACGATGGACGCGGCGGTGATGACGACGCGGGCGAGGAGACCGGCCTCCATCACTTCTTGCCCTCGGCCGCCTTGCCGTCGGTGGGCGCGGGGTCGCCGACCTTGCCCTTGACCGCGTCGCGATCGACGGTGAGGTACGCGCCGGGCGAGATCTCGAGCACCAGGGTCTCGCCCTTGGCCTCGTGCAGCTTGCCGTGGATGCCGGAGTTGGTGATCACCTTGTCACCCCGCTGCAAGCTCGAGATGAGCTCCTTGCGGGTGGCTTCGTCCTTCTGCTGCGGGCGGTAGACGAAGAAGTAGAAGACGATGGCGACCATCGCGATCGGCATGAGCATGGACGCGAACGGCGACCCGGCCTGGGCCGGCGCGTCGAGGAGGTGGAGCAGGTCGGGGTTCATACGTCGGACTCCGGAGCGCCGTCCTCCGCGGCCATCCACCGCTCGGCGTCTTTGCGGAGCCGGGCCAGGGCGTCGGGGCCTTCCTCGATCGCGGCGCGGATGCGCGCCATGAGCGACTGGTAGAAGGTGACGTTGTGGAGGGTGAGGAGGCGGGGGGCGAGGATCTCGTTGGCGGTGAAGAGGTGCCGGAGGTAGGCCCGGCAAAAGCGGCCGCACGCATAACACGTGCACTCCGGGTCGAGCGGTCCCGGATCGTCACGGTGCCGCGCGTGCTTGATCGTGACCTTGCCGCGGCTGGTGAAGGCCACGCCGAACCTGGCGGATCGGGTGGGGATCACGCAGTCGAACAGGTCGATCCCCGCCAGCACGCCGTCGACGAGGTCGAGCGGGTAGCCCACCCCCATCAGGTAGCGCACCTTGTGCGCGGGCAGGTTGGCCGCGCCGAGCCGCGCCATGGCGAAGAGCTCGTCGCGCGGCTCCCCCACCGAGAGCCCGCCCACGGCGTACCCGTCGAGGTCCAACGTGGTGAGCTCCTGGGCGTGCGCGGCCCGCAGGTCGGCGTGCATGCCGCCCTGGACGATGCCGAAGAGCGCGGTGGTGTCCCGGGAGCGGCGGGCCTGGTCGCAACGACGCAGCCAGCGCGTGGTGCGCTCGGTGGAGCGCGCCACGTGGTCCCGCTCGGCCGGCCACTCGATGCACTCGTCGAGCGCCATCGCCACGTCGACCCCGAAGGCCTCCTGCACCTCGACGGCCACCTCGGGCGTCAGGTGGCGCCACTGTCCGTCGATCGTCGAGCGAAAACGGACACCTTCCTCAGTGATCTTGCGAAATTCCTTGAGGGAGAAGACCTGGAAGCCGCCGCTGTCGGTCAGGATGGGCCGCTCCCAGTCCATCAGCTTGTGCAGGCCGCCGAGCGCCCGGATGCGCTCGTGCCCGGGGCGCACCCACAGGTGGTAGGTGTTGGCGAGCACCATCTGCACGCCCGCACCGCGCAGATCGTCGGGGGTCAGCGCCTTGACCGTGCCCTGGGTGCCGACCGGCATGAACGCCGGCGTCTGCACCTGGCCGTGCGGCAGGGTGAGCACGCCGCGGCGGGCGGTGCCGGCCTGGTGGGTGAGCTGGTACTGGGCGGCGGACATGCCCGGCGCGCTAATCGGTCGGGCGGGGCGCCGCGACCGTCCCGAAGCGGGCGGGGTCCGGCGCGCCCCGCGCGGGGACGAAACAGGCGTCGCCGTAGCTGAAGAACCGGTACCCCCGCGCGATGGCGTGGGCGTAGGCGGCGAGCACCCGCTCCCGGCCGGCGAACGCGCCGACGAGCATCAACAACGAGGACCGTGGGAGGTGGAAGTTGGTCCACATCGCGTCGACCCACCGCGGCTGCCACCCCTCGCGCAAGAGGATGTCGGTCTCGCCCGGGCCGGGACCGGTGGCCGACTCGAGCGTGCGCACCACGGTGGTCCCCACCGCGACGATGCGCCCGCCGGCCGCGCGCGTCGTGTGGAGCGCCGCCCACGTCGCGGCCGGCACCTCGTACCGCTCCGGGTGGAGGCGGCCCGACGCGAACATCTCGGCGGTGAGGGGTCGGAAGGTGCCGAGCCCGACTTCCAGCGTGACCTTCACGACGTCGACGCCGCGGGCGCGCACCGCGGCGAGCACCGGCTCGCTCAGGTGCAAGCCGGCGGTCGGCGCCGCCGAGGCCTGGAGCGCGCCCGCCTGGGCGTAGACCGTCTGGTACCGACGCTCGTCGTCGTCGCCCGCGGGCCGCCCCAGGTACGGGGGCAACGGGAGCTCGCCGGCCGAGGCCTCGATCGCCGCGAGCGAGGGCGTGAAGCGCACCCAGGCGCGGCCTTCGCCGCGGTGCTCGACCACCTCTATCTCACCGGTGCCGGCGCGCAGCCGCTCCCCGACCCGCAACTTGCGGGCGGGGCGGAGGAGCGCCTCGCCCGCGTCGCCGTCGGCGCGGAGCACGAGCACCTCGACGGCGCCGCCGCTCGGGCGGGCCGCCCGCAGTCGGGCGCGTCGCACGCGGACGTCGTTGACGACGAGGAGATCGCCGGGGTCGAGCAGCTCCGGGAGGTCGACGACCGCCCGGTCGGACAGACGCTCGCCCACCACGAGGAGCCGGCCACCGTCGCGCTCGGCCGGCGGCGTGGCCGCGATCAGGTGCTCGGGGAGCGCGTAGTCCCAGGGCGCGAGCGGATCGTCCGCTTGGGGGAACGGCGGGGCCACCGGCAGGCGCGTCAGCGCCGCCGGACCAGCGGGTATCGGGCGAAGACCTCGGGCTCGGGCGCGCCCTGCATCTCGGACCCGACCGGCGCGGGCACGCGCTCGATCTCGACGGACTGGGGCGCGTCGATCGCGAGCCGCACCGTGTTCTTGCCCACGCGGCGAACCATGATCTTGACCTCTTCCCCGGCGACCCGGAGGATGAGGACGTCGTCCTTGTCGTGCTCCATGTACAACACGGGTGCTCCGGGGCGGCACCAGTATACGGCACGCGCCCTCCTTTCGCAACGGCGGGCAGGTTGAGGCGATCCTTGATAGCGGCGCGCCCTCCTTGGAGCACCGATGTCCGACGCCGATCGCCGCGCGCCCCGCCGCCGCGGCCCCCGCCCCGCTGCCGAGGCGGCCCCCGTCGTCGTGGTCCCCGAGGTCCCGGCTTCGCCGGTGGCCGTGGTGGCCGCGCCCCCCGTCGCGCCGCCCGCCCCGGTCGTCTCCGCCCGCGCCCCCACCGACTTCGACGGGCTGCGCGCGGTCGCGGACATGGACCCGGCGGCCGTGCGCGCGATGATGGAAGAGTTCGGCGGTGCGCGCCGCACCGGAGGCCTCCGTGTGGGGCAGCGGGTTCGGGGCCGGGTGACGAGCGTGGGCCAGCAGAGCGTCTTCCTCGACGTGGGCGGCAAGGCCGACGCGGCGATCGACCGCCTGGAGCTGGGCGAGGTCGAGCTGGGCGAGCAGATCGAGGCGTTCGTGCTCTCCACCGACGGCGAGGTGCGGCTCACCCGCACCCCGAGCGGCAGCGCCGCCCGCGAGATGCTGGCCGAAGCGCAGACCGCGAAGATGCCGGTGGCCGGCAAGATCACGGCGGTGTCCGACGCCGGCTGGCAGGTGCAGCTCGCCGACGGGATCGGCGCCTTCTGCCCGGCTTCACACACCGGTGCGGGCGAGGTCGGCGACGCCGGCCACGTCGGGCAGAGTCTGCCGTTCCTCGTACACGACCTCCGGGGGCGCGACGTGGTGCTGTCGCGGCGCGCGTTGGTCGAGGCCGAAGAGCGCGCCATGCTGGCGGAGCGCTACGGTGCGCTCCAGGTCAACGACGTGGTGCAGGGCACGGTGTCCCGCCTCGCCGAGTTCGGCGCGTTCGTGAAGTTGTCGGGCGGCCTGGAGGGGATGGTGCACATCTCCAACCTCGCCGACCGCCGGGTCAAGCACCCCTCCGAGGTGGTGAAGGAAGGCGACGTGGTGAGCGTGCGTGTGCTCGCGGTCGACCGCGTGCGGCGCCGGGTGGAGCTCGGCATGAAGCAGGCGGCCGCGCCCGACGGGGCGTCCCTCGCCGCCGACCGGCCCGGGTCGTCGCGGGGGTTCGACGTCTTCGCCGCCCTCCTCAAGGACGTTCGCGTCAAGCGGTAGCCGCGGGGGCGCCCGGCGCGGGCCGGCCGACCTGGGGCCGGTGCAGCAAGACCCTCGCGGTTCGGCGTGCCGACGTTGTGCCAATCGCCGCCGCCGTTGTGCGGTTCGGTGACGTGGCGGGTGACGGGTCGGGGGGATTTGGCTGAGCGGAGCGCAGGTTCGCCGCTCGCGGCGAATCTGCGGAGGAGCGAACGCCAATTTCACCCGGCCCGGCAGGACCCGGGGGTGACGTCGTTCCGCAAGCGCTGGCTCAGGCGTTTGCCCCCCACCCCACGCCGACCCGCGCCCCGGGTCGCCGCGTCTTGCCCGGCCCCCGCCTCAGCCCCCGAGCTCCGGCAGCGGGCCGTGGAACCAGATGGCGGACTGCTCCGAGACGTAGATCTCGCGGCCCTCCTGGGTGTACAGGAACGCGTACGTGCAGAAATGTTGGCCGCGGAACTGGCGATGGCGCACGACCGTGAGCTGCACCTCCATCGGCGGGCCGATGCGGCCGAGGCTCGGGAACTTCGCGTGGCGGATGTGGGTGCCGAAGCCCGACCACCCGGCGCTGATCTTCAGGCCGAGGAGGTAGACGGCGTGCAGGTTTCCGAGGGTGCCGGTGAGCTGCACCATCACCGCGCCGGGCACGTGCTTGGGGTGCCCGGGGGTGGCGACCTGGGCGTCGACGCCGATGCCGAGGCGCGTGGTGTCGACCACGCCGCGGACGACGCCATTTTCGGCGTCGAGGGTGAGCAGTTCGGTGATGTACCACTGCTCGGGACCGTAGAGGCACTCGGTGGCGAAGTCGGGCGGGAGCGACATCCGGCGCCGTTATCGCGCCGGGATCGCGTCGAGGGCCTGGCCGAGATCGACGAGGAGGTCCTCGTAGTGTTCGACGCCGACGCTGAGCCGGACCAGCCCCGGGGTGATGCCGAGCGCGAGCTGGTCGGCCGGGGGGATGTCGGCGTGGGTCATCGTCGCCGGGTGCTCGGCCAAGGACTCGGTGCCGCCGAGACTGACGGCCAGGCGGACCATGCGCAGGGCGTCGAGGAAACGGAACGCCTCGGCCTCGCCGCCGTCGACCTCGAACGCCACCATCGACCCGGGACCGACGCACTGACGGCGGTAGACGCCGAACATGGGGTGATCCTCGGCGAGAAGGCCGAGGTAGTGCACCGAGCGGACGCGCGGGTGTTCGGCGAGGAACTCGGCGACGTACCTGGCGTTCTTCATCTGGGCGGTCATCCGCATCTTGAGCGTCTCCAAGGAGCGGAGGAGCAACCACCCGGTCCACGGGTCGGCCATCGTGCCCAAGAACGTGCGCAGCGCGCGGATGGGCGCCAGCGCGGCGCGGCTGCCGACGCAGGCGCCACCGATGAGATCGGAGTGCCCGCCGAGGAACTTGGTGGCGGAGTACAGCACCACGTCGGCGCCCCACCGCAGCGGGTGCTGGAAGACCGGCCCGAGGAAGGTGTTGTCGACCATCACCACCGGCCGCGCGCCGGGCTGCTCCAGCCCGTGCGCCCACGTCGCGACCGCCTGGATGTCGACCAGGGAGTTGGTCGGGTTGCCCGGCGTCTCCACGAGCACGGCGGCGACGCGGCGGCCGGCCAGCGCGGTCTCGAGCGCGGGCCGCACGGTCTCGAAGGGGCGACCCGCCGCAAACCCGACCGGCGTCATGCCAAACCCGGTGAGGACGTGGTGCAGGAGGTGGTCGGAACCCCCGTAGAGCGGCCCGCTGTGCACGATGACGTCGCCCGGGCGTGCCACCGCCAACAGGCTCGTCCCGATCGCCGCCATGCCCGACGCGAAGGTGAGGGCGTCCTCGCCCTCGTCCCAGAGGGTCAGGCGGTCCTCGAGCAGCTCGAGGTTGGGGTTGTTGAGCCGGCTGTAGATGAGGCCCGGGTGGTCGTCGGCGGTGGGCTCGCGCAGGCCGTACGCGAGCGCGAAGAAGTCCTTTCCCGCCTGCGCCGACTCGAAGACGAAGGTCGACGTCTGGAAGATGGGGGGTTTGAGCGCCCCCTCCGACCACGCCGACTCGTAGCCGTAGCGGAGGGCCAGGCTCTCCGGGTGCAGGCGATGGTCGCCGAGGAAGCGCGTCTTCATGCGAAGCTCCGGAGGCGTAGGCCGTATCCCCCGTTACCGTCCCCGGGTCTGCCGACGGTCAAGGCTGTGTCGGCGGCCCCTGCGGCGGCGCGTCAGTAGCGCCAGCCGCCGCTCTCGATGTCGCCCACGGCGTACAGCAGGAAGCCCACCCCGGCCCCGAGCATGCACAACAGGTTGGCGCCGATCCCCAGGTAGGCGACCGCCTTCCGCCAGCCCGATGCACCCTGGCTCACCGCGGAGAAGCCCGAACTGAGGCCGAAGCCCCAGAGCATCACCATCAACAGGCCGGTGATCGCACTCGAGAACGGCAACCACGCAAAACACGAGCCGATGCAGCACGGGCCCAACCAGCCGATCGGAGCGAGCACCACCGAGCGCACCGCCAGGAACGTCAGGGCGTCGTCGCCTTCGAATTCGAGTCGCATCCCCCAGGGTATCCCGCGCGGCCGCGTCGTCGCCGACCCGCGGCTCAGTCCGCTGCCGGCTCGAGGTACCCGTCGGGGCCGAACCGCGTCGGGCCGACCCGATCCGCGAGGACCTCGATCACCCGCAAGACCGCCTTGTAGCTACCGAAGGGCGGGTATACGTAGGTGCCCGCGAGACGCGGGTGGTTCATCACCTCGGCCAGGGCCTCCTGGGCGCAGCGGATTCCGACCTCCCGCTGGGCGTCGCGGTCGGGCGCAGCGCGCAGCCGCTCCAGGATGCGCGCCGGCACCTGCATCCCCGGCACCTCGTTGTGCAGGAACTCGGCGTTGCGCAGCGACACCAGGGGCATGATGCCCACCAGGAACGGCACCTTCTTGAACCGGTCGGTGCGCTCGAGGAAGTGGAGCAGCACCTCGGGATCGAAGACCGGCTGGCTGAAGAAGAACTCTGCCCCGGCGTCGATCTTGCGGCCGAAGCGCGCCACCTCGAGGTCGAGGTCGATGTGGGCGGGGTTGCAGCCGGCCCCCACGAAGAGCCGCGTCTGGCCGCCGACCGGCTGACCGGAGAAGTCCAGGCCCCGGTTGAGCATCTGGATGAAGCTGATGAGCCCGATGCTGTCGATGTCGAAGACCGCCGTGGCGTCGGGGTAGGTGCCCATCTTGGGCGGGTCGCCGGTGACCGCGAGGATGTTGTGCAGACCCAGCGCGTTGGCGCCCAGCAGGTCCATCTGCATGCCGAGCAGGTTGCGGTCGCGGCAGCAGTAGTGGACCACGCTCTCCATGCCGGGATCGTCTGGCCCGGTGCCGCGCACCGTCTGGGCGCGGACCAGCTGCGCGAGCGCACTCGGCCCCATGCGCGCCACCGCGCGCGGGCCGTCCGCGATGTTCACCACGTCGACCCCCGCGGCGCGGAGCATGTCGGCGCCTTCGACCGCCTTCTGCGCGTCGACCCCGCGCGGCGGGTCGAGCTCGACCGAAACGCAGAAGCGGCCGCCGTACAACTTCTTGGCGAACTCGCTCCGTTCTACGATCGGGACCGGCGGCGAGGTGGGCGTTTCCTTGCCGGCGGCTTCGGCCTGCACCGGGTTGACCGCGACGCGCCGCTCGGCGGACACCGAACGCACGAACGCCCGGATCTGCTTGATCATGTCCGGCGTCGTACCGCAACAGCCGCCGACGATGCCCGCGCCGAGCTGGACGTACCGCCGCGCGTGCTCGGCCATGTACTCGGGTGCGGCGAGGTACAGCGTGCGCCCCTCGACCACCTGGGGCAGGCCGGCGTTGGGCATCGCCACGAGCTTCTGGCTGGTGACGGTGAGCATCCGCTCCAGGACGTTCTGCACCCCGCGCGGCCCGTTGCCGCAATTGGTGCCGAACGCGTCGAGCTTCCAGCCCTCGACCGTGCGGGCCGCGTGCTCCGGCGTGTCGCCCTCGATCTGGGACTGATCGGGGCCCACGAACGGGAAGCTCATGCTCGCCACGATGGGCTGGTCCTTCTTGATGGCCCGGACCGCCCGGACCGCCTGCCACAGCTCGGCCAGGTGTGAGAACGTCTCGAGCACGATGAGGTCGACCCCGGCGTCGATGAGCACCTCGGCCTGCTCGCGGAACGCCTGGTACGCTTCGCCGGGGCTCACCTTGCCGACCGGCGCCAGGAGCGCCCCGGTGGGCCCGATGCTGCCCGCGACCCACGCCTTCTCGCGCGCGGCGGCGCGCGCCACCTTGACGCCGAAGGCGTTGATGTCGCGCATCCGGGACTCCAGGCCGTACGCTTGCAGGCGCACCCGGTTGGCCCCGAAGGTGTTGGTCGTCACCACGTCGGCGCCGGCCTTGACGTACGCGGCGTGGATCTCGCCCACCAGGTCGGCCTGCGAGAGGTTCAGCTCGTCGTAGCACCGGTTGATGAAGACGCCGCGGGCGTAGATCTCGGTGCCCATGGCACCGTCGAAGAGGATCACCCTCTCGGCGAGGGCGTCGCGGAAGCTCGTTGCCGCCACGTGAACTCCAGACTAGTCGGCTAAGGGATCGCCCTCGGCGGGCCCAGGGCCCTTCGCCGAGAGTGTGAGGGTCAGTACCGTGGCGTTGTCGCCGCCGGTCCCGTCGTTGGCGGCGAGGACGATGCGCCGCGCCAACCGCATCGCGGCGCGGGCGTCGTAGGCCTGTCCGTGTTCGGCCACGAGCGTCTCGAGGATGCGGTACACCGCGGCCTCTTCTTCGGCCGCGTGGTCGCTCACGCCGTCGCTGGCGAGGATCAGCCACTCGCCGGGGAGCAGGCGCACGGTGCGCGTGACCAGCGCGGGCAGAGCAGGATCGCCCATCTCGTCGAAGTGCCCGAGGTACCCGATGAGGGCGTACCCGCGGTCGTCCCACGAGATCTTCGCACCCGACGCGGCCTGGCGCAGGCGCAGGGCGTTGAGGTTCTGGTCCCAGGACAAGGGCGCCACCCCGTGCCGGCCCACCACCCACGCCCGCGAGTCGCCGAGCGCCGCGAGGTGCACGGTGTCGCCGTGGGTGAGCGCCGCGATGATCGTGGTGCCCATGGGTACGTGGCGGGCGAGATCACCGCCGGCCAGCCGCACCGCCGCTTCGCACACCACCCGGTTGGCGCGATCGAGGGCCTGGCCGAGGAAGCGGAACGACTCGGCCGGTCCGGCCCGGCGCAACTCTTCGTGGTGGCCGGTCCATTGCAGGCGGAGGGTACGCGCGGCGAGGGAGCTCGCGAGGTCGCCCGACCCCGCCGTGGCGGTGCTGATGCCGTCGGCGACCATCACCAACGCGTGCTCGGGATCGCCGAGCACCAGGAAGCTGTCCTGGTTGGTCTGGCCGGCGAGCGCCTTGAACGTGCCGATGTGGGTGTCGAAGCCGGCGACGAGCTGCGCGTGCGCCATCGGCGGCAGCTCTTCGCGGGTGCGCGCCACGGCGTGCGCCACCGCGAGCGCGTTGGTGAGCGCCAGGCCGTCGGCGGGGCGCAACGACGGCGAACGGGCGAACGCATACCGGAGGACACCGAGGAGCTCGGGCGGCATCACCGGGAGGGCCGCCGGGACGAGGTCGACCAGCTCGTGGTCGGGAATGACCGCCGGCAGGTCGGCGCCGAGCGCGACCTCGATGAGCCGCCGGCACGCCCAGGTGACGTCGACCTGCGGGGGCGCGGGCTCGGCGTCGGCTTGCAGGCGCCAGCCCGACGGGCCGAGGGTGCACGCTTCGCGGTTGCGCAGGAGCGTCGCGCCGCGGGCGTGGAGCGCCGCAAGCGCGTGGGCCAGCGCGTGCGCGTCGGTCCAGAGGCGGGGCGCGTCGATGTCGCGGCGCGGTGCGGCGAGCGGGATGTTGTCGAGCTCGATGGGCTCGTCGTCGGTCGGCACCGACGCGGCGACGGGTTCGGTGAAGTCGCGCTCGGTGACGCCGGGCGCCAGCGCGACGTGCTGCAGGTCGACGAGAAACCGGCCGTCGACCCCCGCCAGGACCAGGACCGCGCCCCACCATCCTGCGAAATTGGTCTCGCCGATGAGCGTCTGCGCCCACTCGCGCAGGTCGTCGACCCCACCCTGGCCCGACAGCTCGACCAGCAAGAGCCCGAGGAGCGCCACGGGGTCGTCGCCGGCGAGCCGGCGCACCGACTCCGGATCGGCGCTGTGGCGGGCGAGGATTCCCCCCGGCCGGCACCGCCGCCACGTGCTGCTGAGCGCGTGCCGCGAGACGTGCGTGGGCGAGCCGGTGGGGTCGCGCGACCAGCGCAGCTCGGCCCCCCGGTCGTCGATCTGGGCGACGGTGGCGAAACCAAACGCCGGATGATGGACGACGTCGCCCGGGCGGAGGGAGTCGACGGCGGCGATGCTGTCCATGGGCGGGCTATATCCCGCGGGGGGGTGTTGGATGGAGGTTCGGGATCCGCTGCACGGGGCCATCCAGCTCGAGCCGGCCGAAGTGGCGATCGTCGATCACCCGTTCGTCCAGCGGCTGCGCGGGATCAAGCAGATGGGTTTCTCGGAGCTGCCGTTTCCGGGCGCCGTGCACACCCGGTACGCGCACAGCCTCGGCGCGATGGAGCTCGCGGGGCGTGCGTTCGACGGCGTCTTCCGTCGCGACCCGTTCGGCGACCCCGTCGTGCGACGCCGGATGCGGGACGCCGTGCGCATCGCCGCCTTGGGGCACGATCTCGGCCACGCGCCGTTCTCGCACTGCACCGAGTTCGCGATGCCGCCCCTCCGGGCGCTCGGCGTGGCGGCCTACCGTCCCGACGCGGTCTCCGATCGACTCGATCAGACGGCGTCCCACGAGGACTATACCGTCGCGGTCCTGACGCAGTCGTCGCTGGCGGGACGTATCGCCGAGCACTTCCCGTTCACCGGGCGGCACGTCGCGGCGCTGGTGTCGCGCGAGGTCGACGCGCCGGACGACTTCTTCGTGCACCAGGGCCGCGACTACCGCCGCATCCTCAGCCAGCTCGTGTCCAGCGAGCTCGACGTCGATCGGCTCGACTACCTCGTGCGCGACTCGTACTTTTCGGGCGCCCGCTACGGCGAGATCGACCTGAACTGGCTCCTGAGCAACCTCGAGTGGCACGAGGAGGACGGTGGCGACGTGTCGCTGATGCTCGACCAGCGCGCGGTCTACGCCTTCGACGACTTCATGATCAGCCGGTACCACATGTTCATGTCGGTGTACTTCCACCACAAGAGCGTGGTGTACGAGGAGATGCTCAAGCGGCACTTCGCCGGCCCGGCCCGCACCTGGCAGTTTCCCACGGAGATCGAGGCCTACCTGCCGCTGGACGACGTCGCGATGCACGCCTACCTCCGCGCTGCCGACGACGAGTGGGCGCGGCGGATCGTGGAGCGGCGCCCGTATCGGCGGGTGCTCGAACGCCACGGCGACGCCCGCCAGGTCGACCTGACCGAGGCGCGCCGTCGCCTGGACGAAGCCGGGATGGACCACCTCGCGGCGGGCTCCATCGGCAAGCTCTCGCGCTACTCGGCGATGGGAAAAAAGCGGGAGCGGGCCCCGCGGATCTGGGTCATCGACCGCAGCCCCGGCTCGCGTGAACGCAGGGCGCCGCTCGAGAACTCCACGGCGATCTTCCAGCGTTACCAGGACGCGCGGCACATCACGCGCATCTACGTGCACGAGGCCGACGTCGAGCGGGCACGGGGGCTGGTCCAGGACTAGCGCAGGTTGCGCGCGCCGACGACGGGCGAGTGAGCGGGGGTGCCCGCGGGGGGCCGCGCCGCGACCGTCCCGAAGGCGGCCGGATCGCCTCGCGGCCCGCGGCGCCGGGCGGCCCCGGCCGCCTCCCGGTCCG
>SXGT01289008.1_pt1 | contig 14312 bp, 8 predicted proteins | sample 3176221 | NCBI WGS metagenome assembly SXGT01 (sample SAMN11356862, study PRJNA531348) | freshwater metagenome | isolation source: freshwater sample F1-120 | place: China: Fuxian Lake, Yuxi | collected 2017-12-25
ACGCGGCGCTCGGTGCGGCGCTCACGGCGCACCTCGCCGGGCTCGGGCTCGAAGCGCGGCGCGACGCGGCGCTGCACGCGCGCGAGCGCGCCGATGGACTGCGCATCGTGGCGCCCGTGGCGAACATCGTCGCGCTGCTGCGCGGCACGGGACCGGCCGACGCGCCGCTCTTCGTGTTGTCGACCCACTACGATTCGGTGGCCTCCGGTCCGGGAGCCAGCGACGCGGGCATCGGTTGCGCGGCGCTCTTGGAGTGCGCGCGCGCCTTGGTGGAGCGCGCCAAGCAAGGCGAGCGCCTGCCGCACGACGTGTTGTTCTTGTTCAGCGACGGCGAAGAGGTCGACCTCGTCGGCGCCGCGCGCTTCGCCGCGCACGATCCGCTGGCGCCGCGCGTCGGGCTGATCTTGAACCTCGAAGCGCGCGGCACGAGCGGACTGGCGCGCGTCTTCCGGGCCAGCGGTCCGCGTGCCGAGCTGCTCGACTTCTACGCGCGCTGCGCGCCGCGGCCGAGCACGACCTCCTTCGCGCTGGAGGTCTTCCGCCGCCTGCCCAACGACACCGATGTCAGCGTGTACCAGACGCATGGCATGTCGGCGCTCGACGCGGCGATCATCGGCGGCGTCGCGCGCTACCACACGCCGCTCGACGACGCCGAGCACCGCGACCCCTCCGCGCTGCAGCACCATGGCGAGACGGCGCTGGCGCTGGCCGCTGGTTGGCGTGGCGAAGGTGCCGTGCGCGCGGCGCAGGGCTCCATGGACGATGACTCCTTGGCGTTCGGCGATGTGCTGGGGCTGCATGTCGTGCGCCTTGGCGGTGGAAGCGTGCTGCCCTTGGCGCTCTTGGCGCTCGCCGCCTGCGCCTTTTGCGCGCGGCGCGCCGCAGGACTGGCTGTAGCCAGCGCCTTGGCGACCTTGGTGGCCGCCTGCCTCGCCGCTTTGGCGTGCACGGGACTCGTCGCGCTGCTCGCGTGGTGGCACGACGATCACGAACCTTGGCTGGCGCACTCGTGGGCGTGGACGGTCGGCCTGGGAGCCTTGGCGTACGGCAGCGGGGCTCTGTGCGCGCGGCGTGCGGGACTCTGGGCCGCCGCGCGCGGCGCGGGAGGCGTGCGCGGTGGCGCGGGCCAGCTCGAGCAACTGGCTGGCGCCGTCGGCTTGTGGTCTTCGGGCGCGGCCTTGATCGCCGTGGCCAGTCCCGGCGCCGCGGCGCCGTTCTTGGCCGTGGCCACGATCGGCACGCTGGCCTTGATCTGCATGCCCACGCGCTGGGCCGGATTGATCCTGCCTTGCCTCGGGATCTTGCTGGTCGCGCCCCTGCTGCTCGGCATCGCGGAAGCCTTCGGCCAAGGACTCCCTGCGGCCCTGGCCGTGCCGTGGGCGCTCCTCGGAGCCTTGGCCGCCCCGCGCTTCGAAGGGGTGCCACGCGCCTTGTGCTGGACCTTGGCGCTCGGGGGTGTCGCCAGCGCAGCGCTACTTCCCAGTCGCGACGCGCACACGCCACTCGCCCACGGCGCGTCCTATTGGCGTTCCTTCCAAGCCAGCTTCGAAGGAACTTGGAACAGCGGCCCGATTCCGCGCACGCACTCCGCTGCCGCTCGGGCGACGAGCGCGCCCGCCGCCGAGGCGCTTTGGGCCGAGCAAGCCTCGGCCCAACTGGTCCCACCGACCCAAAGCGACGAGCGCACCTTCACCTTCTCGGCCCCCGAGCACGCCGTCCAATGGAGCCTGGCGCTGCCGGTCGCGGGGACCGTCGAGGTGCGCACGGGCGATCTGGCGTGGAGCGGTGAAGCGCGCGAAGTATGGATCGTCGGCCACTTCCAAAGTCCGGTGCAGGTCGTCATCCCCCCCGGCCCCGGCCCTCTGTCTGTGTGGGCCAGAGCTGTCTTGGGAGACTGGGGCTGGCCGTGGCGGCTTGCGCAGGCCGTCCCGCGGGGAGGCGGCGACCAAGTCGCCACCGAGTTCCCCATGCGTCGATGAGGGCGTTGACACGGACGCCGCTCCGCCCACTGGAGGCGACGCACTCCTCGACGGTTGTCCCGCGTTGGGAATTGGGTAACATCCCTCCCCCCACGAGGTAGGGTCGCCCAAGGGCGAGGCTGTATCGGGAGACTAGACGGGCGCGTCCCGGGTAGTACTCCGAAGCCTCGGCAGGGGCCTAGGCCGCGCGGAACTCGCTTCCAAAGCCCGCGCGGCGCAGGGAGCACTTCACGCTCCACCAAAGCCCTGCACCCAGCCCCGCGCCTCACACCCAGCCCCACGCCCCAGCCCACTACGGCCCACTACGGAACCAAGGCGGAGCACAACACATGTCGGACTCGGCAGGCTTCAACCCGGTAGAGACGCTGCGCAACTTCGCGCGCAACTCACCGTGGATCTTCATGGCGGTGGCCCTGCACCTGATCGTCATCGCGGCCGCGGCGGTCTTCTACACCGCCAACCACGAGCAGAAGAAGGAAGAGGAGCCGACGACCGTCGCCGTCACCCGCAAGGTGGAGGCGGAGGAAGAACTGCCGATCCCGCCCGAGCAGATCGACCGCAAGGCGATCCCCAAGAACGAAGAGCGCGAAATCGTCTCCTTCGAGGAGGACGTCTACATCCCGACCAACGAGTCGGTGCCCGAAGACCTGTCGCTGGACCGTGGCGATCCCGACTCGGTCGACAACCTGTCGGGAGGCTCGACGGGCGGCACGGCCATCGGCGTGGGCACGGTCGGCCATGCCGGCCTGCGGCCCTCGGCCTTCGGCGGCCGTCGTCTGGGCCCCGGCGCCAAGAAGGGTCGCGCGGGCGGCCCGACGGAAGGCACCGAGAAGGCCGTGCTGGAAGGCCTCAAGTGGCTGCTGCGCCACCAGGCGGACGACGGTTCGTGGTCGTACGGGCGCCTCAAGTCGATTTGCACCTCCGACAAGCAGTGCTTCGATGCCAAGGCCCATGTCACCGACAACTACAACGACGGCCTGACGGGCTTGGCGCTGCTCGCCTTCCTGGGCGCCGGCTACGGTCACGACGCCAAGCAGACGATCGTCGACACCCAACGCGCCAAGCGCCATGTCGTCGGCGATGCGGTCAAGAAGGCCCTGAACCACCTGCTCAAGAAGCAGAATCCCGACGGCTCGTTCGCCAGCGGCGACAAGCCGTTCATGTACAACGAGTCGCTGGCCGCGATGGCCCTGACGGAGGCCTACGGCTTGTCGCAGAATCGCTACTACAAGGAACCGGCGCAGAAGGCGATCAACTTCCTCGTCGGTTCGCAGCGCCCCAACCCGAGCGGGCAAGGCAAGTGGGGTTGGCGCTACGACTCCTTGCAGCGCGTCGAGCGCGAGATCGGCATGGGCACCGCCGCGGCGGAGAACAAAGCCCTGCTCTTCGACTCCGACACATCGGCCACGGGCTGGTGCATCATGGCGCTCAAGTCGGCCAAGCTCTCGGGCTTGAACGTGCCCGACGACGCCATGGAAGGCGGCATGGCCTGGGCCAAGTACGCGACCGCCGACAACGGCATGGTCGGCTACCTCGACCCCAAGCAAGCCGGTCAGGCCGTCAGCGGCGGCGGCGACCACTTCACCTACCACCCGGCGGTGATGTCGGCCCTGGGCATGTGCATCCGCATCTTCGCCGAGCACGACCCCAACGACGCCTTCCTGCCCTTGGCGGCCGCGCAGATCGTCAAGGACCTGCCCGACGCCGGCAAGCCGGACTCCAAGACCGGCGATCGCCTGTCGGTCGACTACTACTACTGGTACTACGCTTCGATCGCGCTCAACCAGTTCGACGGCCCCGATGCTCCCAAGAAGACTGGCAAGTACTGGGGTCCTTGGAACAAGAAGATGGTCGATGCGGTGATCGCCTTGCAAGACGGCACCGACGACCGCAAGACGGAAGCCGATCCGAACCGGCGCTCGTGCCAGACCGGTGGTTGGATCATTCCCGACCGTTGGGGCAGCCACTACGGCGGCCCGATCTACCAGACGGCGGTCAACGTGCTGACCCTCGAGGTCTACTACCGCTACGACAACGCCTTCGGCGGAGCCAAGCGCAACTGACCGCGGAGCGCGCGCGATGCCGGACTTCCGGCGTCGCGCGGCGCGAGTCCCTCCACGCGCGCCGACGAGCCCGCTTCGCTCGCCCGCGCCGACCTAGAGCCCCCAGCCCCCCACCGCAACTCGTGCGACGTTTCCACCTCCTCCGTGGCATCGCGGCCATCCTCCTCGCCAGCGCCGCCAGCTTCACTGCCACGACGCAAGCCCAGTCCGCCGCGGTGCTCGGCAAGAACGACGCCGCCTACGCGACGCAGCTGTATCGCGCCGGGTACCCAGAGCTGGCCGAAAGGCTCTTGAAGGCGATCGAGACATCAGGCGCCGTCGAGCCCAACGAGCAGATCGGCGTCAAGGCGCTGGCGCTCGACATCCGCACCGATCTCGCGTTGCGCGAGACCGAAGCGGAGAAGCGCAAGACCGCGCTGGCGCAGGTCCTCGCGGAGAAGGAAGACTTCGCGCGCAACTACGAGGGCAAGATCGCGGCGGACGACACGATCCAGACGCTGCCGGATGTCTACCAAAAGCTCGGCGAGGCCATCACCTCGCTGCTGCAGAAGGAGACGGACCCGGCGAAGATCGAGCAGTACCGCAAGGAAGGCCACGAGATCTTCTCGAAGGCCGAGCTGAAGCTGCAGGAGCGCCTGGAGAAGATCGAGCAGCAGATCAACGACGCTTGGCTGGCGCTGGGCGACGCCGCCGGCGAGGAAGACGCCAAGATCGATCCCGCGCTCGAGCAGCAGAAGATCCGCACGCTCTACAACCTGCCGCGGACCTTCTACTACCACTCGCAGATCTTCCCGAAGGACGACTTCAAGAAGACCGAGCTGATCGACAAGGCCATCGAGGGCTTCAACGCCTTCGGCCTGGACTATTCGGACCTCTTGTGGGCCTACGAAGGCTTGATCTTCCTCGGCCTGTGCGAGAAGGACAAGGGCAACCAGCAGGAGGCGTTGAGCGCCTTCGACGACGCCATCCGCATGCGCGAACAGTTCGTGCAGGACGCGAAGGGCTACTTCCAGATCGGCCAATCGGAAGGCGATTTGGTCGCGGCCGCGGTGCTGCAGAAGATCATCGCGCAGCGCGACTTCAAGGACTACGCCGGCGCCGCCGCGACGATGAAGGACTTCGTCGACACGATCCCCGGCGCGTACGAGACGCGCTCGGGACTGGCGTGCCGCGCCGCGCTGGCCGAGGCGCACGTCGCCGCGGGCGACGTCAAGTCCGCCGGCGACGCGGCCGACAAGCTGGTCGAGCTCGACCCACGCGGTCCGTGGGGCGCCAAGGGCCGCGAGCTGCAAGGCAAGATGCTTGGCGGCGGCGGCGCCTCGATGGACGCCGAGAAGGTGCTGTCGATCGCGCGCACGTACCTCGACCGCGGCGACGACGCGCGCGCGCTCGAAATCGCGGCCCAAGCCGTGGCGGCCCTGCGCGGGCATCCGAAGGAAGCCCAGCTGGGCGTCGATGCTTGGCTCTTCATCGGCGCGATCCACAAGAAGAACGGTGCGCTGCAGGAAGCTTCGGTGGCCTTCGACGCGGCGGCCGAACGCTATGGCGCCGAGCCCAAGTGCGCCGAAGCCGTGTTCCAGGCGATGGATTGCTATCGCCTCCTGAACAAGTCGAGCAAGCGCAAGTTCTACACCGATCGCCTCGAGCAGCGCCGCTCGACCTTGGCGAGCAAGTACGCCACGCACCCCCGCGCCGCGAGCGCGCAGTTGGCCGAGGCGCAAGGCATGCAGGACGACGGCCAGTACGCCGAAGCCGCGGCCGAGTACGCCAAGATCCCGCCGACCTCGCAGGTCTACCTCGACGCCACCGTCGCCGGCGCGCAATGCCACTTGCTGCGCGGACGCGATCTCGCCAAGGCCGGCACGGCCGCGGAGGCCAAGCTCGCCTACGGGACTGCGGAGGACCTGTTCAAGAAGGCGCGCAACGAAGCCGAGGTGCAGCGTGGCAAGACGCTGAACCTCGACGACAAGGCGCGCTTCGAGTCCTTGGCGTTGCGCGCCATGGTCGGCTTGGCGCAGATCTACTTGTCGCCGGAAACGGCCCGCGCCGCCGAGGTGCTGCCGCTGTTGCAGGGCGCCGACGAGACCTACGCGTCCAACAGCGAGGCGATCAACAACTTCTGGCGCTTCCGCATCGAGGCGCTGCGCGCGCAGGGCAAGCTCGACGACGCCGTCGCGCAACTCGAGGCGCTGATCAAGACCAACCCCGAGTCGAAGGCCATCGCCCCCGCCGCGGCCATCGTGGGCAGCGCGCTGGACACGCGCGCCGCCGAGCTGCGCGACAAGGAGAAGAAGCCGCGCGACGCCGACGAGATGCAGAAGAAGGCGGCGCGCTACTACGCCGTCGCCGGTCGCGGCTTCCTCAAGTCCGACAACCCCAAGGTGTCGGAGATCGAGCCGATCGCCAAGCGCTTGTTCGCGCTGGGTCTCGAGTCGAACGCGGTGCCCGAAGACCAGTTGTCCTTCGTGGGTTGGGATCCGAAGAAGAACACCGAGACGCAGCAATGGGCGTTGGCCGCCGAGCTGTACGAGGCGACCCTGCGCCTCGTGCCCGGCTACCAGATGCAGGTGCAGCTCGGACGCTGCTACGGGTACTTGGGCGAGTACGCCACGGCCGCCGGCGTGCTCGGTGGCCTGTTCGAGACCGAGCAGGTCTACGATCCGGAGAAGAAGCAGCTGAAGCGCGCGGTCATCCGCCAGAAGCAGGAGCTCTTCTTCGCCTACCTCGAGCTCGGCCTCGCCGAACACGAGGCCGCCATCGCGGCCAACGACCAAGACGGCTTCCGCCGCGCCTCGACCATCTTCGCGGTCATGGCTCGCGAGTTGACCGCCACCTCGCGCGATTGGTGGTACACGAAGTACTACCAGATCAGGAACCTCTCGGCCTCGGGTTCCTACTCCGACGCCAAGATCCAGCTCAACGACCTCGAGCGCACCACCAGCGGCTACGGCGAGCAGCACGGCCTCAAGGACCGCTTCCTCGCCTTGAAGCGGGAGCTCGATTCGAAGTAGCGCCCGGCGTCCAGCCGGCGCCAAGCCGACCGAGCCAAGCCGCCACCATCAGCCTCGCCCCGTACACCGACCCCCACCCACCACCTCCCATGCAGCTCAAGCTGACGCTTTCGACGACCGCCTTCCTGTGCTTCGCGCTCCTCTCGGGCGCGCGCGCCGACACCATCACCTTGAAGGACGGCAAGACCGAGTCCGGCAAGGTCAAGGCCGAGGACTACGCCGGCGTGACCTTCGATCCGTCCAAGGGCGACGACAAGCTGATTCCGTGGGCCGAGATCGCGGCCAACGGCATCACCTACGACGGCGCCGAGGAGTTCGTGGCCGCCAAGGAAGCCTTCGATGGCGGACGCTTCGACGAGGCCGTCGCGTCGTTCGCGCCGTTGGCCAAGGACGCCAAGAAGCCGGTGCTGCGGCAGAACTCGCTGTACTACACGGCGCGCGCGCAGATGATGCTGGGCAAGTTCGACGAGGCCATGGGCACGCTCGAGGCGTTGACCAAGGACTTCGGCAAGTCGCGCTGGCTGATGGATGTCGGCGAGAGCATCGTCGCCATCCACGCGGCCAAGAAGGACCTCGCCAACGCCGGCAAGGCGCTCGACAAGCTCGGCAGCGACGCCTCGGCGGCGGGAGTCGACGCGAGCTTCGACAAGGCCGTGCAGGTCTTGAAGGGTCGCGTGTTCGAGGAGCAGAAGGACTACTCCAAGGCGCGCGCCGCCTACGGAGTCGCCGCTTCCGCCTCCGGGCTCGACGCGCGCATCGTGCAGCTCGGCAAGCTGGGCGAGGCGCGCTGCACCGCCGCCACGGGCGACAAGGTCAAGGCCGAGGGCATCTTCCGCGCGCTGACGCGCGAGGACGCCTCCAACGCCATCCTCGCCGGCGCCTGGAATGGCCTCGGCGAGTTGATGCTCGAGGAAGGCAAGAAGGGCAAGGGCGACGCCGAGAAGATCACCGACGCGTTGTATTGCTTCCTGCGCGGCGTCGTGCAGTACCCGCCCCTGCCGGGCGACTCGACCTTGGAGCATGAGCGCGCCATCGCCGGCGCGGCGCAGAGCTTCCGCTTCCTGTCGCAGATCGACAGCAAGGCCGAGGGCAAGCGCTACAACAAGGAGCGCGCCGACCAGCACGCCGCGATGCTGCGCAACCGCTACCCGAACTCCTCCTTCCTGCAGGGCCTGTGACGGGCCGCGCGCGTAGGAGCGACGATTGAACGCCCGCGCGGAGCGGACTCCGCGCGGGGCCGACTGAACAACGGCAGAGAACAATGGCAGAATCGGGCCGGGATCCAGCCGGCCCCATCCCCCCCCAGAGAACGAGAAGACCCCCGATGAACCAAACCTTGAAGAAGTACCTCGCCACGGCCTTCGTCGCCGTGCTGCTCGTGTCCGGCGTCGCGCTGGCATCCGACAGCGGCGCGCCCAAGAAGACCTGGCTCGAGCTGTTCCAGACCACTGGCCCGGTCGGCTACATGATGGTGATCACGTCCATGACGGGCACCGCGCTGCTGATCGAGCACTTCGTCAACGTGCGCAAGGAGAAGATGGCGCCCTCGGCCCTCGCGAACGACCTCGAAGCGTTGATCAGCGAAGGCAACTACGACACCGCGCTCGAGATGTGCGAAGAGGAGAAGGGCTACCTCTCCAACCTCGTCGGCGCCGCGCTGCGCATGCGCCACGCCGGCTTCGGCGAGATGGTCAACGCCATGGAGGCGGCCGCCACCCAGGAGCAGTTCCGCATGACCACGAAGATCAGCTACCTGTCGCTGATCGGCAACATCGGACCATTGTTGGGCCTGCTGGGCACCGTGACGGGCATGATCGCGTCCTTCCAGGTCATCGAGAACCTGAAGGCTCCGACGCCCAAGGACTTGGCCACTGGCGTGTACGAATCGCTCGTGAACACGACCATGGGGCTCTTCATCGGCATCGTCTGGCTGACGGCGTTCTTCTTCTACAAGAACCTCGTCACCAAGCTGTCGCTCGAGATCAACCTGCAGGCTTCGCGCCTGATCGCGCCGCTCGCCACCGAAGGCGCCGGCGGCAATCGCCACTGATGCCCGCGCCCGGGAAGACGCGCGCCGCCGGCGCGACGATCCCGGGCAGGCGACCAAATTAGGGCCTGACGCGGGGGCCGGGGATCCGTAGTGGTCCCCGGCAGGCCGCGCCCGGAGCGCACCGCTCCGGCCAGACTGTCAAGGAGACGAGACTGTGAGCAAGGAACAACCGAAGCTGAAGGAAGACATCTCCCCCAACGTGGTGCCGATGATCGACATCATGTTCCTTCTGCTGCTCTTCTTCATGTTGGGCGCCGACATGGCCCAGCGCGAGTCGGTCGACATGGTTCTGCCGCTGGCCGACCAGATCAAGGAGCAGAAGGAGAACGAGGAGGTTCCGACCACCACGGTCAACGTCCACCACGACAAGGACCTGGACTGCAAGATCAACGACACCGGCGTGTGCCGCGAGAAGGGCCACTGGATCTGGTCCGTGCGCGGCATCATGCACACGGCCGACACGTTGAAGACGCAGTTGCAGATCGACGCGGACGAGTTCCTCGAGGACGAGGTCGTGCCGGGCACCAACCCGCCCAAGCGCCTCTCGGCCAAGAAGCTCTTGGTCCGCGCCGACGGCAAGGCGCCCTACGGCGAAGTGCAGCGCGTGATCGAGATCGGCGGCACGGTCGGCATGTACAAGGTCGAAGTCGGCGGGGCGAAGCCCTCGTCGGCGCCCTGAGCGCCCCATCCCTCCCCCTTACACACGAGACTAGACAAGAGGATTTGACCTGGCTGGCGGCGGAGATGCAGAAGACAACCCGGTGAACATCAACGTCGTGCCGATGGTCGACGTGATCTTCTGCCTGTGCGTGTTCTTCATGTGTTCGTTCAAGATCAAGCAACTCGAGGGCAAGTTCGCCTCGTGGCTGCCCAAGGACAAGGGCGTCGGCGGCGCGTCCGACCCGGGCGAGATCCGGGAGATGCGCGTCGCGTTGTTCTGGGATGCGGACACGCAGAGGACGCGGCGCCAGTACGGACACCGCGAGGTGGCCGAGGACGACGAATTGCGCCGCATCCTCGACGGCGCGCACCAGGACTTCGTCAAGCAAGGCAAGCCCGACACGCCCGTCATCATCGACGGCGCCGTGGAGGTGCCGTGGCAGGACATCTACACCGTGGTGAACATCTGCAAGGGACTCGAGATCGAGAAGATCGAGTTCGCCATGGGAGCCAACGCCGGCAAGTGATCCACGACGGCGACCCCGGGCGCGCGGACGCGCGGGAGTCGTGCTGGACTGCACGCGGGCGACGCGGGGTGGAGCACCATCCGCGGCGCCCGCGGCTCGTCCAGCGTCTTTCGCCGCCGGTCGCGCCCCTGCGATCGAGGCTAGGCGCGCGCCGGCCGCGACGGCCTGCGCATTTCGCCCCGTTCCCCCCTCCCCCCGGCGGACTATAGAACCAAGGCGGAGACAGACTCGATGAGCCAAGCGCACCACGATCGGCCCTTCCTGCAGCCGCCGCCCAGCGAGCCGTTCTGGCGTTCGAAGGAGTTCACGCGCTTCGCCAGCATCGCCGGGGTCGCCATCTTCGCCCTGCTTTTGTTCGCCTACTTCGGGCTGCGCCAAGACGAGTCCGCGCGGCGCGAGGAGGATGCCGCCAAAGCGAACTGGCCACCGCTCTCTACCGAGGAGCGTGCGGCGCGTCTGGCGGCGCAAGGCACGCTGTTCGAGGGCGCTTTGCGCGAGGCACCGGTGGCGCAAGGCTTCGAGCAATCGGGCGGCTACCAGAAGATGCTCGACTCGCTCAAGCGCATCCGGCCGGAGCAAGTGGCCGAGCGAGCCCAACTGACGCTTGATTGGACCAGCCTGACCACCGATCCGGACCCTTGGCGCGGCGACTACATGCGCATGCGCGGCCTCGTTGCCGACATCTGGGCCGAGCGCCTCGAGTCGCCCGTCTTCGAACACGAGGACGTGTGGCGCGGGATCCTGACCGACGCCGAGGGCGACAACGGCGTCGTCTTCGACTTCCTCGAACGCCCGCCGAACGCCGAACGCCTGCGGCGCGAGGCAGTGGACATCGAGGGCATCTTCTATCGCAATGTCGTGTACACGGCGGAGAACGGCACCCAACGCACGGCACCTTGGCTGCTCGCCAAGAACTTGAATGTGGTGCCTGCCGCATCCGAGTCGGCGTACAAGGCGACCTTGGCGGACAACACCCTGCTGATCCTCGCCCTGCTGGCCTTTGCCGTGCTCGCCGGGCGCGTGCTAATCTCTGCGACTCGCAGCCGCCGCCGCGCTCCCGCCACGCTCGCCCCTCCGCAGTCCATCCGCGAGGTGCTCGAGGCGAACCGGCGACGCGCGGGCATCAGGCCTCCGTCACGCACCCCGCCTGCAGCGAAGGGCGAGCAACGACTCTGATCGCCCTTCGTCACCGATCCCCCTCCGTCGCTCCTGCATCCCTCTTTCGGGTGCGCGGGAGCCACTGATCTCCCCCCAACACGATCCCCCCAGATCCAAGCCGAAGATGAGCGAGAATCAACCGAACGCGGGCGACCGTCCGATGTCGATGAAGGACAAGCTGCTGGCCCAGCGTCGCGCCGAGGCCGAGAAGGCCGGCGCGAGCGCTGCCGCGGCCGCGGCGAAGCCCGCCGCTACTCCTGCACCCGCTACTCCTGCACCCGCCGCCAAGACTCCCGCCGCGGTGACGACGAAGCCCGCTGCGCCTTCCGCGGCCAAGCCGGCACCGTCCTCCTCTTCGACCGCCAAGCCCTCCGCCAGCGCATCCTCGTCGGCCGCGCGCCCCGCTAGCACTCGCAGCTCGGGGCCGTCGTCGTCGGTGATCCGTCGCGAGGCCAGCGCCGACGTCAAGCGCGAGATCCAGGAACTGCGCAAGAAGCAGGACAAGTGGATCACCTACGGCTGGATCGTGGCTGGCGTGTTGATGGCCGCGGCTGGCATCACCTACTTCGTCGTCGAGGGCAAGAAGAAGCACGAGGCCAATGTGCGCACGCAGTACATGGCCACGGTCGAAGACTTCATGAAGGACATGCTGAAGCTCGACCCCAACGTCGAGTCGCAGGCGCAAGAGCTCATCAAGCTCGCCGAAGCCAAGCGCGAGACCTTCGGCCCCAACCTCGATGGCGCGCCGACGCCGGGCTGGAAGGACACTTGGGTGCTGGTCGAAGGCAAGGATGTGCCCGGACGCGTGCAGGCGCTCGTCGGCCGCGCGCAGAGCGCGATCGACGGGGCCAAGCGCCAGCGCGAACTGCTCGCGGGCTTGTCGGCCATCGAGAACGACGTCAACAACGCCGGCAGCAAGAAGCCCGAGGAACTGCAGACCCTCAAGCGGCGCCTCGGCGAGTACGAAATGCAGTCGGGCATGGGCGCGGAGTTCGAAGGCCGCGTGTCGGCCGCCAAGGTCAGGATTGGCCGCGCCTACGCCGACCGCCTGTTCGACGAGGCGCAGAACCTGGCCTCCAAGGGCCCAGGCGAGGCGCGCGCGGCCCTGCTGGCCTTCGCCAAGGCCGAAGATGAATTCACCGCCTTGCTCGACGAGGCGTACACCAAGCGCAACCAAGAGGCGATCGCCTACGTCACGCCGAAGTTCCAGACGATCATCGAAGAGTCGGACAAGCTCGCCGTGGCGACCTTCACCGCCGACTACATCTCCAAGGTCGAAGCGCGCGACATCCTCAAGACCGTCGAGGCTTCGAAGTGGGGCCAGGACGGCCTGAAGGGCTTCCGCATCGAGAACGGCACGCTGCAGGCCATCGGCCTCGATCCGGGCAGCAAGAAGGACGGCGTCTTCTCGGTGGGCGACCTCGAGAAGTGGCGCGACTTCGAGCTCGAGTTCGACTTCACGCTGGTGAAGGGCGAAGCGCAGTTCTACTTCCGCCTCGGCAAGCAGATCCAATCCGCCGAAGGCTTCCAAGCCAACAGCGGCGCCGAAGATTGGAAGGCGGGCGAGTCCTACACCTGCAAGGCGACCTTCATCGGATCCAACATGAAGCTCGAGTTCAGCGACAACGCCAACCAGGAACCACGCGAGTCGCTGGTCGATTGGCGTCGCAGCCGCAAGGGCGCCTTCGGCGTCGTCGTGCCGCAAGGCAGCGAGATCAAGCTCACCAAGATGCGCTTGCGCCTGATGCGTCCGACGCAATGACGGTGATGGGCCCCTGCTCGTTCGCGGGGGCCATCGACCAGCGCGTGCCTCTCCTCGCACGCCAGCCGCCCGCACCGCGCACCCCGCGCTGCGGGCGGTTCGCTTGCGGTCTCGTGGCCGCTTGGTCCCGATTCGCACCCACGCGGAGCTCGAAACGGCCCCACTGCGAGCGGGGCACCGATCAAAGTCGCATTAAGGCCCCTGCCAGCGTCATCGCTGGGCCGATTGGCGCCCTTGACAAGGCACCCCGGGCGTCGCCGGGACGTGTTGCCGGCACAAGCGTCGACGAGCCGACTGTCGTGGGCTCCTGCTCTCGACCAACTTCGGGCGACTGCTGTTTTGCACGGCCCTTTCAGGAACGGTACAACCTCCGTTTCTGGTGCTGTCCCCGAACCGGACAACTGAGAACCAAGAGACGATGCTCCCCCTGCTCCTGAACGCGACGACCGCCACCCTCTCCGAGGGCGGCCACAAGAGCGAGTTCGACCTCGCCATGCCCGACCTGGCCAACAAGGCCATCACCTTCCTCGGCGGCTACACCGGCCACGACCTGCTCATGGGAGGCATCCTCATCTGCCTCCTCGGCATCGTCTTCGGCCTGGTGTCCTTCAGCCAGCTGAAGAACCTGCCGGTGCACTCCGCCATGCGGGAGGTGTCGGAGCTGATCTACGAGACCTGCAAGACCTACCTGGCCACGCAGGTCAAGTTCATCATCATCCTGCAGGTCTTCATCGGCCTCGTGATCTGGGCCTACTTCGGCCTGGTGCTCGGCAAGCCGATCAGCGAGGTGCTGATCATCCTGGTCTTCAGCCTGATCGGCATCGCGGGCTCGGTGCTCGTTGCCGCGTTCGGCATCCGGGTCAACACCTTCGCCAACTCGCGCACCGCCTTCGCTGCGCTGGCCGGCAAGCCTTACCCGGTCTACCAGATCCCGCTCAAGGCCGGCATGTCGATCGGCATGCTGCTGATCAGCGTCGAACTGCTCTTGATGCTGATCGTATTGCTGTTCGTGCCCAACGACATCGCCTACAAGTGCTTCCTCGGCTTCGCCATCGGCGAGTCGCTGGGCGCCTCGGCATTGCGCATCGCGGGCGGCATCTTC
>SXGT01187526.1_pt1 | contig 14311 bp, 9 predicted proteins | sample 3176221 | NCBI WGS metagenome assembly SXGT01 (sample SAMN11356862, study PRJNA531348) | freshwater metagenome | isolation source: freshwater sample F1-120 | place: China: Fuxian Lake, Yuxi | collected 2017-12-25
ATGCCGGCATTGCCTCCGACGATTGGCGTGTTGTTGTCGTCAATCAGGTTTTCGCGCACCTCCACCGTGCTCACGCCGGAGATTCTGATTCCTGATTCGGTGTTGGACAGGATGTCGTTGTCCCCCCCTACGCCAGCGCTGCCGATGTCGATGTCCTCACCACCACCGTTCACGTTGATCCCGTGGCGGCCGTTGCTCGCGATGGTGTTATCCGCTCCGCCGTCCGTGGTGATCCCGATGTTCACGTCGCAGCCTGCCGCGCAGCCCCCGCCGATCTGGATTCCGTCTTGGCTGTTGTCGCTGATGGTGTCCCCAGGTCCCACGTTGTTGGTGGAACCGCCGTTGATGAAGATCCCATCGCCCGCGTTGAACGTGATGGTGTCACTCGACAGGTTGTTGGTTGTGCCACCCGTCACCTGAATCCCGCCGCCACTATTCCCGGCGATCGTATTGAGGCTCAGGGTGTTGGTTGTCCCGCCCGCGAGCAGCACCCCCGGCGCACCACCTACCTGCTGGTCGCGAATCGTGTTGCCGCTGATCGTCGTGACTCCGCCCGACTGCACGTTGATCCCCGCTTCGGTCGCGGCGCTGCCGTTGAACCGAATCACGTTGTCCGAGATCGTGGAGTTGGTCCCTGGGTCCAGTTGCGCCAGTACCCCGTTGTCCCCGTTGCCCAGGTCCACCCCGCCACCACCCGCGGCGTTGGTCCCGATGAAGTTGTCGTCCACCAGGTGCCCGCTATCGTCGCCGTCCAGCAACACCCCGCTCCCGCCATTGTTCCCGATCGTGTTGTCTTCGATGTTCACGTCGTCCGACGCCTGCACGATCTCGACCCCATGCAGCGTGTTGCCGATCGCGGTGCTGTTGGCGGCGTTGGTCCCGATGTAGTTGTTGGTGATCGACGCGTCCGAGCTGTCCAGCCCCAGCCGGATCCCGCTCGCTCCATTGCCCCCAATGATGTTGGTCCGTGTCCCGTCCACTCCCTGGCTGATCGCGGCGAACCCGTCGTTGACGTCGATCCCATCCCCCTGGTTGCCCAGGTCGGTGTCGCCCTCCACGTCCACCCCGATCATGTTGTCAATGATCGAGGTGCTCAGCGCTCCGTCCCGCACCAGGATCCCTTCGGAGTTCGGACCCCCAGCGTTGCCCGAGATCACGTTGCCGCTGTCGTTGCCCCCGATGAAATTGCCCAGCCCCCCGGCGATGTCGATCCCATCATCGGCGTTGGGCACCGCCGGCCCATGCCCGGTGGCATCGGTGCCCACGAAGCAGTCGCGGATGGTGTTGACGTCCCCACTGATCTGGATCCCGTCGGTGGTGGCCCCACCCACCTGGCACGCTTCCCCACCGGTGCCGTTGTCCACCAGGTTGCTGTTCCCACTGATCCTGATCCCGATCGTGAACCCGTTGCCGGCTCCGTCTTCGGTGCTGTCGGTGATCCGCACCCCGCGCACCGTGTTGGCGTCTCCGCTCAGGTCCAGCCCCACCACCGCGCAGGCGCCGGCGGGCTTGATCGTGACGGTGCGTCCCGATCCATCAATCGTGTCACCCTCGTTGTCGGCATCGTCGTCGGACAGGTCGGGCAGCGCTCCCAGCCCGGCGCAATCGACCTCGATGGTGTAGTCCCCTCCGAATACAATCGTGTCGTCGCTGACGGGTCCGGGCAGGTACGCCCCCCCGCAGCCGGCCCCGCACGCGGCCAATTCGGCCACGGTCAGATTGTGGATCCCCCCGTCCAGCCCTTCGGTCGCCAGCCGCAGCGCTTCCCGCAGCGTCAGCTCGTTGTCTTCGGTCTCGTTGTCGGCGGGCGAGGTGACCGTGATCGTCCCATCGGCGTAGGCGGGCTGGGCCAGCTGGTGCCCGGCCAGCAGCGGCATCCCGAGCGCGATCACCCCGATGAGCGCCGTTCTCAATCCGACTGCCCAGGCTCCGCGCTCCACCCTTACGTTTCGTATCGGTCCGCTCCCACCAACTATTTCGACAACCATTGGACGGTCACGCGACATGCGACATGAATCAGCGCCAGGCACACTCATATCGGCCGCGGCCCGCGATCGAACGCTCTGACGCTATCCGCCCTCGGGTCACGATGTCAAGCGCCACGCGACACGCGGGACACCATCACGGCTGTTGGATATGGGCAAGCACTCAGCGCAGGCGGTAGACGCGGACCTCAGGGCCGTCGTTCCAGTAGCCGCGGGGGATGGTCGCGACCAGGTCCGCTTCGGACAGCAGCCAGCGGTAGAACGCGATTCGCTGGGGCCAGCGGTCCTGCCCCTGGATGGCCCGATCCAGGGCGCTGCCGGAGACCACCGCGTACTGCACCCCGCGGGCACGCAACGTGGAGAAGTCGTAGTCGGCCTCACGAGTGCCCATTCCGAACGTGTTGAGCTCCAGGCTGGCGATTGGATAGGCCAGGTGATAGGTCGGCCGCTCGGCGGGCAATTCCAGCAGCGCTTGCAATCGCAGCCGCACTCTGGCGGCGGCGGGCGATCGCACCCAGCGCAACGCCTCCAGACGCTCCCGCAGCGTCTGGATGGAGGGGGCAGGATTGGCGATTCCATCCTCGTAGACCAGGGTAGCGCCGGCCGGGACGTGCTGCTGAACCCACTCCGTCGCCAGGGTGCTGGTGTCCGGCGCCGAGGCGCGTACCGCGCGCACCACCGATTCGCTGCCCGGCGCCAGCAGCGCCAGCGCCACCACCAGCGCGAACGCCGCCAGAGCGAGCGGCGCTGGGCGTGGGGCGGCGTTGGCGCTGGTGGGTCGCGACCCGCGGCGGCGGAGCCACGACCATGCCTGCTCCAGCCCAGCCGCGGCGTAGACCGCCAGCACCGGCAGCGCTGGCAGCCACCAGCGCTCGTTGACGATGGTGGACAGTCCGAACGCCACCGCGTAGACGCCCACCGCCGCCAACGGCACGATCTGGGCCTCAGGCAGGCGGCGCCAGAGCGCGTAGCCCCCCAGCAGCGCCAGCGGCAGCAGCAACGGGCCGAACTCCGCGCCGATCAGCACGTCCAGGTGCAGCGGCACTTTCCAGGTCGCCTCCGGGTTGCGCATGGTCGCCGCTTGCACCGAGAGGTCGGCCAACACCTGGCGCGAGTCCAGCAGCAGGTATGGGTTGAGCGCCAGGAACACCGCGACCGCCAGCGCCGAGGCCGGGATCGCCAGTCCGAGCGCGGCGAGCAGGCTGGCGCGCCAGGAGGCGGGAGCGAAGCGGCGTCCGATCACCAGCGAGGCGGCCAGCAGCGCGGTGCCGGCCAGTGGCCAGGCGTTGTACTTGGTGGCCGCCGCCAGTCCGGCGGCCACCGCCGCGAGGAACAGCAGGCGCCGCGAGCCGCGCAGCGCGGCACGGTGCGCCAGCAGCAGCGCCAGCGTGGCGAGCAGCAGCATCGGTACGTCCGGCATCGCCCGCCGCGCGTGGTCGGCGTGGTTGGGGGTGACCGCCACCAGCAGCGCCGCCAGCCAGCCCAGGCGCCCCGCCCCCATCTGGCGCGCCAGCGGCGGGATGAGCAGCAGCGTGCCCAACCCGGCCGCCAGCGACACCAGTCGCGCCGCCAGGTAGAAGCGGGTGGGGTCCAGCAGAAACTGGCTCCCGAACCCGGATAGATCGGAAACCGCTCCGCGCGCCAGGTCCGCCACGAACAGCACCCCGAACGCGGCGGCGCTGACATAGAGGTACAGCGCCGGGTTGATGAAGCGGTGCGGGTTGAGATCGCCGGTGGAGAGCACCGCGGTGCGGTTGACGATCGCCTGCTCGTCCGGGTTCGGATTGTGCGGCATGCCGGCCAGCAGTCCGGGAGCGCGCAACGCCACCGCCAACAGCAGCACCACCACCGGCAACAACAGTCGCATCCGTCGATCGGTTGTCCTCTCCGCGCGCGGATCGGCCGCGGGCGGATCGGCCGCGGGGAGCGGCACGCTCACGAGGCCCAATCGACCCCGCCGTAGCTGCCCTCAGCCCAGACCGGGATCATGGCGCTGCCATCGGCGCGCAACAGGATCAAGCTGGTCCCGCCGTATGCCGCCAGCCAGCCGCCGTCCGGCGACCAGGCGACGGCCGGATCGTCCAGGCACTGGGTGCTGGTCAGCCGCGCCAGCCCGAGGCCGTCCGAGCCCACCCGCCACAGCTCGCTGGGCACCCCATGCGCCTGCGCCGCGGGCACGTCCAGCCAGCCTTGCGGCAGCGCCGGAAGCGGGCAGCCGCTCCCATCCGGCCCCGCCAGGCTGGTGCCTCGGGCAGCGAACACAACGCTCGCGCCGTCTGGAGCCAGCGATGGGATCACGATCCCCGCCATCGCCCCGGCCGCCATCGCCTCCGTTTCCACGCCATCAGCCAGATGGCGCACCCGGATCGCCATCCCGGCCGGCTCCGGCCGCAGGTAGGCGAGCGCCCGACCGTCGGCGGAGAGGCTGGGCGCCATGCCATCCACCACCTCCACCATTCGCCCGGCGCCGTCCAGCCGCACCCGATCGATGCGCCGAGCGCCGCCGCCGTACAGGTCGTACACCTCGAACAGCAATGAGTCGCCATCCGCGGCCCAGGCCGGCCCGCCCAGCAGGACGCCGGGCGTGTCGCGCTTGACCAGCACCCGATCGTTGCCGGCCAGATCGACCAGGTGCAGGTTGGCGCTGAGATACCCGCCTTCCTCCAGAACCATGCGGGTATAGGCGACCTGCGTGCCGCTGGGATCCCAGCTCACCCCGCTGATGGCGTCGCCGCCGCCGATCGCGACGATCTGGCTGGGGGCGCTGCCGTCCAGGGGCAGCAGCCACAGCCCATCCACGCGCCCCACGATCAGCCGCCCGCTGTACCCGGCCTGGATGGACCCCGCCTGGGCGAACGCCCGCGACACGGCGGCCTCCTGGCGGACGACGATCGGGGCGCCCAACGCAACCCCCAACGCCAGCCCAGCCCCGAACACCGCCATCGTCAACGCTCGCACGCACCACCTCTATAGAGGATCGGACAACCGCGGCTCACCGTGGCGAGTATCGCGGCCCACCACCGACGCCCCTGAACGCTCCACGGCCTGAATCGTTCCGTGACCCCTCGTAGGGGCGCACTGCCGTGCGCCCGCGTCCTGGGATCTGCCTGTCTCTGGCGTGAGATGGGCATCACGGCGAGCGCACGGCAGTGCGCCCCTACGAGGTGCGCGGCACGCCCGCCGCCACTGCCCTACGGCATCTCGCGCTGGGTCCATTCCATGGGGTCCACGTTCGCGCCGCCGGCCCAGATCTCCCAGTGCATGTGCGGCCCGGTGCTGAGCCCGGTGCCGCCCACCAGGCCCACCGCCTCGCCCTTGCGCACTTCCGCCCCGGTGGTGGTGAGAATCTCGGACATGTGCGCGTAGGTGGAGTACACCCCGGCGCCGTGGTCCACGATCACGGTGTTCCCGCGTAGCTCCAGCAGCCCGGCGAACACCACCACCCCATCGTTGGAGGCCTGCACCTCATCCCCCTCCGCGGCGGCGAAGTCCACCCCACCGTGATGCACCACGTAATCGTGCTGATTGTAGGTGCGGGCGATCCCGAAGATGGTGGTCACGATCCCCGGGGCCGGCTGGGCGAACACCCCGTGCCAGCGCGGCGGCCCATTCACCTGCTGGTAGTACTCCTTCAGCATCGCGTCTTCCTGGGCTCGCACGTCCGGGTCCAGGCGCGCCTCGTACTCCTCGGGCAGATCCACGTGCTCCAACGGGTACTTGGTGCGGACGATGTCGAACGTCTGGTCCCAGGTTCCGGTGTTGCCGGCCTCATCGGTGGCGACCAGCGAGATCGCTATGGTGGTCTCGGTCGGCTCGGGGGGGAAGCCGGTCACCGCCCAGGAGAATTCGCTCCCCGGTTCGATCGCCAGCGGACGCCCGTTCAACTCGCCGCTGACGGTCACCGGCTCCAGGGTGCGCACCCGCAGCACGAGCACCCGCCCTTCGGTGGGAGCGGCCGGGCGCAACTCCACCTGCATGTCTGGAATCGTGTTGTCGGTGCGCAGCACCATCTCGGCGCTGGCGCTGTTCTTGCGCAGCGAGCGATCGTGGACCAGCACCTCAATGCGGTGCTCGCCGTCCGGCATGGTGCGGGTGTCCAGGTTCCAGGACAGGTCCGCGGCCAGTTCGGCGCCGTCAACCTGCGCCTGGACCACCTCGGCGCGCCCCGGATCGACCCCCTCCACCTTCACCATCACCACCCCGCGCGCCACGCCCGGAGGGCCGACAAGCTGTGGGGTGGGCGGGGTGGAGTTGGTGGCGAACCAGATCATCGAGCCCAGCTGGTCTATCCCGAGCAGCCGCGGAGCGGCAAAGCCGACGATGACGATAAAGCCGATGATCAGGAGCAGGATGCGCAGCATATCGGTGAACGTCCTCAGGCCAGGTGCCTGAGCCGTGGAAGGTCCTTTGTCCGCGTCACGGCGGCGATTCTGCGGCAGCGCCCCTCGTGGAACCGGGGGGCCGACCCGCCAGTGTAGCACGAAGCCCGGGCGGTTCCGCCAGTTGCCGCGCAGCGCCGCGCCGCCGCGCTGGTGCCGATACGGAGCGATCGCACGCCAAAGGGCGCGATTGACCGCTGGCGGCACGGATCAAGGCGCCCAGTCCACCCCGCCATAGCTGCCTTCGGACCAGACCGGGATCGGCGAGCTGCCATCGGCGCGCAACAGGACCAGGCTGGTTCCGCCGTACGCCGCCAGCCAGCCACCGTCCGGCGACCAGGCCAGCACCGGGTCATCCAGGCAGTAGTTGGTGAGGCGGGTAAGCCCCTGACCGTCGCTTCCGATCCGCCAGACCTCCTTTGGCAAGCCGTGCGCCCTCGCTCGCGGCGCATCCAGCAGCCGTCCCTGCGGCTGGTCCAGGAACTCGCAGGGGCCGGTATCCGGAGCGGCGTTGGTGCCGCGATTGGCCGCGAACGCGATCGTGGCGCCGTCCGGGGAGAGCGAGGGCAGATAGATGCCGGCGATGATCCCCGCGGGCAGCACCTCCGATTCCAGCCCGGTCTCCAGCGAGCGCCGCCGGATCGAAATGCCAACCCCTTCAAACCGCCGATACACCAGGAAGCGGCCGTCGTCCGACAGCGTGGGGGCGAACGCGTTGTCCACCTCCACGCTCCGCCAGCTCCCATCCAGGGCGACGCGCTCGATCCGCTGGGTCAGGCCGCCGGAGCCGGTCATGTCGTAGGAGGTGTAATCGAACAGCAGCGAGCCGCCGTCCGGCGCCCACACCGGCGCCCCAAGCGTTGCTCCCGGCTTGTCGCGCTGCACCAGCAGCCGATCCGCGCCGTCCAGGGTGGTGAGGTGCAGATCCGAACCGGCCATGCCCAGGCTGGCGTCAAACGTCAACAGGGTGTAGGCGATCTCGGTCGCGGAGGGGGACCAGGCCACCCCGGTGACGTACTCGCGTTCGCCCACCCCGAGCACTTTAATGGGGGCGGAACCGTCCAGCGGCAAGATCCACAGCCCATCCAGCCGCCCGGCGATCAGCTTCCCGGCATAGCCGGCCTGAGCCGCGGCGGGCGCCGCCAGCCCCGCGTCCCGCCCCATCAGCGGCGCGGAGAGCCACAGACCCAACGCCAGCGTTGTGAGCACGATCGACACGACCAGCGACCGCATCGCCCCACCCCAGTCGCGCAGTGCCGGATCAGCGTATGCAATTCCAGATCTGCCGCGCCAGCCAGAGGGCGAAGAACTCCAGCAAGACACCACACGGCATTCGGGTTTCGGCACAACCTGAATCGGTACACTTGTGCGTGAAGCATCCGCCGCGGATCGACCGACCGATCGGACCCATCGGTCGCGGATCGGCGGCTTTCGACACGAAGCATTCGTCGCGGATCGGCGACGTATCGATACAGAGCATCCGTCGCGGATCGGCCGTTTCCGATCGGAAGCGGCGCCGGGGATACAGGCATGCACGCCCAGCACCAACACGACCGAGTCGCCCTCCCCAGTGGCGGGAACGGCGCCACTGCCGGCAGCGCCGCGGCCCGCAGCCAGCGACCGTTGGCGATCGTGCTGGCGCTCACCAGCGTATTTCTGGTGGCGGAGCTGATTACCGCGTACGTCACCAATTCGCTGGCGCTGTTGGCGGACGCGGCGCACATGCTGACCGACGTGGTGGGGCTGCTGCTGGCGTTCGCCGCGATCCGCGTGGCCCAGAAACCTGCCACCGCCGCCCGGACCTACGGGTTCTACCGGGTGGAGATCCTGGCCGCGCTCGCCAACGCCGGCCTGCTCCTGCTGATCGCTATCTACATCCTGTTCGAGGCGTCGCGGCGGCTCTGGCAGCCGGTGGAGATCCACAGCTTGCCGATGATCCTGGTGGCGATCGTGGGGCTGGGGGTCAACCTGATCGCGATGCGGCTATTGCACAGCGGAGCGAGCGAAAGCCTCACCATTCAGGGCGCGTTTCTGGAAGTGGTGGCCGACCTGCTCGCCTCGGTGGGGGTGCTGATCGCCGCGGCGATCATCCTGCTCACCGGCTGGTGGGTGGCCGATCTGGTCGTCTCGGTGTTCATCGGGGTGCTGATCCTGCCCCGCGCCTGGAAGCTGGCCTGGAGCGCGCTCAACGTGCTGCTGGAAGCGGCCCCGGCCCACATCAACCTGGCTGAACTTGAAGCCTCCATGCGCGCGGTGCCCGGGGTGGTGGCCGTGCACGACCTGCACGTGTGGACCATCACCAGCGGCTTCGTCGCGCTGAGCGCCCACATCCAGGCCGCCGGCCGCCGCTCCGAAGACGTGCTCCACGAACTGCAAAGCACGCTCCGCCAGCGCTTCGGAATCGAGCACTCCACCCTCCAGGTGGAATCCCCCGACCACGCCGACGACGGCGCCTGCTGCGTCCTCGACCCCCGCTGCCTCATCCTCGGCAGCAGCCTCCCCAGCCACCGCTGAGGGGCGGTTCTTCGTCTACCAGCGGCGCTGGAGCCGCGGGAGCGCTTACAGGACTCGGGTCAGCGCTCCCAGCCTGTTCATGCCGAACAGAAACGGCCGGGGTGTCACCTCAAACAAGCGTTCCATCTCGTCGAGCGTCGCGCACAAGAGCTTGAGGTACTCCCAGCGAGTGAGATCACCCCGCTGGGTAAAGCAGAAACAGCCAACCTCGTTCTCGATGATTGCGCGTCGCTCGCCCGGGCGCCTACGAATGCGTTTGTCACGCGTGACGACGAGCCATCCGAGCTGCCCGGCTTCCTGCAGCCACACCACGTCTCAAGTGTTATGCGGGAAGACATCCTCGAGCCAAACGACATCGCTTCGGACTTGCTTGAGCGCATCGGCCACCCCCTTGGGTATGGAGCGGTCGATGAAAATCATGCGGCACGGTTCAACTCGAATTGCAGCGCCCGCTGCACCTCGTGGGGCGTGACATTGAAGTCGCTCGCGATCAACTCGGGCAGGTCGCCAGCCTTGAATCGCTCCAGGATGATTTCCGTACGGACCCCGGACTCGGCAATGACCGGGAGTCCGTAGCCGTAGTCAGGATCGACGACGATGGGGTTCGATCGTCCCAGCGGCCACCACCGCCGCGCGACATCGTCGGCGTAATCGAGATCACGCAGGAATGGCGAGAGCACTTCGTCCCAGGCGCGCTGGCCCTGGCGGCGTCCAACCTCGATGAGGCCTGGTCGCTCATCCACAAAGATGTCGCGGCCACCAACCTTGAACTTCATGGTCGCCAGCGGACGTTCGACTCCCAACAGATCCCGGCAGGTGTCAACGATCCCACGGATCCTGGCCAGGGAGAACCCAAACTCCTTGAGTCGCCCGATGGCGGCGATCTCCACCAGATCTAGAAAGGAGACAGCGTCCGATCCATCCGCGCCTTGCATGCCCGCGGGCGGCCGGACGCTCTCGCCCGTCAGACCGCGATCGCACAGCCAGCGACTCGACGTGCCGCGAGACACCGCAGCCAGGCGATCCGCCTCCGCAAAGCTGTAGAGCGGCGCGGTCACCACGCTCAGATCGGTCCCCATCGCGACCACGGCACCACTATCTCCACCCATCCGCTCGAACGGGTGTGTCACCGCAATACTACGACGAAGGGAGCGCGCCGAGCATGCTCCGCCACGAGTTGTGTCCCCCAGCCACGGGAATGCTGTAGGAAGGATTTGGAGGGTACAAACCGATGGAACTCAGGTCGGTCGCGCCGCGCTACCCCTCGGCCAGCGTCATGCCCGCCAGCACGGCGTTGCCGACGGATTTGAGGCGGTAGCGGAAGGCGGTGAGGTCGGTGAGCATGTGGCGGTTGGAGACGACGGCGTAGCCGACCTCGTGAACCGGGTCCAGCCACATGGCGCAGCCGCTGCCGCCGTCGTGGCCGAAGCTGAGCGGGGAGGCGAGGTCCGGGCCGAAGCCGGAGGCGCCCTTGATGAGAAAGCCCAGGCCCCAGGCGTGCGGCTCGCTGGCGTCGCTTTCGTAGGCGGAGCCGGGGACGTGGCCGGGGTTCTGATCGCGGGTCATGCGCAGCACCGTGGCGCGGGCCAGCACCCCGCCGCCATCGCCGGAGGCGAACAGCAGCCCGAAGCGCAACAGATCGGCGGCGCTGGCCACCACCCCGAACGCCGGGTGGGCCAGATCGTGGGCGTAGTCGGAGCTATACATCGCCCCGTCCGTGCCGGCGCCCAGCGACCCGCTGACGTGCGCCACTCGCTGGCGCTGGGCCGGCGGCAGCGGGAAGAACGTGTCGTGCAGCCCGGCCGGGGCGAGCACCAGATCGTGTACCAGTTCTGGGAACGGACGCCCGGCCGCAACCGAGGCGAGGCGGCCGATGAGCGCGAAGCCGTAGTCGCTGTAGCTCACCCGCGACCCGGGCGCGAACAGCAGCGGATAGCGATAGGCTTCGTCCAGCAGCGACTCCAGCGGGGTGTGAGCCACCAGGCGGCGCTCCATCTCCGGCGATTCGTAGACCAGGCCGGAGGTGTGGGTGAGCAGGTGGCGCAGGGTGACCCGTTCGCGGCCATCGCCGCGGAACGCCGGCAGGACGCTGGTGACGGTGGTGTCCAGCGTCAGCAGGCCGCGCTCCACCAGCGCCATGGTGGCGGCGGCGGTGTAGCTCTTGCTGATGGAGGCCAGCGGCCAGAGCGTGTCCGCGGCGGCTGGCCGGCCGGGCGCGGCAAAACCGGCATCATAGGCTCCCGCCAGCTCGCCGCGATGGGCCACCGCCACCGCGGCGCCATCCGTCTGGCCTTCAGCCACGAATCGATCCAGAAGGTCTATCGCCCAGCGCAGCCGCCGCGCCGAACGATCCGTGCCGACCTGCATGAAGCCCCCCGCCCAGCCCCGTCACCCGTGGCGGAGCCAGCAGTGATCGTACCATCGCGCGCCGGCAACGGCCCCGCGACTTTCAGCGAACCTCGCTCCGCTCCGTTCTATACTGGCGAAGCTTTGCAATAAGGTCGGCGCGGGAGCAGGCGATGTATTTCAACTGGCGGCTGTTCGCCATGACCCGCGGGCTGCGCTGGCGTATCGCCCTGGCGGCGCTGCTGGGATTGGTCGCGGTGCCGGTCGCCATCGGCCGTCTGGCGCTCACCGGCACCACGCTGGCGCAGGTGCTGCAGGGTCAGACGTTCGCCGACGTCGCCGCGCTGATCGGCGCGATCGCGCTGCTGGTGCTGCTGCGGGCGGTGCTGGAGTTTTTCCGCGACGAAGTGGCCCACGGCACCGGGGCGCGGATGAAGCTGCGGCTGAGTGAGATGCTCTACCGCCAGGTGCTGCGGCTGGGGGCGGGCCACTTCGACCAGCGCCGCAGTGGCGACGCGGTGCTCTCCCTGGTGGAGGGCGTGGAGACGCTGGACGTCTTCTTTGGCAAGTACCTGCCCCAGCTCGTGGTCGCCGCGCTCACCCCGTTCATCATCTTCGCGTTCCTGGTGGCGCTGGACCTGCACACCGCGCTCATCTTTCTGGTGTTCGCGCTGCTGACACTGGCCGCCCCGGCGCTGTTTCATCGCTCCAACGTCGGCGGCAGCATGGCCCGCCGCCGCGATTACGCCGCGCTGGGCTCGGACTTCCTGGACAGCATGCAGGGCCTGCCGACCCTGAAAGTGTTCGGCCAGAGCCGCGCCCGCGGCGACCTGCTCGCCCGCCGCGCCCAGGAGGTGTTCCACAGCACCATGTGGGTGCTGGCGGTCAACTGCGGCACCGGGGCGATCACCACTCTCGGCACCTCCGCCTGGGCAGCGGTCGCCCTGGTGTGGGGCGTGCTGCGGGTGCAGAACGGCACGTTGGACCTCTCCACGCTGCTGGTGGTGCTGCTGCTGGGGGTGGAGGTGTTCCGCCCGCTGCGAGATCTGGTGATGCTCTACCACCAGGGCATGCTCTCCATGGCCGCCACTGCCTCCATGGAGGAGCTGCTGGATACCCCGCCGCTGGTGGCCGATCCGCCCGCCCCGGCGCAGCCGCCGACGATCCAGCCCACGGTGCGCTTCGAAGCGGTCAGCTTTGGCTACCAGGGCGGTCGGCGCCCGGCGCTGCACGATCTCTCCTTCGAGCTGCGCCCGGGCGAGACGCTGGGGATCGTGGGTCCGAGCGGGGCTGGCAAGTCCACCATCGTCAACCTTCTGCTGCGCTTCGTGGATCCCCAGCAGGGGCGGGTGCTGCTGGGCGGCCAGGACCTGCGGCAGTTACCGCTGGAGCTGGCGCGCCGCCAGGTGGCGGTGGTGACCCAGGAGACCTACCTGTTCCACGGCAGCGTGGCCGACAACCTGCGGCTGGGCAAGCCGGACGCCACCTCGGCGGAGATGGAGGCGGCGGCGCGGCTGGCCAACGCGCACGAGTTCATCGTCGCGCTGCCCCACGGTTACGACACTCTGGTGGGCGAACGCGGGGCGCGGCTCAGCGGCGGTCAGCGCCAGCGGGTCGCCATCGCCCGGGCACTGTTAAAGGATGCACCCATCCTGGCGCTGGACGAAGCGCTCTCCAGCGTGGACGCGGAGAACGAGCGCACGATTCAGGAAGCGCTAGAGCGTTTGCAACAGGGGCGCACCACCCTGGTGATCGCCCATCGACTCTCCAGCGTGATCAACGCCGACCGCATCCTGGTGCTGAACCACGGCCGACTGACGGAGAGCGGCACGCACCGCGAATTGATGCGCCAGGAGGGGATCTACGCCCGCTTGATGGCGGCCCAGCACGAGGGCGACCAGGATCGCCAGGCGGCGCGGGCGCTCAACGGGATTCCCGAAGAGGCGGACGCCGCGGGCCGCTCGGACTCTGCTGCCGAGCGCCCACTGGACCCGCTGGAGCGCGCCGCGGCGCTGACTTTGCCGATGCGCCAGCTCTGGCGGCGATTGTTGCGGATCGTGGGCGGCTGGTGGTGGGAGGCGCTGCTGACGCTGGTGCTGGGATTGGCCCACGCCACCGCCGGGGTGGCGCTGGGCGCGGTGGGCGCGCTGCTGGTGGGTCGGGTGGTGACCGGCATGGAGGCAGGGTGGCTGCTGGTGGCGCCGCTGGTGCTGGTGCCGCTGGTGGCGATGCTGAACTGGCTGGACGTATGGATCGCCCACGACCTCGCCTTCCGGCTGCTGGCGGAGATGCGCGTGGCGCTGTATCGGCGGCTGGACCCGCTCGCCCCGGCCTATCTCCAGCGGCGGCGCTCCGGGGACCTGGTGAGCACCGCGACCGGCGACGTGGAGCTGATCGAGCTGTTCTACGCCCACACCATCTCGCCGCTGTTCCAGGCGTTGCTGGTGCCGGGCGGGGTGCTCATCATCCTGGCGCTACTGGCCTGGCCGCTGGCGCTGGTGCTGCTGCCGTTCCTGGTGGCGGTCGCGCTCACCCCACTCATCGCCGGGAAACGCCTGGAACGGCTGGGCAGCGAACTGCGCGAGCAGAGCGGCGGGGCGATCGCCCACATGGTGGACAGCATCCAGGGGTTGAGGACCATCGACGCCTTCGGCTACGGGGCGTCCCGCCTGAGCGAGATCGCCGAGCACGGGCGGGCGTTGGGTCAGACCAAGCTGCGCTTCCTGCGTCACGAGTCGTTGCAGCACGGCGTCATCGAAAGCCTGATCGGGCTGGGTGGGCTGGCGGTGGTCGCCGCCGGCGCGGCGCTGGTGGCCAACGGCCAGATGGGGCGCGCCGATCTGCCGCTGGCCGCGCTGCTGGCGGTCGCCGCGTTCGCCCCGGTGGTGAACCTGGTCACGGTGGCTCGCGAGCTGATGCAGACCGTGGGCGCCGGCCGCCGCTATTTCGCCATTGAGGACGAGCCGCCCGCGGTCACCGACGGACCCGGCGTGGCATTGGCGGCCCCCGCCGCGGGGGTGCGGGGGTTGCCGCTGGCCTTCGAATGGGTAACTTTCCGCTAGGGGTCGCAGGTGCGCCCGGCGCTGC
>SXGT01435091.1_pt1 | contig 14311 bp, 14 predicted proteins | sample 3176221 | NCBI WGS metagenome assembly SXGT01 (sample SAMN11356862, study PRJNA531348) | freshwater metagenome | isolation source: freshwater sample F1-120 | place: China: Fuxian Lake, Yuxi | collected 2017-12-25
GGCCCATGTCGGCGTAGAGCGCCTCGCCGCCGGTGATGACCAGGACGACCGAGCCGAGCAGCAAGAAACCCCGCAGGTGGTTGTGGGCGATGAACTCGACGGCGTAGACCGGGTTCACCGCCTCGAGCACCTGCGGCGCGCGCACGATCCACGTCGCTCCGGCGATGCCGATCGACACGAACCACAGCAGCATCACCCACCCGAACACCGCGCCGATGCGGTGAGTCCCGTAGCGCTGGACCGTGAACAAGCCGACCAGGATGCCCACGGTGATCGGCACGACGACGCCCTGGAACGACGTGGTGGCGACGTTGAGACCCTCGACCGCGCCCAGCACCGAGATGGCCGGCGTGAGCACGCCCTCGCCGTAGAGGAGCCCGGTGCCGAACAGGGCGAGCAGGATCGGGATGGCGAGACGGCTACGGCCGCCACCGTTCTTGGTCGACGCGACCAGCGCTGCCAGGGCCTGGATGCCACCCTCGCCCTTGTTGTCGGCGCGCAGCACGAAGGTCAGGTACTTGATGCAGATGATGAGCGTGAGCGCCCAGAACACCAGCGACAGCACGCCCAGCACGTTGTCGTGGGTGGCCTCGGCGCCGTGCACGCCGGTCAGACACTCCTTCATCGCGTACAGCGGCGACGTCCCGATGTCGCCGTAGACGACGCCGAGCGCGCCCAGCGACACCATCGCGAGCTCCTTGCGGTTCCCGTAATGGGCGCCGTGGGTGGGCACCGACTGCGTCGGGTGTCGGAGCGGGGCGGGGGTCATCACCGCTCGCCTACCCACGAGCGCCACGGCTGCTGCTGCGAAGTATGGAGGCTGAACATGGACGGCGCCGCGCGCTGCGCCCATCCGATATCACATATGGCGCGCGCATGTGGCCGGCACGCTGGCTTGACGGCAGGGGGCGGGGTCGGCTATCGCTGGCCCGCACTCATCCAGGAGATCGGCCGTGAATCTCACCGGTTGGCGTTCGCGTCGTGTTCGTTCGGTCAGTTCGCTGGCGCTCGCCGTTGCGGCGCTCGCGGCGGTGTCGGGTTGCGAGCAGAAGCGCAACACCACCGGCGGTGGCGGCGGGACCGCGACCGGGACCGGCACGGGCGGCACCGTGGCCACCGGGCCGATCCTCATCGGCCACTACGCTTCGATGACGGGCGCCGAGGCCACCTTCGGGCAGTCGACCGATCAGGGCATCCGGCTGGCCATCAAGGAGCGCAACGCCGCGATCGACGCCGGCACGCTCAAGGGCCGCAAGATCACCCTGTCGACCCTCGACGACGCCGGCAAGCCGCAGGACGCCGGTAACGCGGTCACCCGCCTGGTCACCCAGGAAAAGGTGACGGCGCTGCTCGGTGAGGTCGCGTCGGGCCTGTCGATGGTCGGCGGTCAGATCGCCCAGCAGTACAAGGTGCCGATGATCTCGCCGTCGTCGACCAACCCGCAGGTCACCCAGATCGGCGACATGGTCTTCCGGGTCTGCTTCCTCGACGACTTCCAGGGCATGGTCATGGCCAAGTTCGCCCGCGAGGAGCTGAAGGCGCAGAAGGCCGCCATCCTCTTCGATCAGGGCCAGCCCTACTCCAAGGGCCTCGCCGACTACGCCGAGAAGGCGTTCAAGGAGATGGGCGGCACCGTCGTCACTCGCCAGGCCTACGGGTCGAGCGACCCCGACGTCTCGGCCCAGCTCTCGTCGATCAAGGAGGCGAACCCCGACGTGGTGTTCCTGCCCGGCTACTACACCCAGGCGGCCAACATCATGCGCCAGGCCCGCAAGCTCGGGATCACCGCCCCGTTCGTCGGAGGCGACGGCTGGGACTCCGACAAGCTCGAGGAGATCGGCGGCGACGCCGTCCAGGGCAGCTACTACTCCAACCACTACTCACCCGAGGAGGACAGCCCGGTGGTGAAGAACTTCGTGGCCAAGTACAAGGCCGAGTTCGGCTCCCTCCCCGACGGCCTGGCGGCGCTCGGCTACGACGCCGCCAACCTGCTGTTCGTGGCGCTCGACAAGTCGCCGTCGCTGGGCGGCACGGATCTGGCCGCGACCATCGCCGGGATCAAAGACTTCGTCGGTGTGACCGGCACCATCACCATCGACCCCCAGCGCGACGCCTCGAAGTCGGCGGTCGTGGTCAAGGTCGACAAGGGCCGGCGTGTGCCGGTGAAGCGCTACGCGCCCTGATCCGGCGATCGTTCGCGTGATCTCGCCGTGACCAAGTTCGTCCAGGTCTGCCTCAACGGCCTGACCCTCGGCAGCCTCTACGCGCTCATCGCGTTGGGCTACACGCTGGTCTACGGCGTCCTGCGCTTCATCAACTTCGCGCACTCCGACGTGGTGACGATCGGGGCGTGGATGGCGTTCGTGTTCTGCGGCCTGATCGGCTGGCTGGGCACCGACTCGCCGATCTTCGCCATGCCCTTCATCCTGGCCCTGTCGATGGCGGCCTGCGCGCTGCTCGGCTTCACCATCGAGCGCCTGGCCTACCGCCCGCTGCGGCGGGCGCCGCGCCTGAACGTCTTGATCACGGCGATCGGCGTGTCGCTGTTCCTGCAGAACGCCGGGCAGCTCAAGTGGGTGTTCGGGACCCAGCCCCAGGCCATGCCCAAGCTCCTCAGCGAGCAGGCGCTGTTCACCATCGCCAACGTCAAGGTTCCGGTGGTGGACGTGGTCATCGTCGTGCTGGCCTTCGTGCTCCTGGTCTGGCTGCAGTACCTGGTGTTCCGCACCCGGCTGGGCCAGGCCATGCGCGCGGTCTCGTTCGACGAGCGCACCGCGGCGCTGATGGGCATCAACGTCGACTGGGTGGTTTCGATCACCTTCATGATCGGCTCGGCCCTGGCCGCCGCCGGCGGCATGATGTACGGCCTGCGCTACGGCACGCTCCTGCAGACCGCCGACTCGGTGTGGGTGCTGCTGGGGCTCAAGGCCTTCGTCGCCGCGGTGGTGGGCGGCATCGGCAACGTACGCGGCGCGGTCGCGGGGGCCTTCCTGATCGCCTTCGTCGAGATGTTCGGCGCCGCCTACCGTTCGCCGCAGATGCGCGACGTCTACGTGTTCGGCATCCTCATCGCCGTGCTCATCCTCAAGCCCGGTGGTTTGCTCGGCAAGTCGACGGTGGAGAAGGTATGAAGTCGCTCGCCGAGCGCGCGGCCGCGCACAAGCCCAACCTGCTGGCCGTGATCGGTCGCTCGGCGTGGCCGATCGCGCTCGGCTTCATCTTCGCCTACCTGATGCAGACGGTGGTGGCGACCGCGGTCGGCGACTTCTACGGCAAGCTGATGCTCGACGTCGGCATCGCCATCGTGTGCGGCGTGTCGCTCAACTTCGTCAACGGCTACGCCGGCCAGTTCTCGATCGGCCACGCCGGCTTCATGGCGGTCGGTGGCTACGTCGCCGCGGCCATCGTCTTCTACGGCTCGATCAAGCTGTGGGGCTCGCGCGACATCCACGGCGGCTTCCTCGGCCCGGGCGAGCTCCTGCTGGTCGCCGGCTGCCTGATCGGCGGCGCGTTCGCCGCCCTGTTCGGCCTGCTCGTTGGCCTGCCCTCCTTGCGCCTGCGCGGCGACTACCTGGCCATCGTCACCCTCGGCTTCGGCGAGATCGTGCGTGTGATGCTGCAGCAGACCGAGGACGTGGTCATGGACCCGAAGAAGGTCGAGGCCATGAGCCCCCTCGAGCTGTCCGACAACCTCGGCGGCGCGCTCGGCTTCTTCGGAGCGCCGCGCTACCTCGACCCCAAGAACCCGTTCTGGATCTGGCTGTTCGTGGTGCTGGTGCTGCTGGTCGCGTACCGGCTCAAGACCTCGAGCAAGGGCCGCCAGCTCCTGGCCGTGCGCGAGAACGAGGTCGCGGCCGAAGCGGTGGGCGTGCCCACCACGCGGGTGAAGGTCTCGGCGTTCGTCTTGTCGGCGTTCTTCGCCGGCATCGGGGGCGGGCTCTACGCCCACGAGCTGGGCAACAGCCTGCGCCCCGCCGACCTCGGCTTCCAGAAGTCGATCGACCTGGTGATCATCGTCGTCCTCGGCGGCATGGGCTCGATCACCGGCGTCGTGGTGGCGGCGACGGTCCTGACCATCCTGCCCGAGGTGTTCCGCGAGTTCTCCGAGTACCGCATGATCTTCTACGCGCTCGCGCTCATCCTGATGATGATCCTGCGCCCGCAGGGCCTGTTCGGCATCCGCGAGCTGTGGGAGCTGGGGCCGTGGCGCAAGCTCTTCCGCCGGGGGCGGCTGTGACCATGTACGCCCTCGAGGCCGACCAGCTGTCGATCGCGTTTGGCGGTCTCAAGGCGGTGTCGGAGCTGACCCTCAAGGTGCCGGCCCGCGGCCTGCACGGGCTCATCGGTCCCAACGGGGCGGGCAAGACCACGGTGTTCAACCTCCTCACCGGCGTGTACACGCCCGACAGCGGCAGCATCCGGCTCGGCGCGACCAACCTGCTCGGCCTCCGTCCCAATCAGATCGCCCGCGCCGGCCTGGCTCGTACCTTCCAGAACATCCGCCTGTTCGGCGAGCTCGACGTGCTCGACAACGTGCGGGTAGCGGCGGCGGTGCGCGCGCGCTCCGGCCTCATGCGCAGCCTGCTCCGTACCCCGCTGTACCTGGCCGAGGAGCGGGCGATCGTCGAGCGCTCGCGCGAGCTGCTCGACATCCTCGGCATCGCCCACCGCGCCCACGAGCAGGCCAAGAGCCTGCCCTACGGCGATCAGCGGCGGCTCGAGATCGCCCGCGCCCTGGCCACCGAGCCCAAGGTGCTCCTGCTCGACGAGCCGGTGGCCGGCATGAACACGCAGGAGAAGCTGGAGATGCGCAGCCTCATCCAGTCACTGCGCGAGCAGTTCGACGTGGCCATCCTGCTCATCGAGCACGACATGGGCCTGGTCATGGACATCTGCGAGCACATCACCGTGCTCGATCACGGGGTGACCATCGCCACCGGCATCCCCACCGACGTGCAGAACGATCCGGCGGTGATCGAGGCCTACCTGGGCGTGGCCGCAGAGGAGCCGAGCTGATGGCGCTGCTCGAGGTCAGCGGGCTCGAGGTGCGTTACGGCGGCATCCACGCCGTGCGTGGCGTCTCGCTGTCGGGCGAGGAGGGCCAGGTGGTGGCGTTGATCGGCGCCCACGGCGCCGGCACGACCACGACTCTGCGCGCCATCTCGGGCCTGGTGCGGCCGAGCAAGGGCACGGTGCGCTTCGCCGGCAAGGACATCACGTCCATGGCGCCGCACCAGATCGTCGCGCTCGGCCTGTCCCACGCGCCCGAGGGTCGCGGCATCTTCGCCAACCTCACCGTCGACGAGAACCTCCAGCTCGGCCGCTACCTGCGCACCGACAACGCCGCGGTCCACAAGGATCGCGAGCACGCGCTGTCCTTGTTCCCGCGCCTGCGCGAGCGCCTGCAGCAGAACGCCGGCACGCTTTCGGGCGGCGAGCCGCAGATGCTGGCCATCGCCCGAGCGCTGGTGGCCAGGCCACGCCTCCTGCTCCTCGACGAGCCGTCGCTGGGCCTGGCGCCGCAGATCGTCCAGCTCATCTTCAAGATCGTGAAGACCATCGCCAGCGAGGGCACCACGATCCTGCTGGTCGAGCAGAACGCGCACATGGCGCTGAGCGTGGCCCACACCGGCCACGTGCTCGAGGTCGGGACTCTGGTCCACTCGGGGCCGGCCAAGCAGCTCGCCGCCGACGACGCGATCCGCAAGGCGTACCTGGGCGTGCACTGAGAGGGCCTCGGGTCCGGGCCGATGCCGGAGCGGGCATCATCGGCCCATGAGAGGCGGGCTCGTGCGTGTGGGCGCGCGCACGCGCGCAAGGACCCTCGCCGGCCGGCGCCGTGGCGACGTCGCTCCGATCAGCCGTCCGTCGCGGCGTCGACCAGCGTCGGCTTCAGCACGCGCACGAGGTCGGCGGGGGCGAGCTCGACCAGGAAGCCGCGGGCGCCGCCGTTGATGAACATGCGGGGCAGGGTGGCGATCGAGCGCTCCATGTAGATCGGCATGGAGCGGCGCAGGCCGAAGGGCGAGGTGCCGCCCACCTGGTAGCCCGAGTGGCGATCGGCGATCTCGGGCGTGCACGGCGCCACCTGCTTGGTGCCGAGCAGGCGAGCCAGATTCTTGGCCGAGACCTCGCGGTCGCCGTGCATGAGCACGCACAGGGGTGAGCGAGCTTCGTCCTCGAAGATCAAGGTCTTGATGACCTCGCGCTCGTCGACGCCGAGCGCGGCCGCCGAGGCGGCGGTGCCGCCGCGTGGCTCCCAGTCGTAGAGGTGAGGCGTGAAGGCGACGTCGTGCTGGCGCAACGTGCGGATCGCCATGGTGACAGGGTGCCGGTCGCGGGCCACGACGCATGGTACTCACGGAGCCGCTGCGTCAGGTAGAGTGAGGGAAGCGACCGCGATGGCGACAGCAGAACCAGCGCCCCAGCATCATCCGTCCGAGCACGCCCACCATCACGACTTCGCTGTGATGCTCGAGCGCGGTGAACGGCGGACGCGCTGGGTCGTGGCCGTGACCCTGGTGATGATGGTGGGCGAGCTGGTCGCCGGCTACATGACCGGCTCGCTGGCGCTGACCGCCGACGGCTGGCACATGGCCACCCACGCCGGCGCGCTCGGGCTGGCGCTGTTCGCGTACTGGTTCGCCCGAACCCGCGCCGGCTCGCGACGGTTCACGTTCGGGACCGGCAAGGTGTACGCGCTCGCCGGGTACACCAGTGGCGTCGGGCTGGGCGTGATCGCGCTGTGGATGGCGATCGAGGCCGGGTTCCGCCTGCGGGACCATCCGCACGTCGACTTCCTCGACGCGTTGCCGATCGCGGTGCTGGGGCTGGTGGTGAATCTGGTCTGCGCGGCGTTGCTGGGCGGAGGGCATGGTCATGCCCATGGAGAAGAGAAGAAGACCGGGCACGGGCACGGGCACGAACACCACGGGCACGGGCACGAACACCACGGGCACGGGCACGAACACCACGGGCACGACGAAGCGCTGACGGATCACAACCTGCGCGCCGCCTACTTCCACGTGCTCGCTGACGCGCTCACCAGCGTGCTGGCGATCGTCGCCCTGCTCGGCGGTCAGTACCTCGGAATCTGGTGGATGGACCCCGCGATGGGTTTCCTCGGCGGCGCGCTCATCGCGCGCTGGTCGGTCGGGCTTTGCCGGGACGCGGCCGCGCAGCTCGTCGATGCCGTCCCCACCACCGACCTGGCCCAGCAGATCGAGCAGCACCTGTCGGCCCTCGACGATGTGCACGTCGCCGATCTCCACATCTGGGAGCTGGCACCCGGCAAGCGGGGCTGCATCGTGTCGCTGGTCAGCGCCCGCCCGCGGGACGTCGACTTCTACCGAAAGGAGATCCTGGGCGTCGTCCGCCTGGCCCACCTGACGGTCGAGGTGCACGGCTGCGAGCGCGGACATGATCGCGATTCGATCCGTGCGTGATCACTTGTGATCGTGTCTGTGGGGCGTGGTCGTACATCCCGGCACAAGCGCCCACCGGCGAGACCCGCGATCGCAGTGCGTGTCAGCCAAAGTTCGTGCGAGGTCCGCCGCATCGCGTGATACGACGCCGGTCGGTCGGGGGACCGTGGCCACGTTCTTCTGGAGGTAATCATGGCGACCAAGACGGAGAACACCGCCGTCAACCGGCTGATCGAGCAGGCGCACACGCGGACGCTGGACGCAGACGACGCGCTCTTCTCGAGTCCGCCGTCACGCAAGATGCTTCCGCGTCCGTTCCCTGGTCGCATCGACGTGTCCGCCGATCCGCCGGCGCCGCTGCCGCGCAACCGCATCCCGGCGTCGACGCAGACCCACCTCGCCGCCGCGCCGCCCGCGCCGCGTCTGGCCGATCTCGAGGATTCGGGGCTGCTCCAGGTCGACGACGACGACGACATGCCCGTGACCGTGTCCGAGGAGCCGATCCGCCCGATCGCGGCGCGGCCGTCGGCGCTCGGCGCCGTCCCCGGGCTCGACGAGGCCGCCTGGTACGAGGAGAGCATCGGCGTCGATCGCCTCGACGAGGCCTCGCTCGGCACCCGCGTCGTCGCTCGCCCCAACCGCGCGCGCTCGATGCTGTGGCTGTCGGCGGCCTTTGCCGCTGGCCTGGTCGCCACCGCGGTCGTGGCGTGGCCCGGCCGCTCGGCGACCGTGCCCAAGGCTGCGGCGCCGGCCGTCATCGCCAGGCAGCCCGCAGCCACCGTGGTCGCTCCCGCCGTGGCACCGACGGTCGTGGCCGTCGAGGCTGCGCCCGCGGTCGTGGAGCCTGCGGTCGTGGAGCCCGCGGTCGTCGAGCCCGCGGTCGTGGAGCCCGCGGTCGTGGAGCCCGCGGTCGTGGAGCCCGCGATCGTGGAGCCCGCGGTCGTCGAGCCGGCCGTGCCGGTGCCGGTGACGGTCGCCCTCGACTCCGAGCCGAGGGGGGCCACCGTCCTTCTCGTCGACGGGAGCACCACGGTGACCCTGGGCGTCACCCCGCTCGCGCACCCGCTCGAGCCGACGCGCAGCTACGAGCTCATGTTCACGCTCGCCGGGCACAAGTCGGCGCTGGTGTCGGTCGATCCCGGCGCCTCGGCGCGCGTCTCGGTGGACATGAAGAGCGCCACGGTGGCGATGGAGCCCGCCGTCGCGAAGGCTGCGCCCAGGGCCGCGCCCGCGGTCGCGAAGGTCGTGGCCCCGAGGGGGGCGAAGGTCGAGCCGCGCAAGGCCGAGCCCAAGGCCAAGCCTGCGCCCAAGGCCGCGCCGCGGGTCACCAAGGCCGAGCCGGTGAAGCCCGCCGCCGGTGGTAAGGGCGGCGTGCTCATGCTCGGCGCCAAGCCGCCGTGCGACATCTTCATCGACGGAAAGGCCACCGGCCTGAAGACGCCCCAGCGCGCGATCAAGGTCTCGCCCGGGCCGCACAAGGTGACCCTGGTGAATCGCGAGAACCGGATCACCGAGACCTTCACGATCGACGTGAAGGCCGGCGTGCCGACCAAGATCGTCAAGGACCTCACGAAGCGCATGAAGTGATCCCCGCTGGCGCCCAACGAGGCGCTGCGCGCGTAGAATGAACGGCGATGGCCGACCCCGAGGCCGACCCTCCCACCGAGGTGCCTGCCGCCGGCAGTGCGGCGATGAACGCCGCCGATCCGCTGGCGATGGTGGTGTCGTTCGATTTCGCCCACAAGCGGGACCCGATCATCCCGGTCGGCGAGGCCAAGGCCCACATGGCCGACGGCAAGTTCGTGTGGATCGACATCGACGTCGCCCGCGTCGACGAAGCCCGCAAGCTGCTCACCGATCTCGGTCTGGTCGCGCCCGAGATCGTCGAGGATGCGCTCACCCGCGAGCCGGCGACCCAGATCGCCCGCTACGACGACTACGTCCACCTGGTGATGTCGGGCTGCCGCCTGGCCGGCCACAAGTTCGACCTCGAGCGCGTCGACGCGATCATGGGCGCCCGGTTCCTGCTCACGCTCCACCGAGGTCAGCCGGTCTTCCTCGAGAGTGTGCGCAAGAGCTACCACGCCGACTTCGTTCGTTTCGCCCAGAGCCCGAGCTTCATGCTCTACGAGCTCTGGGACCATCTCATCGACAACTACCTCGCGATCCACAAGGCATTCGAGGAGCGCGTCGAGGAGGTGCAGCGCACCCTCATCGGCGATGTCGACGAGCGCGTCTTCGGCGAGGCCTCGGAGCTGGGCTCCGACCTCCTGCACCTGCGCAAGATCGTGCTGCCAGCGCGCGCGGTGCTCACCGAGCTCTCGACCCGCAAGTCGCCCTTCGTCAGCGAGGCGACCCAGCCCTTCCTCGGCAACATGGTCGGAACCATCGAGCGCGTGCTCCAGGACGTGCTGGTGGATCGCGACATCCTTTCGGGCGCGCTCAACAACTACATGTCCATGGTGGCGCACCAGACCAACAAGGTCATGGGCAAGCTCACCGTGGTCAGCTTCATCTTCCTGCCCCTGACCTTCCTGTGCGGCGTCTATGGGATGAACTTCGACTACATCCCGGAGACCAAGTGGGGCTGGGGGTACGGCGCCTTCTGGATCGTTGCGGGGGTGGTCGCGGGAACCACGGTGGCAGTGATGCGCAAGATCAAGCTGCTTTGATCGGCAGGCGCGTCGGTCTGCTACGTTCGGGGTCATGGTGCGTCGTGACGACGACGGAAGCCTCGGCCGCGAAGCTGCCGGGAACCCGGCGTCATGCTGTGATGATCCAGCGGGTGCACGTCCCGTCCCGGTAAGCGGTGACGCGCCGGGTCGCAGGCTCCCGGCGTCGAGAGAGATCCCGGCGTCCGAAGCGGAGCGTCGAAAGCCCGAGTCGCGAAGGCGCAGCGGGGAGCAAGCACGCGGGCCGCAACATGAAGTGAAGCCTGCAGCCTGGTCAGGACTACGATCCGAGGGCCGAGCCGCTCATGTCACGGCGAAAGCAACACCGACGACGCGAGACACCGATCGCGACGGCGGCCTCGGCGGGGTACGGGGAGCAGCACGCGTGCAACGATCGGTGCGGAACACGAGAGTTCCGTCTGTGCCGCCGTCGTCACGGCAAGGTGGCTCGTATGAGCCCACGGCGAAGTCGAGCGTCGCGCAGCGGAAGTCCGAGGGGATCGTAGCACCGACGAGGATCGCGACGAATCACGCGATCGCCTTCTTCGGCAACATCGATCACGTCGCGCTGATGTCGCTGCTCGCGCGGCGGATCAGCGACCGGCGGGTTCTCAAGTCGCACGAGCTGGGTGGCTCCGTTGCGTATCCGGAGGCTGTGTAATGCCGCATCACGTCCGCAAACGACCGCCCGAAACCCGTGTGCGGGAAATCCGCCCGCACGGTTTGAAAGAGATCCTTGCTGAAACCCACCGCGCGGTGGGGGAAGGTTAGGTTCAACCAATGGACTATCGCAACGCTGGGGGCACACAGGGTGGGACGGGGCTGTTTGTCGTCGGGCTGGCCCTGTTCTCCGTCGGGATCTACCTGCTGTTCCAGCAGATCGACGTGCACGGCGGCTACTGGCGCTGGGGCGTCGGCAACGAGACCACCTTCGGGCTCACGCTCATCCCGCTCCTGGTCGGGATCGGCGTCCTGTTCTATGACGGCAGCTCGAAGGTGGGCTGGGCCCTGGCGGGCCTGGGGCTGCTCATCATCGTGGCCGGCATCATCGCCAACATGCAGATCCACTGGCGGCGCACGACGCTCTTCAACGCTCTTCTCATCCTGGCCATGGTCGCCGGCGGGCTCGGCATGATGGCGCGCTCGCTGCGAGCTGGCGGCGGCGGCGGTGACGACGATGGCGGTGGCCGCCGCCGTCGCGAGCCCGAGCAGGAATGACCTCACGCGCCGTCACGTTCGACGCCGGGCAGACGCTGGTCGAGCTCGACACCGCGATGCTGGCCGCGCGGCTGGCCGAGCGCGGTGTACAGGTCGGCGCGGACGCCCTGGTCGCGGCCCAGCCGGCGGCCTGGCGGCGCTACGACGAGATCGTCAAGCAAGGCGGCCACGAGACGCCGTGGCAGGTGTTCATGGCCAGCCTGCTTGCAGGCGCCGGCGTGGCCGAGGACGCGACGCCCGCGCTGGCGGCGTGGCTGTGGGACGAGCAGCCGCGCCGGAACCTGTGGCGGCGGCCGATCGCCGGCATGTTCGAGCTCGCCGCCGAGCTGGCGGCGCGCGGCATCCCGGTCGGCATCCTGTCCAACTCCGAGGGCCGGCTGGCCGAGCTGATCGACGAGATCGGCTGGCGCGCGCCGTTCACGGTGATCGTCGACTCCGGCCGCGTGGGCGTGGCCAAGCCCGACCGCGCCATCTTCGACCACGCCGCGCGCGCCCTGGGGGTGGCGCCGGCGGAGGTCGTGCACATCGGTGACTCGCGCAGCGCCGACATCGACGGTGCGCGCGCGGCCGGGATGCGCGCCATCTGGTTCGGCGAGGCGGCGCGGCCCACCGGCGACGACGGCGTCGCGGTGGCCGCCGATGCCGGCGCCGTGCGCGCCGCGCTGGTACGCTGGGGGCTCGGATGATCTCGCTGGCCTTCGCCCTGGCCGTGACCCTGGGAGCGGCCGAGGCCGGCGCGGTCGAGGCTGCGCCCGCGGTCGATCGCGCCGAGCAGGCAGCGCGCGAGGTCCTCGACCGCCGCTACCAGCGCGAGCTGCCGATCGAGCAGTTCGGGCGTGATCCCGATCGGGCCAAGGGCGGCAAGCCGCGGCAGGCCCCGGGCCGCGCCAAGCGCGCGCCCGATCGGGCCAAGGACCGCGAGCGCGATCAGGAGCAGGTCGCGTCGCCGATGGCGATGGTCATGCGCTTGATCATCTACGGCGTGCTGGCGGTGGCGGTGGTGATGCTGCTCATGTATCTGTTCCGCGATCTTCGGCGCGGCACCGACAAGGTCGGGCTCGAGGGCGACGAGGTGCCGCAGCCCACCGTCGACGAGGACGTGCTGGCCCGCCCGGTCGGTGACGCCGACGAGCTGGCCCGGGCCGGGCGCTACGCCGACGCCATCCACACCTTGCTCCTGCGCACGTTGATCGAGCTGGTGCGGGCGACTCGCACGAGGGTGCCGTCGTCACTGACCAGCCGCGAGATCCTGGAGCGCGTGCCGCTGGTGCCGCCGGCGCGCACCGCGCTGCACGCGCTGGTCGGTGCCGTCGAGCTGTCCTATTTCGGCGACGACGTGCCCGGCGCGGCCGACTACGAGCGCTGCCGCAGCGAGTTCCAGCGCTTCGCCGACGCCTACCGAGGTGCCGCGTGACCGCCGGTTCGAGCGCGGCCGCGCCCCAGGACGCGGCCTTCTCGCGCACCGCGGCGACGCTGGTGGCGGCGGCGATCGGCCTGTCGCTGCTGGGCGCCATCCTGCTCACCGTCTTCCTCGACGACATCACTGGCCGCCCGTCGGCGTCGTCGGACGGCTACTCGGTGTCGGCCATCGGCCATCACGCCCTGGTCGAGACCCTGCAGGAGCTCGACATCCCGGTCGTGGTCAGCCGCCATGGCTCGGGCGCCAAGGCCAAGGACGGCGTCCTCATCATCGCCGAGCCGGTGGTGCCGGCCGATGACGACGAGGCCGCCCAGAAGTTCCACGACCTGGTGACGTCGGCGAAGACGACCCTGGTGGTCCTGCCCAAGTGGTACGGCACCCCCAAATCGGACAACCGCCGCTGGCTGAGCGGCGTCGCCTTGCTCGACGAGGCCGAGGTCGAGACCGCGCTGCGTGCCCTGGGCTCGGGCGGTACCGTGGTCCGAACCGTCCCCGAACCGGTCGAGTTCGACACGCTCGATCTGGGCACACCCGACCTTCGCCTCGCCGAGGGCCTCGAGATCGCTCAGCTCACCACCGGTGAGGTCAACACGATGCACCGCCTGGGCGGCCGTGGCCTGCTACTCGAGCTCTACGTCGAGGACACCACGGTCTACGTCCTCACCGATCCCGACGTGCTCAACAACGCCGGCCTGGCCCGCCGCGGCAACGCCCGCTTCGCGGTGGCGCTGATCGAGGAGCTGCGCGCCGGCGGCCCGGTGGTGATCGACGAGACCTTGCACGGCTTCGCCGAGGAGCCGAGCCTGTGGAAGGCGATGTTCCGCTTCCCGCTGTCGCTGATCACGTTGCACGTGGCGCTCCTGGTCCTGATCGTGGTCTGGGCCGGGCTGGGCCGCTTCGGCCCGGCCAGGAGTGCGCCGCCGCCGCTCGCCGCCGGCAAGGAGTACCTGGTGCGCAACACCGCCGCGCTCCTGCGCGTGGCCGGCCACCATAGCCACGCCCTCGAGCGCTACTTCTCGTCGGCGGTGGAGGCGGTGCGGGTCGAGCTGCACGCGCCGCGCGATCTCGCCACCGTCGACCTGCCGGCGTGGCTCGAGCGCATCCGCGTTGCCCGCGGCGGAACCGTCCCGTATGTCGAGCTGCGTGATCAGGTCGCCGAGGCCGTCCGCAGCAGCAACGCACGCGCGGTGCTGGCCGCGGCCGACCGCGTCCATCGCTGGCGCGTGGAGATGACCCATGGACCTCAACACCATTCGTGAAACCGCGGTCGCCCTGCGCGGCCAGATCCATCGCGTCGTGATCGGACAGGATCACGCGATCGACCTCCTGCTGACCTCCTTGCTCAGCGAAGGGCACATCCTGTTCGAAGGCGTGCCCGGCACGGCCAAGACCTTGCTCGCGCGCTCGTTCGCCGCCGCGTTGAAGCTGAATTTCGGCCGGGTGCAGTTCACGCCCGACCTCATGCCCGGCGACATCATTGGCACCAACCTCTTCAACTTCCAGACCGGGCGTTTCACCCTGACCAAGGGCCCGATCTTCACCGACCTGCTCCTGGCCGACGAGATCAACCGCACGCC
>SXGT01107422.1_pt1 | contig 14310 bp, 16 predicted proteins | sample 3176221 | NCBI WGS metagenome assembly SXGT01 (sample SAMN11356862, study PRJNA531348) | freshwater metagenome | isolation source: freshwater sample F1-120 | place: China: Fuxian Lake, Yuxi | collected 2017-12-25
CGGGCTCGCCGCCGACCCCAACATCCTGCTCATGGACGAGCCCTTCGGAGCCGTCGACCCCATCGTGCGCGACGAGCTGCAGGCCGAGCTGCTGCGCCTGCAGCGCGAGCTCGGCAAGACGATCGTGGTCGTCACCCACGACGTCGACGAGGCGTTCCTGCTCGGTGACCAGGTCGTCATCCTGAAGAAGGGCGGCGAGGTGGCGCAGGTCGGCACGCCCGCCGACATCCTCGCGGACCCCGCCGACGAGTTCGTCGCCAGCTTCGTCGGGCTCGACAAGGGCCAGCGCGAGCTGCGACTGGAGGAGCGCGACGGGCGCACCGTCGTGCTCGACGGGTCCGGCAAGCCCACCGGCGTCCTCGCCGACGCCGCGGACACGCCGGCCAGGGGCCAGGGGGCGGGCAGCGCGTGACCTGGGCCTGGGACAACCGCTCGGTCGTCATCGACCTCTTCCTCGTGCACGCCTGGTTGAGCGTCGTGCCGATCGTCGTCGGGTTCGTCCTGGCGGTGCCCGTCGGGTGGTACGCCAGCCGTCACCCCCGGCTGCGCGGCGTCCTGCTCAGCGGCGGCAGCATCCTCTACACGATCCCGTCCCTTCCGCTGTTCGTGCTGCTGCCCGGCATCATCGGCACGGGCTTCCTCGACCCGCTCAACGTCATCATCGCCTTGAGCATCTACGCCTTCGCGATCATGGTGCGCACGGCCGCAGACGCGTTCACGGCCGTCTCTCCGGCGGTCCTCGACGCCGCCACGGCCACCGGGTACTCCTCCGCGCAGCGAGGATTCTTCGTCGAGCTGCCGTTGGCCGGCCCCGTGCTGCTCGCCGGGATCCGCGTCGTCAGCGTCAGCACCATCAGCCTCGTCACGGTGGGCGCCCTCATCGGCGTGCGCAACCTCGGCTCGCTGTTCACCAGCGGCTACCGGCGCGACTTCACCACCGAGATCCTCGTCGGCGTCGTCGCGGTCGTCCTGCTCGCCCTGCTCCTCGACGCGTTGCTCGTCCTCCTCGGCCGCGTGCTGATGCCGTGGTCGGTGGACGGCCCCGGCGCCGTCGGCCGGTTCTGGAGCCGCCTCGCCCGGCGGGGACCGGACGTGCCGGCAGGGGTCGCGGCGGGAGGAGGTCGCTCATGAGCGTCGTCACCGACACCGTCGACTGGCTCCTCGACGCCGACCACTGGTCCGGCGGGGGCGGCGTCCCCACGCGGGTGCTGGAGCACCTGGGGTACACGGGACTCACGATGCTGGGCGCGGCTGCCGTGGCCATCCCGCTCGGCCTGTACATCGGGCACACCGGGCGCTTCCGCTCGGCGGCCATCGGACTGACCGGTGCCCTGCGCGCTCTCCCCACCCTCGGCGTGCTCACCTGGGTCACCCTCCTGCTCGGGCTCGGTCTCACCGCCCCGATCCTCGCCCTCGTGCTGCTGGCCGTCCCGCCGCTGCTGGCCGGCATCTACTCCGGGGTGGAGTCCGTCGACGCCCAGACCGTCGACGCGGCCCGCGCGCAGGGCATGACGGAGTGGCAGATCCTGCGCCGCGTGGAGGTCCCCATCGGCCTGCCGCTCATGATCGGCGGCCTGCGCAGCGCGACACTGCAGGTGGTGGCCACGGCCACGGTCGCCGCCTACGTGAGCCTCGGCGGCCTCGGCCGCTACATCTTCGACGGCCAGGCGCGCCGCGACTACCCCGAGATGGCCGCCGGCGCGGTCCTCGTCGTGGCGCTCGCCCTCGTCCTCGACGGGTTGTTCGCCCTCGCGCAGGCCGGCGCACAGCGCTCCGCGCGTCCGAGCGAGCACCGGTCCGCCGCCACCTCACCGACGTCCTCATCCCCCACCACCTAGGAGTGTCCATGTCCGTCTTCACCCGCCGCCGTGCCGCCGTCGCCGGCGCCGCCCTGGCCGCCGTCGTCCTGGCCGCCTGCGGAGGCGATCCCACGGAGGGCGACGCCGACACCATCACCGTCGGCTCGGCCGGATTCAACGAGAACGAGATCATCGCCGAGATCTACGCCCAGGCGCTCGAGGCCGAGGGCTACGACGTGCAGCGCCAGATGCAGATCGGCGCGCGCGAGGCGTACGTCCCCGCGCTCGAGAACGGCGAGATCGACCTCATCCCCGAGTACACCGGCAACCTCCTGCTGTTCTTCGACGGCGAGTCCACCGCCACCACCGCCGAGGAGGTCGACGAGGCCCTCGACGGCGCCTTGCCCGAGGGGCTGGAGGTCCTCGAGGAGTCACCCGCCGAGAACAAGGACTCCTACAACGTGACGCGCGAGCTGTCCGAGAGCGAGGGCATCACCTCCATCGGCGACCTCGCGAACCTCGGCACCGTCCGCGTCGGTGGCAACCCCGAGTTCGAGACCCGTTCCTACGGCGTGCCCGGACTGCAGGACGTGTACGGCGTCGAGGACGTCGAGTTCGTCTCCATCAGCGACAGCGGCGGCCCCGCCACCGTGAACGCGCTGCTCGACGGCGACGTCGACGTCGCGAACATCTACTCCACGACCCCGTCGATCGTCGCCAACGACCTGGTGACCCTCGAGGATCCGGAGAACCTCATCGCCGCGCAGAACGTCGTGCCGCTCATCAACGAGGAGAAGGCCACCGACGAGGTCGAGGACATCCTCGACCGCATCTCCGCGGAGCTGACGACCGAGGACCTGCTCGCCCTGAACGAGCGCGTCGACGGCGACGAGAAGGCCGCCCCCGCCACTGCCGCCGAGGACTGGCTGGAGGAGAAGGGCCTGATCTGAAACGAGGCGAGGCGTGGCGGCAGGCCGCGTCGGCTCCGCCCCGCCGCCGCTTCGCCTAGGCGTCGGTGAGCGACGACGCCAGCAGGGTCACGAACGCGTCGACGTCGTCGGCGGTGGTGTCCCACGCCGTCATCCAGCGCACCTCACCCCGAGCGGCGTCCCAGTCGTAGAACGCGAACCTCTCGCGGACGCGATCGGCCACCTCGCGGGGCAGCCGGGCGAGGACCGCGTTGGCCTCCGTCGGCTGGCTGAAGGTCACGGCGTCGGAACCGAGAGCCTCGACCCCGGCGCGTAGCCGGGCCGCCATCGCGTTGGCGTGCGCTCCGTTGCGGACGCCGAGGTCGTCCTCGAACAGCGCCAGCACCTGCGCCGAGACGAACCGCATCTTGCTGGCCAGCTGCATGGTGCGCTTGCGCAGGTACGGCAGTCCGTCGAAGCGCGACGGGTCGAGCACGACGACGAGCTCGGCCGCCAGGGCACCGATCTTGGTGCCGCCCAGGCTGACGACGTCGACGCCGACGTCCGTCGTCAGGGACCGCAGGGGGACGCCGAGCGCCGCCGCGGCGTTCCACAGGCGTGAGCCGTCCAGGTGCACGCCGAGCCCCCGCGCGTGCGCACGCTCGGCGACGGCACCGATCTCGTCGGCGGTGTAGACCGTCCCGAGCTCGGTGCTCTGGGTGATGCTCACGGCCAGCGGCTGCGCACGGTGCTCGTTGCCGTGCCCCCACGCCTCGGCATCGACGAGCTCGGGCGTGAGCCGGCCGTCCGGCGTGGGCACGGTCAGCAGCTTGAGCCCGGCGACCTGCTCGGGTGCGCCGCCCTCGTCGTTGTGCAGGTGCGCCGACGACGCCGTCACGACCGCGCCCCACCGTGGCGTCATGGCGGCGAGGGCGAGCACGTTGGCACCCGTGCCGTTGAACACCCCGAACGCCTCCGCCCGAGGACCGAAGTGCTCCCGCACGACGTCCTGCAGTCGCGCGGTGTAGGCGTCGGCCCCGTAGGCCGCCTGGTGGCCGCCGTCGGCGGTGCCGATGGCCGCGAGGACGTCGGGGTGGATGCCGGCGTGGTTGTCGCTGGCGAACCCGCGACGCGCCGGGTCGTGGAGGGTCTCGATGCTCACCGGGTCATGGTGCCAGGGGCACCGTGGGGCAGAGGTGGTGGTCGCGCCACGGCGAGCCTCGGTCGTTCATCGCCGGCGTATCGGGACCTCGGTGGACGGGATCTCGCGACCGCGGAGCAGTACTACCGCGTGCGCAGGGCTGCGGTGGCGAGCTCGGTGATGCCGTCGACGGGCGAGATCTGCGCGCGGAAGCCGAGCCCGTCGGCGGCGGCCTGCGGGGAGGCGACGACGTGGCGGACGTCGAAGGCCCGGTAGTCGCCGGTGGTCACCGGCTCACCCGCGCCCGCGGCGGCCGAGAGCGTCGCCGCCATCTCACCGATCGTGAACGGGGTGCCCGAGGCGACGTTGTACGGCGTGAGGCCCTGCGGGTGGTCCGCGACCTGCTCGATCGCGAGGACGTTGGCGAGAGCGATGTCGCGGACGTGCACGAAGTCGCGCATCTGCTGACCGTCCTCGAAGACCCGAGGCACCTCGCCACGGGCCAGCGCCGAGCGGAAGATCGCCGCGACCCCGGAGTAGGGGGTGTCCGCGGGCATGCCCGGTCCGTAGACGTTGTGGTAGCGAAGGGCGACGGCCCGTGCGCCCTCGAGGGTGCACCATGCGCTCGCGAAGTGCTCCTGCGCCACCTTCGACGCGGCGTAGCTCGTGCGTGGCAGGAACGGGGTGTCCTCGTCGATCAGGCGCCACGTGATCTCACCACCGCACCGCGGGCAGCGCGGGTCGTAGCGGCCGGCGGCGAGGTCCTCCTCGCGACGCACGGCCGGGGGGACGTCGCCGTGCTCGGGGCAGTCGTAGCGGCCGTCGCCGTAGACCACCATCGACGACGCGAGCACGAGCCGGTCGAGCCCGACACGCGCCATCGCGGCGAGCAGGCGCGCCGTCGCGGCGTCGTTGTGCTCGGCGTACGCGGGCAGGTCCTGCGCGTCGACGCCGTTGCCCACCATGGCCGCCTGGTGGCAGACGACGTCGATGCCCTCCAGGTGCGGGTCGATCGTGGCGGTGCGCAGGTCGGCGTCGATGATGTCGGGGTCGCGGGGGGCGTCGGGCCCGTGCGCGGCGTCGAGCCACATGTCGAGCCCGACGACCTCGTGCCCGCGCTCGCGCGCGACGTCGGCCACGTGCCCGGCGATGAAGCCGGCAGCCCCGGTGAGCAGGATCCTCACGGCAGCGTCACCGGCAGGTCCATCCCGTCGACGGCCGACGAGCAGGCACACGTGCGGCCCTCGGGCGTGCTGGGCGCCAGGCCGGCGACGATGCCGCGCAGCGAGGAGCGCAGGACCTCGGTGTACTCGCCGAAGACCTTGAAGACGTCGGCCTGGTTGACCGCGCCGCCGGCGTCGACGCCCGCGTCGTGGTCGGTCACGAGGGCGACGGCGGCGTAGCAGAGCGCGAGCTCGCGGGCCAGGACCGCCTCCGGGTGGCCGGTCATGTTGACCAACGACCAGCCCTGCTCGGCATACCAGCGCGACTCCGCGCGCGTGCTGAACCGGGGCCCGTCGACGACGACCATCGCGCCGCCGTCGGTGGGGGAGTGCTCGGACAACCCGCCGAGGAGGTCACCCCGCAGCCGGTCGCAGTACGGGTCGGCGAAGGAGATGTGGCACGCACCGGAGTCGAAGTAGGTCTGGGTGCGACCGGTGGTGCGGTCGACGAGCTGGTCCGGCACGACGAAGCTGCCGGGTCCGAGCTCGGGTCTCAGGCTGCCGACCGCGCACGGCGCGAGGACCTGACGGACGCCGAGGCTGCGCAGCGCCCACAGGTTCGCCCGGTAGGGCACCGTGTGGGCCGGGAAGTCGTGGTGGCGCCCGTGCCGCGGGAGGAAGGCGACGCGCCGCCCCTCCACCGTGCCCACGACGATCGGCGCGGACGGCGAGCCGTACGGCGTCTCGACGTCGACGGTCTCGGCGTCGTCGAGGAAGGTGTAGAAGCCGGATCCGCCGATGACGGCGACGTCGGGTCGTTCACTCACGCTGTTCCTCCGGGCGTTGGGAGCCGTTCACCTGCCCACCCTGGCAGGAAGTGTGACGATGTGCCTCATGAGGCTGCCGCGTGTCGAGGACATCGAGTCCAGGCTGACCGGACCCCGCACGGCCTCGCGCCTGGGGCTGTGGCTCGGTGCGGCGTTCGGCATCTGCTTCCTCACCGGCATCTGGAGCCACCTGCAGCAGGACACTCCCGGATGGTTGAGCATCCCGACGTCCCCGGCGTCGCTGTACCGCGTCACGCAGGGCCTGCACGTGGCGACCGGCGTGGCGACGATCCCGCTGCTGCTGGCCAAGCTGTGGGCCGTGTTCCCGCGCCTGCTGGTGCGGCCGCCGCGCGGTGCGCGTCGCCTCCTGCTGCACGCTCTGGAGCGAGGGTCGATCGCCGTGCTCGTCGCATCGGCCATCTTCATGCTCGTCAGCGGGTCGCTCAACGTCGTCCAGTGGTACCCGTGGGAGTTCAGCTTCCGCGCCACCCACTACGCGGTCGCGTGGGTCGCGACCGGCTCGCTCGTGCTGCACGTCGCCGTCAAGCTGCCGGTGATCCGCGCGGCGCTCGCCGGCCCCGAGCCGGCGTCGGAGGGCCTCGACCGTCGCACGGTCGTCACGGCGACCCTGGCCGCCTCCGTCGCCACGACCGTGCTCACCGTCGGCCAGAGCGTCACGCCCCTGCGGCGCGTGTCCGTGCTGGGGGTGCGCGACGGCGAGGGCCCGCAGGACCTGCCGGTCAACCGCACGGCCCGCCAGGCCGATGCCGTCGGGCCGGCGCTGGACCCCGAGTGGCAGCTGACGGTCGCGCACGCCGGCCAGGAGCGGACCTTCAGTCGCGACGACCTCCTCGCCCTCCCGCAGGTGCAGGAGCGGCTGCCGATCGCGTGCGTCGAGGGGTGGAGCCGCTCGGCGGACTGGTCAGGGGTGCGGGTGCGGGACCTGCTCGACGCCGTCGGCGCACCGCTCGACGTCGACGTGCGCGTCGAGTCACTGCAGCGGCGCGGGGCCTTCGCGACATCGATCCTGCCGTCGCAGTTCTGCGCCGATCCGCGCACCCTGCTCGCCCTCGACCTCAACGGGTCGACGCTCGCGCTCGACCACGGCTACCCGTGCCGGATCATCGCCCCGAACCGTCCGGGCGTCCTGCAGACGAAGTGGGTCACCCGGCTGGAGACGCTCGCATGACGGCGCTCCGGTGGACGGCGGGAGCCGCGGGACTCGTCATGATCGGCGTGGGCGTGTGGAGCATGCGCGAGCTCGACACGGACCAGCTGGTCTCGATGCTGGTGTGGCTGGCCGGGGGCGTCGTCGGACACGACCTGCTGCTCGCGCCGCTCACGCTCGGCGTCCTGCTCCTCGGGGCGCGGCTCCTGCCCGTACGCGCTCGCCCGGCGGCCGTCGTCGGGCTGATCGTGTGGGGCGCGGTCACGATCGCCACGGCGAACGTCCTGCTCGGGGTGGGCGGGCGCCCGGACAACCCGACGTTGCTGAACCGGCCGTACCTCGGCTGGTGGCTGGTCCTGACCGTCGTCTGGTGGGCCGCCGTCGCCGCGGTGGCGTGGTGGTCGGTGCGTCGCGGTCGGGCGCTCAGGGACGCTTGACCAGCACGGCCGCGTGACGGCCACCGGACTCGCGAGAGGCCTCGAGGTCGAATCCGGCCGTCTCGCCGAGCCCGGCGATGGCGTCGGCGCCGACGACCGACCACGAGAAGTCGGGGGTCAGCTCCTGGCCGACCTGCAGCCGCAGGCGCTCGGTGACGACACCGACGCCATGACGGGCCACCTCGACGACGACGCGTCCGCCGGGACGCAGGAGGTCGCCGACGCGGCGCAGCAGCGTGACGGGGTCACCGCCGATGCCGATGTTGCCGTCGGCGAGCAGCGCCCGGTCCCAGTGTCCGACGTCCTCGAGGCCGCCGATGATGTCGCCCTGGACGGCCTGGGCCCCGCGGTCGCGGGTCTGACGCACCGCCTCGCCGGAGATGTCGATGCCGAGCGAACGGATGCCGCGCGCCGACAGGGCCGCGACGAGGCGACCGGGGCCGCAGCCGACGTCGACGGTCTCGTCGTGGACGTCGTCGAGGAAGAGCCGGTGGTCGTCGAGGTCCGGCGGCTGCTGCCAGCGGTCCACCGCGAGAGGCTTCGTGCGCCCGTCGGACTGAAGGAGCCAGCAGCCGATACCGGCGAACGCAGCGTCCATGGCGTCGGTCGTGGACACCACGACCACCGTCTCGACCGTCATCGCGGCACCGCCTCCCGAACGACGGCCGACGCCCGGAGGTGAACGAAGGCCGACGCGATCATGAACGCATCCTGCCACTCGTCGACATCGCGTGCCTGTCGGACGAGGGCGACGGGGGTGGGCAGGACGGCCTCGGTGTCGCGGCCCGTGTGCGACGTCGACATGGGGACGTCGGCGAGCGGGCGGGCGTCCTCGGCGGTCCTGAGGGCCAGCAGCCACCAGCCGCCGTCCTCGGCGTGTCCGAGCACGGCCGGGTGGTCCGCCAGGAGCTCACCGGCCTCGCGCAGCTGTTCTGCGGTGACCTGGGGCGTGTCCATGCCGACCTGCACGACCCCGTGACCTGCGTCGGCGTCGGCGTGGGCGTGGACGAGCCGCTCGCCGAAGTCGTCGCCGCGCTGCTGCACGACCTCGACGTCGGCCAGTGCCTCGCGCAGCTCCTGCGCGCGGGCGGCGGCGGCGAGGTCGCCGGTCATGGAGACGACGACGCGCCATCCGGTCGCGCGGGCCGCGTCGAGCGTGTCGAGCAGGGCCGCCGCCGCGAACTCGGCAGCACGCTCGTCGCCGACGTGGGCCGCGAGCCGCGTCTTGGCGAGCCCCGGCACCGGCGCCTTGGCCACGACGAGGACGGTGGGCGCGATCATCGGACGCGCTCCGAGCGGACGTCACGCAGGACCCGGCCGAAGTCCTTGATGGTGCGGGTGGTGCCGCGCAGGGACCCGGAGACCTTGGAGGTCGTGCCGGCGGCGCGGGGACGATAGTCGATGTCGCGCTCGACGACGGTCCACCCGGCGGCGGAGGCACGGACCATGAGCTCCAGGGGGTACCCGAAGCGGCGGTCCTCGATGCCCAGCGCGAGGAGGTCGTCACGCCGGCAGACGCGCATGGGGGCGAGGTCGTGGATGCCGAACCCGCTGGAGCGGCGCAGCCACGTGGCCAGGACGAGCGTCCCGGCCCGGGCGTGCCATGGCCACACGCCTCGGGCCACCGGGCGGCGACGACCGACGGCCATCGTCGCGTGACCGTCGCGCACCGCGGCGAGCATCGGGGGCAGGTCGCTCAGGACCATCGAGTCGTCACCGTCGACGACGGCGACGTACTCGGCCGTGGCCGCCTCGACGCCGGCGTGCACCGCCGCGCCGTAGCCGGGGCGGGTCTCGTGGACGACGCGGGCGCCGAGGGAGCGGGCGACGTCGGCGGTGCCGTCGGTGGAGCCGTTGTCGACCACGACGACCGCGAACCCGTCAGGGACGTCGGCGAGGACGAGCGGCAGGGCGGCGGCCTCGTCACGGCAGGGGATGACGATGTCGCACGTCGCGGGCCCGTTGTCCATCGGGCCAACCTACGTGTGAGATGAAAACCCTGCCATCGCAGGGGGAGCGACCGCTGCGAGCAGCGGCGGTCGACACGGTGTCCTAGGGTCGGGCGCATGTCGTCGCCCCGGGTCCGACCGGCCCTCGTCGCCGGTCTCGGCGCCGTCGCCCTCGTCGTGGCGGCGGCGGTGGTCGCCCACCTGCACCCCACCGACGTCCGCGTGCACTGGCCTCCCCTGCACGCCGTGTGGGGGCCGCGCTTCGACGCCCGCCTCGTCCCGGCGGTCGCGCTGGCGGTCCTCCTGGTGCTGTGGCTGCCCGGATTCGCCCGTCGCGCCGGCTGGGGCCTCGCCGTCCTCGGCACGACGGCCGCGTCCTGGACGTGGACGATGGCGCTCGCGCTCAGCGACGGTCCCTACGGACTGAGCCGGGTCACCGAGCGCAGCAGCGAGTACCCGGCCACCGCACGCACGATCACCGACGTCCCGGGCTTCCTCGACGAGTTCATCTCCCGGATCCCCGTCTCCGCGGCCGACAACTGGCCGATCCACGTCGCGGGCCACCCGCCGGGCGCCGTCCTGCCGTTCGTCGGTCTCGATCGGCTCGGCGTCACCGACCCGTTCTGGATCGCGGTCGTGCTGGTGACGGTCGGCGCGACGGCGGTCGCCGCGGTACTCCTGACGATCGACGAGCTCGGTGGCCGCGACCTCGCCCGCCGCGCCGCGCCGTGGCTCGCGCTCGCGCCGCTCGTGGTCTGGGCCGGGGTGAGTGCCGACTGGATGTTCGCCGCGGTCGGCGCCTGGGGCCTGTACCTCCTCGCGCGGTCCGCCGTGCGCGGGAGCGTCCCGGCGGCGCTCGGCGCGGGCGTCGTGCTCGGCTACTGCGTCTTCATGTCCTACGGGCTGGTGCTGCTCGGCATCCTCGCCCTGACCGTCCTGTGGATCGCGCGGACCTGGCGACCCCTGCCATGGGCGGTGCTCTCGGCACTCGGCGTCGCCGTGGTCTTCGCCGTGCTCGGGTTCGCCTGGTGGGACGCCTACCCGGTCCTGCGGGAACGCTACTTCGCCGGCATCGCCTCCGAACGTCCCTACTGGTACTGGGTCTGGGGCAGCGTCGCCGCGTGGACGTGCACGGTCGGCGTGGCGACGTGGGCCGCCCTGCCCGAGTGGTGGCGGCGCTGGCGCGACGACCTCCGCGAACCGCTCACGACCCTCGTCGCGGGCGGTCTGGCCACCGTCGCGGTCGCCACCCTCTCGGGCATGAGCAAGGCCGAGGTGGAGCGGATCTGGCTGCCGTTCACCGTGTGGGTCGTGGCCGTCGGCGCGCTGCTGCCCGACCGCTGGGTGCGCCCGCTGCTGCTGCTGCAGGTCCTCGTCGCCGTCCTCGCGCAGACGCTGCTCGTCACCCGGTGGTGACCGGGGTCACGTCGGACGTGCCATGGTGGTCCCATGCCGCTCGCCGAGGTCAACGGGATCCGCTTCCACCACACCGACACCGGACCGCCACCCGGCCGACCTGACGCGGAGACGATCGTCTTCGGGCACGGTCTGCTGTTCAGCGGCTGGATGTTCGAGCCGCAGGTCGAGGCGCTGCGCGAGGAGTACCGGTGCGTCACCGTCGACTGGCGAGGCCAGGGTGGGACACCGCCCGTCGCCGGCAGCGACGGGTACGTCGCCGACATGGACTCCCTGCTCGGCGACCTCGTGGCGCTGCTCGACCACCTGGAGCTGCCCGCGGTGCACTACGTCGGGTTGTCGATGGGCGGGTTCGTCGGCATGCGGCTCGCCGCACGCCACCCCGAACGGGTCCGCACCCTCACCCTGCTCGACACGAGCGCAGGGCCGGAGGACCCCGAGAAGGTGAAGCAGTACCGGCTCCTCGCGACGGTCTACCGGTGGCTCGGCTTCGGTCCGGTCCGCGGCAAGGTCGAGCCGATCATGTTCGGCCCGGTCCTGCTCGACTCGCCCCGACGCGGCGACGTCGTCGAGCCCTGGCTCGCCACGCTGCGCACGGTGGACCGCAAGGGGATGCGGGCGGCGATCCTCGGGGTCACCGACCGGCTGCCGGTCGTCGACGAGCTGCGGCGCGTCACCGCCCCGACACTCGTCGCGGTCGGGGTCGACGACGTCGCCACGCCCGTGGCGAAGTCCGAGGCGATCGCCTCCGGCATCGCCGGCGCACGCCTGGAGGTGATCGCCGACGCCGGGCACTCCAGCACCGTCGAGCAACCGCAGGCGGTCACCGCGCTGCTGCGCGAGCACCTGGCAGCGGCGGACCGCTGACGGGCCGGAACCGCACCGTCTGACCCGGCGCGGCCTGCGCGAGCAGCGGGAGGTCGTCGGCGAGCACGCAGGCGAGCACGGGGTAGCCGCCGGTGACGGGGTGGTCGGCCAGGAAGACGACCGGGTGGCCGTCGGGAGGGACCTGGACGGCACCGGGCACCATCGGCGCGCTCGGCAGCTCGCGATCGACGGCCTCGGCCCGACGTGTCATGGGCTCGCCCCGGAGCCGCAGTCCCACGCGGTTGCTCCGCTCGTCGACGGCCCAGCCGGTCGCGAGCGCGCCGACGGCGCCCTCGGCGAACCAGTCGTCGTGCGGGCCGAGCACCACGCGGACCTCGAGCGGTCCCGCTGCGGGCACCGACACCGGCGCCTGGTCGAGCGCGGGAACGGGTGCGGACGGCTCGGGGCCCACGCGCAGCGCGTCGCCGGCCGCCAGGGGCGAGCCGAAGCCGGCGAGCAGGTCGGTGGAGGCCGAGCCGAGCAGCATCGGCACGTCCAGCCCTCCTCGCACGGCCAGCCAGCTGCGCAGCCCTGCCACGGGTGGCTCGACGCGGACGACCGCCCCGCGGGGCGCGGGGACGGCGCTCCCGCTGCCGTAGGTCCGGGGCTCGGCAGCGTCGACCCGGACGACGACGGGGGCGCCGGTGACGGCCATCAGGCACGGCTGGTCGCACTGCACGACCAGACCACCGAGGGTGAGCTCGAGCCCGGCCGCCGTCTCCGGGTTGCCGACGAGACGGTTCGCCAGACGCAGGGCCGAAGGATCGAGCGCACCGGAGGCTGCCACGCCGAGGGCGGCGTGGCCGGGTCGGCCCTGGTCCTGCACCGTGGTCAGGGGGCCGGGCTCGAGCACGCGCAGACGCCTCACGGGGCCTCCTCGAAGACCACGGGGGTGCCCGGCCGCAGCAGGGCGGGCGGGTCCCGTCCCTCGTCCCACGTGGGCGTGGTGCACGTGCCGATGAGGCGCCAGCCACCTGGCGACGAGCGTGGGTAGACGCCCGAGAACTCCCCGGCGAGACCGACGGCACCGGCGGGGACGTTGGTGCGGGGTTCGGGCAGCCGGGGCACCTCGAGGCCGCTGTCGCCGTCGGCGACGAGGTAGCCGAAGCCGGGCGCGAACCCCGTGAAGGCCACCGTCCAGCGCGCGTGCAGGTGCCGGGCCCGCACCTCGGCCGCGTCGATGCCCAGCAGGGCCGCGACGTCGTCGAGGTCGGGGCCGTCGTAGCGCACCGGCAGGCGAACAGGCTCCACGGAAGCGTCCCGCTCACCGGTGGCCAGTGGCTCCAGACCGTCGACCTGGCCGGCCGCGATGGCCAGCTCGTCCGACGTGGCGCAGCGCAGCAGGAGGGTGCGGGCGGCCGGCACCACCTCGAGCAGCTGCGGAAGGCGGCCGGCGTCGCGCTCGGCCTCGATACGGGCGTGCAGCCCCAGCACGGTGCCGAGGTCGTCGAGCTCGAGCAGGGCGGCGGTCGTGCCGCAGGGGCGCCACCTCATGCTCGTGCGGAGGCGAACGGGCGGACGCTCACCCCGTTCTCCTCCAGCGCGGCGCGGACGGCACGCGCCACGGCCACCGCACCGGGGGTGTCGCCGTGCACGCACACGGAGCGCGCGTCGACGTCCAGCTCGGTCCCGTCGACGGCGCTCAGCGTGCCGTGCTCGGCGAGCGCGACGACGCGGGCGGCGAGCTCGTGCGGGTCGGTGAGCACGGCGCCCGGCTCCGTGCGGGGGACGAGGGTCCCGTCGGGGGCGTAGGCGCGGTCGGCGAACGCCTCCGGCACCGTCCTCAGTCCTGCCTCGTCGGCCCGGCGCAGCCACGCCGACCCGGGGAGCCCCAGCACCGGCAGGCCGGGGTCGTACGCCAGGACCGCCTCGACGACTGCGGCCGCCTGCGCCTCGTGGTGGACGATCGCGTTGTAGAGCGCACCGTGCGGCTTGACGTACCGGACGGCGCCGCCCTCCGACCGGGCCAGGCCGTCGAGCGCGCCGAGCTGGTAGAGCACGTCGGCGCACAGGTCGTCGGGTGCGACGTCGATGAACCGACGCCCGAACCCGGCGAGGTCGCGGTAGGAGACCTGCGCACCGATCCGCACGTCACGCGCGACGGCCGCCGCACACGCACCGCGCAGGGTGCGGGGGTCGCCGGCGTGGAACCCGCAGGCGAGGTTCGCGCTGGTGACCACGTCGAGCATCGCGGCATCGTCGCCGAGGCGCCACACCCCGAAGCTCTCCGCGAGGTCGCTGTTGAGGTCGATCTCGGCCATGTCGTCCCTCCGTCGGTGGGTCGATTCTGTCACGGGGCGGCGGGCGGATCGAAGATCCACGGGGCGCGCGGCAGGTCCGCGGGGTCCACGAGGTCGACCAGCTCGTCCGGGCGCGCCCGCGGCCAGCCGAGGGAGTCGGTGATGAGGGCGAGCGGGTCGCGCCCCTGCGCCGTGAGCTCGCGCAGCGTGACGGCGCCGTCCCGCTTGGCCAGCCGGCGTCCCGCCGCGTTCAGGACGAGCGGGACGTGCGCGTACGTCGGAGCCGGGTGGGCGAGGAGGTGGGCCAGGTAGGCCTGTCGTGGCGCGGAGTCGAGCAGGTCGTCTCCGCGCACCACCTGGTCGACGCCCTGGGCGGCGTCGTCGACGACGACCGC
>SXGT01108924.1_pt1 | contig 14309 bp, 11 predicted proteins | sample 3176221 | NCBI WGS metagenome assembly SXGT01 (sample SAMN11356862, study PRJNA531348) | freshwater metagenome | isolation source: freshwater sample F1-120 | place: China: Fuxian Lake, Yuxi | collected 2017-12-25
AGTCGAGAACTTGTAGCCGCGCTGGTATTCGTACTTCTCGACGGCCTTCATGAGGCCCGTATTCCCCTCCTGAATGAGGTCGAGGAACGTCAAGCCGCGGTTGCGATACTTCTTGGCGATCGAAACGACGAGCCGCAGGTTTCCCGAGGAGAGCTTGCGTTTCGCCTCCTCGTACGCGGCGTGGCGGTCTCGGATCTGTTCGACGCGACGGCGGAGGCGCTCCGGGGTTTCGGAGGCTTTGAGCACCAACTCGCGAAGACGCTCTTCGGCGCCCTCGGCTTCGCGTCGTTTCTTCGCGCGCTTATAGGACGCGGCCTCGTCCTCGACGGCGTTGACCTGTTCGCAGAGGCGCTTGACCTCCTCGGACAACGCTTGGATGTGCTTGATCTGGAGGCCGAGTTCTTCGGCCAACCGCCAGCATTTCTTGCGGTTCGAGTGCAGCGTGCGCAGGAGTTCGCGGGCGTCGACGTCCTTCTTCTTGATCTCCCCGACGGGAAATTCATCGAATAGCTCGCGGTTGCGTTCGACGAGCCGGCGGATGGTCGCGATGTTCTCGGGAAGGCGATGCGTGACGTCCTCTTTGTCGCCCTCGCCGACCTTCAACGTGCGGTCGAACGCGAGCGCGCCGCGATCGACGTCCTCGAAGATCTTGACGGCGGCGAGCGCTGCGACCGAAGACTCGATCACCTTTTGACGGTAGAGCCGTCGCGTGATGTCGATCTTTCGCGCGAGGCTGATCTCCTGTTCGCGCGTCAGCAGAGGGATCTCGCCCATCTGCGTGAGGTACATGCGGACCGGATCGTCGATGCGTTCGGCGGGGCCGGTCGCGAACGAAACCTCTTCGTCGACCTCCTCCTCCTCGCGTTCGAGTTCCTGAGTGCGGACTTCCTTTTCGTCCTCTTCCCCGACGAGTTGGAACCCCTTGTCGAAGCCGCGTTCGGTCGACTCGTCTTCGACCACGATCTCGACGCCCTCCTCTTGGAGCGCGTTCAAGACTTCTTCGATTTTGTCCGGAGTTACGACCTCGGGAGGAATCGCGCGATTCACCCGTTCGTAGGTGAGGAAGCCGTTCTTGCGCCCTTCGGCGACGAGGACGGCGAAGTCGGGGATGGGGCCGGTCTTCGCGTCCGGTGCATCCAGCACGGCGGCGCGGTCCCCGCGGCGGCGGTCGTTCTTCACGCGGTCTCCGAGGGTCGGGCTGACGGGTTTCGGCCTACTCATACATCCTCGGAGGCGCCGCCGCGTCGGCGGAGCAGATCCCGGAATCCGCGCAACGCCTCGACGTCGTCGGCGAATGCGAGCCGTTCCTTCAGCTTGCGGGCGTCGGGTTTCAGCGCGGCATTGTCCAAGTACGTAAGGGCGCCTTCAAGCAAGAGGTCGAGACCGGGCGGCGGTTCTTCCGCCCGGAGGAATCTTTCGGCCAGCGCTCGCGGGGCCCCGTCCGGGAGCGCCGCCAACAAAGCGGCCGGTCCCCAGTCGGAGCGAGTCGCCGTCAAACCGACGAGCAAGGCGATCGTTTCGCCCGCGGGCGCAGCCGAAAAGAGCTCCGGCTTTAGCCGTCCGGCGAAGCGCTGACCGAGTTCCGGCCGGTTCACTAAGCCGTCCAAGACGGCTTCGAAGGCCTTGCGCAACGCGGGCGGGCGGCTCGGCAGCAGCCCGATCGGGTCCCAGTTCTGAGGATCCATGGCGGCGTCGCCCGGACCGTCGGCCTCCGGGCCGTGCTGCAGCCGTTCGTCCCGACGGCGGTCCTCCGCGGCGAATCGGCTTCGCGCCGCCTCTACGAGCCCGTTCAGGGCGGGTGAAGGCACTCCGATCGCCTTGGCCGCGCGGTCGCCGAACGCCGCACGGGCGACGCCGTCCCGGATGCGGGCGACGAGCCCGGCCGCTTCGTCCGCCGCACGCCGCTTTCCGGCCAGTGTGGAGAGGTCGTGGGCGGCCGCCAGCCGTTCCAGGACGAAGTCCGCGAGTTCGACGACGTAGCGCTGCATTTCGACGAGACCGGACGCGCCGCGCTTGACGAAGAAATCCGCGGGATCCTCCCCGTCCGGAAGGAGCGCGACCCTAAGATCGAGTCCCTCTGAGCCGGCCCCTTCGTCGAGAAGCAGCGGCGCCGCGCGCGCAGCGGCGGCCAAACCCGCCTTGTCGCCGTCGTAAACGAGCACGACTTGATCGGCGTGCGCCCGCAAAATCGCGGCGTGCGCCGGGGTGAAGGCCGTTCCGAGGGTGGCGACCGCCCCCGATAAACCCGCTTGCCGCGCCAAAATGACGTCGGTGTAGCCCTCCATAACGAGGATCGGGTCGGTCCGACGGTGCGTGCGCAGGAGATCGATCCCGTAGAGACTGCGACCCTTGTGGAAGACGTCGGTTTCAGGCGAATTCAGATATTTGGGCTCCGAGCCGTCGAGGCTCCGGGCGCCGAAGGCGATGACGCGTCCCTGCCGGTCACGGATCGGAAACGTGAGTCGGTCGCGGAAGCGATCGTAGTAGCCGCCGCTTTCCCGCTTAAGCACGAGACCCGCGCGCTCGAGTTGATCGAGCGGGACGCCCATCCGGGACCCGTACTCGACGAGCGACCGGCCGCCGCCCTGTGCGTAGCCGAGCCCGAATGCCGTCATCGTCGCCTCATCTATGGCGCGCCCGCGGACGTAGCCCAAGCAGGAGGCCCCGACAGGTCGGGTCAGATCGCGGACAAAAACCCGTTGCGCCCAATCGAGGACGCGAAGCAGTTCCTGCCGCTCGTCCCGCCGACGCGACTCGTCCGGGCTCGGAGGTTTAAGCTCGATGCCCGCCGCCTCGGCCAACTGACGGAGGGCTTCGGGGAAAGTCGACTTTTCGGCCTTCATCACGAAACTGAAAACGTCGCCGCCTTGCCCGCAACCGAAACACTTGAAGATCTGACGCTGCGGATTGACTTGGAACGACGGCGACTTTTCCTGATGGAAAGGACAAAGGCCTTTGAAGGCGTTGCCCGCGCGCCTGAGCGGGACGTAGCGACCGATCAACTCCACGATGTCGGTCGCCGCTCGGACGCGCTCGACTGAATCGTCGCCGCTGAAAGATCGAGTGGACGCGTTCGACAGTGCCATGAGCCGCGGGGAATCTACCACCGCCGATCGCGCCCGGCCGCGACGAACGCACAGCCCTGGTTTCAGGCGGGAAAAAGAGCCCGAAAAAGCGCCGCGATGCGTTCGGGTTCGACCCCGTCGACCCGCGCCGTCGGATCGAGACCGGCGGCGGTCAAAGCCGCCGCGACCTCCTCCGCGCTTCGCTCCGGGACGACGCGTCGAAGCGACGAGCGGAGCGCCTTTCTTCGCGACTGAAAGAGCCCGCGCGCAAAGTCCAAGAACGGTCCGGGCGGCGGAGCGTCTCCCGCGAGCGGAACGAGCGCGACCACGCAGGAATCGACGTCCGGCCGCGGATAGAAGGCCTCGGGGCCGACGTCGAACAACCGTTCGGTCCGCCGATAGACCGTGGCCGCGAGTGAAAGGACGGAGTAGGCGTCCGAACCGGGCTTGGCGACCAAGACGTCGCCGACCTCGGCTTGAACCATCACCACGGTCCGCCGCGGCGGCCCCGCGGGAGGATCCAGCAGCGCGAGAAGGAACGGGCTCGTGACGCCGTACGGGAGATTGGCGGCCACCGTCCATGCGCAGGACGGCCTTCCATCCAAGCGTCGACGCAGCGCCGCATGCAGTTCGGGCGCCAACACCCGCCCGCCGTCGAGAACGTCGCGTTCGATAAGCTCGAAATTCGGCCGCCCGACGAACAGCGTCCGGAGATGCGCGGCGAGACCGTGGTCGATCTCCACGGCGACGACATCGGCGCCGGTCGCGATCAATCGGTCGGTCAGACCGCCGAGTCCGGGCCCGACCTCGACGACGACGTCTCCCGGCCGGATGTCCGCGGCTCCGGCCACGCGGTCGAGGACCCGCGGATCGACCAGAAAATTCTGGCCGAAGCGCTTGAGCGGCGCGAGCGCGAGCGCGGCCAGCGCCGCCTTCACCGTGGTCGGAGTGTCAGGCGCCCGCTTCAAGGCTCGTTCGCCACGAGAGCCCGGCAGCGCGAGACGAACCGCGCCGCATCGGGATCCGCGGCGTTGGCGTCAATGGTCAGGAGCAAGAGCCTTCTCGCTCCGGCGCCGCCTCGGCGCAACAGACGCTCGGCAGGCAACCGCTGCAAGAGGACGCCCGCCGGATCACGAACCGCGAGCTTGGCGATCGCGGCGCGGAAACCGCGATCCGCTTCCGCCGCTTCGAGGTCCGCCGCACAGCGGAATCCCACGTCGAACGAGAAAGAATCCTCCGCCGCGGCGCGCCGAGGCTCTTGCCCGGTTCCCGGCGCCAAGGCGGCGCCCTTCGAGAAGAACGACGAACCGACGATCCGGCGTCGCACACCGAATCCGCCCGGCTCGACGGTCGAGGTCCACTCCGCGACGTTCCCGAACAGGTCGTAGACGCCGGAAGCGGTACGCCCGCCTTCGAAGGTCCCGACTCGAACCGGCACGTGCATTCCGAGTTCCCACGTGTTGGCGCACGCGGCGACGAATCCGTCGCCCCATGGGAAGCGCACTCCGCCGGGCGACCGCGCCGCGAGATCCCACTCGTCCGCCGTCGGCAAGCGTTTTCCGCGCGCCGCGGCATAGGCGGTCGCTTCGCGATAGGTGACCTTCGACACCGGGACGTCCGGAGGGTCGTTCTTGCCGCGGGATTCCGCATTCGGGGGCGGCCCGCCTTCGGTCCTGCGCCAAGATTCAAAAGCCCCGCGCGTCGTCTCGAAACGGTCGATGAAAAATCCTTGCGGACGACCGTTCGCCGGCCCGGTCGCGACGAAAATCATGTCGGCGGTCAAAGCCGAGGGCGGCTTGAAGGACTCGGGCGGCGCCAATCGGCGCCAGACTCCGAGCAAAGCGACGACGGCCGTACTCCAAAAGAGCGCGACCGTCGCGATGGAACGCAGGCGGCCGGGCGACGCAGCCGCCGCGACGCCGGAAGGGTCGGGACGGGTCATCGCGGACCGCAACGGCCGGTCACTTACCGGCCGCTTCGTCCTTCTTCTGCACGATGATGATTTCGACGCGACGGTTCCGCGACATGTTGGCGGCGCTGTCGTTGGCGACCAACGGACGGAACTCGCCGAAGCCGGAGTACGAGACGCGGTCGTCGCCGACCGAGCCTTCGGTGGTCAGGAAATGCGCGACTTTGAGCGCTCGCTTTCCGGAGAGTTCGAGGTTTCCGAGGGGATTTTCCTTCAGAGACTTCTTCACGGGCTGGTTGTCGGTGTGACCTTCGACGATCAGCGGTTCGCTGCGTTCGACGAGGCGCTCGGCCAACTTCTTCAGCGCCGCCTTGCCGGAGGGCTTGAGATCCGAGCGGCCCGGATCGAACAGGAGCGACTCGGCGACTTCGTACTTGGCGCCGCGCGGATCCCACTTGAGCGAGATGTCCCCGTCGAGTGCGCCGTACCTGGCGTCGAGTTCGCGGAGTCGCGCTTCGAGGTCGCTCATACCGGCGGATGCCTGCCGGTACGAAGACTCGACGTCGCGAAGACGGCGGAGTTCGAGTTCCGCCGCTTCGGCGCGTGTGCGAAGGACCGAGTTTTCGGCCGTGCACGAATCGAGTTCGCCGCGATAGCGGCGGATCACCGCGTCCTGATTATCCAATTCCGTCTTGGAATCGCGATACGCCTCGGTGTGAGTGCAACCGCTGACCGCCAATACGGCGACGAGCCCGCCAAGAATCTTCGCGCCACGCATGACCAACGCTCCCCTTCGCCCCCGCGAACGCCCGTCGGACTAAGAGTGCCCGCGGCGACGGATCCCGCTCCGGTTCCGTCGCCGCGTCACGGGTCGATCACTTCTTCGCGAACGTCTCGAAGCAATAGGCTCCGAAATCTTGCATGACCTTCGGCTTGTCCTCCGCCGCGTCCTTGAGGACGAGGGCGATGAAGACCATCAACATGGCCGTAAGGATCGTCGCGATCACCATGCCGACGCCGATGCCCGTGGCCGCGAGTTCGGCGTGGGCCGCGGTGACGCGGGTGGAGCGACCGGTGGTCCGGCGCATCTGCGACGTCGCCGATGCGGCGGCGGCAGGCGGCTGAGCGGCGGCCTTGGCGGCCGGCTTCGCCGCAGGCTTCGCAGCCCCGCCCTTAGCGGACGAAGGCGGACCCTTCGGGCCCGGCTTCGCGCCTTTGTCTTTCGCGACGAACGTATCGCCGCTCGAGATCTGGGCGGTCGCCATACCTTCGTCCGAGACGTCGAGGTCGTTCGACTCGTCGAAAAGGAGGTCGTCCGTCAGCGTGTCCGCGGAAGGCTCGGTGTACTGGATCGTCTTTCCAGTGTCCTGCTTGAGGCGCTCGATCTCTTCGCGGCGGAACTTCATGGAGTTCTGCTCGCCGCGGATCGCGCGGACCTCGCCTTCCGAAACGAGGCGCTTCAGCTGTTCGGCGGTGAGCGCGAGTTCACGAAGCGCGTTCTCGAACGAAACGTAATCGTCAGCCACGTCTTTCTCCGAACGACGGGCGGTCGAACCGCCACGTTTCCATCGAGCGATTAGCGACCGCCCGGAGGGCCGGCGGACGCGGGAAGATCACCATCGACCGGGCGGCTGCTAGAGCCGCCGCGCGTCTTGTTCCAGCTGCGACGCAGTTCATCGGGCGAGAAGCCCGCTTCGCTGCCGTCGTTGTATGTATCAAGCTTGAGATCGTAGTCGAAGTTGCGCGCCGCGACGAACTCGAGCTTGCGGCCGTTGTCGGTCTTATAGACGGTCAGATGACGCGTGCGCGTATCGACCAGATAAAGCACCGAGGCGCCGCTGCCGTAGGACCCGGTGACCGCAATGAGGTCGCGATTGGCGTCGCCGCCTCCGCCGCCGCCCCCGCCATAGCCGGACGTGGGTCGTTGCGCTTCCGCGCGCGGACCGTTCACGGCAAGAAGGAGCAGGGCGCACCCGAGCGCGCCGATGATTGCGGACTTGATATCCAAACGCATGCGTCGTTGACCGAGGTAGGCGCGGAGTTTATGCGACGGGCCCGCGACAAGCAACCGGGCGGACGACCTTTCCGGATTCCGGCGGCCCGAACCTCGCGGACTAAGGGTCGAAAAGGGCGTCGACCAAATCGGAAGCGGCCAAAATCCCGGCCGTGCGGCCGTCCCGCGTGACGACCTGCATCAGGGGGCGGCGGCGGCGCTGGAAGCGGACCAACGCCGATGAAATATTGGCTTTTAGCGGGATTTTCGGCAGGTCGTGCAAGTGCTTGCCGATGAAATCGGCGTCCTTGCCGCCGCCCGCCGAGGTGACCGCCACGGCGTCCGCGACGTTTACGTATCCGGCGAAACCTTCGTTTCCGGCCGAGCGGACCGGCAATCGCGATCGTCCGACCGTCGCGCCGAGGTGGGCGACCGTCTCAGCATCCGCGTCGTGCGGAACGAAAGCGACCCGGTCGAGCGGCGTCATGCGTTCATCGACCCGGGCCAACCGGAGGCGCAGCACCCGCTCGGCGAGACGCCGTTGAGCGGGGCTTAGGGCCGCGACTTCGGCCTCTTCGGTGAAAAGGCGGCCGATCGCGGCGCGGTCGAACGCCGCCCCGTCGTCTTCATCATCGTCGCGGCGGCCGATGCGATCCACGATCATGAGCAGCGGCTTGATCGCCAAGCCGCCCACGATGCGGACCGCGGTGAGGAACGGCTCGAACAGCAGCATCAACCGCTGCGGCGCGCGCAAGAAGGCGTCCTTCGGACCGAGGTCGCTGCAGATGAAAAGGAACGGAGCGATCAACAGCGTGTCGAGCAACTGCCGCAGAAGAACGTTCGTGGAAGGCAGCAGACCGTCGAGCGCACGCGAGGCGGCGTCCGCGGCGAAATAGTTGACCACGTTGTTGGCGAACAAAAGCGAAGCGACGGTCGAAGCCGGCTTCGCGGCGGCGGCGAGCAATCGGCGCACCCGACCTCGGCCGTCATCCGCGCGGAGTTGAAGACGAACGCGATCGAGCGCGTAGATACCCGTCTCCATTCCGGAGCAGAGAGCGCTCAAGAACGTAAGGAACAACAGGAGCAGGAGCGGCAAATACTCGTTCACGACGCCGCCTCTCCGTCCGCGTCCGGAGTTTCGACGTGGCGCACCCACAGTTTCGACGCCGTGCGCCCCTTCAACGCCGCCACGCGTACGACGACGCGACCGAGTCGGACTTCGTCGCCGACGCGCGGCAACCGTCGAAGCGACGCCAGCACCAGTCCGCCGAGCGTCGCGGCGCCGCCGCCCACCGCCACGCCGAACGCGCGCCGCGACTCGGTCACCGGCAGGGCCGCGCCCACTAAGTACCGCCCCGGCCCGGCCTCCTTCACGAGGTCCTCAGCTTCATCCGATTCGTCGGCGAGGTCGCCGAAGACGCATTCGACGAGATCTTCGCGAGTCACGATCCCTTCGAAACCGCCGTACTCGTCGACCACCGCGAGGATGCGGCCGCCGCTCTTGCGCAACTCGGCCAAAGCGTCGGCCGCAGTCGCCGACTCCGGAATGAAGCCGATCGGGCGGACGTAGGACCGCAGGTCCGGCTCGTCGCCGCCGATCGCGTCTTTCGCGTCGATCCAACCGACGATTTTGTCGACGGCCCCTTCATAAGCGGGGATCTTGTTGCGACGCGTGGCCGAAAACAGAGCCGCAAAGTCCTCCCGCTGCAAGGCGAGATCGAAGCCGACGACCGACACGCGCGGGGTCATCGCTTCTTTCACCTTGATCTCCGCGAGCAAAACCAGTTCGCGCAGCCAAGCGTGTTCGTCGCCGCCCAAAGCGCCGCGCTTGGCGGCGACCTCCAACAGCCGCGCGAGATCCTTCGGCTCGAGGTCTCCCTCCTCCTCCTCGACGCCCCAGAGCGGCCGGAGCGCGCGGGCGACGACGGCGAGGGCGGCGCCGGGCCAGGACAGCGCTGCGGTGGCGAAGCCGAGCGCCGTCGCGGTCGCGCCGGCGGCCGCCACGGGCGAACGAATCGCGAGCGTCTTCGGCAGCATCTCGCCGAAGAGGATGAGCAGGACCAACGAGACGCTTTGGAACACGACGGCCGTAGTCGCCGCGAATCCGTCGGCGATCGCCTGCGCGAGATTGAAATAGAGGACGCTGACCAAGAGGTTTCCGAGCAGGACCGAGGTCAGGACGCGACGACGATCGGAGAGCAGCCGCTCGAGTGCGGAACCCGTCGTCGGACGCTCGCGCTTCAGCCGGGCGAGATCGGCGGCGGACAGCGTGAACGCCGCCGTCTCGGCCGCGTTGAAGAACGCATACCCGAGCAATGCGACGAGCATGGCGACGAACAGCACCAACGTCACGCGGAACGCCCCGATTCTCCGCCGGCGGGCAATCGAAGACGCACCGTCGTGCCGGCGCCCGGAGCCGATTCGATCGCGACCGATCCGCCGGAGGACGTCACGGCGTGATGCACCGCCGCAAGCCCGAGGCCGGTGCCCTTCCCCGCCTCCTTCGTCGTGAAGAAGAGGTCGAAGGCTCGAGCGGCCGTCTCAGGAGTCATGCCCGCGCCTTCGTCCGCGACTTCCACCTGCACGTCGGCGCCGTCCCGCCGGACGCGGATCGCGACGGCGCCGCCGGCGACGCTCGCGTCGAGGGCGTTCAGCACCAAGTTGAGCAACGCCTGCGTGAGTTCGTGCCGGTCCCCGAGGACGGGCGGGACGCCGTCGTCGGCCTCGACCGCAAGCCTTACGCCTTGCGTATCGGCGCGGTAGCGCACGAGTTCGGCCGTACGACGGGCTGCGTCGGCGAGGTCGACCGGACCGGCCTCGGCCTTCCGCGGCGAAAGATCGAGCAGACGGCGGACGATCGCGCCGATGCGCTCGACGTTCTCCTCGAGCAACGCCAGATACTTGGCCTGCGCCTCGGGTGCGGCGCCGGGCTTCTTCAGCCGGCCGACCGCGTTCAGCATGCCGCCGAGCGGATTGTTGATCTCATGCGCGACGCCCGCCGCGAGCGTACCGGTCGCGGCGAGGCGTTGCGCCAGCGCCAGTTCGCGGTTCTTGACCGTGATGACCGCGAGTTGCTCGTCCACGCGTCGCTCGAGATTCGAGCGGTAGTCCTGCACGAGCCCGAGCAGTCGGTTGAACGTGGAAAGGGCGCGTCCGAGTTCGTCCTTGCGTTCAATCTCGCGGACGCGGCTCCCGACGTCGCCCGCGGCGAACGCGGCCGCGACGGCGCCTAAATCTTCGATCGGGCGGATCACGTCCCGCGCGAGAAAGCGGTAGAGCGCGCCGATCGACGCCAACGTGCCGAGCGCGGCGATCGTCGCGACGTCGCCGAGAAGCCGGAGCGGGTCGTATCGCCTGATGTCCGAAGCCGGGTCCTCGAGGGAGAGATAGAGACCGCCCCAAGGCTCGCCCCCGACGCGGATCTGGCCCGCCACACGGGCGCCGACGCCGATCACGCGGTCCTCGGCGAGACTGCGGGCCACCAGAGCCGCCGCCGCGACGCGGTCGAGCTCCGCACGATCAAAGACGAGATCGGAGCGCGGATTGAAAAACTCGGGCCGGCGGCGTCCGCCGTCGACGAGCCGCACGACCGTCGCTTTCTGTACGTAACGCCGAAAACGCGGATCGTCCCAAAATACCGGTTCTTGTAGTTCGATCGGCAGGAGATCAGGCCGGCTCCGCCTTTGGTTCTCCTCGACGACGCGCGCCACCTCCTGCTCGACGAGTCGGACGGTTTGCGCGATGGCCGTATCCAGCACGAGGTCGGCGCGAGCGCGGGCCGCATCCTCGTAGTCTTCGCGGATCCGCCGGCCTTCGGAGGCGAACCAAGTCAGCATCCCCGCCCAAAACAGGACGTTGACCGCCGCGACGACGAGCGACAGTCGGAGGCGCAGCGACAAAGGTCAGCTCCCCGCCGCGAAGCGGGGTAGGCGGCGCGCGCGCGGCGCGCGCCGCGGCGCGGAGGTCATTTGCCGAGGAGCCCCTGGATCGAGAGCAGCGGCATGAAGAGCGCGACGACGATGAAGCCGACCACCAAACCGAGCACGACGATGAGCACCGGCTCGAGGATGCTCATCAACGCGCCGACGCTGTTGTCGACTTCCTGTTCGTAGACGTCCGCGACTTTGAGCAGCATCTTGTCGAGTTCGCCCGTCTCTTCGCCGACGTCGACCATGTTGACGACGACGTCGTCGAACAGTTTGGTCTCGCCCATGGGGCGGGCCATGGCTTCGCCCTCGCGGACGGCCGACTGCACCGAGCGGATGCCCTCTTCGAAAACGACGTTGCCCGCGGCGTCGGCCACGATGTCGAGCGAACGCAGTCGTTCGACGCCGGAGGCCGAAAGGGTGCCGAGCGTCCGCGCGAATTGGGCGATCTGCGTGCCGTGGATGATCGGGCCGAACACCCACAACTTCATTTTGAAGCGATCGAAGAACCGGCGGCCCGCCCCGGTGCGGCCGATGCCGTACACGGCGGCGGCGACGGCGGCGATGATCAGAATCAGGAGCCACCACTTCTCGGCCAAGAAGCGCGAGACGTCGATCAAGAACTGCGTCGGCGCAGGCAGTTGCCCGCCGAGGCTCCGGAACGCGTCCTCGAACCGCGGCACGACCGACACCATGATGTACACGATGACGAGGACGGCGAACGTGATGACCAGCGTCGGATAGATCATCGCGGACTTGATCTTCCGCGCCAGCGCCTCCGCCTTCTCCATGAACTCCGCGAGGCGGTTGAAGATGACGGTGAGCGCGCCGCCCGCTTCGCCCGCACGGACGAGGTTCACATAGAGGTCGTCGAAAATGTACGGGTACTTGGACATCGCCTCGGACAGGCTGGTACCGCCCTCGACGTCCTCCGAAATCCCGCCGACCACCCGCTTCATCGGGCCGTCTTTCAGCTGCGCGCTTAGAATCTTGAGGCTCCGCAGGATCGGCAGGCCTGCGTCCTGCAGCGTGGCGAGTTGCGTCGTGAAACGGGTCTTCGCCGTTTTCGAGACGCGCTCGCGTCCGCGCTTGCCGCCCGACGATGCGGCGGGCGCCGCGGACGTCTGCTCGGACGCGGCCTTGGCGAGTCGTTCCCGGCGGTCGCGCAGCTTTTCAGGCATCTGGGATCTCAATCTCCGAAGCGGGCAAGGCGTGCATTGTGCCGCGGAGCAGGCGGGGCGGTCAAGCTTCCTGCGCTTCGCGGCCTGATAACCTAACGCGCATGAAGACCGCCGGCTCCCCGTCCGCCCTTCCCGTCGCCGTCGTCACCGGAGCCACATCCGGCATCGGCCGCGCCGCCGCCCGACGTTTTCTATCCGCGAATTGGCGCGTCGTCGGCGTCGGCCGCGACGAAAAAGCCTTGTCGGAACTCTCCGCCGAATCGCCCGATCGGGTCCGCACGGTCCGTGCGGACTTGCTCCGGGACGATGCGATCACCGCCGTCGTCCGCTCGATCCCGCTTTTCGAGGACCGCGTCGACGCCCTCGTCAACGCCGCAGGCGTGATCGGTTCCGACACGCTGGCCGGTGTCGACCGCGCGGGGTTCGAGCGCATGTTCGCACTGAACGTGACCGCTCCGGTCCTCCTGACGCAAGGCTTGCTTGCCTGGCTCGAGAGCGCCCGCGGCGCCGTCGTGAACGTCTCGTCGGTGACCGGCGTCCGCGCCTTCCCCGGGGTCTTCTCCTATTGCGTGTCGAAGGCCGCGCTCGATCAGGCCACGCGCTGCGCCGCGCTCGAACTCGCGCCCCGCGGCATACGCGTGAACGCCGTCAATCCCGGCGTGGTGGTCACGGAACTGCACAAACGCGGCGGCATGGACGACGCCAAGTACGCCGAGTTTCTCGAACGTGCGAAGCTCACGCATCCGCTCGGCCGGCCGGGCACTGCGGCGGAGGTCGCCGAAGCGATCTACTTCCTGGCGACCCCGGCGTCGTCCTTCACGACCGGCGTCACTCTCGCCGTCGACGGCGGCCGCGCCGAAACCTGCAACCGCTGAAAGCAGGCCGGCGACCGCCGGCACAGGCTCTATAACGACGACCGCGCCATGCCCTACGACCCCGCCATCGATCGACGAACGTTCTTAGGCTACGCCGCCGCGCTCGGGTCCGCCCTGGCCCCGGGGTCGTCCTGGGCGTTGTCCGGACGCGACCCGGCCGAGTTCCGCGGCCGGAAGCCTCGCGTCGCGCTGGTCGGGACCGGCATCCGCGGCATCAAAATGTGGGGGCGCGAGCTCCGCGCGACGGACGCCGATCTGGTCGATCTCGTCGCGCTCTCGGACACGAACCCGAAACGGCTCGCGTTCGCCCGCGGGTTCGTCGGCGGCGGGCTCCCGACCTACGTCGACTGCGACGCGATGCTCGACGCCGAGAAGCCGGACGTGCTCGTGGTCGCGACGCCGGACGCGACGCACGATGCGTACGTCGCGAAGGCCCTCGCCCGGGGGATGAACGTCGTCACCGAGAAGCCGATGACGACCGACGAGACGAAATGCCGCGCCATCCTCGCGGCGGAGAAGGCGTCCGGGAAGCCGATCGTCGTCGGCTTCAATTACCGCTTCTCGCCGATCATGGAGCACGTCAAGCGGACGATCGATTCGGGCGCTCTCGGCCGCATCCTCTCGCTCGACCTCTCTTGGTACCTCGACGTCGCCCACGGCGCCGACTACTTCCGACGCTGGCACGGCGTCCGCGCCGCCTCCGGGACTTTGTTCGTACACAAAGCCACCCACCATTTCGATCTCGTGAACTGGTGGCTCGAGGACGAGCCGAAAACCGTGTCCGCGCGCGGACGGACCAACGTCTACGGTCGATCCGGCCCCTTCCGCGGAGCGACTTGCCGCGACTGCAAGCATCGCAAGGACTGCCGGTTCGCGTTCGACGCCGCAGCGGATCCCCTGCTGAAGGCGTTGTATCTCGATTGCGAGGACGCCGACGGATATCGTCGCGACGCCTGCCTCTTCCGCGAAGAGATCGACGTCTACGACACGATGGGCGCCGTCGTTTCGTACGGGAAGGGCGCGACCCTCACCTACTCGTTGAATGCCGCCATGCCGTACGAGGGCTTCCAACTCGGGATCAACGGCACGGAAGGCCGGCTCGACGTCCGACGGTTCGACCGGCAGCCTTGGTCTAGGCCGCAGGGCGCCGAGTTTCGGTTGTCGAAGATCTTCGGCGCCACGGAAACGACCGACATGAAGATCGCCTCCGAGAACCACTGGGGCGGCGACGGTCCGCTCCGGCGCATGATCTTCACGCCGGACGCGCCGGATCCTTTGCGGCGGCGGGCGGGATCCCGCGCCGGCGCCATGTCGATCCTGACCGGCGTCGCCGCCGTGCGGAGCGTCGAGCGGGACGGCG
>SXGT01352924.1_pt1 | contig 14309 bp, 15 predicted proteins | sample 3176221 | NCBI WGS metagenome assembly SXGT01 (sample SAMN11356862, study PRJNA531348) | freshwater metagenome | isolation source: freshwater sample F1-120 | place: China: Fuxian Lake, Yuxi | collected 2017-12-25
CGGGTCGGCCAGGTTTCGGAGCGAACGGACCACGAGTTGACTGACAACCCTCGGCCGACGCCAACAACAGAGCCAACAAAGCGAGGCGCGGGACCATGATAGGCCTCCCAGGACTGCGGTCCCGCCTCCGTGCCTCGCCCGCGACAGCGCGCGCGAGCAGGGTCTTGCCGGAGCCCGGAGGGCCAATCAGCAGCACACCTTTGGGAATGCGTCCGCCGAGTTTGGTGAATTTTTTCGGGTCGCGCAGGAACTCGATGATTTCCTGCAACTCTTCTTTCGCCTCATCGACACCGGCCACGTCCTTGAATGTGACCATCTTGTCGCCGGGGTTGATCCGCCGCGCGCGGCTCTTGCCGAAGCTGAGCGCCTTGTTGCTGCCGCCCTGCATCTGGCGGAACATAAAGAACCAGAACAACCCGACGATCAACAGCACCGGCAGCAGGTTTATCAGCACCGACGTCCAGATCATGTTTTCCGGGGCTGCGTCGGACTTAATCCCGGCTTCTTTAAGCGCCTGGCGCCATTCGTCTGGGTACTGGTCGGTCTTGAACTCCATTCCGTTCTGACTTTCGACCGGCTCTTTGAATACAACCTTGAACCGGTAGATGTCGTCCGGCAGCTTGGCGATTTGAACGGACTTGATGTTCGGCGCGGGGTTGCCGCCGCTATCTTTCTTGAGCAATTGTTCTTCAAACTGCTTGGACCACAGCTCTTTATCAGCCGTCCCCCGCTGGGAAATGGTCGACAGGCCCAGTAGCAGGAAGATGAGCAAGATGATCCAGATCGAAATCTGCTTGAAAAATCCCATAACTACTTCGGATACCTCATGTTAGACAGCATGGAGAGTTGCTGGCCCACCAGCTTCATGGTAACACACGCACCCGGTCATAACAATCCCGACGCCGAAAAATATGCTGCGGAATCGTTTATCCATCTTCTTTCCTTACGTATGATACCCGCCCTACAAGGAAGGTATTCATGTCTACTTTTGGCAGGACCACGCGGTTCGGCGTCATCATGGCCGGGGGCTCGGGTGAGCGCTTCTGGCCGGTGTCGCGGCGCGACCATCCCAAGCAATTACTACGACTTACGCGATCCGACCAGACCATGCTCGGTGAGGCGGTGGAACGGCTGAGCCCGCTGATTCCACCCGATCGGATTCTGATCGTGACTGCTGCGCACCTGGCCGCGCCCATCCGCGCGGCGAAGGTCGGCGTGCCGGATGCCAATATTCTTGCGGAACCGGCCAAGCGGAATACCTCCGGCTGTCTCGCCTATGCCGCCGCCTGGCTGATGGCGAAACATGGCGCTCCGGACTCGCTCACGATGGCGGTGGTCACCGCGGATCATCTCATCGGCGACGCGGACCGTTTTCGCGCGACGGTCTCCGTCTCGCTCGAGGCCGCGGAGACGCAGCATGCGCTCGTGACGCAGGGCATCGTTCCCGATCGGCCCGAGACTGGTTATGGGTATATCCAAGCAAAGGACTTCGCCTCGCCGATTCTCCGGCGGGACGGAATTGCCGCGTATGAAGTCGCGGCCTTCCACGAGAAACCGAAGCGGGATGTCGCGGAAAAATTCGTCGCCAGCGGAAATTACTTCTGGAACAGCGGAATGTTCTTCTGGCGCGTGAGTTCGTTCCTGTCTGAGCTCGATCACGCCCGGCCTGCGCTCGCAGAGACTACGCGCGCGATGGCGGCAGCGCTGCAGACCGGCGATACGAAAAAAGCGGCTGCAATTTTCGAGACGCTCGAGGACATCTCGATCGACTACGCATTGATGGAGCGGACGAAGCGGGCAATCGTCGTGCGCGCGGACTATCCGTGGGACGATGTCGGCGCGTGGACCAGCCTCGACCGCACGCGCGAGCACGATGCACAGGGGAACGTCGCCGAAGGTGGTCCAGTGCTGGTCGATACCACCAACTCGATCGTCTACAACGCGGCAGGGCCGGATGCGATGGCCGTTAGCGTCGTCGGCATGGACAACGTCGTCGTCGTGGTATCGCCCGACGGTGTTCTGGTGATTCCCAAGGACCGCGCGCAGGACGTCCGTCATGCCGTCTCTGAGTTAAAAAAGCGCGGCGGGAAGCAGGTGTAATTTTACGCAGCCGGTTTGCGCACGAGCTGATAGAAGACGTAGGCCCATAACGACACAAACGCAACCAGCAAGCTGCGTGTCTCGAAGCGCAGCATGGTTCTGATGTCGCCCGTTGCGCCTAAATCGATCATGCTGACGTGCAGCGATTGCTGGAGCGACACGGGGATCCGCAGCCCGAAATAAATTACGAGGATCGCGGAAAATGCACTGATCGACACGCACGCAATTTCCCAGCGATCCAGGCGTGTACCGGGCTTCTCGCCCGTCGATAGGCGCCGGCTGAGCAAAAATCCCAGCGCACCGAGCACAGCCAACGCGTATTTGCTGGCAAGGTCGGATGTTTGAGTGATAAGACCAAGACCGAACGGAACGGTCGCCGGTAAGCTGTCGAACTTGAGCGCTTCATCGGTCGGTGCTACTTTCGACAGCCGGATGTCCAGCACCACGATCGCGGCGATGATGACCAGCGCCGAGAGAAGCGAGAGAATCATTGCGTGGTTTTGCTTCATGCGAATAGCATATCCAAGACCCCGTAGTGTAGCGAGACGATTCCATCAATCCCAATCGTTTAGGAGTCCGCGCCCATGCTCGTAAAAGCCCGTACATTTTCGGAGTTGCGCGTCGGCGAGGAATTCCCGCTGCCTTCTCGCACCGTCACCGAGGCGCACTTCTCTCTTTTCCAAGCGCTCTCCGGGGATAACCATCCGATCCACTACGACCGGGACTACTGCAAGCGTCTCGGCCACCGCGACCTCCTCGCGCATGGATTCCAGGTCATCGCCTTCACCGCAGCGGGTGCCGGGCTCTTTCCGCATGTCCTCGGCGAATCGCTGATCGGCTTCATCGAGCAGTCGAGCCGCTTTCTCAAGGGCGTTTTCCCCGGGGACACACTTCACCCCAAGCTTGTTGTCACGGCGCTCACTCCGCAGCGCACTACCGGCGTCATTACGATGCGCTCGAGCATCCATAACCAACACGGCGAACTTGTGCTCGACGGAATACATAAATATCTTGTTCGGTTATAACTCGAAGTGCGCCGCTCGATCCCCAACAGGAGCTACCAGTGAACCTAGTCGCGAAACTGCAGTCGTTGACGAACCAGACATGCCGCGATGAAGACGGCGGGGAGTGGAAGCTGAAATTACTCCCGCCGATGTCCGATGCGGAAATCGCGGCGCTAGAGAAGAAGCTCCCCTGCCCCATGCCCGCCGATATCCGGGCGGCGCTCAAATTCGCCCGAGGCGTCGAAAACAATGTCGGAGACCGGGTTGAAATAGCGGCGCTGGACGATTCCGGTTTCGGCATCGAGGAAATTTTTCCATTTGCGCACGCACTCGCGAATGACGGCGCCGGCAACTTTTGGGTAGTCGACCTGTTGCCGGACTCGACCGCGTGGGGGCCCGTCTACTTCGCCTGCCACGATGCACCTGTAATCATTTATCAAAGCGCAGATGTGGCCGAGTTCCTTGATGCGTATCTGAAGCTGGAGCAGAGCCCGGGAAAAGACAAAGGACCGCTGCACCAGGTTGCTGAAATTGCGGTCGGCGCGGTTTGGGCCAACGAACCCAACAAGCTCGACCGGGCCGAGGCGCTTGCCAAAGGCGACGTTGAACTCAAAACCTTCGCGGAGTCTCTCGACGATTCGTGGAGGATTTTCGACCTGCGTAATGCGAAGACGGGCGACGGTTTTGCGTGGGGCCGCGCGAAGTCGCCGGACGACATCACGCGCTGGAAGACACTTCCGATCTTTGCTTATAAGCCGAAAAAGTCTCTGATGAAGCGGCTCTTTGGCAAATAACGATCACCGCTGCTCGGGATACCAGTAGTCGTCGACAATCCTGCGCATCGACTTCCATTTCAGCAACGGCCACAGCGCCATGTAGAACATGTGCCAGTCGCCGTGTTCGTCGAATTTGCGGGTGCACACGGTAGCAGTGGCTTCCGGCGTCCCCAGCTTCATCTTTAGTCCGTTTTGTTTTCCGTAATTGCGCACCGCGCGAAAAAACTCGACGTCCTCGGCGATGTCTTTCGAGTCGTTGTATCCCCCGATCGCGTCGAAGGCCGCGCGCGAACAAAACACGATCCCGCCCTCGATGCGAAGCAACCCAGTTACGACTTTCCCCACGACAAACCGCGTCGCCGCCAATCCCGCAGAATTGCGTTCAAATTCCCAGCCCGTCGCCCCGCCGGCGAATTTTCCAGTTGCCATTACCGCGTCAATGGCGTTAAAGGACTCCGGATGCACCACGGTGTCGGCATCTGCGAAGGCCAGTATCCGCCCGCGCGCGATGGCCGCGCCGCCATTTCGCGCCGCGCCAATCCGGCGCTTCTCCACATGCGCCACACGACAGCCCGCCGCGCGCGCAATCTCCGGCGTGCGATCCGTCGAGCGGTTGTCGGCCACGATGACTTCGATCGCTTGGGGGCCGCCGCGATACTGGGCGCGTGCCTGCTGCACGGCGTCCAGTGATCGCGGCAGTAGTTTTTCTTCGTTGAACGCTGGAATGATAAGCGAAATCGCGAGCTTGGTCTCCACTACATCCGTCTCGTCCATCCGGCAACACGGTCGCGCAGGAACGCGACCCTCCCGTTTACAGCTCCAGTGTCCCCGCCTTCGCAATACCGGCCCGCGCGATGATCTTGGCCTTCGTGCCCAGGATCACCTCGCGCGGCGATCGCGTAATGAGCGCCACCATCGCGTGAACTTCATCCTCCAGCCGTACGCGCGGAACGACCTTGCTCACCAGTCGTATCGCCAGTGCTTCCTCTGCTCGTATCTCGCGGCCCGTCAAGCACAACTCGCGCGCGACTGCTCCGCCGACCAAATCATGCAGCAGCGAATAAATCACCGGCCCAAACGTGATCTCCGGATGACTGAATTTCGCCGTCTCCGCCGCAATGCGGATGTCGCACATCGTCGCCAAATCGAAACCACCGGCGATCGCGGAGCCGTTCACCGCCGCGATCAGCGGCAGTGGAAAACGGATGCAGGTCTGGTGAAAGCGATCGCTGGAGGCCCACAGTTTTTTGTGAAATGCCGGGTCCTGCGCGGCGGTTTGGAATTCGCTCAAGTCGAATCCCGCCGAGAAAACGTCGCCCGCGCCCGTGAGGATGACGGCTTTTACGCCTGAATCCTTCGCAATCGCATCGAGCGCATCGCTCACCTCGTCGCGCAACGCGATCGACAACGCGTTCTTCTTCTGTGGACGGTTCAGGGTGATCGTGACGACCGCGTCGCGCGGTTCGGACACCAGAATATGCTCGGGCATGGGTGGCTCCTCCCGCGCGGCACGATAGCACGGGCCGCGCCGAAATTGACTCTCCGCGCGCGCGTTTAGTACGCTACGCGACGGGTTTTCCAGACCTCTCGTGTGCCCGAGTGGTGAAACTGGCAGACACGCATGATTCAGGGTCATGTGCGGGCAACCGCATGGAGGTTCAAGTCCTCTCTCGGGCACCATTTCAGAATTACCAAGCCCCGTCATTCGGAAGGAATTCTCTGGGTCTTACGGGCTATCGGGTAAACGTGTCGCACTCCCGGACGATGCCTTTCGCATGCGCCATCGGAAGAAAATATCGACGGCAGCGAAGATACCAAATACCAAAAGACCAACCAGACCCGCGTATCCGTAGTCTGCACTTGCTCGCGGTCTTTCCGCGATTTTTTGAACCAACCCAATCGTGGAACCTATGAGATTGGCCGCAAAAAATAGCCTAAAGCCGATCTCCCAATACCGCGCGTATGGTGGCTCTCGCCGGAGCCAGTATCGGATGTAATGCCGCCAGTCTAGGTTCCAACACAGGGTCATCAGAAACGCCGCAAAAAGAAAACCCAATCCGATGCGATCAAGATTCGGATCCGATTTTTCCCGCTGGATCCATGCTGCCTGCGCCTTATCAGCGTATGCTGAGCGCTCGCCCGAGGACGGCAAAGAATCAGCGCGAATCTCCAACCGGAGAATTTGGCCATCGTAATATGCTATTCGGACTGGTAAACCCTCGCGAATCGGACCGCCATGCGAGGCAGATTGACTGAAACCGGATTGGATTACGTAGTCCGAATAACAAAATCTTTCACCACGAACACTGAAGCATTCGTCTCCATGACCTCCGTAGGACATCGGATGAAAGTTCTCGACTTGGCCTTCGACTACCGAATAATTTCCGCTCCGATACGTCTCTACGGATTTCCGATAGTCGGAAAATGTGGAACCAAAGGCTAGAAGGACCCACAAAGAGGCAAACGCCACCGCAAAATAACCCGTTCGCTTTGCATGCTTCTGCGAAGGCCACCTCCGGCCAATCGCGATAAGGACGATGCCAATCAGGACAAAGATTAGGCCGAACGCCGGAAACCACCACTGAAATGGTTTTTGTGTGATTTCGAAGACTGTGACGTATGGCATGGTAGGTGTCTTGAGAGTCTACAACTTTCGCACGTTAGCATAACGGTGACATCAGGCAATCGCCTAATCGCAATGTATATCTTTGGAGAAGACCAAGAACGTCATTGCCCGCGAAGATCACTTTCCGCTAAGCTGCGGCGTATGATCATGCTGACACGCGTCACTCGCCGGCGTAAGGCGTGAAGATCGCCGTGCCTTCCGAATCGATCACTCGCGCGCCGCATGCTCGCGTGATCCTCGCGTGTTACAACCAGCAGGCCTATCTCCCGCGGGTTTTGCGGGGTTATTTGCGCCAGACGACCTCCGATTTCTCGCTGGTGATTGCGGACGACGGCTCCGGGACGGAGTTTATCGCTGTCGTGAACTCGTTCGCGCCGCTATTCGCTGCCAAAGGGATTTCCTTTGAGCACATCTGGCACGAGGACAAAGGCTGGCGCAAGAACCGGATCATGAACGAGGCCGTGCGCCGTGCGGGGGCGGAGACGCTCCTTGTCTTCAGCGACGGCGATTGCATCCCCCCGGCGACCTTCGTGGAGAAGCATCTCGCCGTACATGAACCCGGGAGTTTTCAGGTTGCGGGCGGCGTCCGGCTCAGCGAGGACGTGACCGCGGGACTGACCGAGGCGGACGTGGAATCCGGGCGCTTCGAAAGTTTGGTCACGGCCGGCGAGTTCCGCTACATCCGGAAATGGCGCCGGAAGACGACGTGGGGCACGCTGCTTCGCCGGCGCAACCGGCCCAAAGCCATCGGATTCAACATGGCGCTCGACCGCGCACTCTTCGAAGCGGTGAACGGCTTTGACGAGGTCTTCGAGTGGCCGTTCCTGGGCGAAGACGACGACCTGCGCGATCGCGTGATGAAGCTCCGCCCGCGGCCGAAGGTAAAGAACCTTTTCACGCTGAACGACGTCTTTCATCTCTATCACGGCACGAAGAGCATCGGCCGCAAAGACCACCGGGGCTATTACGAAACGAAGCGGCCTATCCGCTGCGTGAAGGGTCTCGTGGATCTGAGTACCGACACCGCAGACAACTGAAGGTTGCGCGCTAGGCTCCGCGCCGCTGCGCCCAAATGAGGTGGGAACGGCCCGCGTGCTGGACCATTTCGCGCACGGCATATCCTTGAGTGCGCAGGAACTTCACGATGTCCGCGTGTCCCCAGGGAAGATCAGGCCGCACATGCGTCTCAAGGACAATCCGCCGGATGCGCTCGAATCGCACGGGTGGCGTCTCGAATAAAATCTCGTACTCCGCGCCTTCGCAGTCGATCTTGAGCAAATCGATCGTGTCCAGTTTGTTGGATTCGATGATCTGATCGAGCGTGGTCGCCTCGACACGCACGCTGCGCGAGTCACCGGACAGTGCGCGCTTGTCGAGCGAGGCGGACATCGAGACATCGCTCGTGGCCTGCACGTGAAACTCGATGGAATCGCAGGGGCGGCCGGTGACTGCCTTCGCGAATACACGGAGCCGATCGCCCAGGCCGGGATTCTGCGCGCGGTTGCGTTCGAGCACGGCGAGATTGCCGGGCAACGGCTCATAGGCATACACCCGCGCGCCCGGCATGTGCGCCAGCGTGTACAGCGAGAAGTATCCGGCGTTCGCGCCGAGGTCGACGATCACGGGCGCGGGCCCGAGCTCCCCGGCCATCTGCGTGATCTCGTAAGTGTCATACACGACGACCTCGCGGAAGGCCGACGCGAGCGGCCTCGGCACGACGCAGCGCAGGCCGCCCCGCCGCGTCACGAGCACGGTCTCTTTGCGCCCGCCCCAGCGACGGCTGACGTAGGCCGGCCAGTTGCGCACGGTGCGGATCAGCAGCACGTACTTCGCCGGCGACGACGGCGCGCGCCAGTGTCCACTGTCCGTATCGGTCGCCGTGAAGACCGCCATCGCGCGCCGTATCCCCCTGTCCATCTGCGTTCGTTGTCTGGATTCGGAAGTATATTGTACGCTGCCCGCCATGGAACAACGCGACACGACGGCCCCCGTGCGCCCCGGGGAGCAACTCGACCTCGATCGGATTGAATCGTTTCTGTCGGGACGGCTTGCAGGGTTTTCGCGTCCACTCACGCTCGAGCAATTCCCCGGCGGCCACTCGAACCTGACCTACCTCGTGCGCACGGGCGGCAAGGAATTCGTCCTACGGCGGCCTCCGCACGGCACGACGGTCGCCGCCGCGCACGACATGGGCCGCGAATACCGCATTCTCGCGCGCGTGCATCGCGCATTTCCGAAAGCGCCGGAGCCGGTGCTGGTCTGCGAGGATCCCGCCGTGATCGGCGCACCGTTTTATCTGATGAAGCGCATCCCCGGGGTCATCTACCGCGCGAAGAAGCCCGAAGGCTTCGCGTTGACGCCGCACCGCGTGCGCGACGCGTGCTATGAGTTCGTCGAAACATTGGCGGAGTTGCACTGCGTGGACTACAAAGCCGCGGGTCTCGAGGAGTTGTACAAAGGCCCCGGCTATCTTGAACGCCAACTCGCCGGATGGGAGAAGCGCTGGGCCGGTGCGCAGACGGGGCCAAACCCAGACATGGAGCGGGCGCTGCCGTGGCTGAAAGAGAACAAGCCGAAGGCCGACTACGCCGCCGCGATCATCCACAACGACTTTAAGTTCGACAATCTCGTCTACGACGCCGAAACCGGGATTAAACTTGTCGGCGTGCTCGATTGGGAGATGGCGACCATCGGCGATCCGCTCTCGGACTTCGCCGTGATGCTGACGACGTGGCTGGAGAAGAAGGATCCGCGAGAATCGTCCGTCTCCGCGTGCTTCCTGTGCTGCGAAACCGGCGCGCTCACGCGCGAGGAAATCATCCGCACCTACACGCGACGCACCGGCTTCGACCTCGAAAATCTGCTTTGGTATTACGTGCTTGCGCTGTACAAGGGCGCCGTCATCATCCAGCAGATTTACTACCGCTACCACCACGGCCTGACAAAAGACGAGCGCTTCGCGAAGATGGGCGATATCACGAGAGCACTCGCGCAACGTGCCGTGCAGGCAATCGACTCGGAAAAAATTTAGGCAGGGCGGGTCATGACCCGCCCTGCCTGGGTGTAAACAAGATTTACTTCGCTGCCGCTACTTTTACTTCAAACCCGCAACGAATCTTTTCCCAGCGCAGATCGATCTTCACCGAATCGTCGGTGACATCGTTGAATTCATAGACGAGCCGTTCAGCGTGTTCGGCCGCTTGCGGTGCCGCCTTCACGCGCAGTGCGTCGTTCTTCGCGTCGTAACCCTCGGTGCCGTGCGTCATAAAGTCCTTGCTGAACACCCAGGTCCATTCTTTCTCCGTCGCGATCACGAGCAGGCCATAGGTGCCGGCCTTGAGCGCCTGGCCGTTCACGGTCACGTCGCTGCTGAAGGTAATCGACGTGCGCTCATTCGCGCCCGCGCGCCACATTGTGCCGTCGTAAGGCACGAGTTCCGTGCCGTATACCTTGCGGCCCTTGACGCCGGGACGGCTGTACTCCATCTCGATAAAGCTGCCGCCGACTTGTTGCTCAACATGTTGCCACGGGCTCGCCTGGGGGCCATCGGGCCGCTCCGCCTTCGCCATCGGCGCGAACGCCATCGCCGCCATTGCCAGTACCCCAAACACACGCGCATACTTCGTCATGGTCTTTTTTCTCCCGGTTGATTGGATCCGCGAAGCTCTGCCGAGACTCGGCGTCGCCCCTGCGAAGGTGTTAAACACGAAACAGCCCACTTGCCTTCCATCTTTATATAGCGTGGCGAATGAGGCCGGATCAAAGCCAAATCCGCCAAATGGCATGACTTCCAGCAAAATCGAATGTTCACATAACTCGTTATTTTGTAATATGTTATGACTTTGTCGCACTTCGGCACGGGCATTGCCTCTTTCCGGCAAGACTGAATGGAGGTCACCGGGCATGGAACGAGAACGGCATATTCGAATCTTGGCATGGCTGTGGGTCGTCCGCGGCCTGCTGCTTTCTTTCGCGGCAGTCACCGTGTTTCTGTCGTGCTTCATCGGCGGACTCTTCTCCGGCTCGATCATCGAGACTTTCGTGACGGGGATCGTCGGCGTGGTAGTTGGGTTCGGCCTGTTTCTCTTCGCGCTGCCAAGCCTCGCGACGGGCATGGGCCTGCTCGAAGGAAAATCCTGGGCGCGCGTTCTCGCGATGGTGCTTGGCTTCTTCGCGTTCTTCGACTTCCCGCTCGGCACGGCGCTGTGCGTCTACACCTTCTGGACGCTGTGGGGCCGCGACGCGGACTTCCACTTCGAAGGCCGGCACCCGACGTACTACAACTACGAGCGCTACTAGTTCCGGATATCCGGCAACGCGCCCTTCGCATCGACGATCGCTTTCGCGATTTCCGTGCGAAGGTCGATTCGCTTGGACGCCAGCGGCAGCCACGCGCGAAGGATGCCGAACTGCTTGCGCAGTTCGTCTCCGCTCCAGATGGACGCTGCAATTTCCGTCGCTTCCTGGCGCACGCGATCGGCGGCATATTCGAAATAAAGCCGCGTGAGCGATTCGGACAGGCGCGTCTCTTCAGCGCCGTGGCGGCGCTGTAATTTGATCGTGCGGAGTACCGCGCTCTCGATCGCGAGCACCTCGATCGCGATGTCGGCCAAGCTGCCAAGATACTGCTGGTTCGCGTTGTCGAGTAGTGGCTCGTAACCCACTTCGGCAAGTGCTTTCCCTGCGAGGTACACGAAGATGTTCTTCAGATCCTCGACCTGCTCGCGCATGCCGTCGAGCGTATCCGGCCGGCCTTCGCTGCTGTCGGCGCGATCAGAGACTTCGAGCGCACGGATCGCGTCGCCAAGGCCCAGTTCTTTCTTCGAGGCCTTGCGCAGCAGGGTCTTGAGCGAGCTCAGTCGGCAGATTTCACTGGTGCCTTCGTAGATGCGCGTGATGCGCCAGTCGCGGTACATGCGCGCGGGCGCGTATTCCTCGCTGTAGCCGTAGCCCCCGTGGATTTGGAGCGTATCGTCCACGAGCTTGTTCACCATCTCCGCGCCGTGCACTTTGGACAGCGCACACTCGATGGCGAATTCACCGAGCACTTCGAGCCGGGCATCGATCGATTTGCGCGCGGCCTCGTCCATCCCTTCGAGCGTCTGGTACACCAGCCCCGCCGTGCGGTAGGCCATGGACTGTGTCGCGTACAACCGCGCGGCCATTTCAGCGAGTTTGTACTGGATAAGACCGAAGGCTGCGAGCGGCTGGCCGAACTGGATGCGTTCCGCAGCGTACTCCGAGGCGACGCGCAGCGCCTTCTTGCCACCGCCGACGCAGTTTGTCGCCATTTTCAGCCGGCCGAGATTGAGCGTGCACATGGCGACCTTGTGGCCCTTGCCGATCTCGCCGAGCACGTTCTCCACCGGGATCTTGACGTTTTCCAGCATCATCGCGCAGACGCTCGAGCCGTTGAGGCCGAGCAGCTTCTCATTGGGCATGACCGTGAGACCGGGCGAGTTGCGCTCCATCAAAAACGCCGTGAACTGAGTACCGTCGATCTTGGCGAATAGAATAAAAATATCGGCCCAGCCGGAATTCGTAATCCACTGTTTCGATCCGTTGACGACGTAATGCTTGCCGTCGGCGCTGAGCGTCGCCGTCGTGCGGATGTTCATCGCGTCGGAACCGGAGCTGGGCTCGGTCAGCGCGAAGCAGGCCATCATCTCGCCGTGCATGAGCTTGTTCAGGTATTTGTCGACTTGCGCCTGCGTGCCGAAGTTAATCAGCGGCAGCGAGCCGATACCCTGGTGCGCGAAGACCGTGCTGGCAAGTCCGCCCAAGTAGGACCGCGACTCCATCATGCCCGCGATGCCGAGCACGCTGAGCCCGAGACCGCCGTATTCCTCCGGCACTTCGGCCATGTAAATACCGAGATCGGCGGCTTTTTTGAACAGATGCCGGATGGTTGCCTCGTCGCGCGCGTCCACTTTGGCCGCGACCGGCATCACGTCCTTGTCCGCGAAATCGCGGATGGCCTTGAGCATCATCCGCTGTTCGTCGTCCATGTCCTCCGGCGTGAGCACGTCGTCAGGGTCGGTCTGCTCGATGAGGTAACTCGCGCCGCGGTGTTGGTGTGCTATAGACATTGTCCGCCTCTCTCCGTTATTTCTTGAACTGCGCCAGGCGCTGGTTCGTGTCCTTGATCTCGAAAACCGTCTCTTCTTCGAATTCGATCGCCTTCTTTTCATCGCGGCGCGCGCCCTTGTTATAGAGCGCCTTGTACGCGGCAATGGCTTCGCGGCTGTTTTGCAGCATGGCGCTGGTCATTTCACGCACAGCGGCATCGAGTTCGGCGACAGGCACCGCGCGGTTCGCCAGGCCCCAAGCTGCGGCCTCGGCGCCAGTGAAGGTACGTGCGGTGAACGATAGCTCCCGCGCGCGGCGGTATCCCACGGCGGCCGGCAGTCGCGCGCTCATGCCCCAGCTCGGGCGCAGGCCCCACTTCGTGTGCGTGTCGCCGAGCTTGGCTTCCTCGGCCACCAGCACGATGTCGCACGCGAGGGCGAGCTCGAGCGCGCCGGTAAAACAATGGCCGTTGATCTTTGCGATCACTGGTTTCGACACGGTCTGTATGGCGCGGATCAGGTCGCGCGCGGGTGTATCGAGATAGTCGCCCACGCCGCCCTTTTCCAGCAGGCGCCCGCCGAGTTCGGTAAGATCCACGCCCGCCGAAAATGCACGGCCCGCGCCGGTGAGCACGATGACGCCGACGGTCTTGTCCTTCTCCGCCGCGGCGACGGCCTTGCCGGCTTCCTTGAGCATTGCGCGCGTAATCGCGTTGAGCTTTTCCGGGCGGTTCAGGGTGATCGTCGCCACACCATCCGCGATATCCAGCGCGACGGCTGTCAATTTCAACGCATCTTTTCCGTTTTTGCTCATGGCTGGCCCCTATCGTGTGGCCGCGATACCGCGATCGGCCTGGTCGGTAAAGAATCCATCTATCTTGTATATCTTCACAAACTGTCGTATTTCCTTCTCAAAACTCGGGTATTTCGCCTTGTTGTAGTCATCGACACGGAAGGTGTACGGATGCACAACCAACCCGTGCGCGTGCGCCCGCGATACGAGGGTCGGGTCCTTCTCGATCAATGCCCTGTCCGGCCCAATTCCATTCGCATACTTTGCGATCGCCGCGAGGCCGGCATCGCTCAGATCGGCCGAGGGCTTGCCGCCGTTCGCCACCAACAGCACGAGCGGAATCTTTGCCCCCATGTCCCTCACAATCATGAGCGGCGGCGCCTCGAAGCACTGCAGGAAGACCTTGGAGTCCGGCTCGGTATAACCATATTTCGCCAGTACGTCGAGCACCGCCCGCTCGATCGGCAGACCGGCCTGCTCGTGCCACGCCGGCGCTTTCATTTCCGGATAAATGCCGACGTTCCGCCCGGTCTGCTTGTTCAATCCCTGGACCAGCCGGATCATTTCCTCGAAAGTCGGCACCTGGAACCCCGGCGCGTCCTGCGGGAAGCGGTTCTTCAGCCGCTCATGCGCGGCGAGCGTTTTAATTTCCTCCAGCGTGAGGTCGGCGGGATACCAGTGACCGTCGGTGCGCTTGCGATCGGAGAATTTCGCTTCGACGTCCGTCGTCGGTTCAAGGTGAATGTCGTGGAGACAAATCAGCACACCGTCCTTGGTCAGCACGAGATCCGGCTCGATGTAGTCCGCGCCCATCGCATACGCGAGTGCGTATGCCTCCAGCGTATGCTCCGGCAGATAGCCGCATGCCGCAACAAGGGCGCGTAGGTGTCGCGAAAAACCGCGACATCAGTGACCGCCAAGGCGCCCAGCGTTTCGCCGTGA
>SXGT01463096.1_pt1 | contig 14307 bp, 16 predicted proteins | sample 3176221 | NCBI WGS metagenome assembly SXGT01 (sample SAMN11356862, study PRJNA531348) | freshwater metagenome | isolation source: freshwater sample F1-120 | place: China: Fuxian Lake, Yuxi | collected 2017-12-25
CTCGGTAGATCGCCATTCTTCCGCCGATCACTTTCTTCGCTCGGACGGCCGGCCACGATAATTGAGGGACCGCCGATTCATTCCTTTATCTATCCAGATCGGAACGACACCTCTTCCCAGAGACTATCGAGATCATTCACATTCGAGAAAACCATTGCCGTAAGATTCTTGCTTTGGTCGGTACCGGTTTCAGCTCTCTTTGTTTCGATGACTGAACCCTGCGCGGTGTAAACGGAACGTTTGGCCAGGTCATCAATCGCCTCGCCGGTATCGATCAGAGCCTCCCCGCCTACTTCGGTTACGTACAACATGCTCGCCGGATTCTTACGTGCCGCCGAGGCACCCGGCATGGAGGGGATCATCACCAGCGAAGCGAGCGCAGAAACAACCAACAAACGGTTGGTAATTCCTCTACGAGTCGAATTTGGGCGTGTTTTCATAGGATGGAGCGCAAGTCAGGGTTGAAGAGTGTATCTGAGGTGCCTTAATATGGGGGTAAACCCCTAGAGAAAGCAAGCGAACAGTTCTTTTTTATCTCATTCGACCACAATGTTTAGAATTTTACCCTTAACAAATACGACTCTCATGACGCGCTTTCCTTCCAAATGGGGTGCTACCCGTGAATTTTCGCGTGCAAACGAGACCGCTTGCAGCTCGGTGGTTTCGATTGGGACTAGTTGGTCGCCGCGGTGCTTGCCGTTGACCTGAAAAACCAGTTTTACGGTGGTGGTGGCGAGTTTTTGGGGATCGAAGGCAGGCCACGGACTGGCCATGATCGATCCGACCCCTCCGAGGCGGGCCCAAACTTCTTCGGCGAAATGCGGGGCGAAGGGAGCAAGCAACTGCAGAAAGGTGAGCGCGGTTTTTCGGTTTACCGTCGGGGACTTCTGGAGCGCGTTTGTAAAAATCATCATTTGAGAGATCGCGGTGTTGAATCGCAGGCCCTCAATATCATCGCCGACCTTTTTGATCGTTTCGTGCAGCAGGCGCGTAAACTCGATGGGGTCGGTGCCGGCGGACTCGCCCTCGACGAGCTTCGGATTCACGCTGCCGTCAATGGCGATGAGCTCGCGCCAGACTTTTTGGAGAAATCGATGCACGCCCTCGATGCCGCGCGGGTTCCAAGGTTTCATTGCTTCGAGCGGACCGAGAAACATGAGATAAAGTCGCAAGGTGTCGGTGCCGTGAGACTGAATGATGGTATCCGGGCTCACGACGTTTCCCCGGCTCTTCGACATCTTCTCGCCGTCCTCGCCCAAAATTATTCCTTGGTGGAAAAGGCGTTTGAAGGGTTCGACCTCGGGCACGAGCCCAAGATCGAACAGCACCTTGTGCCAAAAACGGGCGTACAACAGGTGCAGGACAGCGTGCTCTGCTCCACCCACGTAGAGGTCCGGGCTGCCCCAGTAGCGCAGCGACTCACGGGAGGCAAACGTGGTTTCGTTCTTGGGATCGAGGAAGCGAAGATAGTACCAGCAGGAACCAGCCCATTGCGGCATGGTGTTGGTTTCCCGACGACCGCGCATCCACGTCTCCCCGTCTGGCCGGGGGCTTGCCGCCGGCAGCGCTGCGCCGGTCTCGCAGTTGAACCAGATTTCGACCCACGGTGTCTCATTGGCGAGCGGGCTTTCGCCCAGGCCGCTCGGCAGGTACGATTGCACCGGGGGTAGTTCCAAGGGCAGTGCCTTTTCCGGCAAGGGCAACGCGAAGTAGGTGACTCCGCTGAGCGAATAGGTCACGGGCGATTCCGGCAAAACCAGGGCGCCGCGCGATTTGGCGCGTGCATAGTCCGCTTCCCCGACCCAGAGAATGGGGAAGGGCTCGCCCCAATAACGTTGCCGGGAGAAGAGCCAGTCGCGGAGCTTGAACTGCACGGTGGCCTTGCCGCTTCCGCGGGCCGCGAGGTCTTCGGTGATCTTCCGCTTGGCTTCCGGCCACGGTAGGCCGTCGTAACCGGGTGAGTTCACCAGCTTCCCGTCGCCGACATACGGCAGGACGGTTTCAGGGGCACCACAGTCGATCACCGGAACGATCGGTAGAGAATATTGCAGGGCAAACTCGTGATCGCGCGCGTCGTGCGCGGGCACGGCCATGATGGCGCCGGTGCCGTAGCCCATCAACACGTAGTCGGCGATCCAGATGGGCACGCGCAGACCGTTCACCGGATTGATGGCGTACGCTCCGCTGAAGACACCGGATTTATCCTTGGCGAGATCCGTCCGCTCCAGGTCGCTCTTGGCCGCGGCCTTCTTCCGATAGGCGTCCAACGCTCCCCGGTGCTCCGGCGTCGTCAGCTCTTCCACGAGCGGATGCTCGGGCGCCAGCACCATGTAAGTGCAGCCAAACAGGGTGTCGGGCCGGGTCGTGAAGATCTTCAGCTGACCGGCGGCGGGGGTGGCGAGGTCAAATCGCACCTCCGCGCCCTCGCTGCGGCCGATCCAGGCTTCCTGCATCCGTTTTGTGGATTCAGGCCAGTCGACGTCCTTCAGATCGGCCAGGAGGCGTTCGGCATAGGCGGTGATCCGCAGCACCCATTGGCGCAGATTTCTCCGCTCCACCGGAAAGCCGCCCACTTCGCTTTTCCCCTCCACGATTTCCTCGTTGGCGAGCACCGTGCGAAGTTCCGGACACCACCACACCGGACGTTCGTCCACGTAAGCGAGGCCGCGCTGGAACAGCTGCAGGAAGATCCACTGGGTCCAGCGGAAATATTTTGGATCCGTCGTGTCGATTTCGCGTTCCCAATCGTAGGAAAAACCCAGCGCCGTGATCTGGCGGCGAAAGTTGGCGATGTTGTTCCTGGTGTTCGACGCGGGGTGGGTCCCGGTCTTGACCGCGTGTTGCTCCGCCGGCAGTCCGAAAGCGTCCCAGCCGATGGGATGCAGCACATTGAAGCCCTTGGCCCGCTTGTAGCGGGCGAGAATATCGGTCGCGGTATAGCCCTCGGGATGACCGATGTGCAGCCCGGCGCCCGAGGGGTACGGAAACATGTCGAGGACGTAATATTTCGGCTTCGCCGAGTTGTCCTCCGCACAAAACGAGCGATTCTCCGCCCAGAATGTTTGCCAGTGCGGCTCGATTTCATGGAAGTTGTAGTCAATGCACTTGGTAGCCATCGTATAAAACCGCCACTGTGAAACCTTTCCCCGCCCGGTCAATCTCCGCGCTCATCCTCCTATTTCTGCTCGTCCCGCCGGCGCAGGCCGCCATGAGTCGCGGGTTCAACCGCTTGCTGGACGCGGTCGTGCGGATCGATGTGCGCGAGTTGACGTTTGAGGCTGGAACGCGGCGCTATACCGCCAGCATCGGTTCGGGCGTGATTCTCTCCGCGGACGGCATCGTGCTGACCAACGCGCACGTCGCGAGCCTCCGGTCGGTGGAACTGAGCATCACGCTCGCGAATCTTGAGCGTGTCAGCGCCAGGCTCGTCGGCTGGGATCATTGGACCGATCTCGCGGTGCTGCGGATCGACCTGGCCGAGGTCAAGCGCCGCGGCTACAAGTTGGTGCACGCGGAGTTTGGCGACAGCGGCACTCTCTACCCCGGGCAGGAGGTTTACGCCGTCGGCACGCCCCATGGTCTGACGCGCACCGTCACGCGTGGAATCGTCTCGAACAAGAACCGCTACTTTGAGGACAACCGCGGAGTTGGGGGATTCGAGACCGGGATGTTCAACACCTGGCTCCAGACGGACGCAGCGATCAATCCGGGCAACTCCGGGGGGCCGCTGGTCACCACCGATGGGAAGGTCGTTGGGATCTCTTCGCGCGGCTACCTCGGCGCGAACAACCTGGGTTTCGCGATACCCTCTTCCACGGCGCGGGTCGTCCTTGAACGCCTGGTGCGCGACGGAGCCATCGTGCGCAGTTACGTCGGCCTGGTGCCCGGGGCGTTGCAGGACCTGGAAAATTTCTACGCGCTGGCGCTCAACACCGGCATGCTCATCCATAGTGTTGATCCCGGTTCGCCGGCGGCGAAGGCGGGTTTGCGCGGCGGCGACATCGTGCTCGCGATCGATGGGGCCAGAGTCGACGGGCGTTTTCCGGAGCAGCTTCCGCCCATCCAGAATTTGATCGCGAGCCAGCCGGTGGGTGCGGCCTTGAAATTCTCCGTGAAGCGCGGACCGGAGACCCGCGACTACGTGATTGTGACCGAGAAACTCGAGAGCCGGGTAGGGGAGGAGTGGGCGCTCGAGAAGTGGGGTCTCAGCGTGCGCAGGGTTTCGCGGGCGTTTGCGCGGGAGAACCAACTCGAGGATACCAATGGTGTCGTGGTCATCGGCGTGCAGCCGGGCTTTCCCGCCGATGTTGCGGGCGTTTCGCGCGGAGACATCATCATCAAGATCAACCAGCAGCCGATTGGTTCGCTCGATGTCGTCAAGGCCGCGCATGCCGCCTATGAGTCGAATCCGGCCCCGACGCTGCTTGAGACCCAGCGCAACCGGCGGGTTTCTCTCTATATTTTGAAACCATGATTCCTCTCTGTATCCGTGGTCTTGGTCGTGTGGCGCTGGCCTTGATTCCCCCGGCTGCGCGGGCGGGTCTTGGCGCCGTCCTTTATTGCATCGCATTTCCCGCGGTCCTGCCGGGTGCGGACTTTCAAGCCCTGTGGGCGGAACGGGTGAAATGCGTCGTGGCGGTTGAATACGTGACCGAAACTGAGGTGGAGCGCCGGCCGACCGTTGCGATGGGTACGGTCATCGACGTCAACGGCACGATTATCTTGCAGGCGGGGGCGGTCGATCCGCGGGCGGCAATCTGGCAGCTGAAGGAATTCAAGGTATATCTTCCCGGCGAAGCGACCAGTACTCCGGGCGAGTATCTCGGTCAGGATTCGTTTACCGGCTGGCATTTCGTGCGGGCCGAGCCGATTACCCGCGCCCGCGTCGTGCCCGTGACCGCGTTTGCCGCCCGGGAGGGTGGCCGCGCCCCGGCTCTGGCAGACGTCATCTGGGGGATCGGGCTGCGCCCAAAGGACGAGGATTTCGTGCCGTATTTTTTGAAGAGTCATGTGGCGCTCATCCAGGCGCTGCCGCAGCTGACCGGGATCTCCCAGCACGAGGTCGCCGCGCCCGGGCTTCCGGTTTTTGACCTCGCGGGAGTGCTCGTGGGGCTCGCGGGCCCCGCTGGCGGGCAGACTTTTTTGCAGATTTCCCGCAATGGCCGGCCGACGCCCACCATGCTGATCAACGTCGAGGAAAGCAGTGCTTTCCTGATCGCGAGCGAGGTGCTGCCGCATCTCGGCCGGGTTCCCAAGGCCGCCTCCGGGCGGCCGCTCGCCTGGCTCGGGGCGTATGGACTCGAGCCGATGGACCGCGAGGTCGCCAAATTTCTCAACCTCACCGCGCAATCCGGCGCTGTCGTGAGTGAGGTCCTCGAAGGCAGCCCGGCGCAACTGGCGGGACTCAAGGACCGCGACATCATCCTCGCCCTGGACGGCCGCCCCTTGCCGCAACTCAAGCCGGATCGCGTGGTGGTGAGTTACATCGATCGGGAAATCGAACGGCGCGCCCCGGGAGCGAGTTTTCGCCTGACGGTCCTGCGTGGTACGGACCGATTGGAATTGAAAGCCACGCTCGGCGAGCAGCCCAAGCTCGTGCGCGAGGCCGAGCGAAAATATTTTGACCGGCTCGGATTGACCGCGCGCGAATTTGTCTATGGGGACGCCATTGAGCGTCGGGTGCGAGCGGCGGAACCCGCGGGTGTCATCGCCCACTTCGTGAAACCGAGTAGTCCGGCCGCCGTTGCTGGATTGCGGCAGGAAGACTGGATCAAGGAAATTGACGGCGCCGACGTGCGAACGTTTTCAGCGGCGGTGGCCAAGCTGGCGGAGATCGAAAAAGATGCAGCCCGTCCGGAGTTTGTGATGCTCGTGGCCCGTGGTGGTGAAACGGCCGTCCTGCGCGTGAAGTTGAAGTAACTGCACCGCGTCCGCGCTAGCCGCCATCCGCCACGGCGTCACTCGCCCAGACGATCAACCAGCCGCTCTTGTCGTCGACAAAAACCATGGTCGACGCGCGGCCGCCGGGGACCTCGACCGAATCTGCGCGCGCGATCGCGGGGCCGCCGATCCCGGCTGCGGCGTCGACTCCGCCCGATCGCGGGAAAAAAAGCACGAGCGCCACCGCCGCCGCCGCGGCCAGTGGGAGGGCCAACCAGGCGAAGGTGGTGTTGCGAGTGCGTTGGGCGGCGGTGTCTCCGGGTTGGCTCGCATCGCGCCGGCGACGCCGGACTGCGAGCCATTCCTGTTCGACATTGGGCGTCACCGCCTGGGTCGTGCCGGCGCGCCACGACTCCAACGCCGCCGCCAGGTCGATCCTGATCCGCCGACAGGCGTCGCATCCCGCGAGATGCGATTCAAGCGTGGCGTGCTCGCGGGATTCGACGGTTCCATCCCGTTCAGCGGCGATCAGAGAGCGTGCCTCCTGGCATTTCATGGCGGATCTCCCTGGCTGCCCTTATCGGCCCCAGTGGCCGTAACTGGTGTCGTGCGAGTGACCGCCGCGATCGGCCGGATAGTGGTTTGGGTTGCGCCCCTCAATCCACACGCGATCAGTGCGGTAGGTGTAATAGTCCGGCTCGCAGATCCGGACGAGGTGACCCCGATGATTTCGCGTGGTGACCCAACGCACGGGCACCCAGGCCTTGACGACGATTTCGTCCCAATAGCCGCGGCCGGGTGCATAAACGACGACCGCCGGAGGAGCGTAAACGACGACGGGAGGAGTGGGCCGATACGTCGGCCCCCCGACACGAACTCCGATCCTGAAACTGGTTTCAGCACTGGCCGAATTTGCGGCCAACGCGGCTGCGGTGGTGAGAAGGGCGATGGTGAGGTGTTTCATTTGGGTTCCCAGGTTGGAAGTTACCCATCTGACGACCCACTCTCGCATGATATTCATTTTCTTTGCGAAGCCCGGCGTGCGCACCGGCGCCGGCTAGCGGGCGATGAGCAGCACGACCGGCACTTCGCCTTCGTCGCCCCCGCGGCGTCCCAGCACGGCAGGCACACCCGGCTTGAGGGTGAGGGAAGTGCTCATGACGGACTTGCTGCCGTTCATCCACTGCACCTTTAGATGAATTCCATTGGCGCCCTTCTCGCTTTCGAGTTCGAGCCGATGACCCTGACCGAGCGAAATGCTCGCCCGGCCCCCGCTGGCAATCGTGGTGGCGCCCTCGCCCGTGAGCCGAAACGTGTCGAAGGGGAGGTTGCGCCGGAGGGTGGCCTCGTACTCCGCCAACTTGGGATCCGAGCCTCCCTTTTGGTTTGAGGCACCGATTAAGAGGGCGCGCACCGAGCCGCCGTCAGCCGCTCGGACGTCAGGCGTCAGGGCGATGATCGTGAGAACGAGGGCGAGGGTATGTTGGATTAATCGCATGGGAGGTCTCCTAATTTTTGCGCCAGCAAACGGCGCGCGTGAAACAAACGGGACATGACGGTCCCGCGCGCAATCCCGAGGTGTTCGGCGATTTCGTCGTAGGAAAGTCCTTGGATCTCGCGGAGGGCGAGCACGGCCCGATGCTTGGGCGGAAGCGCGTCAATCGCACGTTCAAAGCGCGCGTTGCGCTCGGCGATTTCCATCTCCTGCCGCGGATCGCGGTCCACGACCGGCTCGGGTGCTGCCGGGTAGCGTTCTCCGGAGCTGTTTTCAGCGTTTTCCCCATCCGAGAGGAAGGGAATAAAACGACTGAACCAGCGTTTGCGGCTGCGAAGGTGGTCGATCGCGCGTCGGGTGGCGATCGGATGCAGCCACGTCGAAAACTTCGCGTCGCCGCGGAACGAGCCGAGGTTCTTCCAAACCGTCAACCACACCTCCTGGCATACGTCGCGGGCGCTGTGTTCGTCGCGCAGCATCGACTGCACCAGCCGAAACACCGGTTCGTAATGACTCCGCATGAGGACCCCAAACGCGTCCTCGTTGCCGGTCTGGGCCTGGCGGACTAGATCCCGCTCGGCTTCGGGGGTGATTTCAGTGTCGTCGGACACAGGAAGGGTGGGACAGCATTGGTGCGGTTCGGTGGCGACGATGGCGACGATGAGGCCGATGGCGATTCAGGATTGGTGCACCGCGGCTCGCCGGCCGGTTCGTTTGCAGCTTGGCGGCGGGCCAATTCGCGATTTCCTGTCAGGTCTATGTTCACGGGAATTGTCGAAGAAACCGGGCGGGTGCTGGCGTTTGAGCCCAGGGCAGAGGCCTGGAGCCTTCGAATCGCGGCGCGGGCCGCGTTGGTCGATCTGATCGCGGGGGATAGCATTGCCGTGAATGGCTGCTGTCTTACGACCGCGCAGTTCGACGCCACGTCGTTGCGTTTCGATGTCTTGGAGGAGACGCGGCGCTTGACCAACTTTGCCGTGTTGCAGCCCGGCGCGGCGGTGAATCTGGAGCGGAGCCTGCGATTTGGTGGTAAGATCGGCGGTCATTTTGTCACCGGCCACATCGATGGTCTGGGCACCGTCGAAGTTTTCGAGCCGCGAGGCAAGGATCACTATCTCCGCGTGAGACTGCCCGGGGAACTGACGCGCTACATCGTGCACAAGGGCAGTATCGCGCTCGATGGCATTTCGCTGACCATTGCGGAAGTGGCGGAGGCGACCTTCGCGGTCTGGATCATTCCGCATACGCTGACGGTGACGAATCTCGGCGAGAAGCGGGTGGGTGATCCCGTCAACCTCGAGTTTGATTTGCTCGGCAAGCACGTGGAGAAACTCTTGCTCACGCGCACGCCGTAGCCGCCGATGCGCCACGCCCTCCACGCCCTGACGGATGAGTTGCGCCGGCTGAAGACAGCGGGCGTGAGCACTGTGACGGTTTCCGAAGAGGCGCTGGAGCACTTGCGCCGGGTGGTGGTGACGCGCCGGCCAACGCCCGGTCCGGCGGGCGTCGGGCCATCGCGAACTCCGGAAATTTCGCCGGTAACGGCCCGTCCTCCCGCGCCGGCGCGATCCGCTGCAATCGTTTCCGCGGTCCCGGTGCTCCCTCAAGTCGCCGTCGCGGCGCTCCCTCCGACACCTGTCGTGACGCTGCCGGCGGGCGACAAGCAGACCCGGTGGGATGCCTTGCTCGCGGCGGTCCTGGCCGATCCGACGTGCCGCGCCCACGTGCGGCCGGGAAAAAAAGTCGTGCTCGGCGTCGGATCGCTCGACGCGAAAATCATGTTTGTCGGTGAGGCGCCCGGGGCCGAGGAGGAAATCCAGGGCGAACCCTTTGTCGGACCGGCGGGGCAATTGTTGACGAAAATGATTCAGGGCATGGGTCTGGCGCGGGCCGAGGTGTACATCGGCAACATCATGAACTGGCGTCCGCAGATGCCGACGGTCGACGGCCGGGAGCAGGTCGGCAATCGCCCGCCGACGGAGGACGAGATTCGCTATTGTCTGCCTTACTTGCGGGCCCAGATTGAGGTCGTCAACCCGGAGCTGCTGGTCGCGCTGGGTTCCAGCGCGACGCAGGGCCTGCTTGGTTTCAAATCCTTCAAGGCGCTCGGCGACGTCCGGGGTCTCTGGCATGAATTTGGCGGGAAGCCGTTGATGGTGACCTATCATCCGAGTTACATTCTCCGTGAGCCATCGAACCGGAAAAAGCGCCTGATTTGGGAGGACCTGCTCAAGGTCATGGAGCGTGCCGCCCTGCCAATCACTGACAAGCAGCGCGGCTACTTCCTGGAGCGATGAAGCGGCGCGCGCGAGGGTAAGCTTGGGCGGCGGTTGGCGATGTGGCCGTACAACGTGCTCACCGCCGCCGCGACGACGGCACTCGATCGCTGAACCAGCGCCGTCCGGTTCGCGTCACTTTCCGGTAATCGCGTTCAACGCGCTCCGCGTCCGGTCAAACTCCGCCTTGATCTGCACGACCAGTCCCGCGACGTTTGCGAGGCCCTCGGCTCGCACTTGTGTTTCGAGTTTTTCGGCCAGCGCCCGCAGGGCAATGGCCCCCAGGTTGGCGGAGCTGCCCTTGATGCTGTGCGCCGCCCGGGTAAACTTGGCCACATCGGCCGCCTGCGCACTTTGATCGAGATCCGCGATGCGCAGCGGAGTGTCTTCGAGGAAGATGCCGGCGATTTCCCGCAGGAACTCGTCGTTGTCGCCGGGATTAAGGGCGCGAAGATTTTCGATTGCCTGTGGATCGATCACGGAAGAGTCGGGCATGGTCGGGTGGGAACGGAGCTAAGAAAGGAATTTCCCGGTGCGCAATGCCGGATAAAACGAATCGATGGCGGTGCGGTGGGGACACGGCCGCGCGGCCCGGCCCGTCAGGTGGCCCATTCGAAGGAGGTGTTTTGCTCGATCTCCTCGAGCGTGGTGAGGCCCAGCAGCACTTTCTTGAGTCCATCGTAGCGGAGCGGCTTGTACCCGACCTTGGCGGCGGCCCGGGAAATCTCCTGCACGCTGCGGCCCTCGCTGATCAGGGAGCGCACTTCCTCGGTGATCAGCACAAGTTCATGAAACGCCACGCGGCCCTTGTAACCCGTGTGGCGGCAGGCGGCGCAACCGCGCCCGCGGAAGAATGGAGTATCCTCCGTGATCCCCTCGTCCTTGAAGTATTTCAGCAGCGTCTCTCGCGCTGGGAAGTAGGTTTCCTTGCAGCCCTCGCAAATCCGCGCGGCGAGCCGTTGCGCCAGCACGCCGATGACCGAGGGCGCGACCATGTAGGGCTCCACCCCGATCTCGATCAGCCGCACGATGGCCTGCGGGGCGGTGTTGGTGTGCAGCGTCGCAAACACGATGTGCCCGGTCAGCGCGGCCTCGGTCGCGATCTTGGCGGTCTCCAGATCGCGGATCTCGCCAATCAGAATCGCGTCCGGATCCTGCCGCATCAACGAACGCAGGATCGTGGCAAACTTCAGGTCAATGTGGCGTTCACCTGGCTCTGGGTGACGCCGGCGAGTTGAATCTCGATCGGGTCCTCGATGGTCGAGATGTTCACCGCCGGGGTGTTGATCTCATGCAGCGCGGAATACAGGGTCGTGGTCTTGCCCGAGCCAGTCGGGCCCGTGACAAAGATGATGCCGTTCGGATTCTGAATCAGCCGCCGGAACGGCTGCAGAATCGTCTGGGACATCATCATCTTGTCCAGCGTGAGCATCGACTTCTTGCCCGTCATCGCCAGGATGCGGATGACGGACTTCTCCCCGTAGGCCGAGGGAATCGTCGAGACGCGGAAATTGGCCGTCTGGGTGCCGACCTGCATCGAGAAGCGCCCGTCCTGCGGGAAGCGCGATTCGGCGATGTTCAGGTTGCAGAGAATCTTGATGCGCGAGAGCAGGGCGCGGTGGAGCTTGCGCGAGTACGTGAGAATTTCCCGGAGGTTGCCGTCGACGCGAAAGCGAATCCGGCAATGGGTTTCCTGCGCCTCGATGTGAATGTCAGTGGCCCGTTCGCGCATCGCGAAGTAGAGGATTTCGTCCAGGACCTGGATGAGCGCGTTGTTCTCGGCGAGCGCGGCGAGCTTGTCGCCCGCCATCTCGGGCCGGTCGAAGAGGCTGGAACGTTCGAGTTCGCCGAGGCTTTCCTCAAGGCCTTGCTCGGTGCAGTAGTGAATCGCGATCGCGTCCTCGATTTCGCGCGGCAGCGCGAAAACCGGACTCACCGGCATCTGCGCGATTTGCCCGATCCGCTTCACCAGTTCCTGGTCGTCCGGCGTCGACATCGCGACCGTGATCACCCCGTTCAACACGTACAGACCGATCGACTTGATCTTCCGCGCGACCTCCACCGGGATCTTCTCAATGGCCTCGTCCGTGATGACGGAGGCGAACGGATCGACGTAGGCGGCGTTCATGGTGTCGGCCCAATACCGGCACGCATCGTCCTTGGACAGGTACTTCTCATCGATGACGGCCTGGACCAGCGCGACGTTCCCGGCGTGGCGCTCGGCCATGACGGTGACCTCATTGAGGAAATCGAAACGCGGCAACTGGGCCAGGCGTTCGATGAACTGGCTACTTTTTGACTTTTGCACGGGCGGCCCTCGAGGTGAAAAGTTTTCCGATCTCCTGCTGATCGAGCTTCTCCATCGCAAACGTGCTCGCGGCGCGTTCGGCCTTGAGCTCCTCCAGCATCTGCGGGAGCGAGTAGCGAACCTCCGCGACGTTGAGCTGCGGCGGCGCCGACGCGGGCGGAGCGGGAGTGGCGGGCGGAGAGTGGCTCATGGTAAAAGTCAGCCGAGGTCGAAGGCAGCGGCGATGGTCTCCTCGAGCGCCTTGGCAATCTGCTCCTTCGGGGTGTCCTTGCGAATATAGTTCAGGGCGCCCGCCTCGAGCGCCTGATCGATCGTTTCGCGATTGGCGAGCGACGTCAGCATGATGACCGCGCAATTGGGATCGAACGCCTTCAGGGCCTTCAACGCCTCGATGCCGTCCATCCGGGGCATGCTGACATCCATCAGCACGAGGTCGGGGTTCTCGCGCCGATAGACTTCGAGCGCCTCTTCGCCGTTGCTGGCTTCGACAATGATGGGGTTGCCGATTTGTTTCAGGATCAGTGAAACAAACTTGCGGATATGGGGCTCGTCGTCGACGAGCAGAATCATGCCGGTGAAGTTCATCGGGAGGCGGGGAGGGTGACGCGAAATTCGCAGCCGCCGCCGGCGAGATTCCCGGCCGAGATGGCCCCGTGGTGGGCTTCGACAATCTTCCGGCAGATGGCGAGGCCCAGCCCGGTGCTCTTTTCCCCCGCGGTTGGTTTGCTGGAGAGCCGGCTGAAATCCTTGAACAGCTTGTCGCGTTCCCCGTCCGGGATGCCCGGACCCTGGTCCCGCACGGAAAAACTGCACATGCCCTCCGCGGGGCCGGCCTGGACGATGACCCGAATTTGCGAACCCGGCGGCGAGAATTTGACCGCGTTGCTCAGTAAATTGTCCACAACCTGCTTCATCTTGGCCGCATCGAGTGAAAGCACGACGGCGGGCGACGGCGCCTGCAACTCCACGTGCGTGCGCTTCTTGGCGGCCTCCATGTTGATCATCGCAACGCACCCGGCCGCGAGTTCGCCGAGATTGATGGGCTGGAGATTCAATTTCAGATCGCCGGCCTCGATGGCGGCGACATCCAGCAGCTCGTTCAGCATCTCGAGCATGGACTGGCTCGCCGAATGAATCGTCTCGACGAGATCGAGCTGGTCCGGTGTCAGCGGACCGACGGCGCCATCGCGCAGGAATTCCGAAAGGCCGCGAATCGACGCGAGCGGATTGCGCAGGTCGTGCGCCGCCATGCCCATGAACCGGTTCTTGGCGGCGTTGGCGTTGCTCAGCTGCGCGACGAGCAACTGCTGCTGTTCGGAAAGGATCTGATTCTGCAGGTGGGACCGGATCCGCGCGATGACTTCCTTGGGCTTGAAGGGCTTCGGGAGGTAATCGACGCCCCCGGCCCCGAGACCCGCGACCACATCGTCTGACTCATTCTTGGCCGTGATGAAAATCACCGGCGGGCTTTGCTCGCCATAGGTGGCCTTGATCCGCCGGCAGGTTTCGAAGCCATCGATGCCCGGCATCATCACATCGAGCAGAACCAGGTTGGGCTTGAACTCGGCGACCAGTTCCAACGCGCGCTCGCCGGTGCCGGCCTCGGCAATCACGTATCCTTCTGGTCGCAAAATGCCGGAGAGGATGCGGAGATTGAGACGATCATCGTCAACCACGAGGACCTTGCGGCCCGGCAAATTTGGCTGAGTGGAGTTCGGCGATGAGGCCATCAAGCGAAGAATTGCGGTCGGGGCGACGCAGCGCAACCGGAACTTTTTGCGCCGAACTTTTCGCCCGGATCACCGTTGTGGCGGCGGACCGCCGCGAAGCGGGCTGAGGAAAATACGTATCACGAAATCCGCATGCGTTGATATTTGAGCTTGCCCGCCGGGCGCGTTCACTGGTTGTCTCGCCGCTCAATTCCAATCCTCATGGCAAAAACGTTTGTATTTTCCTCCGAATCCGTTGGCGAAGGACATCCCGACAAGGTCGCCGACCTCATCTCCGACAGCGTGCTCGACGCCTGTCTGACGGTCGACAAGACCAGCCGCGTCGCCTGCGAGACGTTTGTGAAATCCAACGTGGTGGTGGTCGGCGGCGAGATCACGATCCCGAAATTGCAGGACAAACGCACCGGCAAGACCCGGGCGCTGGAGGAGGCGATCAACCTCGGGAAGATCATTCGCGACGCGATCCGCGAGATTGGCTACACGAATGACGACGATGTGTTTCACGCCGACACGGTCTTCATCAACAATTACCTGACCGCGCAGTCGGCGGACATTTCCCAAGGCGTCGACGCGCGGAAATCCAAGGGCAAGAAGACCGCCGAGCAGGGCGCCGGCGAC
>SXGT01802387.1_pt1 | contig 14307 bp, 18 predicted proteins | sample 3176221 | NCBI WGS metagenome assembly SXGT01 (sample SAMN11356862, study PRJNA531348) | freshwater metagenome | isolation source: freshwater sample F1-120 | place: China: Fuxian Lake, Yuxi | collected 2017-12-25
CGTGGTGGACCGCTCGAACCTGCAACGCCAGATCCTCCACAACGAGGAGCGCGTCGGCATGGCCAAGGTCGAGTCGGCCCGCCTCACGCTCGAGGGTCTGAACCCCGACGTCAAGGTCGTCGGCTACCGCGAGCGCGTCAACTCAGAGAACATCATGCGCCTGATCGCCGACTACGACATCATCGTCGATGGCTGCGACAACTTTCCGACCCGTTACCTGGTCAATGACGCCTGCGTGTTCACTGGCAAGACCAATATTCACGGCAGCATCTTCCAGTTCGAGGGCCAGACCACCGTCTTCAAGCCGAGCGAAGGGCCCTGCTACCGCTGCCTCTTCCCCGAACCACCCCCTCCGGGGGCGGCGCCCTCGTGTGCCGAGGCCGGCGTGCTCGGCGTGCTGCCCGGTCTGATCGGCTGCGTGCAGGCAGTCGAGACCGTGAAGCAGATCCTTGGCGTCGGCCGCTCGCTGGTCGGGCGCCTGATGCACTTCGACACGCTCAGCATGGAGATCCGCCAGATGCGTCTGCGCAAGGATCCTGAATGCCCGGTGTGCGGCGAGCAGCCGACGATCCGCGAGCTGATCGACTACGAAGAGTTCTGCGGGCTGCGCGCGGGCCACACGGCTTAGCGCGACGGAGAGCAGGGGAGTGCGGGTGCGATTGCACGCGGGGCTGCGCAGCTACCTGCCGGCGGACGCCACCGACAATTTCGTCGAGATCGAGGTTCCGGCCGGAGCGACAGCCGCCACGGTAGCCCGCGCTCTGGGCATCCCCGACGGATTTGCCGGCGTGGCCTTCGCTCGAGGCGAGAAGTGCGACATGAGGGCCCCGCTTCGGCCCGACGACGAACTCGATCTCTTCCCGCCGCTCGCCGGGGGCTGAAGGAGGTCCGGAGGGGCTGCCCGCTTCTGCCGGTGGGGAGCCTGCGCAACGAGTCGTGCGCACGGACGGCGCGGCAGGCATGGGACGAGTCGTTGCCGGCCTCAGCCAGCACCTGCATCGAAGAACTGATCGCGACCTCATCGCCAACCGCGAGTTGGGCGCTTGGTCAGGGGATCGCCCGCAGTTCCTCGACGGTGAGCCGTACGTTCCGCGCGATCTTGCGGAGAGGTGTTGGCGAGACATCCCGCGCGCCGTGGAAGAGCACCGTCGTGCTGCGGCCGTCGGGGTGACGGAACTGCTTGTGCGAACGGCGCTGTCGGACTTCGGCTAATCCGTGCGCTTGCAGCAGCGCCACGACTTCGCGGGGCTTGAGAACGCGAACGCTGCCCACCCTCACGCGACCTGGATGGTCTGCACGTCAACGAATTCCGACTCGAGGTTTGGCTCACCCTCCTCGAGGAGCAGCTCGATGACTTCTCGTAGGTTCTGCTGAAGCTCCGCGATGTCTGCGCCCTGAGTATGGGCACCAGGCCAGCCGGGGACTGAGCCGACCAACGCCCCGGTGTCGGGGTCGCGCTCGACGACGAACCGGAACGTCCTCATTGGGTTCTTGCCTCCGTCTCTGCCTGCCTGAATAGCCGCTACTAGCTTGGGTATGCGAGCCACCAAACGTCAACCCTGCCGAGCCGTCGTCTCTCGCGACCTCGGGCAAAAATTAGCCCCGGGGACGCATTCCGGCATCGACCGTCGCCGATGCGGCCCCGCTGGTGGAGCGGGGTGTCCCCGGGGCCGGTGGGGCCTGGCATCTCCAGGCCACCACGAACGGGAATGTCGTGGACAGGCCTAGGAGGCCACCACCTCACAGGTCACCTGAGTACTTTCGCTCACTTGACGATCACCTCCCATTCCCGGCGCCGTCGAGGACCCCTCGGCCTTCGACCCATTCGCGGAAGCCAGTTCCGCTTCAATCACCCGTCCAATGACCGCCGTTGCCACCCTCCGGGCTGACCCACCGACGCGTCGGCCCCGTGCCGCGCGCCGGTTCTCGGACGCTGTGTTCGTCCGGGTCTGAGCGAATGCTACGCCGGTTCGCTGCGGCTGTAAATACGCGAGCTCTCCACATCGCGAGAAATCGGTCGACGGGCTCGGCACAGGACAGGGGACGAGACATCATGGCAGACAAGGAAGACATCCTCTTCGAGCGCCGGGGCCATGTGGCCTGGGTCACGCTGAACCGACCCGAGGTGATGAACGCGCTTCATCCTCCCTGCCACGATCGCCTCGACGCGATCTGGAACGAGGTCGCTACCGATCCCGACATCTGGCTGGCCGTGCTCACCGGCGCCGGCGAGCGGGCGTTCTCGGCGGGCAACGATCTCAAATGGACCGCGCAGAACGCGGGCCAGATGCCACCTTTCCCACGCGGGGGTTTCGGTGGCCTGTGCAGCCGCTTCGATCTGGTCAAGCCATTGATCGCACGGGTCAACGGCCTGGCCCTGGGCGGCGGCTTCGAACTGGCGTTGGCGTGCGACCTCGTGATCGCCGCCGATCATGCGCGCTTCGGTCTGCCCGAACCCCGCGTCGGCCTCATGGCGGCAGCCGGCGGAGCGCAGCGTCTGGTCCGGCAGCTCCCGCTCAAACAGGCAATGGGGTTGCTCCTGACCGGCGAGACGCTTCCCGCCGCACGCGCGCTCGAGCTGGGCCTCGTCAACGAGGTCGTGGCGCTCGGCGAACTCGACGCCGCAGTCGAGCGCTGGGTGGCGCGGATTCTTGAATGCTCGCCGCTCAGCATCCGAGCAACCAAGCAAGCTGCGCTCGACAGCCTCGACCGCCCGCTGGCCGAGTCCATCTCACCGGCGCTCTACCCGGCGGTCCGCACCCTCTTCACGTCGGCCGATGCCCGCGAGGGGCCGCTCGCCTTCGCGGAGAAACGCAAGCCGCGCTGGAGCGGCTGCTGAGGCACGCGCGCCCGGCTCGAGAGCGCGGTCAGCCGCTGCGATACTGATTTTGACCGAGAGGCGTGGGGGAGCGCGCTTCCGCCCGGCTCAGCCCTTGGCGCGCGAAACGTACTCGCCGGTGGCGGTCTCGACGCGGATCGCCTCACCCGTCTCGATGAAGCTCGGCACCTGGACGATGAGGCCGGTCTCGGTGGTGGCCGGCTTGAGCTGAGCCGCCGCGGTCGCGCCCTTGATCGGCGGTGCGGTCTCGGTGATCACGAGATCGACCGTCTTGGGCAGTTCGATGCCGATCGGGCGACCGTCGTGGAACTCGACCTGGATGCGCGTGTTGGCCAGCAGGTAGGCCTCATTGCCGGACAGATCCTCGCTGGTCAGACCGATCTGCTCGAAGGTCTCGGTGTTCATGAAGTGCCACTGGTCGCCGTCGGCGTAGAGGTACTCCATCTCGTGTTGCTCGAGGGTCGCCCGCTCGACCTTGTCCTCGGAACGGAAGCGGTGCTCGGTGCCGTTGCCGCTGCGCAGGTTGCGCAGCTTGGTCTGCACCATGCCGCGCCAGTTGCCGGGCGTCACATGAAGCACGTTGGCGACCCGGTGCAGGTCGCCGTTGTAGATGATGACCATGCCCTGGCGCAGGGCGGTAGCGCTGATCTGCATCGATCCGAAACCTTCCTCCGGGAATCCGCGGGTAGCCCGAGCTTCCTATCCGTTGCCCCTCGCGGCCGCACCCTTCAGCCGCCGCGTCGGAGCGAGACCACGATGGTCGTGACCAGCAACGCGGCGAGCAGCAGCGCTGCCGCCTGGAGGCGTGTGGTCATGGACCCGATCGCACGCGCATCCGGGGGATCGCCCCAACCCTCGGCCCGCACCAGACGATGGCCGAGACCCATCGCGAGCCAGGTGCCGGTCATCACGACGAGGAAGGCAAGTCCGAGCTTGAGCGCCAGGTAACGCTGCACCACCTCAAAGAAATCGGCGCCGAGGGTCTGCTTCAGCCCTGTCACGCTGTAGGCCCCGGTCATCACGAGGACGCCGAGCAGGCCGATCAGGAGGGGATCGACCACCCGCAAGACCGAGGTCAGCGCCGAGCGCATCGCCCCGGCGTCGCCGAGGCGCCGGCTGCGCGGGACCAGCAGAAACGCGATACCGAGCGAGACACCGAGCGTGAGCCCGGTCGCGGTGACGTGCAGGACACGCAGCATCCGCGTCTCGGTAGCGGTGCGGTCGCTTGCGAGAAAGAGCGGGGGGCCGGAAGGATTCCCGCGGGCTGCCACCAAGGGCTCTGCGTCTGACGATAGCCAAAGGGAGGCGGGGAATCGTGCCCGCGACCTGCTACCGGAGGGCAGGTGAGTGCGGAGGAGAACGCCCCGGGGCCGAGCAGCGGCCGACAGGCCGAGCGCGCTGCGGCGGATTCCCGCACGGACATGCCGAGAGAGGAATCTGCGGCGCCGTCCACGCTGATCTCGACGGGGACGGTGATTCATCTAGCGCGCGGCCTCGGCACCGGCCGGCTGCGCGCTACCACCGGACGCGAACTCGAGTTCGAGTTGCGCTTCGTCGACACCGGCGGCGTGACACGCCCCGAGCCACCCGAATGGCTCCGCGAGGGCACCGTGGTTGGCTACGACGTCGCCTGGACCTCGCGCGGTCTCCGGGTCTGCCGCCTGTTCCCCCTGCGCTCGCCCTGAGGCCCCAAAGCGCTCTGCCGCGAGGGCAATCGCCATCGACGCTTGCCCTTGCGCCGGGACGCGGGCTTCGTCTGCTTTGCCCGCGTGCGTCGGCTGCTTCCTTCGGCATCGCCGATTCCGGGAAAGTCGAAGCGATATGGGTCCTTGCCGAGCCGCCCTCTACAGCGGCAGGCCGCTGCGGAACGTCAAGTAGCGGCCGAGCATCTCGCCCACGAGGACCGCCAGGCTCGCGATGTAGAAGAGCCCGGTGGCAGCCATCGTCTGCGGAATGGCCAGCACCCGACCGAGGAGGGCCGCCATGCCAAGCGCCGCGAGAGGCCCGAGTGCCAGCCGCATCCCGATCAGAGGCAGGTGCAGAGCGAGATCGGGACTTGCGCCGCGGGACCAGAGGACGGCCAGCGCGAGGGCGAGGACCGTGACCTGCAGCCACAGCGTGCCCACGAACCAGCGGAAGCTGCGCGCGAAGGGAGCAATCGTCAATCCCGGATCGACGAGATACCAGTGCCCGATCAACATCCCGTTCACCACGGCTCCGAGCACGAGTGCCGACGCGAGACCGTCGAGCACCCCCAGCAGCGGCCACGCCGGACTCAGGCCCGCCGCCGAGACGCCCACCGCGACGAGGCCGGTGAGCATGGCCACCGGATAGAGCCGGGCGCGCAGCAGCGCGCGCTCTCCCCACAGAGTGGCCATATAGGCCGCGCAGAGCAGGGTGAAGAGTGTCCAGAGGAGGGGATCGAGACCGCCGATGCCACTCTCCGGCCGGGTCCACCAGAGCCATCCGGTCCCACCCGCGCCGAGCAGCAACATGCTGAGGAAGACACCGGCGCTCGATTTGTAGTAGCCGCGCGCCATGTCGGGGAAGGGCGGCACCGCCAAAGCGACCAGACCGCCGGCAGCGAGCTGGCCGAACACGAGAAGATAGCAGCGGGCAAATTGCGTCATTCCGGCTCCGGGCCGCGCGTGGTAGCAGACGCCGGTGCTCGGCTCGATGCGTGGCTCGTCGCCCATTCCGGTCCCCGGCTCGCGGTACGCGGCCGGACTCTTCGCCGGCCTGAGTCTTCTTCTCCTCGCTGTTGCAGCGGGCGCCGGCGACGCGCCCGATCCGGACGCCGAGCGCTCGGCGATCGAAGGCAAGCTCCAGCGCCTCCAGGAGTCGGTCGATCGCCTGCAGTCGACGATGGACGCCATGCTGGCCCGCGGGTTGATGATCGCGCCCGCGCGGAGCGAGGAGCAGGGCGCCGGCCAGCCGGCGTTCGATGCCGGCGAGCTGTTCGGGCGCGCCGTCAAGGTCGGGCCACGCATCGGTCGGCCCGACGCCCCGGTCCAGATCCTCGAGTTCGGCGACTTCGAGTGCCCTTTCTGCAAGCGCATGGCGGGGATCGGGACGCAGCTCGCCAAGGCACACCCCGATCAGGTCAGCTATGTTTTCCGGAACCGCCCCGGGCGCCGCCACCAGCGCGCCCTGGAAGCGGCGCGTGCCGGCTGGGCCGCCGGGCGGCAGAATCGGTTCTGGGAAATGCAGGAGGCTCTCTTCGCTGCGGGGCCGAAGCTCGAGGGGGTCGATTTCGTCGCGCTGGCCACGGGACTCGGACTCGACCGGGCTCGCTTCGAGAAGGATCTGGCGTCGCCCGGCTCGCTGCACGCCGTCGAGAGCGACATGCTGGCCGCCCGCTTCATGGGTGCGGCGGTGACGCCGACCTTCTTCGTCAACGGTCGCAAGATCGTCGGAGCCAAGACCGAGGAACTCGTCGGCGTGGTCGACGAACTCCTGGAGAACCTCCAGAACGAGGCCCCCGGACGGGCCACGGACACAGGAAGCGGGGCGGCGGCACGCGTGGTAGCACCGGCTCCTGCCTTGCCCAAGAGCACCGCAGAGGGCAAGCTGGAAGCCCCGGTGGAGGACGCACGATGATCGATCAGGAAACGTATCGCGGTTGGCGGCAAGTCTGGCGCGTGGCCGTGGTGGTCACGCTCGGGGTGTGCGTGGCCACGACGGCGGCGGCGCAGGGCTCTCCGGCCTGGGAGGACGATCTGGCCCTGAGCGAGGAGACCGAGTTGGTCGCCCGCCCGCAGCCCGTGATCCCTTCGGGCGAACGTGCCCTGACCTCTCTCGGCGCGGTCGCACTGAACGTCCTGGTGATGCCGGTCCGGCTGATCGTCGGCCTCGTCGGTGCCGAACTCGGCGGCGTCACCGGCGCGCTCACTCTCGGCAACGAGGAAGCCGCGGCCGGGATCTGGAATGTCACGACAGACGGTTCCTACACCACGACGCCGGCAGCGATCGAGGGCCGCGAGGCGCTCGCCTGGGGCGGCAACCACCCGTAGCCGCCCTCACTTTTCCCTGACCACGGCCGGGTGATAGGGACACCGCGTGGCAAGCAGCATTCGACGCACCACCGTCGGCGAGGTGCTCGACCTGGCCCTCGACCTCGAGCGCAGGACCATGGCGCTCTACGCCGAGTTGATGCGGCATTTCGGCGATGACGCCGAACTCCGCCAGTTCTGGTTTGCCATGGCCCGTAACGAAGCGGGGCACTGCGGGGCGCTGATGCTCGTGGGCTGCATCCTGCGCAATGATCCCGAGCTGGGTCTGGCCACGCGGATCCTGTTCGATACCCACACCGGCATCCGCCTGCGCTCGCTGCTGACCGGGTTCCGGCGCGAAGTGAGGCAGGGCACCTCGCTCGAGCGGAGCTTCGAGATGGCGCTCGACCTCGAGAGTTCCGAGCTGGAGGATGTGGTGGTCGACCTGTTGCAGGTCGTGCGCGATCCGGCCTGGCGCGATCGTGCCGTCAAGATGTTGATCCATGATCTCGGCGACCTGAGCTACATGATCGAGAAACACACCAACGACGCGGATCTGCTGGCCCGTGCGGACAGCCTGCTCGAGCGCCGCCTCGGCCAGGGCTACGCCCCCGACGAGGGCGGCAAGGGGGATACCGGCGAGACCCCCCAAAAAACCCTCCGGGGGCGTGCAAAACGAGTCAGTGCCGCTCGGCCTGGCTGAGCGGCCCCGGCGAACAGGAACGAATCTGGCGCGACAGCTCGACCTGGGGTCGAGCCCTGCGCGGCCGTCGTTCGGCGCTTCCAGCGTGGAGGGGCGCTCGGGGGAAGCGCCCCTCCCGGAATCATCAGCCAGCGACCGCGCGCAGCGCGGCCAGGCCGCCCGCCTCGCTGGCGACGGTCACCTGGTTCTCGGCTGCCAGTCGCGCGATGGTTGCCCGCGCCAACTTGCTCGGGCTCGCGTGGCCGTTCTCCCATCGATTCACCGTACTGACGGTGATGCCGAGGGCGTGGGCGAATTCCTCCTGCGTCATCTCGAGATGGCGCCGCAGGCCACGGATCGGGTTCTCGTTTCCATTCAACATGTTCACTGTCTCCTTTCGGGTGTCCGCATCTCCGCAGCTGAGACGGCGAGACCTACGCCCGCATTCAAGGCCTTCCATCTGGCAGGAGATGAGGGGTCGGCTTGGGGCTCTCCGCTGGCGGTAGGGCCGCTCGGGCGAATGGGTTGCACTCGGCACGGCGTCCGCGACAATGACGCGCGACGCTGGCCGGGGGCCGGCTCCATCCAAGATGCCCGCAACCGCATGCGCGAGAGCGAACGTCGCCCTGGTCAAGTACTGGGGAAAGCGACCGGGTCCGCTGAATCTGCCGGCGGTCGGCAGCCTCTCGCTGACGCTGGCGGGCCTGGAGGCCACGGCCGCAGTCAGCCCCCGTGCGACGGGTGCGCCGGCCTTTCGGAGCGGCGGCCAGGCCGTCGAGGGCACGGCCGGGCAGCGGATGGAGGCCTTTCTCGATCGCCTGCGGGACTTCGTCCCCGACGCGCCGCGGCTCGCGGTGGAAGTCGGGGTCGGCTTCCCCATAGGTGCCGGCCTCGCCTCCTCGGCGGCGATCTTCTGCGCGACAGCGGCGGCAGGTCTCTCGGCCCTGGGGCTCAGCCGCGACCGGCGCGAACTCTCGCGACTGGCGCGGGAGGGCTCGGGCTCGGCGGCGCGCTCAGTTTTCGGTGGCCTGGTGGAGTGGCACCGCGGCCTGCGCCCCGACGGCGAGGACTCCTTCGCCGAGCCGCTCGCGGGCGGTGCAGACTGGCCGCTGGCGATGGCCGTGGCCGTGGTCGAGCACGGCCCCAAGGCGATTCCGTCGCGTGACGCGATGGAGCATGTGGCCCGCACCTCGACGTTCTTCGAGGCCTGGATCGCGGGACAGGAGGTGGACCTCGCCGCAGCGCGCCAGGCCGTCGCCGCGCGCGACCTGCCGGCACTGGGTGCGATCGCCGAGGCAAATTGCCTGCGGATGCACGCGACCTGCTTCGCGGCACGCCCGGCGGTGATGTACTGGCGCCCAGGTTCGCTCGCTGTGATCGACGAGATCCACCGCCTGCGGGCCGAGGGCATGGCCGCATGGTTCACCATGGATGCCGGACCACAGGTCAAGGCCCTCTGCCACCAGGACGATCTCGAGGCCATCGCGACCCGGCTCGCAGCCGTGCCCGGCGTCCAGACGGTGCTGCGCGCCCACAGCGGCGCTGGTGTCGAGATGATCGAGGGAGCCGAGCCGTGGTCGTGAGAGTCTCGGCCCCGGGCAAGCTCTTCGTCGTCGGAGAGTATGGCGTGCTCGTCGGCGCGCCCGCCGTGATTGCGACGCTCGACCAGCGGCTGATCTGCAGAGTCGCCGGACCGACCCGCCCGGAACGGATCGCCCTCCGTTCCGCTGATCTGGGGATGGCATGGGACCGGGCGACCGGGCCCGCGGCTGACCTTCCCGCAGGCCTTCGCTATGCCGCCGCCGCTGCCGCCGCCGCTCTCGACTCGGCCCGTGACGCCGCCGCTGGCAGCGAGCCCCGGGGGGTCCTCGAGATCGAAATCGAGCGCGGCTTCGACGATGGCCCAGCCAAGCGCGGCATGGGCGGCAGCAGTGCCGTCGTGGCGGCGGTTCTGGGGGCCATCCACGCGCACCGCACCGGGGGCCTGCCCGTGGGGCCGGCGCGACGTCTGCTGGCCGCGCGTGCGCTCGCCGTCCATCGCAGAGTCCAGGGAAGTGGATCAGGCGCCGATGCTGCGGCCGCCGTGCTCGGTGGCCCCGTTCTACTGCGCGTCGCGCCGGCGAACACCCGCGGGGCAGAGACCGATCTGCTTCTCGAGGCGGAGCCGCTGGCACTGCCGGACCCGCTCGCGTTCCGAATCGTCGCCACCGGCAAGCCTGCGGCGAGTGGACCGCGCGCCCGGCGCTTCGTCGATTCCTGGCAGGGACAAGGGCCGCTCGGCGAGCCCGGAGGCGAGCTGCTCCGCGAGTGGGGCCGGGTGGTGGCACAGACCGTGCTGCATTTCCGCAACGCCTGCGTGAGTGGCCGCGAGGGCGAAGTCCTGCGAGCCTTCCGGCAGTCCGGGCTCCTGCTCGGTTACCTTGAACGACTCGCGGGCCTGCCGATGCACGCGGCAGGCCTGCGGCGAGCCTGCACGATCGCGGCGCGTCACGGCAGTCCGGCCAAGCCTTCGGGGGCGGGCGGGGGCGATTGTGCGATTGCCATCGTCTCCAACCAGGACGATCAATCCCTGCGCCGAGCCTGGCTGGAGCAGGGCTTCGAGCCGCTCGATATCGGCTTCCAGAGCGAGGGGCTGCGCCTCGAGGAGGCGGCATGAGAGACGGCCGTAGTCCGCCCGCACGGCGCAGCGCACGGAGTTCGACCGCCGAGCGCAAGCAGGCCCATCTCGATCTCTGCCTCGAAGAGGACGTCGGAGCACTCACGCGGACGACCCTTCTCGAGGAGGTCGAGCTCGTCCACGATGCACTGCCCGATCTGGCCGAGAGCGAGATCGACACCGGAGTGCGCTGGCTCGGCCGCCGCTTGCGCCTGCCGCTGCTGATCACCGGCATGACGGGCGGGACCGCAGCAGCCGCGCGCATCAACCGGGATCTGGCATCCCTGGCGTCGGAGGTCGGAATCGCCTTCGGCGTCGGCAGTCAGAGAGCCATGGACGAGGAACCCGACCTCGCGTGGAGTTTCGATGTCCGAGCCGAGGCTCCCGATCTCCTCCTGCTGGCCAACATCGGCATCGCACAGGCGCGCACCCTGCCGGTGGCGCGGGTGGCCCGGCTGGTGGAGAGGATCCGCGCCGACGCGCTCTGCGTGCACCTCAATGTGGCGCAGGAACTGGTGCAGCCCGAGGGAGACCGCGACTTCCGCGGTGGTACGGCTGCCATCGCGCGGCTGGTGCGCTCGCTCGACGTGCCGCTGGTGGTCAAGGAGACGGGCTGTGGGCTCTCGCGAAGCGTGGCCCGCCGACTGCACGAAGCGGGAGTGCGGCAGGTCGATGTCGCCGGGGCCGGCGGGACTTCGTGGGTCCGGGTCGAGGGGCTGCGCGCGCCGCAATCGGCCGGAGTCGCCGCCGTGCTGCGCGACTGGGGCATCCCGACCGCCGCCAGCGTCCTCGCGGTCCGGGCGGCGGGGCTTCATTGCGTAGCGAGCGGCGGAATCCGCAACGGGCTCGACGTTGCCCGCGCCCTGGCCCTGGGTGCATCAATGGCTGGAATTGCCCTGCCGATCTACCGCCGCTACCGCGCCGCGGGGAAAGCCGGGGCACACGCCCAGCTGCGCGAGTTCGAGCGCGAGCTCCGCAGCGTGATGCTGCTGACCGCAAGCCGAAAGATCGCCGACCTGGCGCGTGCCCCGCGCCTGATCGGGCCCAGACTCGACGCGTGGCGGCGTTTCTTCGGGCGCGAACGCGCGGCGCGGGCCGCGCGGCGATGAGCATTCGCAGTTCGCGGCTGGCCGGCTTCGATCGCCTCCCGCTGGACGAACGCTGGCAGGTCCTCGCCACTGCCGCGGGCCTCGATGCCCGTGATATGGCCGCGCTGGCCGACGAGCGCCCGCTGCCACTCGCCAGCGCCGCGCGACGGACCGAGAACGCGGTCGCTCTGCATGTTCTGCCGCTCGGCGTGGGCCTGAATTTCGTGATCAACGACCGGCCCGTGCTGGTGCCGATGGTGACCGAGGAGCCTTCGGTCATCGCCGCAGCCAGCAACGCGGCACGGCTGGCGCTCGCGGGCGGTGGCTTCCGCGCCGAGGCCGACCCGCCGGTGATGACAGCGCAGGTGCAGCTCTGCGATGTCGCCGACCCCGACGCCGCCTGCGAGCGGCTGCACGCCGCGACAGCCGAGGTCATGGCCGCGGTCGATCGCGCCGCGCCCGGCATGGTGGCGCGCGGCGGCGGCTCACGCGGGATCGAGGTCCGGCGCGTCGCGGCACCGCTCGGGCGCTGCTTCGTCGTGGTCCACCTCTACGTGGATGTCGGCGACGCGATGGGCGCCAATGCGGTCAACACCATCGCCGAGGCCTGCGCGCCGCTGCTGGCCACCATCGCCGGTGGCCGCGCCCATCTCCGCATCCTCTCGAATCTCGCCGATCATCGTCTCGCGAGGGCGTCGGTCCAGATCCCGAGCGAGGCCCTCGCAACCGGCTCGCTCACGGGCGAACTCGTGGTGGCGGGCATCGAAGAGGCGAGCCTCTTCGCCGAGGCCGACCCGTGGCGGGCGACGACCCACAACAAGGGCATCATGAATGGAATCGACGCGGTCGCGCTCGCCACGGGCAACGACTGGCGCGCGCTCGAGGCCGGTGCACACGCCTTCGCGGCGCGCGGCGGGAGCTACGGTCCGCTCGCGACATGGCGGCGGACCGCGACCGGTCTCGCCGGTCAGATCGAACTGCCCGTGGCCGTCGGGACGGTCGGGGCCACGGTCGAGGGCAACCCGCGTACCCAGCTCGCGCTCCGATTGTTGGGTGGACCCGGGGCCCGCGAACTGGCCGCGATCCTGGCCGCGGTCGGGCTGGCGCAGAACTTCGGTGCCCTGCGGGCTCTCGCGACCGACGGGATCCAGCGCGGTCATATGGCGCGTCACGCCCGCGCCGTGGCGATCGCTGCGGGCGCGCCTCCGGCTCGGGTCGAAGCCATCGCGGCGGCTCTGATCCGGACCGGCGAGGTCAAGGTCGAGCGGGCCCGCTCTCTGCTCGACGAGGCCGACTCGTGAAGCCCGCGGCCACTGCGGCAGGGCCGGCCACCGGCCGCGCCTCGGGCAAGGTGATCCTGCTCGGGGAGCACGCCGTGGTCCACGGGCAGGCCGCGATCGCGGGCCCCCTCGACCGCGGCCTGTGCGTGACGCTCACGAGGAGCTGCGGCGACCCGGCTGAAGACCCGCAGCTCCGCGCGGCACTCCGTGCCGCAGCACATGATTTTCCCACCGGGATCGCCGAAGGCCTCGCGGTCCGCGTGGCGGGCGACCTGCCGGAGGCGGTCGGACTCGGCAGCTCTGCCGCGCTCTCGGTCGCCCTCGTGCGCGCTCTCGCCATGGCCACGGGTACAATCCTTGACGCACACGATCTGGCGCGTCGGGCCAACCGCGTCGAGTCGCTCTTTCACGGCCGCCCCTCGGGCCTCGATGTTGCCGCGGCTGCGAGTTCGGCATGGATCCGCTTCCGCATCGGCGAGCCGCCGGAGATTCGCCCCCTCGTCTGTGCCCGCGCCCTCGAGTTGGTGGCGATCGAGACCGGTGCGACCCACCGGACGAGGGAGACTGTCCTTGATGTTTCGCGTCGCCATGCAGAGGCCCCTGCGGATCTCGAGCCGATCTTCCGCGACATCGGTGGCCTGGTGGCGGCGGGCGAATGGGCTCTTGCGCGCGGCGACCTGCCGGAGCTGGGACGCCTCATGACCGCCAACCATGAGAGACTCGCCCAGCTCGGCGTCTCGACGCCACGGCTCGACCAGGCCGTGCAGGCCGCCCTCGAGGTGGGGGCCCTCGGGGCCAAGCTCACGGGAGGTGGTGGTGGCGGCCTGGCGATCGCGCTCGTCGCCGCGGACGAGGGCGAGGCGACGGTGGCTGCACTGGCCGCACGGGGCTGGCGATCTCATGGTCTGACAATGGCGATGGCGGCCCCGCGCACGGCCGGTCCCGCCGCGGAGGGTCTCGCGTGAGTCGCGCAAGCTCAAAGGACACTCCGCCGGCGCCGCGTGTCGCCGCGTCCACTCTCGTGCCCTGGGTCGCCGCCGTCGCACTGCTGCTGCTCGCACGCGCGGCGTGGCGCACAGGCGACATTCGCGCTGCCGTGGTGTCGGCGTTGCAGGTCGCATTCGTCGCTGCGATCGCCCGATTTGCCCTCCGCCGTGCTGAAACGATCCTCGCCAAAGCCGAGCGCAGGTGGCGGGGCAGCGGCCGCTCTGGTAGCCGACCCGGCCGGACGCCCTCCGCATGACAGACGAGCAACTCGACCAGCAACCACAGGAGGAGCCCCGACTCGCGTTTCGGGAAATCGACCTTCCCGAGGAGGTTCAGCTCGGGATCGAAGCGGCCGGATTCACGCACGGCACGCCGATCCAGTCCCGCATCCTGCCGCTCGCACTCGCCGGGCGCGATGTCGCCGGCCAGGCCCAGACGGGAACGGGCAAGACCGCGGCTTTCCTGATCAGCATTTTCACCCGACTCTGGCACAATGCCGTGCCCCGCAAGCCCGGCCGTCCACGCGCGCTGGTCGTTGCCCCGACACGCGAACTCGCGATCCAGATCGCTGCGGATGCCCGGGTGCTCGGCCAGTCCACGGATTTCGTCATCCAGGTGGTCTACGGTGGAGTCGATTACAAGAAACAGCGCGAATCCCTGCGCGAGGACGTCGATCTCCTCGTGGGAACGCCCGGGCGGCTCATCGACTACCTGAAGCAGGACGTCTACCGCCTCGACGGCATCGAAGTCGTGGTGATCGACGAAGCCGATCGCAGGTTCGAC
>SXGT01842349.1_pt1 | contig 14307 bp, 13 predicted proteins | sample 3176221 | NCBI WGS metagenome assembly SXGT01 (sample SAMN11356862, study PRJNA531348) | freshwater metagenome | isolation source: freshwater sample F1-120 | place: China: Fuxian Lake, Yuxi | collected 2017-12-25
AGGGCGGCCGCGGCGGCCGTGACGTCGGCGAGCCACTGCTGATCGGCGGTCGCGTCCTCGCCGCCGGCGACGACGTCGCGCGCCGCTAGCAGCGCGGTCAACTCGGCGATGGTGCCGACCACGCGCGTCGCCTCGGGCAGCGGTGGCGACAGGCCCACGAGCCGCTCTTCGCTGCTGACCGGCGCGGTCGCGGGGCGCCCCGCCGCGGACCAGTCCGCGAACAGCTCGTCGAGCCACGCGACCACGTCGCGCAACGCGCCGGCCGAACGTAGCGCCGCGCCGGCGACCGAGAGCTCCTCGCACCCCTCGAGGTAGAGCGAGTAGCACGCGGCCGCGAAGGCCGCGCCAGTCGCGGTGAGGTCGTGGCTGAACACGCCGCCGACCTCCGCGCCGAGGCGCCGCGCCAGGGCCAAGGTCAGCGGTCGATGGATGGCGCTCAGCTCGGCGACCGCGCCCCGGGCCAGATCGCGGGCCGCGGCCCAGGCCAAGAACGCACCGACGTGATCCGCCCGCCCGGGGTGCCAAGCGCGCTTGTCGAACGTGTCATCGGACATATGTCGCACCGATGAGCTTCGTCGACGGCGCACGCGCGGGCCATTACAGCGGGATTACGCGATCTCGGGTCCGCGGCGTCCGGGCACGCCGGGGCGGCGCGCGGGCGGCTGGCCGGTGGCGCGCAGGACGATCTCGGCGAGCGCGGCGATCAGCTCGTCGGGGGCACGATCACCGTGACCACGGCGCGGCGCTTCGCGACCGCGGCGGACATCGCCCCGACCCGCGGCCCCTGCCGCGCCGTAACAGGTCGCGGCGTTCGCCTCCGATCAGCGCGGGCCGCGCGGCTCATCACCGCAGCGTCTGCAGCAGCGTCTCGGTGACCGTGTACAGCCGCTCGGCGAGCGCCGGGTCGCGGCCGAGCGCCGAGGAGGTGGCGACGTCGCAGTCGGCGAAGTACTCGCCGTTGCGCGTCGCGACGCTCGGATGCACGGCCACGTAGCACTGCGTGGCGGCGCCCTGGTGGACGCTCTTGAGCGCGATCGCGGCCGCCACCGGGCCGACCACGCGCGCCGCCAACCCCATGTGGCGGCCGAGGTTGGTGAAGATGACGCCGGGGTGGACCGCGTTGGCGGTCCGCCGGGTGCCGGCGAAGCGGCGGGCGAGCGCCCGCGCGAACAGCAGGTTCGCCAGCTTCGACTGGCCGTAGGCGCCCCACGGCGTGTAGCTGCGCTCGAGCGACAGGTCGTCGAACTCGATCCCGCGCCGGGGGGCCCGCCGGTGGGCGCTGCTCGACAAGATGACCACGCGCGCGTCGTCGGCGAGGAGGTCGCGACCGACCGCGCCGAGCACCAGGATGGCGTGGCCGAGATGGTTGGTCAGGAACTGCAGCTCGTGACCGTGCCGGACCTCGCGGTCTGGCAGCGCCATGATGCCCGCGTTGGCGATCAGGCCATGGAGGCGGTCGCCGCGCTGCGCCAGCGCGTCGACACACGCGCGCACCGACGCCGGGTCGGCCAGCTTGTTGGTGGTCGCGTAGATCCGCGTGAATTTGAACCGGGTGGCCGTCGCCAAGAACTGGCCCCGGTCGGGACGGCGGGCTAGGACGGCGCCCCCGTAACCGAATAGAGCGAAGGCTCGAGGGTGCAACCTCGAGCCTTCAGGCCGCAGCCCCAGGGCCGGGACGCGACGAGTGGTTCGTCGCACGACTCGCGGGGCGTGTCCAGTTCTTGGCGGCCGCGGCCAGGGCCTTGGACTCACTTCGTTTCATCGGCTGCCGCTGCTGCCGGCAGGTCTTCTTCCTGTGCCGGTGGTGCGACGACGGCGACGCGCACTGCAGCACCGTCTGCGCGGCGCGCGCGCGCCGCGCGTTGGTGCTGGCCGCCGGGCGGCGCTATCAGCAGACCGAGGCCGGCCGCCTCAACCACGCCGCGCGGCAGCAGACCTACCTCGATCGGCGCGAGGCCGCCGAGATGACGCATCACTCTGCCCAGAACTTGCCCCCGGTCGTAGATGTCGTCGCGCCGCCTCCGACCGCAGTGCACGACGCGCTGGTCGCGAGCGGCGAGGAGCAAGACCATGCATTCGATCTGGGTCAGCATCAACTCGACCCGCGACGGGACCCGCGACCTGGCGACAGCGGGCCCGCCGACCATCTTGAAGGCGGGGCTGGCAGCCACGGCACCGCATCCACGGGCGGTGCCAAGGCGGCGCGAGGCACGGGCGATGTGGCAGGGGCGGCCAGTCCGCGCTGCGCTGGGTGCGGGCGACCAGGACGGTTCATCCGCCACGAGCCGCTGGCTCGATGCGCTGGCCGGCGGCGGCGGCGGTCCGCCGCTCCGCCTCGAGTTCGTCCACGGTCGCAAGCGCCACCACGATGACCTGGTCGACGGTCTCGCCCGGTTCCACGACGTGCGGCAGCGGCTGATGTTCGAGGTGGCGCGATGATCGACGCCGAGTTGTACGCGCGGATCCGGCGGCTGTTCTTCGCCGAGCACTGGAAGGTCGGGACGATCGTCGCCGAGCTCGGGGTTCACCACGACACCGTCGAGCGCGCGATCGAGGTCGATCGGTTTGTGCGAGCGCAGCGGCAGTTCCGGCCGTCGATGCTCGACACGTACAAGCCCTTCATCGGCGAGGTCCTCGACAAGCACCCGAAGCTGCGCGCGACGCGCCTGTTCGAGATGCTGCGCACCCGCGGCTACGCGGGCGGCTACAATCCGGTGCGGCGGTACGTGGGGACGGTGCGGCCGGCGGCGAAAGCCGAGGCGTTCCTCAAGCTGTCGACGCTGCCGGGCGAGCAGGCCCAGGTCGACTGGGGGCACTTCGGCAAGATCCAGGTCGGCGCGGCCACCCGGTCGCTGTCGTGCTTCGTGATGGTGCTGTCGTGGTCGCGAGGGATGTTCGCGCGCTTCACGCTCGACCAGACCCTCGAGACCTTCCTCCTCGGCCACGCGCTGGCCTTCGAGAAGCTCGGCGGCGTGCCGCGCCGGATCCTCTACGACAACCTCAAGAGCGTCGTCCTCGAGCGGGTCGGCGAGCACATCCGCTTCCACCCGCACCTCCTCGAGGCCGCGGGCCACTACCACTTCGCGCCGGTGCCGTGCGCGCCGTACCGCGGCAACGAGAAGGGCAAGGTCGAGCGCACGATCCAGTACCTGCGTCACGGCTTCTTCGCCGCGCGCCGGTTCACGTCGGTCGCCGACCTCAATGGCCAGCTCGCCGACTGGACCGAGCGCATCGCGCACGCGCGGCCGGTGCCCGGCGATCCAAGCCGGCGCCCGGTGCGGGACGCGGTCGCCGACGAGCGCGAGCGCCTCTTGCCGCTGCCGGCGAACCGCTTCCAGTGCGACCACGTGCGGCCAGTCGCGTCGGGGAAGCAGCCCTACGTGCGCTTCGACCGCAACGACTACTCGATCCCGCACGACCGGATTCGCCAGCCGCTGACGCTGATCGCGTCGGAGACCGAGATCCGCGTCACCGACGCCGTCGGCGCCGAGCTGGCGCGCCACCGCCGCAGCTACGACAGCGCCGTCGTCATCGAGGACCCCGTGCACCTCGAGAAGCTGACCGCCGAGAAGCGCCACGCCCTCGAGTTGCGCCGCCGCGATCGCCTGCGCGGCGCGTGTCCCAGCGCCGCCGCGTTCCTCGACGCGCTGGCCCGCCGCGGCGAACCCATCGGCACCCACGCGGTGCGCCTCGCCCGGCTGCTCGACGACCACGGTGCCGCCGCGGTCGAGGCCGCCCTCGTCGACGCGCTCGGCCGCGGCGCGGTCTCGGCCGCCTCCGTTGCGCACGTCCTCGACCAGCGGGCGCGCGCCCGCAAGGCCCCGCCGCCGATGGCCGTCGTGCTGCCTGACGACCCCCGCGTGCGCGATCTGCGCGTCACGCCGCACTCCCTCGCCAACTACGACGCCCTCTCCCAGGAGACCTCCGATGACGACGCCCCCGCTCGCTGACCAACTCACCAGCCTCGGGCTGCACCACACCGCCGCCCATCTCGACGACCTCATCGCCTCCGTCACCAAGAAGCGCCTCGCGCCGCTCGAGACCATCGAGTTGCTCGTCGAGCGCGAGAGCCAGCACCGCGCCAAGCAGGGCCTCGAACGCCGCCTCGCCCGCAGCCGCATCGGCCGGTTCAAGCCGATCGCCGACTTCGAGTGGGACTGGCCCACCCGCATCGATCGCGACGCCATCGAGGCCGCGCTGCGCCTCGAGTTCCTCGACGGCGCCCGCAACATCGTGCTCGTCGCGCCCCAGGGCCTCGGCAAGACCATGATCGCCCGCAACATCGCCCACGCGGCGGTCCTCGCCGGCCACTCCGTCCTGCTCGTCACGGCGTCCCAGCTCCTGCTCGACCTCTCCGCGCAGGACTCGGCCCGCGCGCTCGAGCGCCGCTTCCGCCATTACTGCCGCCCGACGCTCTTGTGCATCGACGAGATTGGCTATCTCAGCTACGACGCCCGCAACGCCGACCTCCTGTTCCAGATCATCAGCCGCCGCTACGAACACAAGAGCGTGGTGATGACCACCAACCTCGCCTTCAGCGACTGGCCGACCATCTTTCCCAACGCCACCTGCGCCACCGCCCTGATTGATCGCACCGTCCATCACGCCGACGTGATCGCCATCGAGGGCGAGAGCTACCGCCGCCGCGAAGCCGAAGCCGACAAGAAGACTCGCCGCCCTGGCAGCCGAGGTAAGAAGGCCGCCGCCTGATCACCGGCCACGCCGCCTGGCCGCCCGCTGCGCCGCCTGATCACCGGTTCAGCCAGCCGCCCGCGACCCGGTCGAGATTTCCGCGGTTCTTGGCGACCACCAACAGATCGTCACGCACCTGGAGACGTTCCCGGCGGAGCGGGCGCAGGCCGCGTGTCGACGCGCCGAACACTTCGCGAGCTACGGCTACGCCGCCCTCAAGAACATCCTGCGGCAGGGCCTCGACCTCGAGCCGCTTCCCGCGCCGACCCCGGCGCCGCCGTCGACGACACCACGATTCGCGCGGCCGGCGTCGCACTGGCGCCACTGATCGCTTCAGCCCTGCAGGAGGTGCCATGAGCGCCAACGACGACTTGATCAGGCTCCTCAAGAAGCTGCGCCTCTCGGGCGTGCTGCAGACGCTCGAGCTGCGGACCCGCCAGGCCGTCGACGATAACGTCGGCCACGGCGAGTTCCTGTACCGCCTCCTGAGCGACGAGGTCGAACGCCGCGACGGCAAGCAACTCGACGCCCGCCTTCGCCGCGCCGGCTTCGAGAGCGACCGAACCCTCGAGGAGTTCGACTTCCTCTTCAATCCCGGCGTGCCCAAGACCAAGATCATCGACCTCGCGACCTGCGGCTTCGTCGAGCGCCACGAGAACGTGTTGCTCATCGGGCCGACCGGCACCGGCAAGTCGCACATCGCGCAGGCGCTCGGTCACCGGGCGTGTCGCGCCGGCTACACCGTGCTCTACGTCGCCGCGCAGGAACTCCTGAAGCAGCTCCGCGCCGCTCGCGCCGACGGCAGTAGCGACCGCCGCCTGCTCCGCTTCACGACGCCCGACCTGCTCATCGTTGACGACCTCGGACTCCGTCAGCTCGCCGGCGACGAGCCCATCGACCTCTACGAGATCATCCGTCAGCGGTACCAGCATGGCGCGACCGTCCTGACCTCGAACCGCGCGGTCGACGAACTCGCCAACCTGTTCGGCGATCCGCTGCTCGCCAGCGCGGCCATGGACCGCCTGCTCCACGGCGCGCACGTCGTGACGCTGGACGGCGACTCGTACCGAAACCCGCCGCCAGAGCGGATTCGGAAGCCGGTCCGCGCGGCCAAGGGAGCCGCGTCGTGAGGCCGATGAGCTCCCAACCGGATCCGATTCGCCGACCCGACCTCGCCGGCGCGGCGACGCCGATCGTGGGGTGCTGGCCGGCGGCGTTCACCGGATCCGATTGGCCGCCCCGGTCCGGATCCGTTCCGCCGGTCCTTGACACCGTGAAGACGGGCCACCTCGATCGCCCCAAGCGCGGCCAGGTTCGCGCCTGCAAACCCGACGCGACCGCGTACACCGCCGACGACTGGCGCCACGCCCTCCTCGCCGTCCTCGGCCCCTCTCCCACCGATCGCGACGACGTCATCCGCGCCGCCGCTGAGTGGGCCCGCGACAACTGCGGCCTCGAGTTCACCCGCCTCCGTGCCGACGGCCACATCGTCACCGGCCTCCGCTCCGCCCTCAACAGCGCCATCCGCGCCAAGCTCATCACCCGCATCGACGCCACCCGCATCGCCCGCGCCCCCGACTCCCCCGCCGACCGCCAGACCAGCCTTTTTGACGAAGCAAAGCCTAGGTAACCACAGCTTCTTCCTGCAATTTCAACAGCATCCGCGGCCCGACGCCACACCCGTTTTCCTGCGGTACTATCTACGCGTGGACTGCGCTGTCGCTGCGACCATGGAGAGCAACACGCCGGCGCCTGCGCTGCTCGGCCAGCTGCAGTCCCGAGCCTACGCCGCGAAGCACGACTGGCTTGCGCTGGATCGCGACGCGCCCTCGGCCCGTGACGGGGCCTCCAGTCGCGTCGTAGCGGATGTTGCGCCACGAGGAGCAGCGGACCGAAAACAGGCGCTAGAGCGCCTAATCATGATGGAGTCGGAGGGCTTCTGCCTTCACCTGTGGAAGGGCTTCTCCGTTGTCGACACCATCGACATCATCATCGAACATGAGGAGTTTCCGAAGCTCTGGCGCCAGTATCGGCAGGCATGCGAGGTATCTCCGGTTCAGGGACGGCCGATTCCGTTCTCCACGCGGTTCAAAGGTGCAGCACCCGATGTCCGAGAGGTCCTTGTTGCTGCCGAACCTCTGCTGCATGCGCTCGTCGCGGCGACCGCGAAGCTCGGCGGTAATCCAGGCTGGCTCGAAGTAGACACGTCACCCTCACAGCAAGCGGAGTCGCCGCTGTGGTTCATGGATGATGCCAAGGTGCCGACCGACGTCGCAGAGGGGCTGCTTGCAGCCATACGCTCCGTGGTCGCCATCCACATGCTCGATATTCACCATCTCATGGAGCTGCCGCAGCCGTATGCGATCGAACTCGCAACGTGCTTCGTCGACAACCTCCGAGCCTATTTGCGTCTCCTCGCATCGATCCCGAGCATCGCCGATGAGGTGCCTGACAACATCATTCCGCCTGATGAGCGGCTTAACCTGGCGGCGCTACTAGACCGCCAGCGCACAGTCCTGAAGATCGCCGACGAGTTTCGCGCAAGCCACTGAACATGCGGAAGGTGATCGCGAGGCGAGTGCCACGACTGGGCGATGTGTTCTGGCCAGTTCGCGCCTCGGACGACAAGTTGCGCTTCGCTGTCTGCGCCCTCGTCACTGGCAAGGCTTCCTTTGTCGTAACCGCGACAACAAAAGGCATCAACACACCCGACTTGATACGAGACGTGATGGATCCGGACTACAGATATTATGGACTCGCTGAGAGGAGCCAGTTCCAGAAGGCCTTCATCTATGCATACTGGAACCTGGGCCGACCGGAGGACATCGTCGGCACCGTCCCTATTGGGCAGCGCCTACAGTTTCGCAGAGCAGTCGAAGAACGGCTACTGCAGCATGCCCTCCACGCACAGCCGATCCTATTTGCATATGGTGACGGACTGGACGCCAACGCACTCTCGAACGATGGCTTCAAGGTCGACGTCGCTGAAGCGGCCAAAGCCGTCGCCATGCAGCATGGCCACTCAGTGCCTTCAGCCAGGCGCCTCCCCCTCAGTGCAGGCACCGAGTCCGCCCACCCGCGCTCCTCGACCTCCATCGCGTCCGTTGATGATGACGGCTAGCATCCGAAGACTCGCCGGCACACGCGGCGAGCGCCATGCCCTCGGCTAGAATGGCAGCGCCAACTGTGTGCCACGGGCGGTCCGCGATCGAGCCGGGTGCGTGACCAAGCACGCGCCCATCAACCCGAAGTTCCAGCGCACGGACAGGAAGTTGCCGAGGTAAACGTCGCCCTTGTCCGAGTTCAGCCGCCGACGCATCGCCTCGAGCGTCTTCTCGTGCCGCGGATCCGCCTTGAGGTGACGCCACAGCTCGTGGATCCCCCAATCTTCCAAGCCCATCGCGTGACCAGCGCGCCTTGCGTCAGAAGAGCGAGCGCGAGCGCGACGCGCGACGCAAGAAGGCCGTGACCGATCAACGACACCGGGATGACGTCGGCCGGCGGCCGTGCCGGGCCGACGGCCGTGCCGGGCGCCCGATTCTCCTCGGTCAGCACCTCGGCGACGTCGAGGGCGCGACCGCCGCAGTGTGCGCAGGAGTCCGGCCGCAGCGCGTGGCCTTCGACCTCGAGATGCGCGGGCAGCGGCTTGCGCCCCGACGGGCGACGCGGCTTGGCTGCGGGCTTGACGTTGGCGGGGACCGCGGGCGGCGCGGGGCGGTCGGCGAAGGCCAGCGCAGTTGGCGGTTCGAGGACCGGCGGTGGCGACGGCGGCGGCGGCGGTGCCGCCGGTCGCTGGCGGCGCTGGGCGATTGCGAGCAGCTCGGCTACGCGCTCGTTCAGGCGCGCGATCTGGGTGGTCAGCGCCGCGTTGGCCGCCACCAACTGCCCGACCTGCACGGTCAGTTGACCGAGCTGCGCGCGCTGCTCGGCGATCTCGCGTCGCAGTTCAGCGACGGTGGCCACGCCGTCACCAGATCACATCCGGCGCGTGCTGTCGATCCCCGTCGGCGCCGTCGCGCGTGGGCGGCGATACCAGCCGCGCCGCGGTGAAGTCGATGCCCGCGAGCAACGCGGCGAATGCCGTGCCGTCGATCTGGACCTGTGCCGCCTCGCCGGTGATCGCCGGCAGCTGAAAGCTGCCGTTCTCGAGGCGCTTCGACAGCAAGCACCACCCCGACCCGTCGAACCACAACGCCTTGGCCAGCCGGCGGCGGCGGTATCTTCCGTCGCTCGGTCATCGGTTCCTCCTCGGAACCGTCGAGGCTCTCGACCTTCTGCGCCCTTGTCATCCCGGCGTCGTTGATGGCTCACCTACCGCGCGCCGAGGCCGGGCTGGTCGCGTACCTCGAGGGCGTCGCGCCGCTCCGCGAGATCACGGCGAGCACGGACGCATCAGCAAGACGCTCACGTCGTTGCTCCCCGCGTTCGCGGTGACGAGGTCGAGGTTCCCGTCGCCATCGACGTCGAGGGCGGCGAGCAGGAGCGGGTCGTTGCCCGTCCCGAACTCACCACGAGCCCGCGCGAGCAGCCCGTTGCCGACGTCGAAGACCACGTCGATCGCGTTGGTCGCGCTCGCGGTGGCGAGGTCGAGATCGCCGTCGCGATCGAGATCGCTCACGACCATGGAGGTGGGGAGCGTGGTGAGCGTGACCGTCACCAGCTCGCCGAAGGTGCCATCACCGTTGCCCGGGACGTATCCGGCCAGCCCCACGCCGACGGCGCCGGCGACGAAGGCGTCGAGGTGCGTATCGCCATCGCGATCGATCAGCTCGACGGCGAAGAGGTCTGTGCCTTGCTGCTGGGAGAAGCCGCGATCGCGCTGGTCGTTGGTGGCGAAGGTGCCGTCGCCGCGGCCGGGAATGAGGCTGAGGGCCGCATCGACCGTGACCAGGTCCACGTCGCCGTCTTCATCGACATCGCCGGCGGCCAGGTCGGCGACGTTGGTGCTGAGCGCGAAGTAGCCGTAGTAGCCAGGCGCGCCCAGCACGCCGGTGCCGTCGCCGAGCAGGACCGAGACCTTCCCCGTCGTGTTGAACTCGTTCCCCGTCACGACGTCCTGGTCGCCGTCGCCGTCGAGGTCGGTGACGAGGATGACCCGGGGATTGGTCTCGAGCGGATACCGAGCTGCGGTGACCAGTCCGGCCGGTGATCCGAGTAGCACCGTCAGGGACGGCGCGCTCTCGCCGGTCCGGTCGAGCAGGTTCGCGACCACGAGGTCGGGTCGCCCGTCGTTGTCGAGGTCGCCCTGGGCCACGGCGATCGGGAACCTGGCCTCGGGATGATTGGGCGTGACGACCGGCGCCCTGAACCCTGCGCCCTGACCACGCAGCACCGCGATCGAGTTGTCGGCGCCGATGACCGCGACGTCGGCCTGGTGATCGCCGTCGAAGTCGGCGAGCGCGTGACCTCTCGGCTGGCGGATGGTGGGGTAGGACGGGCTCCGCACCAGGGCCCCGGTCGAGGTGCCCGCGAGCACGGTGACCGAGCCGCTGAGATTGGCGACGAGGACATCGAGGTCGCCGTCGCCCGTGACGTCGTGAAGCTCGAGGTCGCTCCCGCTCGCGCCGCTCTGCACGCCGGTGGTGTAGGTCGCGGGCGGGGCGAATCCGCCCGCCCGGTTGTTGCGCAGGACCGAGACCGTGCGATCGCTGACGTTGGTCGTCACCACGTCCGCCCACCCATCGCGGTCGAGATCTCCGACGGCCACGGCCAGCGGCTGCTGGCCAACGGCGAAGGACGCTGGCGAGGCGAGCGTCCCCGCGCTCGTGCCCACCCGCAGCGTGACCGCGTCATGGCCCGGGCTGGTGACGATCACGTCGTCGCGTCCGTCGCGGTTGATGTCGGCGACCGCGAGGCCGGTCGGGTGGTCGTCGCTCGGGAGCGCGACCCCGGGCACGAACGAGGCGTCACTGCGGCCACGGAGGACGACGAGCTCTCCGCTCCGCTCGCTGGCGACCACGAGGTCGAGGTGGCCGTCGTCGTCGACGTCACCCGCGGCCATCACGAGGTTGGTCACGGTGGTCGGCGGCACGTCGAACGCCTCGACGGCGTCGAACGGGATGAAGCGCCCGTCCCCAACGCCGAGGAAGACCTCGAGCAACGCGCCGACCGTCGGAGCCGTGACGACGTCGATGGCCCCATCCCGGTTCACGTCGGCCACGACCATCGAGAGCACGGGCGGACCGGGTGGAAATGCGAAGGCCTCCTCGAAGGTGCCGTCACTCCTGGCGATGAGCACCTTGCCACCGGAGGCGCCGTTCGGGAACACGACGTCGGGGCGCTCGTCGTCGTTCAGGTCGATCACGCGCAGGACCGACGGCGCGTAGGTGCCCGCCAGCGGCCCTTGCGGGACGAATCGGCCCCCGCCTTCACCGTGCAGCACCCTCAGGCGCGGGAACGTCATGCCCGGCTCGTCGCCGGTCAGGATATCGACGATGCCATCGCCGTCGAGGTCGGCGGCGGCCAGCACCGCCGGCGCACCATAGCGCGGCCACGGCAGCGCCGGGGCTCCATAGGTGACGCAGACCTCCGGTGGACCGGCGTCCTCGGCGGCGTCCACCGCCGCGTCGTCGGATGGCGCATCCACGGCGTCGGCGCCGGCATCCAGCGGGTCACCGCCGCCGCCGGGCGCACCGCCGCCGCAACCCCCGAGCGCGACGGCCACCACGAGCCCCGTGACGGCCGCGACGCCGCGCTCACGGCATGGTGGTGATGGCGTGGACACGGAAGGATCCATAGACGGAGACGAGGTTGACGCGTTCGAAGACACGCTCGGCGTGGATGCGAATCGACGTGATGGGCTCGAGGGCATGGGGGCCGGTCAGCGGGATCTCGAACGCGTCGAGGAAACACTCGGGCAGCGTGGCGCCGAGATTGGCGCACGCGCCCGCGTAGACCTCGGTCGCCGAGGTCGGCGCGTCCGTGATGTAGTCGAACTCGGTGGAGCGGACGTAGCTGCGGACGTGATCGCCGAGCCTCACGACGTACTCGTCGACGCTCTCGACGCCGCTCGCCGAACGGTGGGTCACCGCGACCGTCGCGATGGGCGCCGTGACGTCCGCGGTGAAGACGTTGGTCGCCGCGGCCATGATCCAGATGCTGGAGGCTGGTCTGGGGCTGCCCGAGGTCCACGCGGCGCTCGAGCGAGCGTCGAAGGTCGTGGTCTTGAGCGTCACGTACCCCGTGCCCGGGACGCCGGCGGTCTGACTCCACGCCCGCGCGTGATAGGCGAACGGGATGACCCCGCCGGCGGTCGTCAGGGAAACCTCGCCGAAGGTATCGAAGGGGCCGGCCGCGCTCGCGGGATACGGGGAGAAGTCGGCGGCGTTGGCGAGATCCACCTGGCCCGCTCCGGTGCCGCCGGGGCCGGCCGACAGCGTGCCGGTCTCGAGCGCGACGATCCAGGGGCCGGTGGTCGACGCGTCGGTGGCAGCGTCGTCGAGGCCGCCGTCGACGCCGCCGTCATCCAGGCCCGCATCGGACGAGGCGTCGGCGCCGGCGTCCGCCACGCCCGCGTCGGTGCAGTCATCCCAGGGGACCGGTCGATCGTACAGCGTGACGTCGGACTCCACGATGGGGAGGCTCACCGCGATCGAGCTCGAGAGGATGGGCACCTCGAGCTCCACGCCGATGCTAGCACCGACGCCGAGCGTCAGCGCTTCTGACGAGGAGCACGGCCCACCGAGACGCCGCGCATAGGTCAGCTCGGTGCCCAGGTCGAGCGTCGGTCCGGCGAGGTCGTACAGCTTCGGTGAGTACGAGATGCCTTGCGAGATCGCCGCGGAGAACACGGACTCGCCGTGCGGAGGGGTGACCTCGATGCCGCCCGACACGGAGCGGGTCCAGACCGGCGACCAGGCGGCGCCGTCGTACTGCGCGCCCAGCTCGAACTGCAGCTGCGCCGAGGCGGTCAAGCCGATGGGCTCGCCGAGCGACATGGACGGCGAGATCTGCAGCACCGGCTCCACCTCGTGGACGATCACCAGCGGCAGCCACACGCCCGGCAGGGGCACGATCTGCACCCTCCGGAAGATCAGGGGGGCGATGCCGCCGTTCCGCAGGATCTGGACGAGGTCGATCTCGCACTCGAACTCCAGCGCGGGAACGTTGAACCGCACACCCGCGTCCAGGCGACCCGCGATGCCGAACTCCGCGCGGCGCAAGACCCCATCCGCGATGTCGAGATGGAAGTCGGAGTCCAGGGTGGCGCTCGCGGTCGGAGCGAACACCAGGGTCGCGCCGCCCGTGCATCGCTGGGCCGCGGTCAGGTTCGCGAACAGGTCGAAATGCGCCGAGCGGTTCGCCGGTTCCCACGAGCCAGCTCGCTGTCGGACGATGAACTCGCCGTCGACGATCAGATCCGTGATCTCTGCCGCGGTGGTCCGGACCCGCACCGTATTCGGAGCACCGGACGGCTCGATCGCCGTGACCCGCCTCAGGTATCCGTCGCCGGTCGCGCCGGCCAGGACGTTGCCCACGGCCACGGGGACCGTGGGCGGAGCGCGGTACACGATCATCAGCGCGTCCGGCTCGACGATGATACGCTCGAACGCGGGATCAGCCTCGGGGTACACCGCGTTGGCCGCGGTGCGGACGTCCCGGACGACGGTCACCTCGGTCTCGGGGGAGGCATCGACGGGCGGTGCGGCGCTGCCGCCGCCCTTGCACGCCGCCACCACGAGCGCCGCCGCGCAGACACACGATCGCACGACACTGGTGGCATGTAGCCGCGGATGCATGGAGCCCCTGGACCTAGGTGATTCTCGGAGTCTACGGCGCACGAGGTTCGCCAGTCAAGGCACGAGGTTGCCGGCCAAGTCGTCGTGCAACGGGCCTCCTCAAGGTGATCAGCGAAGGCCCACCTGACAGGGAGGCGAACGACCTTCTCGGACAACAAGACCGTGCAGCGGCTTCCTGCGCGATTGCCAGGTCCGCAACGTCAGCCTGGAGCGCGCGCAGGCGCTGTGTCGTCACGTGGGTAGGGTGGCAGTGACCTGAGTTGGGCCGGAAAATCGCGAGCCATCAAATGGTCGACGCTCCCTCGCCCCTCCGTCACCCCTCCCCGCTCACCTCCTTCCCACCCCGCCAACCCCGACAAACCCCAACCAAATCATAGAGATCAACCTTCTCATCGCTCCCCCGCTACGAACGATACCCTCTGAAGTGCCAAGTCCCTAAAAAGACTTGGCATTTTGGTTTTCGGCAACGAGAGCCAGAGGAGCGACCGCTCCGCGAAGCTCGAAACCGCCGCCGGCGCGCCGGGCCACGCGGATCTCGCCGTCCTTGAGCCAGCGGCGACGGCGGAGCCGAGTAGGCATGCCGATCGAGCAAATGACCGAAACGGGGCGCCCCGTGAACGACCTGGACATCGTGCGTCTCGAGCGTCGCTCCGACTGCAAGCTCCCCGAGGCCGACGTACTGTTCCTCAAGCGCGTGACGCCTAGAGGCACCGCATGGACTCACCGCCGCCCGAGCCCAACCTGCCCGCCGCGCGCATCGAGCCGCGCGGTGTGAAAGGGCATTGGCAACGCGCCTCCGCGTGGTTGCGGTACGCGGTCGCGATCGCCATCTTCGTCGCTGTCGCGCTCGGGTTCTTGGTGGGCGTGGTGGCGTTCA
>SXGT01372674.1_pt1 | contig 14306 bp, 14 predicted proteins | sample 3176221 | NCBI WGS metagenome assembly SXGT01 (sample SAMN11356862, study PRJNA531348) | freshwater metagenome | isolation source: freshwater sample F1-120 | place: China: Fuxian Lake, Yuxi | collected 2017-12-25
ATCCAACTCTTAATATAAGTTCAGCTTTTATTTAGGTGGCGGTATCATAATAGCAATTACATTCTCCCCTATATCAAACGGTCGCCGACTTTGGGCAAAAGTCAGGCGGCCGTTTGGTTTTAAGTCATCTGCCAGTTGGTGGCCTTACGATACTATGATGTACTAAATTTGCGAAAGCGACCAGGTCGGCAGCACATCCATCTCCAAGCCAGAGGTATGCCCAAGCAAATGACGGTAATATCCCGCCGCTGCGATCATCGCCGCATTATCGGTACATAGCGCAAGCCGCGGGATGTGGACGGGAAATTCCGTTTGTGTTTTGAAAACATGCCTCAATGGACGGTTCGCCGAAACCCCGCCAGCTACGAGAATTTCCTTTACACCGAACTCGCGGGCGGCGTTCATCGTTTTCTTGAAGAGCACATCGATCACAGCCTGCTGGAAGGAAGCGGCAAGATCAGGAATCGGCAGAAAACCACTTTTCTTTTTCAATTCACGAACCTCATAAAGGACCGAGGTCTTCAATCCGCTGAAGGAAAAATTCCAGGTTCCATCGAGCCAGGCTCGGGCGAAGTTGAAGCGGCGCGGATCGCCTTCTTCCGCTGTTTTCTGAATCGACGGGCCGCCAGGGTACGGAAGCTCAAGGAGGCGGGCAACTTTGTCGAAGGCCTCACCAGCTGCATCGTCAAGGGTGGAGCCGAGTCTTTGATAGGTCAAATGATCGGTCATGAGATTCAGTTCGGTGTGTCCGCCTGAAACGAGCAAAGCCATCAAAGGAAATTGCGGCTCTGGCGGGACGAGTTCGCCCGCATCATAAACCCATGCTGAATATAGATGTCCCTCCAAATGATTGACGCCCACGAGCGGCTTGCCCATGCCAAGCGCAATGCCCTTCGCCATGTTCATGCCCACAACGAGCGAGCCCGCGAGGCCAGGGCCTTGCGTAACCGCAATGGCGTCAATATCGTTGAGCGTGAGATGCGCCTGCGCAAGCGCCTGCTCGACAACAGGAGTGATTGCCAGCACATGCTGACGCGAAGCCACTTCGGGAAACACACCGCCATAACGGGCATGGATTTCCATTTGCGAAGCCACTACAGATGAAAGCAATGCCCGACCATTTTCAATAATGGCGCAGGCGGTTTCATCACAGGATGTTTCAATAGCAAGGATACGAGCGGGTTTTAATTCAGTCATTGGATTCCAGTTATCAGTAAACAGTCATCAGTTGTCAGTAATCAGTAAACGGTCTATCGTCCACCGTCCACGGTCGTTATTACTTTTTCCACTTCTTCATTGGCAGAACAAAATCATACGGGAAGTCTGCCAGCTTTTCGACGGTTCCTTCGGGGTTGACCCAAAGGGTATCTTCTATGCGGAAGCCCATGCCTTTTTCAGGGTAATACAGGCCAGGTTCAGAGGTAATGATTACACCAGGCGCGAGACGTTGGTCATCGCCAGTGGTGAATCCGCTGAAGGGGCGTTCATGAATGTTCAAGCCAACGCCATGCCCCAAGCTGTGGACATATCCCTCCACGGGTGCTTTGATGTGAAGCGGAGTCTGGTGGCCTTTGGATTCAAAATATTCACAAGTCATCTGGTGATAGTGTTTGAAGGGTGTGTTCAAGTCAAAATTATCCATGAGCCTGTCATAAATATCCTTAACCTGATCGAAGAGTTCCTGCGCTTCAGGAGTGGCATAGCCCAAGCTCCAGGTACGGGTGAAATCGTAATAATAGCCGCCGCCCGCTTCAGCAGGATAAATGTCAAAGACGATGGTCTGGCCGAGTTTCATCAAGTCTGTGGGATTGCCTGCGGAGTGCGGCACACCTGCATCACGCCCAACGGAGAAGATGAAGCCAGAGGGTAATTCCGCGCCATGTTCCGAAACCCACAGGCGGATTTTGGAATGCACATCGCCTACCGTCAATGGAGTACCATCCTCTTTCAATAGCACTTCATCATCATTCACTTCACAGGCCGTCAAATAATCGCGCACTTTGCCGACAACAGTTGTTGTTACTTTGCCCATGTTGCGGATGCGGCGCACTTCGCTTGGGTCTTTGGTTTCCATGGCGCGCATGAAGATCGAATCTTCGCGCGGCTCGCCGACAAATTCAATTTCAGGAATCAGCTTTTGCAAATGAGAGAGCTGTCCAAATACGGCGCTCAGATCATAATTCCCGTAAACCCCTACACGCCCCTTCGTCACGCCGACCTCTTCAAACATCAACTGATTACGCAAAGCGCTCGCCAGCAAAATATCTCCATTGGCTTTCTTCAAAAGCGCTTCGTAATCATATTTGCTGTAGGGAATCAATTTCAATCCGCTTTTGGCGGCTTCATCACGTTCCATATCGTTGTGAAAATAGGCCGCATCGTCTCCGCGTTTTTTGATGACGGTGGCATGGCTGACGTGTCCGCCGCCTGTCAAATAATACATGGGCGGGTTATGCTCGGCATTCCCGAACACAACGATCGCATCCAAATTGCGGGACTTCATAATGGCATCGAGTTCAAATTTCATTTTGGTTTCCTTTTTTAACGCGAAAGACGCAAAAGGGGCGAATTTACGCGAATTTTTTTCTTAATCATAAAGCTAAAACCTTGACTAGTGAGGCGCAACTTTATTTTGCTTTGTATTTACAACCCGTGCAACTTGCAGACGGCCAGCGCCAAAATTAATTACGATGGCGAGTTGCAAACCTGTCGCTTTCAAATATGCCAAAGCTTGTTGTTTGTGAACAGCGGCAATTTCCGAAACTGCCTTCAACTCCAAAATCACACGCTCATTTACAACCAAGTCAAGTTTATGAAAACCAATATTTTCTCCTTGAAAATAAACATCTACTTGTTTTTGTTGCTCAATAATATGACCATATTTTTTCAAAACAAGGATCGTAGCTTCTTCATAAATATTTTCAGCAAAACCTGGGCCAAGACCATTGAATACCTCATACCCAGCCTTCACAATTGAATAAGACAAATCCTTTTCAACAATGTCATCCATCAACCCACCATATCCTTTGCGGTATTCGCTTTTTTCGCGTTTTTCGTGTTAAGCCTTTAAGATGTTCTTCAACCCAACCAGCAACGCGCCTTCCTGTTCGGGGAGGACGGTGCGTGGGTCGAGCAAGACTTTATCATTTTCGGTGCGGGCGATGATGGGTGGGTTATTCTTTCGCAGAGCGCGTAAAAACTTTTCAGCAGATTTCACTTGCAGCGACAATAAAAAGGTCGGCATGGATTCACCTGGGAGAGATCCGCCCCCCACAGTGGATTCACCTTCCACTACTTGGCCTTGACCTAACTCCGCCGCCCACGCTTCAGCCCGACCTTTGACCTGCTTCAACGTAAGGGACATCATCTTCACGATGGGCACTTCACGCTCCGCCTCGTCTTTGAGGTAATGCAACAGCGTGGCAGACAGCCCCGCCAGACAAGCCTTATCCGCGCGGACGGCTCTCGCAAGGGGATGCTTTTTTATCTTGGCGATCAAGTCTGCTTTGCCGATGATGATTCCAGCCTGCGGGCCGCCGAGCAATTTATCACCAGAGAAGCAGATGATGTCCGCGCCAGCCTGCATGGACTCTTGCACTGTCGGTTCATGGGTGATGCCATATTTTTCCGTGTTGTACAACGCGCCAGAACCGAGGTCATCGACGAGGGGTACACCAGCCCGATGAGCGGCTTCGACCATATCCTTGAGTTCAGGTTCTTCAGTGAAGCCTACTAATTTGAAATTGGAGCGGTGTACGCACATGATAAGTGCGGTGGGTTCTTCGGCAGCGGATTGGTAATCGGATAAGCGGACTTTGTTGGTAGTTCCAACCTCTACAAGTTTTGCGCCTGATTGCTTCATTACATCAGGGATGCGGAAGCCACCGCCAATTTCTACAAGCTGCGAGCGGGAGATGATGACTCGCTTTCTATTTGCGAGCGCAGAAAGAATAAGCAGCAAGGCGGAGGCACAATTATTGACAACCAGCGCCGCTTCGGCACCTGTCAATTTTTGCAGCAGGGATTCGGCGTGGATGAGACGCGAGCCGCGCTTGCCTGATTCGAGATCAAATTCAAGGGTGGAATAGCCGCGTGAGACAATGTCCATGGCGCGGATGGTGGCGTCACTTAATGGGGCGCGTCCGAGGTTGGTGTGGAGGATGACTCCAGATGCGTTGATGACGGGGAGCAGAGTCTGCTTCGTCCACGTGATTAACTGGGATTCTGTTTGGGCGAGGATCAATTCTGTTGATGGAAGAGCAGTTATCAGCTTAGATTGGAAGCGGGTTCTTATATCTTCCAAAACAAAACGGATGGCATCCAGAGTCAATGGCCTGCCAAACCGCGCGATCAAATACGCGGCGGCTTCGGTTTGGAGAATTTGCTCAACGGAGGGAAGGTTACGAAGCGTCGTCATCGGTTTGAGGAATGCGGCGGTTTGCTTTTTCACGAATGCGGATGAAATACTCGGCAGCGATCAACCCACCCGCGAGGCCGAGGATCACATACAGGGTAACGAGGCGCCCGAGTTGGAGCCATGCGAGAGTTGCGCCAAACACGCCAACCCAAACAGATTGACGGATGATGACATTGGGTCCGGCAATCGGTTCCTCTGGGAAGCGTTTGTGGAGATAAAACACGATGGGCAGAGCAATTCCGGTGAGTCCCATGATAATGAAGACGAAGAATGCCCAGCGTGACCATACAAAAGGCAGTGAGAAATAAAGGATGGCAGCGAGCCCACCCCAGCCAATTAATATGAGTGTAATTGCGGAAGGGAGATAAGTTTTGAAGTTGGTTTGTTGCGCATCCATTGAGGGAATTATACCCGCCCTGACCTACTTGGGACTTGAACAAAGATTTCACCACGGAGCGCACAAAAGTCACAGAGTTTTCTTTTTTTTCTCAGCGAACACCGTGTGCTCCGTGATAAGAAGGTATATTTATGGAATAGGATGCCAGATCATGGAGAGGATGATGGCGAGCATGGTGAGGACGGCACCGAGAGTGACAAAGATGACGCTGACCTCTGTGGTTTCGGTGACGGTCATGAGTTGTACGGGAAGGTTACGGAAGACATCCTCCAATTCGCCTGTGCTGGATGCGGCGAAGTATGCGCCGCCTGTCAGGCTGGCGACCTGCTTCAACGTCTCTTCATCAATGCCTCTGCGGAAGTTTCCTCCGCCGCCACCGCCGCCAAAAAAGAATTGACCTGCATCAGGACTGCCCTGAAAGCCGCCGCAATTCATGGGTGAGTCGTTCTGGTCGGTGCCAAAGCCAATGGTGTAGACACGGATGCCGCGGGTCTTGGCATAATCAGCAGCAAAAAGCGGATCTGGTCCTGTGGTGTTGACTCCATCTGTTAGCAGGACAACCATGTACGGAGCGTACTCGCCTTCGGGCAACGGCACAGGCTCCACACCCGAAAATGGCCTGGGAATACTATCGTCTATTTCTGAGAGCGCTTCAAGGGAGGTGAGCAAACCTGAACCAATAGCTGTTCTGCGGGCTGTGGTCAGGTTTTGAACAGCGGTTTGTAATAAATTCCGGTCAGTAGTGGGTTCCTGAATAACAACGGCATAGCCAGCAAATGCGACAATGCCGATCTGCACGTTGTCCTCTTGAACGGTAATAAAATCCAATGCGGCTGCCTTGGCGGCTTCAAGTCGGTTGGGCTGAATATCTGTCGAACACATACTTCGGGAAACATCCAAGGCAAGGATGATGGTGGCATTCGCAGCGGGCAAGGTGACGATTGTGACGGGACGCCCCATCGCCACGACCAGGCTGGACATGGCCAACAGGAATAACACGAACGGAAGATGGCGCCGCACCTGCGATTGTTTTCCAACTGCCTGGCGCACAAGGGACAGGCTCGAAAACCGCACGGCATATGGTCGCCTGCGGCGCAAAACGAAAATGTAAACAAGCACTAACAGCGGGATCAATGACAGTACGTAAAGGAATCCGGGCCAGAGCAACTCCATCTCAACCTCCGATGCCAATAAAAAGATTATGGCACATGGCTAAACCACATCAGGGAGATCATCCCTGCGACCAATAAAATGAGAATGCTCGCACCCGCAAAAATGGCGGTGACTTCTGTTTTTTCTTCCACCATCATAAGTTGCGGATCTATGTTTTCGTAGATGGTTTGCAAGTCTTCCTCAGTTTGGGCGTTGTAATAATTGCCGTCGGTGATCTCGGCGATTTGCCGTAAGGTGGCTTCGTCCAATTGAGTGAAAACGGTGAAACCATTGACCTCAAGCTGAACTCCTGCACTGCTGCCGACTCCAATAGTGTGGATGCGGACTCCGCGATCTGCGGCAAATTGGGCGGCTTCGAATGGGTCGGGATTCATATTGTTCTCGCCGTCGGTGATGAGGACGATGACAGCGGAATCGTCTGCGTCAGAAACAGGAGCAGGCGTAGGCGGAGATGATGAGGCGTCTGGCAGTGGGGCATCCATGCCGAGGATGGGTTCCTGTCCCGTGGCGTTGGCAATCGTGTTTAAAGAGATGATGATCCCATTGGCAAGCGAGGTGCCGCGTTCAGGATGCAGGCGGTCAATGGATGCGAGGATGGCTGCTTGATCGTTCGTGGGAAGCTGCATCGAGAAACCGTTATCGCTAAATGAAACAATGCCGACCTTCACTGTGCCCGGCTGGCGCTTCACAAATTCGCGGCCAACTTGTTTAGCGGCTTCCATGCGAGTGGGTTCAAAATCTGTTGCGGACATGCTGCCTGAGACATCGAAAGCTAGAATAACAATGCCTTCCACTTTCGGCAGGCTCACTGACATTTGCGGACGCGCAAGTGCGAAAAATAAAATCGTAAGCCCGATCAAAAAGAGGAGCGCGGGAAGATGGCGACGCGAACCGAGCGCACGTCCGCTTGAGGTTTGCTGCACCAACCCCAAGCTACCGTAACGCACAGCAAATTGTTTGCGGCGGTTTTGCATGCGAAGATATAACAAGACCAATAAAGGAATCGCCAATAACGCTACAAATGATAGGGGCCAGAGAAAAGACATGGTTACCTTCTGCGTTGACGCCGCAGCATCACAAAGCGCGCGATGGCGTGCATCAAATCCTCTTCAGTGGAAAGCGGAAGCACATCCACGCCCGCGCGTTTGAAAGAATCATTCAAGGCAAGTTCACGCTGGTGTGCGGCTTCCTGAAAACGCTTGCGGAATTTTTTATCATGCGTGTCCACATACAACTGCTCGCCCGTCTCGGCATCCTCCATCACAATCGGGCCGATGTCGGGCAAATCTATTTCGCGCGGGTCCCACAAACGGATGGCGATGACTTCGTGACGCTGGTTCAATAAACTCAACGTGCGTTCCCAACCGGGTGTGCTGATGAAATCGGAGACGATAAAAATCAGCGAACGTTTTTTGATGGAATGCAACCCGCCTTTGAGCAACACGCCAATATCGGTCATCGAGGAATGCGGGAGACGCGGCTGATTGAGCAGGTCATTGATGATGCGCAGCACTTGCAGCTTCCCGCTTCTGGCTGGGACCGTGCGCTGGATTGCGCTCCCAAACATCATCGCCCCGACGCGATTCCCATTGCGGGTCAACAACCGAGAGATCGTGGCGACAAAATCAATGAGTACATTGCGCTTCTGGTTATCGAGCGCGCCAAAATCCACCGAGGGACTTAAGTCCAGCAGGAACCAGGCAACGACTTCGCGGTCTTCCATGTATTGGCGGACGTAGGGCGTATCCATACGCGCGCTGACGTTCCAGTCAATGTAGCGGATGTCATCCTCAGCCTGATACTCGCGCAAGTCGGCAAAGTCCATGCCGAAGCCGCGGAAGAGACTGCGATAATCGCCTTGCAGGAGCCCATCCAACCTGCGGATGACCTGCCAGTCAAGTCGATGAAGTATCCGCTCAGGCGTTGGCGTGGACGTTGAAATGTTCATGCAAAGGAACCACAGGGAGCGGGATACGGTCGAAGATCTTCTTCAAAATGTCATCACTGCTGATGTTGTCGGAAAGCGCTTCATATGAAAGCACAAGTCTGTGACGGATGACATCCAGCGCCATATCCAGCACATCCTGCGGGAGGACGTAGCTGCGTCCACGCACGAAGGCAAGCGCTTTGGCAGTGAGGATCAAATTGATGGATGCACGCGGGCTGGCACCGAACATGATGTAGCGCTGCAGGTCAGCCAAACCAACGTCTTTTAGATTGCGCGTGGCGCCGACTATTTTGACCGAGTATTCGATCAGGGATGGGTCAACATACACCTGATCAGTCTTCTTTTGCAATTCGATCAACTGCTCGGTGGTTAATACTTTTTGCACCTCCGTCCATGCGCCTGTCATTCTTTCAACAATGACGAATTCCTCATTAGGGGTAGGGTAACCGACCAAGACCTTGAGCATAAAGCGGTCTACTTGCGCTTCGGGGAGCGCATACGTGCCTTCGGTTTCAATTGGGTTCTGAGTCGCCAACACTAAAAACGGACTCGGCACTTTGTGAGTCTCGCGGCCGATGGTCACTTGTTTTTCCTGCATCACTTCAAGCAGAGCGCTTTGCACTTTGGCAGGCGCGCGGTTGATCTCATCTGCCAATAATAAATTCGTAAAGACAGGGCCAAGAGATGTATTGAACTCTCCGCTCTTTTGGTTGTAAATGCGGGTACCGATCAAATCTGCGGGGACAAGGTCTGGCGTGAATTGGATGCGCTTGAATTCACCGCCGATGGAATCAGCAAGGGTCTTGATCGCCATCGTCTTCGCCAAGCCTGGCACACCTTCCACGAGGATATGTCCGCGGGCGAGCAGAGCCACGATCAAGCGTTCCAGCAGGTGATCTTGCCCAACGATGACCTTTTTCACTTCGTACAACACACGTTCCATCGGGAGTTTGTTTTCAAGGTTTGAGGTTTGGTCCATGCTTGTTCTCCTTTTGTCTCTCAATAAATCTGTAGGGGCGACCCTTCAATAGGGTTGAAGTCAACTGTTTTTCAAAGGCGGGTCGCCCCAACAGGTCAGAAAATGATTAATACGGCGGCGAATCGCCCATGCCGCCAACGGCCACGTTGATCGGAACGGCAAAAGCAATGCCGATGAAAAACGTTTCCTCCGTGGGATTGATGAGGCCGGTGACAATGCCGATCACATGTCCACTGCGGTTGAGCAATGGACCGCCAGAATTACCGGGGTTTACCGCTGCGTCAATTTGGATCATGCCCGGGATTTCCAGATCCGTGCCCGATACGCGAAAGACGCGGTCAAAGCCCGAGATGACGCCCGAGCTCATCGAGCTGTACAGTCCATAAGGGTTGCCAACCACAAAAGCCTCATCCCCCACCCGCATGGAATTGGGGTTGCCCAAGACCGCAGGTACCACAGAAAGCGGAGTATCAATAGCTTGCAAGACGGCAATATCCCGATCAGGCATGGTGTTCACGATCTGCGCTTCTGATTCCGTCCCATCCGCAAATGTGACTTTAATAGTGGTTGCGCCCTCCACAACATGCAGGCTGGTGAGGATGTTGCCGAAACTGTCGACGACAACGCCGCTTCCCAAGCCGAAATCTGATGCGGCATCCTTATGCTTTTCTTCCACCTGAATCCAGATCAGCGAAGGTTGAATGGCCTGATAGACAAGCGAAGCCTGCGAAGGCGCTGGCGTAGCGGACGCCATCGCCTTCGCAACAGACGCGTTGACATCTTCCACGGTCATTTGATTTGGTTTAACGATGAGGAGGTTGTAGAAAAAAAGGACAAGCAGCGCGCCAAACACTCCCGAGGCAAAAGGCAATCCGCGCCGCAGACGTGTGACCAGTTCCTTGATTCTCCCCCTTGCCATATCCATCTTCGAGCCAGACGATTCGTTCATGCACCGTTCCTTGTAATAAAGAGAGCGTACACGAGATTGAAAATTAAATTCTTGAACAACTATTAATAAATATAAGGCGGGTTTGTAAGGTAAAGATGAGAGTATTTATCCAGTTCTTACAAGTTAACAAAAAACACATAATTCCCTTCTATGTCATTGCGAAGGCGTTCTGTGCCCGAAGCAATCCTCGCAATGACAGGGGAAAAAATACAGGCAGGTCGGTGACCTGCCTGTATTACAAGATAACTTCGTGAATTAAATCTTTTTCTTTGCTTGTTCCACAACTTCAAGCACTTCGGGCAGGTCAATGCCTAACTCGTGCAATTTTTCAGGTGTGGGAATGCTGTTCCCATCCCAGCCGCGGCGCTGATAGACCGCGTCCATCAACTGCTCGTATTGATTCTCACGATACTTACGCAGGTGTTTCATCTTTTCTTCAGTGGACAATCCTGCGGGATCAACTTCCACAAGGCGCTTAAGTTGCTCATCGTACCGATCCTGCCGAGACTCGTATTCCGCCACAGTGACAGGTCCCATCGCGCGGTACGGAGGGTAATCGTGCTTGCGGCCCACACGTCCCATACGCAGGGCAAATACTTTTTGGAAGTTATACACACGCTCCGATTGATGCAGCAAGGTGTCCGTCGTGGTGGGAATACCCGTCACGCCCTCATGGATCCACGTATAGTTTTCCACGTGTTCGGCAACCTTGGCAGGTTCCTTGGTCTCTTTGTTGTTCGCGGGAGAAATATCATTCCACGGGAGCTTGCACAGTCCATGCAAGCTGAACCATGTGCGCCACATCGGGAAGTAATGCAAGGCCTCCGCTTTGTCTTTGAAAGTCGGCAAAAGATTCTGCACTTGATCCATGAAGATCAGCCACGCTTCATCATGCTGCGGACCTTTGGTCGCCATTCCGTATCCGCCCTGCTGGGCAATGGATTCTTTGGTCAGGTATTCTGAAATTTCCATGCCCTTGATCTCCATGCCGATATCGTGCATGAAGACAGGGTCACCGCCAAATTCGCGCGCAAAATATTCTTTCATGTAGCGCACGCCCTGCCCGACGATCACGCCGAAGCCTTCGCCGCGTCCCATCTGATGCAGCAGCTCCAATGCCGCCGCGCCATTACCAAATTTCAATTCCAAGCCGCCCGTGTGTTCCTTGGTGAGGATGCCCTCTTCATAACACTCCATTGCAAATGCAACACAATTGGCAAATGAGATGCTGTCCACGCCGTAGGTATCCACGTAGAAGTTAAGTTCCAAAACTTTTTGCGGGTCAAAGTTGCCGATATTCGAACCAAGTCCAGCGGCATTCTCATATTCGGGTCCATCCACCAGAACACACTGACCAGCATACGGTCCCGTTTGAATCGGGAAATGATCCACGCCGTGTGAGCAGCTCATGGTACATCCCAACCAACAGCCGTCAGGCAAACCCTGAGTGAAGGCTTGCTTCCAAACTTTCGAATCGATCAAATGCGTATCGGGATGCGAACCATAGCGGAAGTTATGCGTGGGCAGCAGGTCAAAATGATCCATCACTTCAACGATGTTGGCCGTACCAACCTTCCGCATCTGGTTCTGCTTATCATCAAGGTCGGTAATTTCCTTGTTAATGCGCTGCCCCGCCTTGCGGATGAGCGGCATATCTGCCACGCCGTTTTTATCGCCGCCCATGTCAGTGTAACGGATAACGATAGCCTTGATCTTCTTATCGCGGAACACACGGCCCGGGCCGCCGCGTCCCGCCTGCTTGAGGCGAATCTCTTTGCGACGCACATCGTACCAGGTGGAGTTGATCATCGCAATGCGGACATGCTCCGCCGCCTGACCAGCAGATAAGACCGAGATGCCGCGCTTCCCCTTTTCATCGCCTCCGTACCGCGCTGTGAGTTGGTTGCCGATCTCATGCGCATCCACCACCTCCAGCGGATTCTTCTCGATCGTCACCTTGCCAGTATCCCCGTCAATAAAGATGATCACATCCTCGGCAGCCTTGCCTTGAATTTCGAGCGCATCGAAACCAGAGAATTTCAGGAAGGGTGCAAAGTACCCACCCACATTGCTATCAATGACATTCTCCGTCAGCGGACTCAATGTCACCACCGTAGACTTGCCGCTGCCTGGGTAGGCTGTGATCCCGCAGATGGGGCCATTGGCAATGACCAGTTCATTCTGCGGGTCGTTCCACTTCGTTTCTGGAGTGACCGCGTCCCAGAGCAGTTTGAGTGCAAATCCACGCCCGCCTGTGAACAAGTCCTTCATTTGCTTGGTGACAGGTTTTTCAAGGAAAGTATTGTTTTCCAGATTGATGTAAAGCGTTCGCCCCGCGTATCCACGCTCCACGGGACGTTTTTCGTACGAGTATTCCCCTAATAAAGTTGTTTCTACACGTTCAGCAGGCATGGTCATATATCAATCTCCTGTAATTAGTTAAATGGCAAAGACGCCGTTTTCATTATCACGGAAAGGACTTGGGCTGCCTATTGATTATCGTCCCCTTCTTATAGTGCCAAGAGACAGGGTGATATATAATGAGAAAATCAAAGAAATTCCACCAATGATCCAGAAAAGATGAGGTCACAATGAACGTATCCGATGCTATCCGTTTAAAACGTGCGGTGAGAAAATTCAAAGATACTCCCCTGCCCGATGATGTGGTGCATGCCATCCTCAACGCGGGACGCAGGTCACAATCATCAAAAAATACTCAAGCATGGCAGTTCATTGCCATTCGCGATAAATCTATCCTGAAAGAGCTTTCCACTTGCGGAGAGTGGGCGGGGCATATCGCAGGAGCGGCTTTGTGCATCGCCATCCTTACCCCAGAGCCCACAGAAAAATTCCAAATCATGTTCGATGCAGGTCAGGCGGCAGCATTCATGCAGCTTGCCGCATGGGAGTTGGGAGTCGGCTCCGTTCCCGCTTCCCTCTACAACTTTGAACTGTCTCGAAAAATTTTGACATTCCCTCCCGATTGGCATTTGCGCATCGCGCTCTCCTTTGGCTATCCATTGGAAGAGGAAAAACTATCCGCACCGCCGAAAAAAGGTGGACGGGTGGTCCTGGAGGATGTTGTTCATTGGGAAAAGTGGCAGCTCAATGTATGACTTAATTCCGGTTTATATCTTGAAATGAAAATAGTTTCGTAACAAAACCTTAACATCCATTTGATAAAATTCATCACACAATCAATTTTTTTCAAGGAGATAAAATCATGAATATTCAAGATATAGAAGGCATTGGCGAAACATACGCCGAAAAATTAAAAGACGCAGGCGTGCAAACTACAGACAACCTGCTTGCAAAGGGCCGAACTCCAAAAGGACGAGAAGAACTCGCAGCCGCCACCGGATTATCGAAAACACAGATCCTTGAATGGGTCAACCGTGCCGATTTGTACCGCATCAGCGGTATCGGCTCAGAATATGCCGACCTGCTTGAAGCCGCTGAAGTGGATACGGTCGCTGAGCTCGCAAATCGCAATGCGGAGAACCTCACGGAAAAACTCAAGAAGGTAAATGAGGAAAAGCAGAAAGTCCGAAGTGTGCCGAGCGTCGAGCAAGTTGGGAAATGGATCGAAGAGGCCAAGTCCCTTCCGCGAGCAGTTGAGTATTAGTTACAAAAGACAAATAAAATAAGCAATAGTACCTCCGCACGATATACACACCAAGCCGCATGGCTATAATCCAATAAAACCTAATTGCGGAGGCATGATATGGCAACATTGGAACAAGAGGAAATCGCGCTGCTCAAAGGACGAATCAGCAAACTGGAAGCACGGCTGGCGTTCATTTACAAACATCTTGATGTTACTTTTGTAGAAGACACCCGCCTGGGCGATGACCCCAAAGTCATTGCGGCATTGAAGGCAAATAATATGCTGGAAGCGATCAAGTGTTATCGAGCAGCCACCAACACGAGTCTAGAGCAGGCCAAGGCAGGCGTTGAAGAAATGCGAACAAGGCTGGGAATCTAACATGTCTAATCTTAAGGGCGCGGCAACACCGTGCCCTTATATGTTTAATATGGTTTAATTCCCCAATGGACAAATCCCTCACTCCCTTTTTCAAGCCGTGCGGCGTCGTGGTTATTGGCGCATCCACCTCCCCTGAAAAACTCGGATACGGCGTTGCGCGGAATCTTGTGCAAAGCGGATACAAGGGCGCGATCCATTTTGTCAGCCAGAAAAAAGGCGAGTTGTTTGGGTACCCGCTGCTTCTGAGTCTGAGCGAGGTTCCTGATCCCGTTGACCTTGCGATCCTCATCGTCCCGACCCAATCCACACCGCAGACGATCGAAGATTGTGCAAAGCGTGGAATCAAAGCCGCCATCATTGTCTCGGCGGGCTTTCGTGAAACAGGCGCGGAAGGCGCGGCGCTTGAACAGCAATGCGTGGATGTTGCTCGCAAGCACGGTGTCCGTTTGCTTGGGCCA
>SXGT01283066.1_pt1 | contig 14305 bp, 10 predicted proteins | sample 3176221 | NCBI WGS metagenome assembly SXGT01 (sample SAMN11356862, study PRJNA531348) | freshwater metagenome | isolation source: freshwater sample F1-120 | place: China: Fuxian Lake, Yuxi | collected 2017-12-25
GGCACGCGAGGCCGACGCCAAGTCAGTCGTCATCGTTACCGGCGGGCCGGGAAGCGGCAAGAGTGTCATCGCGCTGTCCTTGCTCGGAGAGCTGAATCGGCGCGGCTTTAGCGCGCTGCATGCCACCGGTTCCCGAGCGTTCACGCAGACGCTGCGCAAAGTCGCCGGCCATCGCAACCGGCGAGTGCAGGAACTCTTCAAGTACTTCAACTCGTTCATGACCGCCGAGCGCAATGGGCTCGACGTCTTGATCTGCGACGAAGCACATCGACTGCGCGAGACAAGCGCCAACCGGTATACGTCGGCGAACAAGCGAACCGGCAAACCGCAAGTCGCGGAGCTCATCGACGCAGCCCGCGTGCCGGTGTTCCTTCTCGACGAGTTCCAGGTGGTGCGCCCCGGCGAACTCGGGACCGTCGACGTCATCCGCGCCGAGGCCGAACGCCGCAGGATCCAGGTTGTTCATGTCGACCTCGAAGGGCAGTTCAGATCTGGCGGGTCCAAGGCATATGACGAGTGGGTCGTTCGGCTGCTCGGTCCGGTCGACGATGGTCCCGAAACTTGGGGTGGTGACGACAACTTTCAGGTCGTCGTCGCCGACACTCCGGCCGAGATGGAGGCGATGCTGCGCGCACGCCAGACCGACGGCATGACCGCACGAATGACGGCGGGCTTCTGTTGGCGCTGGACGGACGCCAAGGGCAACCAACTCCCACTCGACATCGAGATCGACGGCTGGGAGCGTCCGTGGAACGCGAAGGGGGAACGTTCGATCGGAGACGCGCCGGCCTCGGCGTTCTGGGCGACCGACCCCAACGGCTTCGGTCAGGTCGGATGCGTCTACACCGCTCAAGGATTCGAATACGACTGGAACGGCGTGATCCTCGGGCCTGACCTGGTGTGTCGCGACGGTCAGTTCGTGTCCGACGCGAGTCGGACCAAAGACCCTGCGTTCAAGGGCAGGGCTGCCGGCGAATTCGATGACTTCGTTCGCAACGTCTACAAGGTGCTCCTCACCCGTGGCATGGTCGGCACCGTGCTCTACTCAACCGACGCCGAGACGCGAGCCGCGCTGCGATTGCTGGTCGAGGCAAGATCCAGTCCCTGACCTTTCGCTCGGGCCAATTGCCATCCTCCTGCATCGTTCGGGCAGGTTCGATAGCGTTTCGGTTCGTGTCGAGGGCCAAAGGTCGATTCGAAGCGCGTGAGGGGGACGAAGCGAGCACACCCGTGGTGGTGATTGACCTTGAGACGACCGGACTGTGGCGCTCGGATAGCGTGCTCGAGATCGGTGTCGTGACGCTTGACCTCGATGCCGGGATCGTCGACGAGTGGTCGACGCTGGTCAATCCAATGCGAGACGTGTCTGGCGAAGTCAGTGCGATTCACGGGCTCTCAGCTCGGGACCTATCCGCAGCGCCGACGTTTGCGGATGTGGCTCCGATGGTTGCTGCGGCACTACGAGTCGGGCCCCTCGTCGCTCACAACGCGCCATTCGACATGCGCATGCTGCGTCTCGAGTTTGAGCGGATCGGGATCCTCGCGGAACTCCATGGGTTCTGCACGATGCACGCCTCTTCACTCTGCGGCGCAACTTCTCGCACACTGAGCGCGTGTTGCGATCGATTCGGGATTCGACACCAAATCGATCACCAGGCGCTCGGCGATGCGCACGCCGTTGGCGCGCTTCTGCTCGAGCTCGTCGCCAACAACGCCGAAGTCCGACAGAAGCTTGACGCGACCCTCCCGTGCAACATCACTGCTCCGGCTGGGTTTGGTGTTCCGCGAACATGTCCAAGGACCACCTCCTCGCGACCTCGGAGTCATTCGCACCTTCTGCAACTAGCTTCGGAACTTCCGGCCCACTCGGACTTCGGCGCCTCTGAAAACGCCTATCTTGCGTTCCTCGACGCCGCCCTGTGTGATCGCATCGTGTCGGAGCAAGAGCGTCACGAACTCAGTGCGCTAGCCGCGGAGTTCGCGATCGAACCCGCGAGGGTCTCGTACCTCCACGGCGTCTATGCGAACGACCTCGTGGCGGCATCGCTACGTGACGGCCGGATCACGACGGGGGAGCGAGAACATATCGATGCGATCGTTCAGGCGCTCGGGATGAGTGCTCTGCCGACACACGTCAGCGAAGTGGACCCTCCAGTTCGTTGGCGCCCCGGAATGCTGGTGTGTTTCACCGGCGATGCACCTCTCTGCGTCGGTGGCGAGGACTGGAGTCGTGACCTTGCTGCCCGGCTGGCGAAGGCGCACGACTTCGGCCCGATCACAAGTGTCACCAAGCAGTGCGAACTCCTTGTGGCAGGTGACGCGGCGACGATGTCAGGTAAAGCGCAGAAGGCGCGCAAGTACGGGATCCCGGTCGTCAGCGTCACCGAGTTCTTGGACTCGATTGGAGTCCGATACGAGCTGTACGCGAACCTCGACTAGCCGTGCGTCACCCTGGCATCGAATCTGGCTAAGGATCCTCATGTGCCCGCTGCCAGCCTTCAATCGTGTTCATCCACGTCTGGATTTGCGCAAGAGCGTCACTTGGTGGGGCGTCAACCCAATTCGATCCGAGTTCCTCTTCTGCTTCGTCGCGGTTGACTCCGAACAGATCGGCGAAGTTCCATGCGCAGTAGCCGATGTAGATAGCGCCCTCTTTCGGCTGCACCCAGAAGACCTGGCGACGCGATCCCAGGTTGAAGTTCAGCCCCGTCTTCTTGACGCTCGGACGAAAGCCGCGGGTGAGAAGTTCCGATCGAATTGCTTCGAACTCTCTCGCGACTCCGAGGTGCTCTGCCCGTGCGATCACCGCATCGAGCGTCCAGCGGCTGGACGGCGCCGTCGTGGGAGCAACCGAATCGTCGTCGACTTCTCGAATCAATACGTGTCCGAATCCCGTATCGAGGAGCGTGAAGGAGATCACTTCGATCGGAACTGCGAACCCGAAACGCGCGAGGGCCGCGGCCGCGTCATCTGCCGTCGAACCCTCGCCGATCCCGGCGACGAGTATTCGGTAGTCGCGAGAGCTTGCCTCGTCGGCCGAATCGAGAAGTTCGCCGAGCTGTGCTTCGACGCTGGTGTCGATCACACCTTTCGATCGAATGCGTGCCCCTAGCTGGCTGTTGGGCATTGCCTCCAGCTCGAGGAGGTAGTGGAGTGCTTGGCGTACCGCCGAGGCCGACGGCGGACCCGCCTTGAGCTCTGCGATGACCCAGGTCCCGTCGCGTGAGAGTCCCAGGAGATCTAGTTGGCTGAGGTCCGGGAGTTTGAGTTGTCTCGACACCCACCGGATGTCACCGTCGAGCAGCGACGGGTTCGTCTCGATCCAATTCTCGAGGTGCCTTTCGAGCAACCCGGCGTTTGTCGCCAACCGCTTCGGTTGACCGTCGCTGTCGATCAACCATGCGCCAAGTCGGCTCATCAGGGGTATGCCTTTCGATCGCTCGCGGTGCGTAGGCGTGCTCGTCGAGCGCCAGTGAAGCAGTCGGCGGTATGCCTGCTTCCCTTCACGAGTCCCCGGCTACATCGCGACGACGGAATCGGCGTCCACAAGCCGATGCCAGAAGCGTGTGTGGCGGTCGTGGCCGCGCCCGGCGACGTCAGGTCGACCTACCGGTTGTTCGGCGCTGACGATGTGCTCGCGAAGCGTGTCGGAGACGTGGTCCCGAGTGACGAGGATGAGCCCCGCTTGATGCCGGCTCGCCATCACACATAGTCGACCGGTCTCGAGCTCGAAGGCGCTTGGTTCGGTAATCCCCGAGAGCGGATGAACAGCGATCATCACCTTCTTCTCGAGACCTTGCCAACGTTCCGGGGTATCGACCCGGATGACATGCTGGTAACGCTTCGGGAGCCGGTAGTGCACTCGTGTGTTCATCGACCGATGTGTCGACACGATCCCAATGTCGCTTACTGTCAACGTTCCTGGCTTCTTGCGAGTCTCGGAGCCATGACTGACCATCGTCTCGCCATCGAGCAACCCGCGGACGATGTTCGCGACGAGGTCGGCGATGTCGTCGTCGATCTCGACCGGTGGGCCATCGTCGGGAGTCGGCAGAGTCATCGCGATGATGGACCGATCACTCAGGCGACTGAGCGCCTGGCGGACTCCTTTTGAGCCTCCCTCGCCGACGCGAACGTAGCGGTCGCCCGGTTCGGCGAATGCGCCGAAGTCGAAGTCGTAGAACGCGTTGATGATGTCGACCGCGTCAGCTGGCAGCCGTCGCGAGCCGGGCAGCTCGGACAGATGGAGTAGTTCGGGTCGAGTCTGGAGCAACAGCTCAGGTGTCGGCACATGCGGCGCGTTGGGCGATGTTTCCCAGCGCTGCGTCTCGATGCTCACGACGGGAGGGATCTGACCGGGGTCGCCGATGAGCACGAACCGACCGGACACCGATCGCAGGAGAGCGAAGTCGGCCCACGAGATCTGCCATGCCTCATCGACGAGGAGCACATCGAACACAGGTGAGTTCGCCAGCGCCCATTTCGACGTCGTCGCCACGACTGCGCACGAACCCGCGGGCAGGTCGCTTCCCTTCCGTCCGATCATCACAGACGAGCCGAGGTCCGTGGCTGCGGTCCCGCTGCCACTGAGCCAACGCATCACAGGGACTTTCGGGTGCTCGCTCGCGAGACGTCGGCACACGTCGTCAGCCTGGTTATTGGTGAACGTCGCCACCGCCATCCGAAGCCCTGCGCCGTGACCGGCCGCCAGAAGCTGCAGGAGCAAGTGGGTCTTCCCCGCGCCGGGAGGCGCCTTGACCACGACAAGGCGTTCGGCATCGAGCAGCGCATCGCGCGCCGAGGCGACCACATCGTCGGCGAGAGCCTGGAGTTCGGATACGGGGCTCATGCTGCGTCGTCCGTCTCGACCTCGGCGACGGCGTCGCCGCTCTCCGCGACGGCCTCGACCGTCGGGCTGGCCAGAATCCAGTCGCCCGGTTGTGAATCTCGATTCCGCGCGAGCTCGGCCTTCCGTTCGGTCATTTGCGCGAATGATGTCCCGATCAATGTGACGACCTGACCGATCCATCGTTCATCGGCGCCATGCATCGACATCGGCCAGGTCGGGCCCTTAATCGCCGTTTTGCAGTTGTCGATCTCGAGCTCGAGCACCAGCCCGCCGCCACGGGTCGCCTCGATGTGACGTACACGTCCGGAGCGCTTCGCGCACCCGACGACGCACACGCTGTCGCCGGACCGGATGCTCAACGGTCCCGGCGACGGGTCTTCGACGTGCCAGACCGGGATCGTCTTCTTCCCGGTTCCTTCGTCACCGACGCGGACGATCGTGCCGCGAAACGCGCGTCCGGTTGAGATTGCTTCGGCCTCGAGTTCGCGGTCATCGTGAATCAACGCGTTGAACTGGCGCTCGGCGGCAGCTTGTGCACGGAAGTAGCGCGTCGATGACCCGCGCGTCTGAAAGTCGGTTTCGGGGCTCGGTACGAACGGTTCGGTGCCTCGAGCAATAGCGTTCTGTTCGTTGACGAACCAGCCGTAGAACTGCGAAGCGAGCGTCGTCGAAACGAGTTCGTCGACCCCGGAGTTGTACTCCCGCGGATCATCTTCGATCATCTTGATCGCCTCCTCCGTGAGGTCGAGGCGGCGTTCCAGCTCGGGTTTCAGGATCGACTCGATCAGCCCCGCGAGGCGACTCATCTCCTTCGTCTGCTCCGCTCGCCGCGCTGCGTTGTACGCCTCGACCAGATCGCCGAGCTCGCCGCGCTCGAGCGACGGTGTCAACGCCGTCGCGATCGAATGCTTCTCGGCTTCGAGGGCAGCCGCGAGGCCTTGCTCGCGGTTACCTCGGTGCTCCAGCCAGGCGAGAAGGAATCCGAGGTGGCCCTGGCGCACATCTTCGGCGGGGAAGTCGTACGCGGATCGCAGTGCCTGTGTCGCGGTCATGACCAGCTGCTGACCTGGTTGCTGCGCCTCGAGGAACGCAAAGAGCGACGCCCGTCCGAGCAGCCGCAATTCCTGCGCGAACGGCCTATCGACCTGTCGACGCGCGTACGCGTAGCCGAAGTGGTGCAGCATCGCGACGTGCGAAGGATTCGGGAGCCAGATCTGGCGCAAGGGAGCCAAGCCAGCCGGGTCGCTCGCAGACGTGCCGAAGTCCGGATGGTGAAGGTGTCTGGCGATGACAGGCCCGAATGCCGCCGCCATCTCGTCGACGCCGGCGCGGAATCGAGGTTCCGGAACCACTCGAAACTGCGCCTTCTTGCTGCCTTCCTTCCAGCCGATCCCCCACGGCCGCGTCTCGCCTCCCATCTTCACGAAGGTCATGAGCAAACGGTGCTTGGCGTCGGCGACGTCGTGGTGGATCGTCGTTCCGCGCGTCAGTGGTTCGCCGAGGTGCCAGGCGCGGAGGCGTCGGACCATCGTGCGCGAGTTCATGCCCATCCGGGGTCCTCCGCGGCCCGGATCCGGTCGAGCAACTCTCGCTCCGTGTCGTCGACCGCGGCCGCGCCGTCGAGGAGCTCACAGACTCGGTCGAGGTCGATCCGGCCGACGAACCGGGCGGCTTCGTCGCCGAGGATGTTCGGGTTGCGCTCAGCGACGGCGGCAGCGTGGCAACGCTCGGCGAGGTCGCAGAACGACAGGCAGGCTTCGCAGTAGTTCGTGTCCGCACCGAGCACGGCGTCGAATCGGTCGACGTCTTCGGCATCGTCGTCCCACTCGGCCTCGAGGAGTTGAGCCGCCGTTTCGAGTAGGTCGAATCCGCTCTCGGCGCGCGACGCCTGGTATCGAAGGTCTTCGTTCGCCCGAACACGCGGAAAGTCAGAACCGGGGCGAGAGAGCACCAAGAAGCCGTCATCACGAAACGACGGCCGTTCGTTGTCATCCCAATCGACAGTGACGGTCCGTAGCGCATGGAGATACAAGCCCAACTGCGCGCGGGCCTGAGCGAGTTGTTTCGTGTCGGTGTGCCCGCCGCGGTCCGGGTAGGTCTTGACCTCACCGACCAGGATCTCGGCTCGATCATCGTCCCCAGGGCGCACGACGAGGAGGTCGATGATGAGCAACGCCTCGGGGAGCATCACTCCTTTGGGCAGCTTGAGAGTTGCCGCTGCGACAATCGTGGGAAGCTCGTCGACCGCAGCGCCTCGCGCTGACCCGATTGCGCGTAGGAGGTCAAGTGTTTGGTCTTCGGCAGCATCGAGGTCGAGCAGCGTCGGGTCGCTGCCGCCGTTCATGCGGATCCGGAGATCGTGCAGTCCCGATGCCCCGGTCGCGATGACCTCGGTGCGCTCCAACTCGGGCAAGAGACGCGCCCCCTCGTCCGCCAGGAGGTTGCGCTCGAACTGATCGCCACGAAAGAGCGCGAACGGACTGGCACCGAACGTCGGCTCGTATCCGGCGCGCTCGGCGACCTTCGCCATCTTGATGTTGTGCACCGCCGAAATGGTGTTCGCTGCGCAGCGCGGGTTATCCGCCCACTGCTCGAAGCGGCGACGTGTGTCGCGCTGCGACTCCGGTCGTCGGTGTTTCGTCCCCGCCACGCCGTTCCTCCATCCCCAGGTACGGTGACACATCCCCAGCTACGGTGACAGTTTACGGATCGGTGGGACATGGCGCCACCGACCGAGGTCACAAGTGCTGCTTGGGGATGGGGGGAGCGACCGTGCCGGCGCCGAAGCTCGAAGGACAAGCGAAGGCTGCCGTCGAGCATCGCGGGAGCCACCTTCAGATCATCGCCGCGGCGGGTTCGGGCAAGACCGAAGTCGTATCGCAGCGAGTTGCGGCGCTCCTTGCCGAGGGTGTCCCGTCGCGAGGGATCGTGGCGTTCACGTTCACCGAGCGCGCGGCGGAGGAACTTCGCTTGCGGATCGCGCGCCGAGTCGAAGACCTGATCGGTCGAGAGGCACTCGACCAACTCACAGGCCTTTTCGTGGGCACGATCCACGCGTACTGCTTCCGTCTCCTGCAACAACACGTGCCTCGGTATGAAACCTACGACGTGCTCGACGAGAACCAACTCACTGCCCTGCTCAGCCGTGAAGGCAACCGTCTCGAGATTCGCCAGCTCGACGACCGCAAGCGACTCTTTGCCTCGGTCGGCCGCTTCGCTCAGGGAATGGACGTCATCGAGAACGAGCTCATCGACCTCGACACGGTGCCTGATCCCTTCCGAACGATCGCCGTCAGTTACTACGCGACCCTCGAGCGATACCGCCTTCTCACATTCGGTCGCCAGATCGTGTGCGCCGTCGAAGCGCTCGAACGCCCCGAAGTGGCCGCGGCGGTCCATGCCGATCTCCGCCACCTGATTGTCGACGAGTACCAAGACGTCAACCCTGCGCAGGAACGGCTGATCCAGTTGTTGAGCGGGCCCGACGTCGAGTTGTGTGTTGTTGGCGACGACGACCAGGCCGTGTACCAATGGCGCGGTTCGGCTGTCGACAACATCGTCACGTTCGCGAAGCGCTACCCGAACGTCGCGCAGTATGAGATCACGACAAACCGGCGCAGCCGCCCGGGGATCGTCGAGACCGCGAACTCGTTCGCGCGGTCGATTCCCGATCGACTCGACAAGCAGATGAGCGCCGCTCGCGAGGCAACGGGGAGCGCGCCGCCCGTGGTCCTCTGGTACGAAGACAAAGAGGTTCAAGAGGCCGGGCGTATCACCGAGCGAATCCTGCACCTCCACGACACGCTCGCCATCCCGTTCCGATCGATCGCGGTGCTCGTCCGCACCTCGGCGGCCTACCGTCAGCTGATCGAGCAATTCGCCGCGTTCGATGTCCCCGTGCAGCCCGCGGGTCGCACCGGGTTGTTCGAACAACCCGAGGCAACGACACTCGGCAAGACGTTCGCATGGTTGACCGACGTCGAGTGGCGCGTCGACTTTGGTCGCGGCTCAGCCGTCGGCGACCAGGAACTCCTGGACGATTATCAGAGGATCTTCGACCTCGGGAAGAGTCACGGCAATCGGGTTCGCCGAATTTTGGAACAGTGGAAGGAACTCGTCCCGAAGCAGCGCAACGCGGATCTGGTCGGCGAGTACTACGAACTCCTCGACACGCTCGACGTTCGTCGCTGGTCGCTTGAAGATCCGATCGAGGCGAACCGCGTCGGCACGCTGGCTCGGTTCACGAACCTCCTTGCCGACTACGAGTCGGTTCGTCGTCGCGCTCGGGCGGACGAAGCGAACGAAGGCGAACAGGTCGGCGGCGAGTTCGGAGGTTTGTGGTTCTACAAGAATCTGGCGTTGCACATCGTGAATTACGCAGCAGGTGCCTACGACGGTTTCGACGGCGAGACCGACTACGTGTTGGACGCTGTGGATCTCACCACGATCCACCGGGCAAAAGGTCTCGAGTGGCCCGTCGTGTTCGTTCCGTCGCTCACCAAGAAGCGATTTCCTTCATCGAAGATGGGAAGCGAACGTGACTGGGCGATCCCGCGCGACCTGTTCGACGCAGAACGGTACGAGGGCAGCGACGCCGATGAGCGCCGGCTGTTCTATGTCGCAATCACCCGCGGTCGCGATTGGGTGTCAGTGTCGCGACACAAGTCGCCGAACAAACAGACGGTTCAACCAAGCCCCTACTACCAAGACCTCGCCCACCTCGAGGTGGCAGCCGACAGCATCGCAATCCCCCCGATCGAACTCCCTAGTGCCGCAGCTGACGAGCCGATCACCATCAGCTACTCCGAGCTTGCCGCGTATCTCGACTGCGGTGCCGCGTTTCGCCTTCGAAACCTGTTCGGGTTTCAGCCGCGACTCGCTCCGGAGCTCGGTTATGGCAAGGCGGTCCACCATGTGTTGCGAACTGTGGCGGAGCGAACCCGTGAAACCGGCGCTGTGCCCACCAAAGCGGAACTCGACCAGTTGATCGAAAGCAACTTCTTCCTGCCGACGGCGAACAAGGCTGCGCACGCGCAAATGAAGATCGCGGCGTCGCGGCTGATCGATCATTACCGAACTGAGAACGAAGCTGACCTGCACCGCGTCTGGGAGACCGAACGCCCGTTCGAACTGCACCTCGACCGAGTCATCGTGCAGGGCCGCGCGGATGTGATCCTCGACCAGGAGGGTGGGGTTCCGACCGGACTCGCGATTGTTGACTACAAGACATCGACGTCAGGCGACGTCGACGCCCACGCGCTCCAACTCCAGGTCTACGCCGACGCCGGCCGACGCGAGGGCCTCGATGTGCGTGGCACATATGTCCACGATTTGAAGGCTGCGGTTGAGGGTCGAGACGCGACGATCACGATTGATTCGTCGCCCGGCGCAATAGCGAGTGCCGAGGAACTTGTCGTCGACGCAGCTCAGCGGATCCGTAACCGGGAGTACCCCGCGGCGCCAGGACAGCGTTGCCGAACCTGCGAAGTGCGCACCGTGTGCGCCTCCGCGAAGCGATGACCGTCCGTCGTATCAACACTGCTACGCGTGCGTTGCTGGATCGCGTCATCAATGCGGAAGAGGTTGACCGGCGCCGGTCTCAGCTCCGAGACCCGCACGTCGTCGAGCTGACCGACTATGTCGAACGTGTACGGGTTGCTCACGGCGACGACGCGACGGTGCCCTGGTTCGACCCAGCTGGCGGTGGGGTGCACGCTCGCGTGTTGCTGCTTATGCAAGACCCGAGCGAGGTCGCGGCGAAGGGGAGCGGGTTCATCAGCCCGGATAACAACGACCAGACGGCACGCAACACGACGATCGCGGTCGACGCTGCCGAACTCACGAGCGAGCTTCGCGTGCACTGGAACATTTACCCATGGTGGGTCAACCATCGAGGCCAAGATCCGACGCGCCCGAGGGAGTCGTTCGCCGAAGCGATGCACGCGGCTGTCCCACTGATCGACGAACTGATCATCGATCTGCTTGTCGAAATCCGGGTGGTGGTGTTGTTCGGCAATCATGCCCAAGCTGGCTGGGATCGCTACGTGAAGGATCGTCGGCACTCACCAAGTGTCGAAGTTCTGCGCTGTCCCCACCCGAGCCCGCTCGCGTGGAACAAGTCCGCTCCCGATGGTCGTCGCAACTCGGACCTCATCATCGAGACGCTGCGAGCGGCGCGGGAACTCGCTGTGCGCTGAAGGCGGTCAGCGATCCTTTGTCCGGCCGGTCGGCGATCTCGGTTCGCGAACGAGTGTTGTTGGCTACCTCACCCAACTTCGAGCGACCGACTGCGGCGCCAAGGACTGTGCGTTTCGAATCAACGACTTCGTGAGGGCTGCCTAGTGCGAGGTCAGGAGCTGGTAACTGCTTCGAGTTGCAGGGTCGTTGGCGCCGCTGTTGCCGCTACTCGCCCGCTTCAGCGGACTGCTCGTGTTCGGCAACCGCGGCCTCGATCGCGGCGGCGAAGTCGTCGCCTGCTTCGTCAGGATCGAAGTCTTCGATGAGCTGCTTTTCGCGTTTCGCGAGCGCGTCGTCGAACTCGGGTGGGTCTGCGATGTCGCCGTCGGTTGAGAAGGCAACTTCGGCGATTCGAACCTTCGTCAGCGGAGTTGTCATTCGGTTCGACCTTTGCACGAGTGCTTATCGGAGTGGATTCTTACCCTATTTGGAGTTCTGGTGAGCTCGGGGGAGCGCCAGGCTCAACCCGAGGCCGATTGTCGGGACGGCTGAGACGAGCCCGAAACGCCACCACCATGCGGCGTATGAATCGTCCAGGTATTGGATACCGAAGGCGAGGCTCCCTGCCATTGCGAGGAGGCATGCGAGGGAGATCAGAAGGAATGCTCGCGCTCCGACGAGCAGGCGCGCGGCCAGGGAGTGCTCACCTCGCCGGACGAGAACCGCGGGGAAGACCGATGTCAACGCCAGAACGACCGTCGAAGCGTCGCGCAGCGTCGAGGGATGCTCGGCGGATTCGAAGCCCTTCCAGCCGGCGAGCAGCACGAGCGTGGTCAACAGCGCCGTGAGGAATGCGGGGCGAAGCCAACCTCCCCGACTGGCTCGCAGTTCGACGAGCAGGCTCGTCCGAATCCCGCGGTTCGGAGGAGTCGCATGGAGGTGAAGCCGAGCATCTGGACCGCTCGCCTCGGCAAGCACTCGCGACTCGGTCGTGTCGCGACCGATCCCGACGAGGCGCAGGCTCATGAGATCGACCCCATCGGGTGCCGAGATCTCGGCATGGAAGCTGCCCGCGAAGAACGCCGACTCGACTGGGATCTCGATGTACTTCGCACGCCAGCCGACCGCGACAGCGAGACGCTCGAACCACCGCAGTTGCGGAAGCTTGGTCTCCGTAGCGCCTCCGTCGCGACCGTGTTTGGTCTCGAGGCTGAACTTCACGAGTTCGCGCTGCGACAGCGGTGTTCCAGGCGGGAGCGCGGCGACAAGCAAGAAGTGGTTGCTCAGAAAATTGAGAAACCAGCCGACGTTGCCGTCTTCGAGGAGCGCCTCCTCGAATCGTGTAACTGCCGGGGGGCTGGATGTGTCGTGCGCGACGGGCACAGGGCGGTCGTAGACCGTGCGCCAGATGAACGAAGCAGCGGAACGTCTCCGATCAGATTCGGTCGGCGGTGCCGCTTGCGGGTTGACGTCGACGAAATTCCGAATCGTGTCGTCGGCGAGCGCGAGGACTGCGGCCGTAACCATTGTGCCCGTATCGACGGAGGGCAACAAGTTCGCGGCGCTTCGATCGGAGCGGCGCAGATCGAAGTTGCGGATCGCGCCTTTGGGGAGGAATCCGAGCGGTACTGGTCGGAGTCGGTTGCCGCGGGTGTCGACGATCGTGGGAAGCGTCGGCGCACAATCGACGCTGACCTTTCGGCAGATTCGCGACGTATCGATAATCTCGAAGTGCTCGACACGCCGGTAGATCCAGCTATGTGGGTCGGTGATCGCTTCGAGGACGCGCTGCGCGGTGAGCGGACTGACGAGCGGCTCGGGTTCGGGATCCGCATTTGGCTCAGAGACGGGAGTCATGACGCGGGAACGGTATCCGCCACTTGTGACAGCGTGCTCGGGCCACCTGCCGATGTCCCACCCGGGTGGTGACGTTCAGCCCGTGCGCCGACTGGCGCGATTCATCTAGGGTCCCGGCAGAGTTCGACGGGCGCGATCAACGGGGATCAGTTGGGGTGGGCGTGACCGACAACGAGGCGGGCGTCGAGAGCCTGGCGAATCCGATTCTGAACTCGCCCTACGAGCCGCCGTCGCGCCACTTCGAGCTGGGGCCGCATGGCCCGACCGGCGTGATCGTCCCAGGGCGACGGCCGAGCGAGTCGTTCATCCCGGTCCCGGTGCCGAAGAAGGCCAAGAAGGCCGCGGAACAGATCGCGCTCGACTTCGACCACACCCCCGATCGGGTCGAGGTCAACACGCTCATCAACGACATCCGCATTCAGATCGAGCGTTGGCGAGGGCGGAACTACCCCGACGTCACCCCGTACACCCGCAAGTTGCTGCTGCATTGGGCGGCGGGCCCCCACCGCGACGATCCGACGTTTTTCTGCCAGCGCGAGGCGGCCGAAACCGCGATCTATCTCGCCGAGGTCGCGGGTCGCCACGGGCATCCCGACTTCCGGAGCCGCATCGAGCCCGAGAACGTCCTGCACAACAACGGGCTGCCGCGCGTCGGGCTGAAGATGGCGACCGGCACCGGCAAGACCGTGGTGATGGCGATGCTGATCGCCTGGCAGTCCATCAACAAGGTCGCGAAGCCGAGTGACGCCAGGTTCGCCAAGAAGTTCTTGATCGTCACTCCGGGCATCACGATCCGCGATCGGCTTCAGGTGCTCGAACCGACGGCGAGCGACAACTACTACAAGCAGCGCGACCTCGTTCCGGCCGACCTTCAGGAAATGCTGCTTCAAGCGCAGCTCGTCATCACGAACTACCACGCGTTCCTCCCGCGCACCGCCAAGGAGTTCCAGGGCGTCAGCAAGACGACACGCCAGATCCTCCTCGGCGACCCGACCAAGCCGAAGGCGAAGCACGACCCCACGATCGAGACGCCCGATCAGATCGTCGCCGCGTGCTGCGCGACCTCGCTGGCCACGGCAAGGGCGAGATCGTCGTGCTCAACGACGAAGCCCACCACTGCTACCAAGACAAGCCGCTCGACGACACCGACGACGAGGAGCTCGACGCCCAGGCGAAGAAGGAACGCAAGGAGCGCAACGACAACGCGCGTGTGTGGTTCCGCGGGATCCAGCATGTTCGCAAGAAGGTCGGCGTCAAGGCGGTCTACGACCTGTCGGCCACGCCGTTCTATCTCGGCGGATCCGGCTACCACGAGGGCTTCATCTTCCCCTGGGTCGTGAGCGACTTCTCGCTCATGGACGCGATCGAATCGGGCATCGTGAAGGTGCCGCGTATCCCCGTCGACGACGACGCCGCGGGCGA
>SXGT01464921.1_pt1 | contig 14305 bp, 10 predicted proteins | sample 3176221 | NCBI WGS metagenome assembly SXGT01 (sample SAMN11356862, study PRJNA531348) | freshwater metagenome | isolation source: freshwater sample F1-120 | place: China: Fuxian Lake, Yuxi | collected 2017-12-25
GCGCAGAAGGTCGGCGCGCAGCTTCAGGGGCGATCTGCCGATGGATCGACCGCCTTTCCCATCGTGAAGGAAGTCAAAGAGGACACGGTGGTGCTGGACTTCAACCATCCGCTCGCAGGAAAGACCCTGCACTTTGATGTGACGGTGCTGGCGGTTAAGGCGGGGCAGCTCCCCCCGCAGCCTTAGCGGATGAAGAAGGGCGCGAAGAAGCAACTCCGGCTCGATCCCTCCTCGAAACGCCGTTTTCAGACGCGGCTATTGAAGTGGTATGCCACGCATGGCCGCGATCTGCCTTGGCGGAAGACCTCCGATCCCTACCATATTCTGGTCTCTGAAGTGATGTTGCAGCAGACCCAGGTCGATCGGGTGATTCCGAAATACCACGAGTTCCTGGACCGGTATCCCAGCTTTGAGGAGCTGGCCGATGCGCGGGTTTCCGATGTAAAGAAGACCTGGTATCCGCTCGGTTACAATATCAGGCCTGAGCGGCTGCATAGTATCGCCTGCGAGACGGTGGAACGGTACGGTGGCCAGCTTCCGAACGATGCAGAAGAGCTCCTGTCGTTCAAGGGAATCGGCCGCTATACGGCCGGTGCGATCCGGTCCTTCGCCTTCAACGAGGATGCGCCGATCCTAGATACGAACGTGATTCGGGTCCTGCATCGGGTGTTTCTGGCCAAGGGCGATCCCAAGACGCAGAGGCCGAAGCTCTGGCAGCTGTCGGAAGCCTTGATCCCGCGCGGGAAGGGCTATGACTTCAATCAGGCAATCATGGACTTCGGGGCGACCTGTTGCTCGGCGAGAAATCCATCCTGCCAGCAATGTCCGATGAAGTCCTTCTGCAAAACGTACCCCCGCTGCTCCTCGGTCGCACCCTCCAAGAAGTACGGCAGGCAGGTGTCGTTGTGCAGCATGATTCCGAGGCCCGACGACGCGACCCCGGCGCGGGCGAACTCCTCCGACATCACGGCGTTGAAACGGAAGTCGTCGACGCCGCCACCGCCGTACTCCTCGGGGACCGCCATGCCGAGGAAGCCGAGCTCGCCGGCCCGCCGGAACACCGACTTCGGCACGATGCCGGCCTTCTCCCAGTCGGCATGGTGAGGCACCATCTCGGCCTCGACCCACTGTCGCACGCTCTGGCGGAACAGGTCGTGGTCCTCGTCGAAGATCGTCCTGCGCATGGCTCGACAACGTATCGGGCTGCCCGCGGCACCTGCGAGTTCCGCTACTGACCGGCGAGCCAGTATCTATGCTGCGCCGGCAGTGCCGGCGACGCACGGGTCCCGGATGAACCGGCCCAGGGATCCACAGATCCCGGAGAAGGAGCGACACGACATGTCGATGGCGCGGGGTCCACAGGTGAACGGGCGCCCACGGGTCGGCGCCGCGACCGGTTCCCGCGACGTGATCGTGGTCGGGGGCGGGCACAACGGCCTCGCATGCGCGACGTACCTCGCGCGCGCCGGTCTCGACGTGTTGGTGCTCGAACGCGCCGACCAGGTCGGCGGGGCCGCGGTCACCGACGAACCGTGGCCCGGCTACCACGTGTCGACCGCGGCCTATGTCGTCAGCCTCGTGCCCCCCAAGATCGTCGCGGAGCTCGACCTCGCGCGTCACGGCTACGAGGTCACGATCCTCGCGCCCGACTACTACGTACCGGCAGTCGACGGAACCTCCCTCACCTTGTGGGGTGATGCGCGCCGCACCGCCGCCGAGATCGCGCGGTTCAACGCGCACGACGCCGAGGCGTACCTCGAGTTCGATGCGTCGCTCGCCCGTTTCGGCGAGATGCTGCACGAGCTCATGTTCGTCGTCCCGCCGAACCTGCACCTCCGCGAACTCGCCAAGTGGGGCGCGCTCGCGACACGGCTCCGCAAGTGGTCGGGGCGCGACATCGCCGACCTCGTCCGGCTGTTCACGATCTCCGCGGCCGACCTGCTCGACGAATGGTTCGACGATGATCGCGTCAAGGGCGCGCTCGGCACCCAGGCGATCCTCGGCGCGTGGACCGGCCCGATGTGTCCCGGATCGGCCTACGTGCTCGTCCACCATTGGTTCGGTGAGATCGACGGTCAGCCGGGGGCCTGGGGCGCGGTCAAGGGAGGTATGAGCGGGATCAGCAACGCAATGGCGGCAGCGGCCCGCGCCGCCGGTGTCGAGATCCGAACCGGTGTCGAGGTCGAACGGGTCGTCGTTTCGGGCGAGCGGGCCACCGGCGTCGAGCTCGCCGACGGCACGCTGCTCCACGCGACGCGGGTGGTGTCGAACGCGCACCCGACCACCACCTACCTCGACCTCGTCGGCGAGGCCCACCTCCCCGACGACGTGATCCGCGACATCCGCCGGTACCGCTCCCGGTCGGGTTCCGTCAAGGTCAACTTCGCTCTGTCGGAACTCCCCCGACCCACCGCGTGGACCGGGCCGGTGCCGGGCGACCCGCACACCGGCATCATGGCGATCTCGCCCTCGATCGAATACCTCGAACGGGCGTGGGACGACGCGAAGTACGGGCGCGCTTCCGAGGCGCCGTACGTCGAGATGGTGTTCCCCACGGCGCTCGACCCGACGCTCGCCCCCGACGGTCGGCACCTCGCGCTCTGCTTCACACAGTTCGCGCCCGCCGATCTCACTGCCGAGCAATGGGATGCCCAACGCGACGACTACGGCCGACGCGTGACACGCCTGCTCGACGAGCACTGCCCCGGCTTCGCTGACTCCGTGGAGCACATCGAAGTGCTCGGGCCACGCGACCTCGAGGATCGCTACGGCCTGATCGGCGGGAGCATCAGCCATGGCGACATGAGCCCCGACCAGATGTTCTCGCTGCGTCCGATTCCCGGCTACGGCGATTACCGCACACCGATCAAGGGCCTCTACCTCTGCGGCGCGGGGACGCATCCCGGCGGCGGCGTCATGGGCGTCGCCGGACGGAACTGCGCATCGGTCGTGACCAAGGAGGCGCGGTCGCCGGTCGCGAACACCTGGGCGCGTACCGGCGCTCGCGTCCGTCGCACGCGCGGCGAGCGCTGATCGCCGATGGCAACCACGCCGTCGCTTCCGTCACGAGCGCGCGTCGTCGTCATCGGTGGCGGTGTGATCGGCACCAGCGTCGCCTACCACCTCGCGCATCTCGGCGTCACCGATGTCGTGTTGCTCGAACGACACCAACTGACGTCGGGAACCACCTGGCATGCGGCCGGCCTGATCGTCGCGGGCGGATTCCACTCCGAGACGTACCTCGAGATGTTCAAGCACAGCCGCCACCTCTACCGCGACGTGCTCGAGGCCGAGACCGAGCAGGCGACCGGGTACTCCGAGGTCGGCTACCTCCAGGTCGCGGCGACCAAGGAGCGCGCGGAGGCGCAACGACGTGACGCGCGCTTCCAGGCGTTGTTCGGGCTCGATAGTCACGAGGTCGGTCCGTCGGAGATCGCCGGATTGTGGCCACCGGCGCGCCACGACGACCTCGAGCGCGGCTTCTTCTATCCCGATCAGGGGCGCGCCAATCCCGCCGACGTGACCATGGCGTTCGCCAAGGGGGCGCGCCGGCTCGGCGTCCGCATCGTCGAAGGCGTCGCGGTCACCGGTGTGCGCACGGCAAGTGGGCGCACGGTAAGTGGAGGCACGGCCGGGGCGCACGTGACCGGAGTCGTCACCGACCAGGGCGAGATCGAGGCTGAACACGTCGTGAACTGCGCGGGGCTCTGGGGCCGCGCGGTCGGACGGCTCGCGGGTGTCGACCTGCCGCTGCAGGCCGCCGAGCACTACTACGTGATCACCGAACCGATCGCCGGGGTCGAGCGGACGCTGCCCATCCTCGAGGACCCCGATCGCCACGGCTACTTCCGCGAGGAGACCGGCGGTCTCATGGTCGGGCTGTTCGAGCCGGTCGCGAAGGTTTGGTCGCCCGCGACGCCCGGAGGTTTCCGGTCGCCGCCGACCGACGTGCCGTTCGCGACGCTCGAACCGGATTGGGATCGGATCGTCCCCTTCGCCCAACGCGCCATGGAACGGATCCCCGTCGCCGCCGACGCCGGAATCCGCACGTTCTTCTGCGGTCCCGAGAGCTTCGTCCCCGACCTCAACCCGTTGATCGGCGAGGCGCCGAACCTGCGCAACTTCTGGGTTGCGTGCGGCCTGAACTCGCTCGGCATCCTCCTCGGCGGTGGTGTCGGGCAACTCCTCGCGCAGTGGATCGTCGACGGCGAACCACCGACCGATGTCGTCGAGATCGACCCGGCTCGCCTGTCGCCCCACCAGAACTCGTCGCGCTACCTCGAACACCGGATCGTCGAGTCGCTCGGCGTCCTCTTCGGCGACGCGGCGTGGCCCAACTACTCGTTCACGACTGCTCGCGGCGGTCGGCGCTCACCCGTTCACGACCGGCTCGCCGCGGCAGGCGCGCACTTCGTCGACGTGGTCGGCTGGGAGTATCCGGAATGGTTCGCTCCGCTCGACGACTCTCGTCCGAACGCGGACCTCACCTGGGGACGTGCCGCGTGGTGGTCCCGACACGAGGCCGAGCATCGGGCCGTGCGCGAAGCCGTCGGGCTCATCGACCTCACGTTCATGGGCAAGTTCTGGGTGGAGGGCGCCGACGCCGCGCGCTTCCTCGGTGGTTGGGCCGCGGCTGACATCGAGCGGCTGGCGGTCGGCGCGTGTCGCTACACCGTCGCGCTCGACGATCGCGGTCGTATCAGAGCCGACATCACGATCACGCGCCACGCTGCCGATCGCTTCATGGTCGTGTGCGGGCCCGAGACGATCACGCGCACCGAGGCCTGGCTCCGTCGGCACCTCGCTCCAGAGCTGCGGGTCGTGGTCACCGACGTGACCTCGGCGTTCACGATCCTCAACCTCCAGGGGCCGCGATCGCGCGACCTGCTCGCGCGCATCACCGACGCCGACCTCACCGCCGCGGCGTTTCCCTACCAATCGATGCGGACGATCGACGTCCACTACGCGCGCGTCCATGCGCAACGCATGACCTACAGCGGTGAGCTCGGCTTCGAGCTGTTCGTCCCGGCGGAGTTCGGGGTCTCGGTGTTCGACGCGATCGTCGCCGCCGGTGACGGCCTCGGCCTACGCCTCATCGGGTTGGCGACGCTCGAGAGTCTGCGCATGGAGAAGGCGAATCGCGACTACACCCACGACGTCGACAACTTCGACACGCCGATCGAGGTCGGTCTGATGTTCACCGTCGACCTCGACGCGCACGACTTTCGCGGCAGGGACGCGATCGTCGCGGCCGCCACCACCCCGCCGGTCCGTCGACTCGTGCAGGTCGCGCTCGAGGATCCCGCCCCGTTGCTCTACGGGGGCGAACCGGTGCTGCGCGACGGCCGCGCGGTCGGGTACGTCCGCACGGGTGCGTACGGCCACACGCTCGGCCGGTCGGTCGGGCTCGCCATGCTCGAACCCGGGATCGCCGTCACCAAGGCATGGATCGAGTCCGGCACGTGGGCCTGCGATGTCAACGACACGCGCGTCGCCGCCACGCTCTCGCTGCGGCCGCGCTACGACCCGACCGGCGAGCGACCGCGGTCCTGACCAGCGGGCGGGGTGGCCAGGTAGTCGCGCACGGTCGCGACTGCCGCGTCGATCACCATCGGCCCGACCGCCTGGGCGAACGCCGTGTGCGCGCGTGTATGCATCCAGCCGGCATAGGTCGCCGCGCGCAACGCGAGAAAGAGCGGCAGCCGCGCGAGGTGTTCGTCGGGAAGCGCGCGGCGCGTTCGGTAGCCACCCACGAACGCGTCGCGCAGCTCCGGGAAGTCGCGGCGCAGCGACGGCATCGCCAGCGCCGTCGCGATGTCGAAGAGGTGCCAGCCGAATCCGCAGTCGTCGAAGTCGAGGAGCGTGACGGTCTCGTCACGATCGATGAGCAGGTTCTCGGGCAGGAAGTCGCCGTGGACGAGCGAGAACCGGTCGGGCGCCTCACCCCATTCGCGCAGCTCGGCGCGGGCTCGGTCGCGGAACGCGACGAGGTCGGAGCGCTCGTCGGGATCGAGATCGGCGCACTCCCAGAAGCGCCCCCATTCGGGAGCGTCGCCGACGAGACCGTCGACGTCCCAACGCAAGACGTCGAAGCCTGCGGGTGGCTCCCACCGACTCGCGTGGTCGTGCAGCGTTGCCATCAACACGCCGAGTTGCTCGAGCACCGCGGCGTCGCCACCTCCGAGGTCGGCCAGCGGCGTCCCCGGCACCCACCGCAGCAACGTCACCTGGCGCGGTTCGGGCACACCCGCGGCTTCCGCGATCGCGAACGCCGCGCCCGCGGTCGTGTCGACGACCTCGGCGGTGTGGATCACACCGTCGGCGCTCAGCGCTCGCGCCCACACGATCTGCGACCACAATTGAGCGTCGGAGTGGTATCCCGCGCGGTGGACGCGCACGGCGAACCCCGCAGCGGGGGGACCGTCGATCCGGAACACGACGTTCTCACGTTCGGCCACCAGGGGTAGCTCGACCGAACTGTCGATCCCCCACTCCGGGAGCGCGCGGCGGGCGAGGCCACGGACGCGTTCGATCTGCGTCTCGGTCGGCAGGTCGTAGAAGGAATCGGCCGTGGGTCCGCTCATCGCGCTCATCGCGATCCTCGCGGTCTCGCTGTCGCACCGGAGCCGGACTCGAGCGCGACGAGTGCCCGCTCGACGCGTGCGATCGCGTCGTCGGCATAGGCCTCGTCGACGAGCAGCCCAGGTTTCCACTGGATGACCGAGGGATCGAAGCCGGCAAACATCGCCCAGACGCCTTGCTCGAACAACGCCGGTGCCATTCGCAGTGCGCCGCGCGGGTCGGCGAAGCGCAGGCCCATCACGAGACCGCGCTCGCGCACCTCGACGAGGCCCGGGTGGCGTTCGGCGACGGCTTCGAGGCCCGTTCGGAAGTAGGTCCCCATGTGCCGCGCGTTCGCGAGCGCCGCGGGCGTGGTCGACAACTCGAGCGCACGCCGCGCGACAACGCTGCCGAGTTCGGAACCGCCGAACGTCGACACGTATCCCCAGCCGTCGGTGTCGAGCCAGGCACCGGCGCGCGCCCCGAGCAGCGCGGCCGCAACCGGGTAGAGACCGCCCGACAGGCCCTTGCCCGTCACGAGCGCGTCGGGCACGACGCCGAACCCTTCGATCGCCCAGACGTCGCCGGTGCGCCCCAATCCTGTCTGCACCTCATCGGCGATCAGGAGCGTGCCGTGTTCGTCGCAGAGCCGCCGCAACTCCGGGTAGTAGCCGGCGGGCGGGAGCGCGAACCCCGCCGTCGCGGGGATGACCTCGACGAGGAACGCCGCGATGTCGTCGCGAGCGAGGGCCGCGTCGGCTGCATCGAGATCGCCATACGGCACCGTGACGAACTCGTCGGGAAGGTCCGACAAGAACGCCGCCGCGTCGCGCGGGTTCCCGGCCGCCCCCGACAGTCCCGATCGGCCGTGATACGCGCAGTCGAACGCGACGATCCGGCGCCGGCCCGTCGCACGCCGGGCCGACTTGATCGCGACGTCGATGGCCTCCGACGCGCTCGGAGTCAGGACCACGCGATCGAGCAGTCCGCCGGGCGACACCCGTGCCAGGTCGGCGGCGAGTTCCGCCCGCGGCGCCGACGGGAAGTGGTGGTTGCCGATGTCGTAGTGGTCGAGCGCACCGACGAGGGTCGCGATCAGGTCGGGGTTGCGATGGCCGAGGTTGAACGTCCCGCCGTTGAGATGGAAGTCGAGCAGCTCGCGGCCGTCGACGTCCCACAACCGGTAGCCCTCACGGCGGCCGATCACGAGCGACAGGCCGAGTTGTTCGAAGGTCTCCACGCGATTGGGCATCAGATGACGGTGGGAACCCACGAGCGCCCGCGCCTTGGCCGCGGAGGCCGATGCGGGCGGGGTGTAGTCGGCCACGAGTGCTCCTCGATCTCGGATCCGGCACGGGCAACGCCGGGCCGACCGTATCGAACCGTGGCCGCCGCCGCTCCTCACGGTGGTCCCGGCCGCGCTCGCGAGCGCTCCGGCGCGCGAGGATTCGGCCGTGTTCGAGACCTTGCGATCGGTGGTGCGTTTCGATCGGCCCGCGCTCGATCGGCGTGCTCGCCGCTTGCGCCGCGCCGCGTCGGTCGGCGACCTCCGGCGCCTCGCTCGACGTCGCCTCCCCCGTGGCGTGTTCGACTACATCGACGGGGGTGCCGAAGACGAGGTGACCCTCGCCGCCAACACGGCGGCGTTCCGCGCGATCGGATTTGCTCCGAGGGTGTTGCGCGGAGTCGGCGATGTCGACACGTCGACCACCTTGCTCGGCAGGTCGCTCCCGTTGCCGCTCGCGCTCGCACCGACCGGCTTCTCGCGCATTGCCGACGCCCAGGGAGAGTTGGCGGTCGCACGCGCGGCCGCTCGCTCGGGGATCCCGTACGTGCTCTCGACGTTGGCGACGCGCTCGATCGAGGAGGTCGCCGCCGCCGCCGACGGGCCCCAGTGGTTCCAGGTCTACGTGTGGCGCGACCGCGGGCTCGTCCGCGAAATGGTCGAGCGCGCCGCGGCGAATGGCTACGAAGCTCTCGTCCTCACCGTCGACACCGCGGTGTTCGGCCGCCGCGAACGCGACGTTCGGCGCGGTTTCTCGTTGCCGCCCGCGATCGGCCCCTCGACCCTGATCGACGGAGCGATCCACCCGGCGTGGACCTGGCAGTTCGTGCGGTCCGAACCGATCCGCTTCGCGAACGTCGTCGGCGCGGCCTCGGGTGCGTCGGGCACGTCGCGCGCGTCGGCGGGCGAAACCGCGGTCACGCTCGCCGACTACGTCAACGCCCAGTTCGATCCCGACCTGGGTTGGGCCGACGTCGAGTGGCTCCGTGGAATCTGGGACGGTCCGATCGTGCTGAAGGGGATCCAGACCGTGGCCGATGCACGCCTCGCCGCCACCGCGGGCGTCGACGCGATCGCGCTCTCCAACCACGGCGGACGCCAACTCGACGGCGCACCCGCCGCCCTCTCGCTCGTCGCTCCTGTGGTCGACGCGATCGGCGATGCCGTCGAGGTCATCTGTGACGGCGGGGTTCGGCGCGGCTCCGACATCGTCAAGGCGGTCGCGCTCGGCGCGCGCGCCTGCTTCGCCGGCCGCGCCTACCTCTACGGGCTCGGGGCCGCCGGCGAGCCGGGCGTCGACCACGTGCTGACGCTCCTCGCCGACGACGTCCGTCGCACGATGGCACTGTGCGGCGCGCGCAGCATCGCCGAGCTCGACCGGAGCCTCCTCCGCGCGGTCGACCCCGTCGACGAGCGCACCTGATCCCGCCCCCGGCGGCGCTCAGGCGCGGACGAGCGCGGCAGCGTGGGAGCGAATTCGTTCGGCCGCGTCGGCGACTCGCCCGACCGCATCACCGTCGGCCAACAGCACCCGATGTTCCATCCACACCGTGGATCGTGCCGCGTGCTCCGAGCGCGGCAACGAAACCGTGGTGAGGTCGGGCGCGCTCGTGCGCAGGCGCGCGCCGTACACCCCGTCGCGGAACATCCCGAGCGTGCTGAGGCTCGGATACGACACGCCGAGCGGAATGCCCTCGGCGGCGAGCGCGGCCTCGAACCCACGAAGGCTCAAGCCCGCGAACTCGCGGTCGTCGTAGTGGAACACGAAGCAGAAGTGGCCTTGCGAATCCATCCGTGGGTCCCGACGCTGCGGTGCCAGACCCGGGATCTGCACGAGACGCTCGTCGAGCGCCCTGGCATTCGCGTTCCGTCGGCGGTTCTGAGCGGGGAACCGGGCGAGTTGCGCGGCGAGCACCGCACCCTGCCACTCGGTCATGCGAAGATTCGATCCGTACCCGGGGTGGTCGTACCAATGACGGCCGCGCACGCGCCCGCAGTTCCAGTAGCTCCAGGCGCGCTCCATGAGTTCCGGATCATTGGCCATGAGCACGCCCCCCTCGCCGGCGGTCAACAACTTCGACTGCTGCATCGAGAAGCTGCCGAAGTCGCCGTAGCTCCCCGCACCGCGGCCGCGCCAGAACGTTCCGTGTGCGTGCGCGCAGTCCTCGATCAGACGGAGGTCGCGTCGCGCGCACAGCGCGACGAGCGCGTCGAGGTCGCAGGCGTTCCCGGCGAGATGTACCGCGATCACTGCTCGCGTCCGAGCCGTGATCGCGGCGTCGACCGCGGCGATGTCGATCGTCAACGCGTCCGGGTCGATGTCGACCAGCACCGGAACGGCGTTGGCAGCGAGCACCGCGCTCGCCGTCGCGACGAAGGTCAGACCGGGCACGATCACCTCGTCGCCCTCACCCACGTCGCATGCTGCGAGTGCCGCCTCCATGGTGTGCGTGCCATTGGTGAAGGGCAACGCATACCCGGCGCCTTGGAAGCGCGCGAAGTCGTCGGCGAACGACTGGGCGGCGGCGCCATCACTAGCCCACCATGCTCCCGTCTCGAGCGCGGCGATCAGCCCGTCGCGCTCGGTCGCGTCCCACTGAGGCCACCGCGGCCAGGCGGTCACATCGCAGATCGGCGACCCGCCGAGGATCGCGGGCCGATCGGAGGGGCTCATCCCCCGGAGACTACGGGCCTCGGCGCGTGAGGGACTTTCGTCGGTACTGCCGGATCCCACGTTGGCCGTACGATCCGCCGGTCGCGACGCGCGCGACCTCGGAGGAGCCCGACATGTTGATGAACGTGCAGCCGATCGCGACGCTGTCGGAACGCGTGAACGAAATTCGTTCGCTCACCGCGCAAATCGTGAACCGCGAGATCCTCCCGTATGAGAACCTGCTCTGGGCAGCTCGCTCCAACGCGCGGCTCACGGCCGACGACATCGCCGAGGCCCGCGACCGTCGCGAGCACATCCGCACGGTCGTGCGTCAGGCCGGCCTGTGGGCACCGCACCTCCCGGTCGAGTACGGCGGCGCCGGTCTCGACTTCCTCGAACTCGCGTACATGAACGAGGTCCTCGCCTACGCGGTCGGCGCGGCCGCACTGTTCGGCGTCGTCGCACCGAACTCCGGCAACCAGTCGATCCTCGTGAAGTACGGCACCGAGGCCCAGAAGGCGCAGTGGCTCGTGCCGCTCATCGAGGGCAAACTCGAGTCGGGCTTTTCGATGACCGAGCCCGACGCGGCCGGTTCGGATCCGCGATCGCTGCGCACGACCGCTCGCCGCGATGGCGACGAGTGGGTCATCAACGGTCACAAGTGGTTCACGAGCAACGGCAAGCGCGCCGACTTCTTCATCGTCATGTGCCGCACCGAGGACGCCGACGGCGGTGACGCCAACGGACGCATGACCCAGATCATCGTGCCGCGCGACGCGCCGGGCGTGAACATCGTGCGCGGGATCACCGTCTGGGGCGTCGAGAGCGACCACTGCGAGATCATCTACGACGACGTGCGCGTGCCCGTCGAGAACCAATTGGGCAGCCGTGGCAGCGGGCATCAAGCGGCGCAGGACCGCCTGGGCGCCGGCCGCATCTACCACTGCATGAACTCCATCGGCCAGATGTGGCGTGCGTTCGATCTCATGGTCGAACGCACCATGGTTCGGGAGGTTCACGGTGGATTGCTCGAGACCAAGCAGTTCGTGCAGGGGTTCATCGCGGACTCGTACATGGACATCCAGGCCGCGCGGCTCATGACGATCCACTGCGCGGAGAAGATGGCGGCCGACCTCGACCCTCGCACCGACATCTCCGCGATCAAGGTGTTCGTCCCGGCCGCGTACGAGCGCGTCGTCGATCGGGCGATCCAGGTCTGGGGCGCGGCCGGCGTTTCGGGCGATCTGCCGCTCGCCGGGATGTACCAGGGCGCGCGCACGTTGCGACTCGCCGACGGCCCCGACGAGGTCCACCGCATCCTCATCGCCAAGAACGTCCTCTCCCGCTACCACGGCGGGTTGGGCTGGGACTTCGGCAACTAGCGCCACGTCGGACAACCTCTGCTCAGTTCGCGAGCGGCACGACGACGATGCCCGGTCGACGCCAAGCGAAGCCGTCGCTGCTTCGTAGGATGGAGCCGTGCCTCTCGGGACCGTGCTGTTGACGGGTGCCTCGGGCCTGCTGGGGACGTGGCTCCAACGCACGACCCCCGTGGGTGCCGAGGTGGTCGGGCTCACCTACCGGAAGCGCCTGGGAGGCTCGAGAGAAGTCATCGCCGACCTCCGGAACCACAGCGCGGCGGTCGCTGCTGTTCACCGTGTCCGGCCGTCGCTCGTGATCCATGCGGCGTATGCACCCGATGAGGCATCGATCGTCGCGGCGACACAGAACGTCGTTGACGCCGCGCGAGGAGTTGGCGCGAGCCTCCTCTTCGTCTCGACCGACGCCGTGTTCTCCGGCAACGGAACGCCGCTCGGTGAGGACACCGCGCCGGATCCCGTCTGGGACTACGGCCGGTGGAAGGCGCAGGCCGAGCAGATCGTGACCGAAGGTGCCGAACGGTCAGCCATCGTTCGGCTGCCACTCATCGTGTCGATCGATCCTGACGATCACGTCGTCGCCGAAATCCGGTCCGACGCGGCTCGCAACGAGCGAACAACATGGTTCGATGACGAGCTGCGACAGCCTGCATCCGCACCGGAGGTCGCCGAAGCGCTCTGGCGCATTGCCTTCCTCGGCCAGGACGAGCGAGCTGGAACTTGGCATCTCCCTGGCCCGGAGACTCTCAGCCGGTACGAGATCGCGCAGCGAGTCGTCGCGGCCCTGGGTCTGGACGCCAGCGCGATCGAGGCGGGCAGCACCCCACCGTCGGCCGGCCGGCCTCGCCACATCGATCTCGACGACGGCCGAGCCCGCGCCTGTATCGCGTGGTCGCCCTCGAAGATCCTGTGCGGAGGATCATCACGGTGACCCGAGCCGCTCCCTGCACCTCGCACCCGGCGCCTCGTGACGCCGGCGCGAGGTCGATCGACCAACGCGGCGACATCGCCCGACGCGGCAACTAGAGGCGTTCGAGCGCGCCGTTGCGGCAACGCGGGCCGGTGTTCAGCGGATTGCACCGCGCCGGGCTGCCGTCGGGGATGACGGCTGCATAATCGGTCCCGAACATCGCGGCCCGGCCCGGCACGGGGTAATCGGTGCTGACCCATTGCGCGCCGCTGGCGAGCGCGGCGTCGCGCATGGTCGTGTCGCCGCTGCGGGCCTGCACGGTGTCGCTATCGGCGCGGGTCCGCACGATGTAGCCGCGCCGGACGAGATCTTGGATAGCGGCCGTGTTGGACCCGAGCGGATCGTTGCGCTTCACGAACGCAGCGTCGGCATTGCCGGGAGCGGCGCTCGTGAAGAGCATCCGACCCGCGAGCGACGGATGCCCGGCGAGATAGGTCGACCGGTACCCGCCCTCGTTGTCCATCAGGAACATGACCTGGCCGCGGGTCTGTGCCAGGGTCGGCCAGCCGCGCGTGAGGATCGCCGACTCGAGTGTCGCCGCGCCGGACCGCACGTCGTCGGGGGTGAGCACCTCGTCGTCGTCGAACACCGACCGGATCTCCGCGTCGAGCGCGTCCATCTCGGTAGCGCCGATCGGGAGCGGCTGGGTGAAGCCGGCGTCGATCGGGTCGGGGATCACGTCGTCCTTGAGCTCCACGAGCACCGCGATCGGCAGGTGCGACGGGTGCGCGTCGGACCACGCGTCGATCTGACGGAGGCACGCCACGAAGGTGAGGCACGTCGTCTCGTAGTCGACCTCTTGCACGTGGAAGACCTTGAATCCGGGTTCGTGCAGCTCCGGGATGCCCGGGTCGAGCGGTAACCCGAGGAGCGGATTCAGGTGGCGGTCGGCGTACCGACCGCCATCGGGATCGGCGAACACGTCGAGCTCGATCTGGCGAACTTCTTCGGTGTCGAACTGCTCGGGGAGCGGTGAGTGCGTGTACTCGAGGCTCGCTGCGAGGCCCGGGTCGAACGCCGACAACGCCGACCAGAGCGGTTCCTGGGCGCGCACGTGGTCGCTGTTGTGGCTGCCGATCACCTGGATCTGGTTGAGGCGGAGGCACGCGTCGGCGAGGAGATGCGGCGCATCGGCGTCGACGGCATTCACGATGGCATCGAGCTCCGCGAGGGTCGGTTCGAGCTCCGCGGGACCGCTGCCGCTCGCATCGGCAGCGGGGACCGACCAGTCGGAGCAGATACCCACGAACGGGTGGTCGGGGCGCGGACCACCGCGCTCGTCCCACGCGAGTGCACATCCGCCGAGGATCGTCGCCGCGGCCGTGACCACCACCAGGCTCCGGTATCGCATCCCCGAACGATCCCACGTCGAGCGCCGTCTCGGCCACTCAGTGTGCCCGATGTCGGTGAAAGCACGAACCGGCGTCGTCGGGCAACGCTGGCGCGTGCCCGACGAC